>Ga0335081_10002716_pt1 | contig 27857 bp, 22 predicted proteins | sample Lox_Sample_35_FD_206713 | JGI IMG/M metagenome (GOLD analysis project Ga0335081, IMG submission 206713) | Soil microbial communities from Loxahatchee National Wildlife Refuge, Florida, United States - Lox_Sample_3.5 | ecosystem: Environmental > Terrestrial > Soil > Wetlands | place: USA...
GGCCCGCGAAGCGAGCCTGATCGACCGGCTTCCGCCGTCCTACCCGGTACTCCGGCGAGCCTACAAAACTTTCAGCGCCCGACGGATTGTCCAAACGAGGCTCGAGGTCGACCATGGGCGCATCCGATGAAAGCCCAAGGTCAGCGCATGATCCGGTACATCCTTGTCTTTTCCGTCCTGCTGACGCTCGGCGCGGCAGCGTGCGCTGCGGTCAGTGTCGCGGACGCGCCCGCAGCGGGACAGATCGCATTCGACGTATCCCTCGGATTGTTTGTCGCCGCGCTCGCCGGCGGCGTGACTCAGCCGCGGACGCTTCCTCCGGAGTAGCGTTAGCGCAGGTGCCGCTTACCCTCGGAGATCTGAGCACGCCGTCCCGAGCGGCACGACTTTGAGGCGTCCAAGCCGGCGCGCGAGCAGCCGGTAGATATCGAGATCGAATTCCGCCCGCGGCGGCGCTTCGATCAGCGCGCCCAGGTCGGCCTCGTCACGCGCCGTCCCCAGCCAGCACCAGTCACAAAACACGTGCACCTCGGAGCGCGCTGCGAGGAGCGAGCTCTCCTGCACGCCGGCCAGTCCCGGATAGGGCCAGCGCCGCAGCGCGAGTGTCGCCAGCGCCTGGCGCAGCCGCGCGTGGTGCGCCTCTCTCGTCTCCGCGCCGACGCAGGCTCCGGCGCAACGACCGAGCTGACGCGCGAAGCAGGGCCCTTGCCGGCGCTCCAATCCCAGCACGCTCCAGCACAGCGACGCTTCGCGCGCGAGCTGGCGCAGCGCGTCGCGGGCGTGGCGCCGCGACGAGAATGGCCCGTACAGACCGTCGAGCGCACGCGGATCGATCGCGCCTGAGCGAACGTACGCCGGCGCTCCAGGCTCCTCGGCGACGTGCAGCGCCACCATGTCGGTGCGCTTGCGCAGGCGCTGGTTGTACGCCGGCAGCAGCGATTTCACCAGCCGCGACTCGCGCAGCAGCGCGCCCAGCTCGCCCGCACTCTGCTCGAATTCGATGCGCCTGATCTCGGCTGAAAGTCGCTGGTCGTTCGCGCCGCGATAGTCGGCCGCGAAGTGCGCGGCGACGCGCTCGCGCAGGTTGACGCTCTTGCCGACATAGAGCGGCAGGGCGTTCAGCCCGTAGAAGCGATACACGCCCGGCGTCTCGGGAATGGCGTCGAGCGCGTCGGGCGCGAGCTGCGGCGGCAGGCTCGGCGTCTTGAGGATCCTGCGCACCGCGAGCTCGATCTCCTCGGCACCTCTCTCGCGATAAACCGTCTCCACGAAGGAGCGCAGGATGCGCGCGTCGCCGAGAGCGCGATGCCGATCGGCCGCCGGCAGCCCGTGGCGCAGGACGAGCGCATCGAGGTGATGTGGCCCCGCGTGAGGATAGAGGCGTCGCGAGAGCTTCACCGTGCACAGCACCCTGGCGGTGAATGTCCGGCCCAGCCGCGCGAACTCGTGCTTGAGAAAGCCGTAGTCGAAGCGCGCGTTGTGCGCCACGAGCAGGCAGCCTGCGATGCGGTCCGCCACTTCGTCGGCGATCCGCTCGAACGTCGGCGCGCGAGCCACCATCGCATTGGTGATGCCGGTGAGCGCCTGGATCGCGGCCGGGATGCTGCACTGGGGATGGACCAGCGTGCTCCATTCGTCCACCGCACCGCCTCTTACGCGCACGATGGCGACGTCGGTGACGCGATCCTCGGCCGCCGTCATGCCGGTGGTTTCGAGATCGACGAAGGCGACGGCCGGAGCCAGCATAGCTTGACGGGCGAACGAACGTTCGCTAGTCTACACCCATGTCGAACGATCGTTCCTATCTCGCCGCTCTGCAGGATTACTATGCGCGTCATCGCGCGCTGCCATCCTATGCGTCGATCGGCGGGCTGCTCGGCTTGCGATCGAAATCCTCCGTCGCGGCGCTGGTAGCGCGGCTCACGCTGGCCGGCTTTCTGGAGTCGACGCCCGACCGCCGGCTCGCACCGACCGGGCGCTTCTTCCAGCGCCCGGTCGCCGATTCACCGGTGCACGCGGGGCTGCCGAACCCGGTGGACGACGCGCCTTCCGACGTGCTCACGCTCGACGATTACCTGATCGAGCGGCCGTCGCAGACCGTGCTCGTGCGCGTGAAGGGCGATTCCATGCAGGACGCCGGCATCCTCGATGGGGACCTCGCCGTGGTGGAAAAGCGAACCACGGCCAGGCGCGGCGACATCGTCGTGGCCATCGTCGACAATCAGTTCACGCTGAAGCGCCTCGATCTGGAGCGCGGCCGCTTCATCCTGCGGCCCGAGAACAGGGCCTATCCGGTGATCCGTCCCGAGGGTGCGCTGGAGATCTTCGGCGTGATGGTCGGATTGGTGCGCAAGACGGTGTAGGCGCGAATGCATTCGCGCGCGTCGGGATGCGTCCCGACCTAGGGCGCCAGCCAGGCCGCGAGATCGCGCTTGAGCTTGCGCATATCGGTTTCGCGCGTGTACATCATGTGCCCTGCGTCATAGTAGTGGTGCTCGACGCGGGCAAGCACCTCCGGCGGCACGTCGAGCTGGGCCAGCGACCAATCGGTGGCGCTGTAGGGGGTGCCCAGGTCGTAATGGCCGCTCGCCACGAGCACGCGCAGGTGCGGATTGCGCCGGAGCGCGCGCGAAAGATCGGGGCTGGTGCAGGCGAAGCCGTTGCCTTTCTGCTCGCCGCGGTTGAAGTTCCACTGCTTGTGCGCATCCATGTTGAGCACTTCGTAGCGATCGCGGATATCGATGCCCAGCTGCTCGCTCATGTAGGCGTGCGCGGCCATGGTATAGGGCGCGGCGATCGCTTCGATCCCGGGGTCGAACTCCCACTCCCGCGTCTTGCTGGCGGCCATCGGACCCGTCACGCGGGCCTCCAGTCGTCCGACGATCCGGCCCTTGTCGCGCAACAGCTCGAAGAAGAACGTCTGATCGCTGATGCGCAGGTTCTTCTCCTCAACCAGGGCCGGCGCCAGGCCGGTGAGCTCGGCGATGCGCTTCGCCGCGTGCCGACGCAGGTCGCCCGACAGCCGCGCGCCGGCGTGCAGAACGCTCAGATAATCCTCGGCGACGAACTTCTCGGCGGCGGCGCGAGCGGCCGCCGGGCTCTCCCCGAGCGTGCCGGAGAGCCTGCCGTGATACTGCGCCACACAGGCGAAGCCGGGCAGGAACAGCGCGTAGGGCAGGTCGTTGCGCGGCGCGAAGACGATGCTCTGCAGGTCCATCGCGCAGGAGACCAGGACCAGTCCCGACAGCGCGACGCCCGTGTCCTGAAGCTTTTCGGCGAGCGCTGCACCGCGCGTCGTGCCATAGCTCTCTCCGGCAAGATAGAGCTCCGAGCTCCAGCGCCGATGGCGCCCGAGCCAGCCGCGGATGCATTCGGCGAGCGCGTCGACGTCGCCGTCCACCGAGAGCATCTTCTTGCGCGCATCCTCGCTCGCCGTGATCGAGTAGCCGGTATGCGGCGGATCGACGAACACGAGATCGAAGTGCTCGAACCACGAGTCCTCGTTGTCGATCACGCTGTAGGGCGGCTCCGGCATCGTGCCGTCCTCGCGAATGGCCACCCGCTTCGGTCCGAGCGCTCCGAGGTGCAGCCAGATCGACGACGAGCCGGGGCCGCCGTTGAAGACGAAGCATACGGGCCGCGTTTTCGGATCGGCGTCTTCAAGAAAGTACGAGGTCGTGAAGACGGCCGCCTCGGGCTCGCCGCGCTTCTCGTCGAGCCCGCCGGCGCTCACCGGCACGAACGCGGCCTCGGCTCGGTACTCCAGCCTCCGGCCGTCCAGGACGATGCTGCCGCTGCTGCGACAGGGATCCTGCGCGAGGAGCTTGTCGACCTTCTCGCGCAACCGCTTTTTCGCCTCTTCCGCCTGAGGCGTTGCCGGGGTGGGTTCCGCCATGATGGGTACGTCCGGAAAGGAAGGGCGGATTCTATCGTGCCCGACGCGCGGGCGCGCATGAATGCGCGGCTTGACGGCGGCGACCGACGGCGCTAGCCCGGCACGCTGTGTAGCGCTACGCGCTCATTTCCATTCCGAGAGGGGAAACGAGGGCAGAATGCGCGGCATCGCCGCGTCGCGCTCGGGGCGGATTGACGACAGCGCGACCGCCAGGCGCGAACGCGTCGCGGCGAGAGTAGCGTCGTCCGCCGCGCCTTCCGCGACGAACCGCTCGAGCGCATCGGCCGGGCACGTCGCAACGCTGCCGCCGGCTTCCATCTCCGCCAGTCGCTCGAGCTCCGCGCGCACCGCGGCCCGTTGCTCGATCAGCGCGGTCAGCTGCTCGTCGCAGCGGGCGATCGGGGTCGGGTAGCTGCGCATTTCGTCGCTCAGCGTCTTGAATCGCGCCCGCAGCCGAAGCGCGAGCTCGTCCCAGGCGGACTCAACCTGGCGCATTGGGTCGGTCATCGGCGGCGGAAGGATTTGCACGGACGCAGTATCGCCCCGCATGATCAAGAAATAAAGCGAATCTTTGGATTGATATTTAGTAAAATGGGGAATATGTTGACAGGAATCGATGCCCTGCTCGCGCTGCAGCGCTTCGGCACGGTGACCGAGGCCGCGGTCCAGCTGCGCCTCACGCAGTCGGCCGTGAGCAAGCGCATCCACACGCTGCAGGACGAGCTGGGCTACGCGCTGGTCGAGCCGGCCGGGCGTCGGCTGCGGCTCACGCCGCTCGGGGCCGATTTCCTGGAGCGTGCTCGGCCGCTGGTCGCCGAGCTCCGCGGCCTGGGAGCGCGTTCCGCAACGGAGGGCATCAACCCGTTTTCGCTCGCGCTTGCCGACTCGATCGCCGCCTCGTGGGGACCGGGCGTGCTGCGCCGCGCGTTGGCCCGACTGCCGGGCCTGAGGGTGGACCTGCACTCGCATCGCAGCGTGCTGGTCGTCGAGAGCGTGCGCCTCGGCCGCTATCACCTCGGAATGTGCACCGATGCGGACGCTGCGGATCTCGTCCATCACCCGATCGTCGCCGAGCCGATGGTGCTCGTGCACTCCCCGGGGACGGCGCGCCCGTCCGCCCGCGCGCCGCTCATCACGATCGAACCCTCGGCCGCATCGTGGAAGGCGATCGAGCCGCTGCTGCGCGCGCATCACCGCGAGCTGCTCGGCCGAACCCTGATTCCGGTGGAGTCGTTCGGCGCGGCGCTGCAGATGGTCCGGGCGGGCTTCGGCGAGGGCCTCATCCCGCTCGGTCTGGCGCTGGAGAACCGCGTCCAGCCGGGATGCTGCCGACGACTGGCCGGCGTGGCGCGGCCCGTCGCGCTGCTCGTGCGCAAGACCGTGAATGCGCTTCCGGGATTCGTGCGCCTTCGCGAAGCGTTGCGGAAAGCCGCCGAAGCCTACTTCGCCACGTCGGCTCGCTCGACCTCGACTAGGCAATCGTAGAACGTCGCGGCGCGGCCCATGTCGGTCAGCGCCTGGCCAGTCAACGCGTTGGCATTGCCGCCGTCCGGAGAGAGCTTCCGCCACCACACCGACAGCGCCACCACGACGCCGGGACGGGCACGTTCGGTCACGCGGGCGGTCAGCGCAAGCTCGCCCCGATCGTTGTGGACGCGCACGCGCTCGCCCGTGGCGATGCCGCGCGCCGCCGCGTCGTCCGGATGGATCTCCAGCGACGGCGTGCGCTCGTGCTCGAGGAACAGCGGGAGGTTGGCGAAGCTCGAGTTGAGCGCGTGCCGTGCCGGCGGCGAGATCATCGCCAGCGGATAGCGCCGCGCCAGCTCGGGGCTGCTGCCGGTCGACTCGCGCGGCGGGATATAGCAGGGCAGGGGATCGAGCCCGCGACGCTTGAGCGTTTCGGAGTAGAACTCGCACTTGCCCGACGGCGTCGGGAAGCCGCCTTGCGCGAACGGCGCGAAAGGCGTCGGAACGTCGAGCCTCTGCCAGCCTTGCTGCTTCAGCGTGTCCCACTCGAGGCTGCGCGCGCGCGGGTGGTCGCGGAGGAACGCGTGCCGGGCGATCGCCTCGTCGCTCTCGGCGAAGCACGCTTCCGTGAAACCCATGCGCTGGGCGAGGAGGCGGAAGACCTCCGTATTAGGCTTTGCTTCACCCACCGGGGCGATGGCGGGGTTGTTCGCGAGCGCATAGAGGTGGCCGTACGATAAGTGCACATCGTAGTGCTCGAGCTGCGTGGTAGCCGGCAGAACGATGTCGGCGTAGTCGGCCGTGTCGGTGAGGAACACGTCGTGCACCACGCAGAACAAGTCCTCGCGCGCGAAGCCGGCAACGACCTTCGCCGATTCGGGTGCGACGGCGACCGGGTTGGCGTTGTAGACGAAGATCGCCCGCACCGGCGGCTCGGCCCCGGCGAGGGCGTCGCCGATCTGCGTCATGTTGATCGTGCGCGGACGGTTCCAGATGAGATCGGGCCGCTCGAGGGCACTGCGGTCCACGGGATAGGTGCCGCTCGATGAGAGCAGGACGCCGCCCGCCGGATCGCGCCAGGCGCCCACGAGCGCCGGCAGGCAGGCGATGGTGCGCACCGCCATCGCCCCGCCGGCGTGGCGCTGCAGCCCGTAGTTGACGCGGATCGCGGCCGGCTTGATCGTGCCGTAGTCGCGCCCCAGCGCGACGATGTCTTCGACCGCCAGGCCCGTGATCTCGGCGACGCGCGCCGGCGGATAGTCGCGCACGCGCTCGCGGAGCGCATCGAACCCGAGCGTGTAGCGCTCGATGTAATCGCGATCGAGGAGCTCCTCGGCGACGAGCACGTGCATCATCGCCAGCGCCAGCGCGGCGTCGGTTCCCGGGAGTGGCGCCAGGTGCTTGTGGCACTTCTCGGCGGTGAGGCTCTTGTACGGATCGATGGCAACGAGCTTGGCGCCGCGGCGCTTCGCTTCCTGCACCCGGCTCCACAAGTGCAGATTGGAGACGACGGGATTCGAGCCCCAGATCAGGACGAGCTTCGCGTTCTCGAACTGCTCGACGTCGGTGCCGATCGAGGCGCCGATCGTCGCGGCGTAGCCTTCCTTGCCGGCGGTGGCGCAGATCGTCCGATCGAGCAGCGACGCGCCGAGGCGGTGGAAGAAGCGCCGGTCCATCGACGAGGACTGCACCAGTCCCATCGTCCCGGCATAGCTGTAGGGGAGGATCGCCTGCGGTCCTTCGGCGGACTCCGCGATCGCCTTGAACCGCGCGGCGATCGTGTCGAGGGCCTCGTCCCAACTGATGCGCTCTAAGCGACCCTTGCCCTTGGGACCGACGCGCCGCAACGGATGCAGGACGCGATCCTTGGCATAGGTCCGGTCGAGATAGCGCGCGACCTTGGTGCAAAGCGTACCGCGCGTGGTCGGATGATCCGGCGCACCGGCAACTTCGACGGCGCGCCCGTTCTCTACCGTGACGAGCAGCGCGCAGGTATCGGGGCAGTCGTGCGGGCACGCGCCGCGGACGACGGTGCGCGAAGCGTGCAGGGCGACAGCCATCGGCCCATTTTACCGGAGCGCCGGCACTTGCCGTCGTTGTATGCTGACGACAAGGTCTTCACGAGTCGATGGCCTCCACTGTCCCCGTGCTCGAGCTTGCCTCCGGCGCCCGCATGCCTGCCTTGGGCATGGGCACGTGGCGCATGGGCGAGCGCACGCGCGATCGCGGGCGCGAAGTCGCCGCGCTCCGCCGCGGGCTCGATCTCGGCATGACTCTCATCGACACCGCCGAGATGTACGCCGACGGCGGTGCGGAGAAGGTCGTCGGCGAAGCGATCGCGGACCGGCGCGACGAAGTATTCCTGGTGAGCAAGGTTCTGCCGAGCCACGCCAGTCGCCGCGGCGTGGTGGCCGCGTGCGAGCGAAGCCTGCGGCGGCTCGGCGCCGACTGGATCGATCTGTATCTGCTGCACTGGCGCGCCAGCGTCCCGCTCGGAGAAACGGTGGCGGGGTTCGAGCAGCTGCGCTCCGCCGGCCGCGTGCGCCATTGGGGCGTGTCGAACCTGGATCGCGGCGAGATCGACGAGATTCGGGCACTGCCCGACGGCAAGCATTGCGCCGCCGATCAGGTGCTCTATCACCTGAACTGTCGCGGAATCGAGTGGGACCTTCTGCCGGAGTGCCGCCGCCGGCGCATCGTCGTGATGGCCTATTCGCCGTTCGACGAAGGCAGGCTCGTGCGCGACCGGCGCCTGCTCGATCTGGCGCGGCGCGTGGGCGCGACGCCGGCGCAAGTGGCGATCGCATGGCTGCTCGCCCAACGCAACGTCGCGGTCATTCCCAAAGCGAGCGATGTGGCGCATGTAGAAGACAACTTCGCTGCCCTCGGTGTGAGACTCTCCTCCGCGCTGCGCACGGAAATCGATCGCATCTTTCCGCCGCCGAAACGTGCCACGCCGCTCGCAATGATCTAGCAGGCCAGGTTCGCGGCCGGAAACTGCCGCCCCGCGGCAGCCGCCGCCGAGCGCACGTCGACGCCCCGCGCGCCGGCCCGCGCTCCATCGGCGCGGCAGCGCCGTTCGTCTTCCATGCCGACGAATCAAGCGGTTGCGAGCCTGTCCTGCCATCGACTCTCAAGCCATGGCATGGATGTTGCTGCCTCATCGTCGAACGGGCTGCACGCCCAAACGTATCCGGAAAAGACTGGGAGAAGGCTGTGCTCTACACGCACTACGACTATCTCGAGTTGCCACCCGGTGCATCGTCCACGCGCATCGAGGCGGCGTATCGGACGATCAAGCAGCGTCTCAACGGCGACACCGATGAAGCGCTGATCCGCCTGATCCACGAGGCCTACGCTGTGCTGTCGAACCCGAAGCAACGCCAGGGTTACGACGAGTCGCTCCGGCGCGAAGCGGAAGAAGCCGATGCGGAGCTCAAGGCCGTGCTGGACACAAAAGGCGCACGCGTCACGCGCCACGTCCAGGACGTTCCTGCGCCATTGGCCGCCGCGCTGACCGCATGGGCCGCCTGACAGCCGCCATTCGCCGTTCGCGCGTCGACGCGAAAGCGTGGTCGCGTCGCGTCGCCGTCGAGCGCGCCTCGGAGCGCTATCCGCGCATGCACGACGCGGCCGTAGCCGCGCGCGAGGCGGGACGCTCGTGCTACTTCCGGCCGCTATTCGACCGGCCGCGTCACTGGGCCGCCCAGCGCACGCCGCGCCAGGCGCCCGCCGTCAAGCAGCCCCACGCGCGCCCGGCTTAGGCATCCCACTCGAAAAGGACTCTACGTGGTTCGAGCGCGCGCTTCCGAGCGTGGCCCCGCGGCTGGCAAGAAGACGGCCGACGCGGCTGCACCCAAGGACGCCGACCCGCTCGCTCGGGCGCCGCAGCCGACCGCCTCCCCGAACGAAGCGCTCGAGAGCGTGGAGAAATGCATCAACTGCCGCTTCTACGATCGCCGCCACGCCCGTCCGCTCGACGGCAAAGCGCCGCTTTGGGGACAGTGCCGGCGCCAGGCGCCGCAGCTCAATCCCAATCCCATCAACGCCAAGGCTTACGTCGTCGAAGGGATCTGGCCGCTGGTTCGCGACGACGACTGGTGCGGCGAATGGAAGATCATTCTGCGCGCCGAAGAATGGCTGCCGGAACCGCCTCCGGCCACAGCCGAGGAGCTTCCGCCGATTCCCTCGCGCGAGCCGCGCCCGGAGTCCGCGCCCGCCGAAGCGGCGCTGGGCGACGATTAGGCGACCCGCTCTCTGACGATTCCGCCGCGGTCGGCGCTCAAGGCCACGCGGCTTCGCCGTCTGCGCATGACCGGGCCGCGACGCAGCGCGTGGACGCCTGTCGTCACGATCTCAAGGCGGACCCGCGTGTCGGCTAACATTGCGGCTGATGAATCCCGCACTGCTCGCCGCGCTCGGCGCGGGCGCGATGGTGGTCACGCCCAACCGGCGGCTCGCGCGCTTCCTGCATCGCCAATTCGACGTCGCGCAGCGGCGCCGCGGCGTCACGGTCTGGCCGACGCCGACGATTCTTCCGTATCCGCAGTGGCTGGAATGGCTGTGGCAAGAAGCGCTGGCGGCCGACGCTGTCGATGCCGCGTTGCTGCTCACGCCGTTGCAGAGCACGGTGCAGTGGCGGCAGATCGTCGACGCCGATGCCGATCGTGTGCCGCTTTTCGACGGCCGCGCCGCAGCTGCGCTCGCCGCCGAGGCATGGTCGCTCGTGCATCAATGGGGCGTCGGGGGCGAGAGCTGGCGCAGCTGGCGCGTCGACGGTGGCGATCCCGACGATCCGGCCGTGTTCGCCCGCTGGGCGGAAGCTTACGCGACGCGACTTCGCGCGGCCGGAGCGCGCGACCTCGCGCTCTTGCCCGATGCGCTGATCGCCTGCGCCGGTACGTGGATGCGCGCGTTACCGCCGACCGTCATCGCGGGGCTTGTCGAGCCCACGCCGCAGCACGAGCGCCTGTTCCACGCGTTGCGCGAAGCGGGCGCGGCGTTGACTTCGCTCGATACGCTGCCCGAGATCGAAGCCACCGCGCAGCGCACGGTTGCCCCGACGGTGCGCGATGAGATCGCCGCCGCGTTCGCATGGGCGCGGGAACACGCGCGGGCGCGTCCCGAAGCACGCATCGGCGTCGTCGTCGAGAACCTGGCCGCCCGCCGCGACGAAGTCCTGGCGCTGGCCGAGGAGCTGCTTGCCCCGGAGGCGGCGATCGCCGCCGGCGCGGCGCGGATGCCGTTCGAGCTCTCGCTCGGGCCGTCGCTGGCGGCTGTGCCGCTGGTCGCCACTGCGCTCGATCTGATCGCGCTTGGCGAGGCTTCGCTCGACGCGGGCGCGGCGGCGGCGTTGTTGCGATCGCCGTATCTACCCGACGCCGCAGGCGCGTGGCTGATGCGCGCGCGCGCGGAGCGCGAATGGCTCGACGAAGGCAGAAGCGAAGTAACGCTCGGCGATGCCGTCGCCACGCTGGATCGCGGCTCGGATCCGCTCGCGCAGCGCTGGCGAAGCGCGCGCGATGTCCTGCGTGGACTCGCGCGCTTCAGCCCGCGCGAGTGGAGCGATGCGTGGCGTGCCTGGCTCGCTGGCGCCGGATGGCCGGGCACGCGCACGCTCGACAGCGGCGAGTACCAGGCCCGCGTCGCCTGGGAGAAGCTGCTCGTCGATTTCGCCAGCTTGAGCGCCGTCGCGCCGCGACTGTCATCGGCGCGCGCGCTCGCCACGCTCCAGTCGCTCGCGAGCGAGCAGCGTTTCCAGCCCGAAGGCGGGTCCGCGCCGATCCAGATTCTCGGCGTGCTCGAAGGCGCCGGGCTGGCCTTCGATGCGCTGTGGGTCGCCGGATTCGCCTCCGAGCGCTGGCCGGCGGCGCCCGATCCGAATCCGCTGCTGCCGCTCGCCTGGCAGCGCGAGCGCAACGTCGCGCACGCCACCGCGGAGCGCGAGCGCGAATACGCGCGGAGCCTGACGGTGCGATTCGCGCGCGCGGCGCCGGAGGTCGTGTTCAGCTGCGCCGCGGTGATCGACGATTGCGACGCTTCGCCGTCGGCGCTGATTCGGGACTATCCCGAGCGCGCGCCGTCGCCGCGGCCGCGATCGTGGATCGACGACATCGCGCGCACGGCGACGCTCGAGCGCATCGCCGACGATCGTGCGCCCGCGATTGCACCCGGCAGCGCGGTGCGCGGCGGCTCGCGTCTCGTCGCTTTACAGAGCGACTGTCCATTCCAGGCGGTGACGCGCTGTCGGTTGCGGGTCGATCCCTGGCCGGCGTCGAGCGTGGGACTCACGGCGCTCGAGCACGGCAAGATGGTGCACGCCGCGCTCGCGCTGTTCTGGCAGGGCGCGCACGACCACGCCACCCTCGTAGCCTTCGACGGAGCCGCGCTAGCGGCCCGCATCGCCGAGGCCGTCGATCGCGCGCTCGCCGAGCTGCCGGCGAGCCGCTGGCGCGCGCTCCCGGCGCTGCTGCGGGAGGGCGAGGCGCGCCGCCTCGAGCGCACGCTGGCCGTGTGGCTTGCGCTCGAGCGCTCCCGGCCCCCGTTCGTCGCGCAGGCGCTCGAAGAGCGCATGCCGCTGCGCCTCGGCGGCATCGATCTCACGCTTCGACTCGACCGGGTGGACGCCCTCGCCGACGGGGGCGTATCGATCATCGACTACAAGACCGGCGAGGTCGAGCGGCCGCGCCAGTGGTTCGACGAGCGCCCGCGGTCGGTGCAGCTCGGGCTGTACGCGCTCGCGCACTCGGTCCGCGCCTCCGGCGGCCCCGTCCGCGCCGTCGCCTTCGCCGAGCTGCGTCCCGAAGGCGTTGCCGCCGTGGGAATCGCCGCGGACGAAGGCGTCTGGCCGGAACTGGACTCCGCCGCGGTCGCGCCGGGTGGAACGTGGACGAGCCTCGAGGCCTGGTGGGCCCGGAAGCTGGACGCGCTGGGCGCCGAGATCGCGGGCGGCCACGCCGCCGTCGCGCCGCGCCTCACGCCTTCGCCGTGCCGCAACTGCGGGTTGCAGGCGGTGTGCCGGATCGAATCCGTGCGCGCGATCGATCTGAGCGGAGCGAACGATGAATGAAGCGGCGCTCGACGACACCCGCGCGCGCGGCGACGCGCTCGATCCGACGCGCTCGTTCATCGTCCAGGCGCCGGCAGGATCGGGCAAGACGGAGCTGCTGATCCAGCGCTATCTCGCGCTCCTGGCGCGCGTGGAACGTCCCGAGGCAATCGTGGCGATAACCTTCACACGCAAGGCCGCCGGAGAGATCCGCGAGCGGATCGTCGCGGCGCTGCGCGAGCCGCATCCACCGGCGGACGCCACGCCGAACCGCCTGCTCACCGCGCGCCTCGCGCGCGCCGCGCTCGAGCGCGATGCCGCCGCCGACTGGCACCTCGTCGCGCATCCGGCGCGGCTGCACATCCACACGATCGACGCGCTGTGCATGGCGCTGGTGCGCCGGGCACCGTTAGCGGCGAAGCAGGGCGCGCTCCCGCGTCCGGTCGAACGTGCCGACGCGTTGTACGCGGAGGCGGCGCGCGACGAGCTGTACTCGGCCGCGGACGACGACGCGTGGCGCCGGCTCCTCGATCATCTCGACAACGACGCGGAGCGCGCCGTGCAGCTGATCGCCGGGCTCCTTGCCAAGCGCGAGCAATGGCTGCGCTATCTCGTGAACCACGACGCGGAGCAACTTCGCGCCCGGCTGGAGCACGCGCTCGAAGCCGAAATCGCGGCCGAGCTGGGCGAGCTCGAGGCACTGCTGCCTCCGAGGCTGCGCGCAGCGCTCGCGCAGTCCCTCCAGTACGCCGCGCGCAACATCGCCGCAGGCCGCACCGAGCATCCGCTCTCGGCGTGCGCCGGCACACCCGGCCTGCCCCCGGCGAACGCCGAAGGGCTGGCGCAGTGGCGGGCCATCGCCGGATGGCTGCTCACGGCCGGCGGGAAGCTCAGGGTCAGCGTCAACGTCAACGACGGCTTTCCGCCGGACGGCCGCTCGGAGAAGCGAACCATGGAAGATCTGCTCGATGCGCTCGGGCGGATCGACGGGTTCGAGAAGGCGTTGCAGACGGTGAAAACGCTGCCGCCGCCGCACTACGAGGACGATGCCTGGTCGTTCATCCAGGCGCTGACCGTCGTGCTGCCGCGCACCGCCGCGCGCCTGAGCCTCGCGTTCGCGCGCCACGGCGTGATGGACTTCAACCAGGCCACGCTGGTCGCGCTCGAGGCGCTGGCGAGCGACGGGGCGCCTTCCGACCTGCTCCTCGCACTCGACGCCCGGATCGAGCATCTGCTCGTCGACGAGTTCCAGGACACTTCGTTCGCGCAATGCGAGCTCATCGGACGGCTGACCGCCGGATGGTCGGCTGGGGACGGACGGACGCTCTTCCTCGTGGGCGATCCGATGCAGTCGATCTATCGCTTCCGCGACGCCGATGTGCGCCTCTTCCTCGAGGCCAGGGCGCGGCGACGCATCGGCGGCGTCGCCCTCGAACCCTTGACGCTGTCGTCCAACTTCCGGGCGCAGCGCGGGCTCGTCGACTGGCTCAACGGCAGCTTTCCGGGCGTGCTGGCCCCTCGCGACGATCCCGTGCGCGGTGCGGTGGCATTCGCCGGAACGGTGGCGGCCCGCCGCGAGCGCTTCGATGGGGGCGTGACGCTCGACCTCGCGTCCGACGATCGCGGCGAAGCCCAAGCAGCGGTCGGACGGGTGCGCGCCGCGCTGGCCGCGGGCGCGCGCAGCGTCGCCGTTCTCGTCCGCAAGCGAGCCGACCTGGCGGAGATCCTGCCGGCGCTCCGGGCGGCCGGCATCGCCTTCGCGGCCGTCGAGCTGGACCGGTTGTCGGAGCGCCAGGCGGTTCTCGATCTCGCGGCGCTCACCCATGCGCTCGTGCAGCCCGACGATCGCGCCGCCTGGCTCGCCGTGCTGCGCGCACCGTGGTGCGGGTTGACGCTGCCCGACCTGTTCGTACTGCTCGACGCCTGCGGCCATCGGCCGCTGGTCGAGGCAGTTGCCGGAAGTCTCGTCCAGGACGCGTTCTCTCGTCTCACCGTCGAGGGTCGAGCGCGGCTCGAGCGGTTCGCCGCCGCGGTGTTGCCCGCGCTGCGCGAGCGCGGCCGAGCGCCGGTGGCGAGCCGCGTGCGCTCGACCTGGCTGGCGCTGGGCGGTCCGGCTTGCGTCACGGAGCCGGCCGTCGATCTTGCCGCCGCCGAGCAGGTGTTCGCGCTCATCGCCGAGCGCGCACACGGCGCCGATCTGCCCGATTGGCCTGGATTCGTCGCGGCGCTCGAAGCGCTGTACGCGCAAAGCGACATTCCGTCGACGCCGGTCCAGGTGATGACGCTGCACAAGGCGAAAGGCCTCGAGTTCGACGCGGTGATCATGCCCGGGCTGGCGCGCTCGACCGGCGGGGGCGATGCGCAATTGCTGCTGTGGCGCGAGCGCCCCGACGGGCTGCTGCTCGCACCCCTCCGGGCGCGGACACGCGCGCGGGAGAGGGACGATCCCGTGTACGCCTATCTGCGCGCGCTCGCCGCCGACGAGGACGACGCGGAGCTGCGGCGGCTGCTCTACGTGGGCTGCACGCGCGCGCGGACGACCCTGCATCTGTGCGCGGTCCTCGGGGTGGACCGCGATGCCGAGGGCGCTGTGCGCTGGAGGACCGCGCGACGCGGAACGCTGCTCGCCGCGCTGTGGCCTGCGCTGACGCCGCTCGTGCCTGCGCCCGCCACGGGCGACGAGGCGCAGCCTCCGCGCCGCCTCTCCGGGGTCCCGCTCGAGCGCCTGCCGGTTGCGTGGCGGCTGCCGGGGCCGCCGCCGGGCATTCCTGTCGGCCCGGAGTCTCCGGCGCACGGAGAGGACGAGACGATCGAATTCGATTGGGCCCGCGAAGCGGCGCGCCGGGTCGGCATCGTCGCGCATCGCATCCTTCGCCGCATGGCCGACGAAGGCTTCGAGCGCTGGACGCGCCAGCGCATCGACACCGAACGGCCGCGGATCGAGGCGGAGCTCGCGCACGCCGGCTTCACCGGGCCGGAGGCGCGCGCCGCGGTCGACGACGTGGTGGCCGCCCTGGAGCGCACGATCGCCGATCCGCGCGGCCGCTGGCTGTTCGACCCTCGCCACGCCGAGGGGCACAGCGAATACGCGCTCACCGAGTGGCGCGACGGCGCCTATGAGCACCGCGTGCTCGATCGTACCTTCGTCGATGCGAGCGGCACGCGGTGGATCGTCGACTTCAAGCTCTCCCGCCACGAAGGCGGCGACCTGGAGGCGTTCCTCGATCGCGAACGCGAGCGCTACGCGACGCAATTGCAGGACTACGCCACGATGCTTCGCGCCCTCGACCCGCGCCCGATCCGGCTCGCGCTCTACTTTCCCCTGCTCGCGGGCTGGCGCGAGTGGGCCGCGTGACGCTCGCGCCTCGCACCGAAGCGATCGTAACGCGATGCCGCGCTGGACCGCCGCGCGGCGTGAACGGTAAAATCGAAGTTTTTCAAAGCCTTCCCACCGGTCGCCCGGCAGGCGCGAGCCCTCAGTGCAGGTCTTCCGCGGTTTTCCTCCCGCCCCCGAACACGTCGCACTGACGATCGGCAATTTCGACGGCGTGCATCGCGGCCACCAGGCGATGCTCGCCCGGCTGGTCGAGGCCGCAGAGGATCTGGGCCTGCCCGCCGCGGTGCTCACCTTTGATCCGCATCCGCGGGAATTCTTCGCACCGCATGCGGCGCCGCCGCGCCTGTCGACTTTGCGCGACAAGCTGGAGCAGTTCGCGGCCCACGGCGTGGCGCGCGTGCACATCGGCCGCTTCGACGCGCGGCTCGCGCACCTGAGCGCGACGGAATTCATCGACAAGATCATGGTGGGGGCGCTCAAGACGCGCTGGGTGCTGGTGGGCGAGGACTTCCGCTTCGGACGCGCGCGCGCGGGGGACCTCGAGCTGCTGCGCGCCTCGGCGCGCAGCTTCAGCGTCGAAGCGATGGGGCTGGTGAGGAGCGGAGAGGAGCGCATCTCGAGCAGCGCCGTCCGCGAGGCGTTGGTGCGCGGCGATCTTGAGCGTGCGGCCGACATGCTGGGCCGGCCGTACGCCATCTCGGGCCACGTCGCGCACGGCGACAAGCGCGGCCGCGGCCTGGGCTACCCGACCGCCAACCTGATCCTGCGACGCAAGCCGCCGTTGTCCGGTATTTTCGCGGCGCGCGTGCGCGGCCTGGGCAACGGTCCGCGCCGCGGCGCGGCGAGCGTTGGCGTGCGCCCGACCATCGCGGCCGAAGGCCGTCCGGTGCTGGAGGTGTTTGTCTTCGACTTCGACGAGACGATCTACGGCCGTCGGGTGACGATCGAGCTCCTGCACAAGCTCCGCGACGAGGAACGCTATCCCGATCTCGGCGCTCTCACTCGGCAGATCGGCATCGACGTCGCTCAGGCCCGCGAATACTTCTCGACCCGCAAAGAACAGCAGTGATGCCCGACGATCCGAAGACCGACTACAAGTCGACGCTGAACCTTCCGGACACGCCGTTTCCGATGCGCGGCGACCTCGCCAGGCGCGAGCCGGGCTGGGTCGCCGACTGGCAGCGCCGGAAAGTCTACGCGGCGATTCGCGCGGCGAGCCGCGGCCGCCCGAAGTTCATCCTCCACGACGGCCCGCCGTATGCCAACGCCGCCATCCACATCGGCACCGCGGTCAACAAGATCCTCAAGGACATCGTGGTCAAGAGCAAGCAGCTCGCCGGCTTCGATGCGCCGTACGTCCCGGGCTGGGACTGTCACGGCATGCCGATCGAGGTGCAGATCGAGAAGACCTACGGCAAGCAGCTCTCGACCGCCGAGACGCTGCGCCTGTGCCGCGCCTACGCCACCGAGCAGATCGAGCTGCAGAAGGCGGACTTCCAGCGCCTGGGCGTGCTCGGCGACTGGGAGCATCACTACACCACGATGGCCTACAGGGCCGAGGCCGACGAGATCCGCACGCTGGGAAAGCTCCTCGTCGAAGGCTACATCTACCGGGGATTGAGGCCGGTCAACTGGTGCTTCGACTGCCAGAGCGCGCTCGCCGAGGCGGAAGTCGAATACGAGGACCGCGACGATGTGGCCATCGACATCGCCTTTCCGCTCGATCCGGAGGAGCGCAGAAAGCTCGCCGAAGCTTTCGGCCTCGACGCGCTTACCGAGGAGCCGATCGCCGCGGCGGTGTGGACCACGACGCCGTGGACGATCCCGGCGAACCAGGCGCTCAACGTGCACCCGGACTTCGACTACGCGCTGGTCGAGACCCGGCGAGGGCATCTCGTTCTGGCCGCCGAGCTGGTCGAGAAGTGCCTCTCGCGCTACGCGCTCGACGGCCGCACGATTGCGACCACGAAGGGCGCGGCGCTCGAGCGCATCGTCTTCCGCCATCCCTTTTACGACCGAGGCGCACCGGTGTATCTCGGCCGCTATGTGACGCTCGATCAGGGCACCGGAATCGTCCATTCCTCGCCGGCGTACGGGGTCGAGGACTTCGTCTCGTGCCGGCGCTACGGCATGACCGACGACGAGATCCTGAACCCGGTGCAGGGCGACGGCCGCTTCGCTCCCGACCTGCCGTTCTTTGGCGGCATGAAGATCTGGGAGGCCAACCCGAAGATCGTCGACAAGCTGCGCGAAGCGGGCGCGCTGCTGCACGCTGCGCCTTGGCGCCACAGCTACATGCACTGCTGGCGGCACAAGACGCCGATCATCTATCGCGCGACGACCCAGTGGTTCGCCGGAATGGATGAGGTTCCCGGATGGCGCGGACACAGACCTGCGGAAACGCTGCGCACGAAAGCGCTCAAGGGCATCGAGGCGACGCGCTTCTTTCCCGCCTGGGGCAAGGCACGGCTCACCGGCATGATCGCCAACCGTCCCGACTGGACCTTGTCGCGGCAGCGCCAGTGGGGCGTGCCGCTGCCGTTCTTCGTCGATGTCGAGACCGGCGAGCTCCATCCCGACACGCTGGCGCTGCTCGAGCTTGCCGCGGCGAAGGTCGAGCGCGGCGGCGTCGAGACGTGGTTCGCCGCGACGCACGAAGACTTCGGCGTCGATCCGGCGAAGTACCGCAAGCTCACCGACACGCTGGACGTGTGGTTCGATTCCGGCTCGACGCACGAGACGGTGCTCCGGCGCAACCCGGAGCTCGGCTTCCCGGCCGATCTCTATCTCGAGGGCTCCGATCAGCACCGCGGCTGGTTCCACTCGTCGCTGCTCATCTCCAGCATGCTCAACGGCCGGCCGCCGTACAACGCGCTGCTCACGCATGGCTTCGTCGTCGACGGCTCGGGACTGAAGATGTCGAAGTCGAAGGGCAACGTCGTCGCGCCGCAGAAGATCTCCAATACCTACGGTGCGGAGATCCTGCGCCTGTGGGTGGGCGCGACCGATTATTCGGGCGAGCTGTTCATCTCCGAGGAGATCCTCAAGCGCGTGGTGGAGAGCTACAGACGGATCCGCAACACGCTGCGCTTCCTGATGGCCAACACCGCGGATTTCGATCCGGCCGCCGATGCCGTGCCGATCGGCGAGCTGCTCGAGCTGGATCGCTATGCGCTCGCGGTGGCCAACGCGTACTTCGCGGGCTTCGCCGAGTCGTACGAGAAGTTCGAATTCCACCCGGTGGTGCAGCAGCTGCAGACCTACTGCTCGGAGGAGCTGGGCGGCTTCTATCTCGACATCCTCAAGGACCGGCTCTACACGGCGCCGCGCACCGGCCGGCCGCGGCGCTCGGCGCAGACCGCGCTCGCGCGGATCCGCGACGGCATGCTCAAGTTCATGGCGCCGATCCTGAGCTTCACCGCCGAGGAGGCATGGCGGGTCCTTCGTCCGAGTGAGGCGACCATCTTCGCCGGCACCTGGCGGGACGCCGTCGTCGATCTTGGGCATGCGCCGGAGTTCGGTGAGAAGTGGGAGACGATCGTCTCGGTTCGCCGCGACGTGTTGCGCGCGCTGGAAGCCGCACGCGAAGGCGGCGAGATCGGCTCGTCGCTGCAGGCCGAGGTCGATATCGTCACGCCTCCCCGCGACCATGCGGCGCTCGCGAGCCTGGGCGAGGATCTCAAGTTCGTGCTGATCACGTCCGCGGCCCGTGTCGAGCCGGGCCCCGAGCGCACGGTTCGCGTGCGGCGCAGCGCGCATCCGAAGTGCGAGCGCTGCTGGCACTACCGCGCCGATGTGGGAGCGGATCCGGCTCATCCCGGACTTTGCGGCCGCTGCGTGTCGAACCTCTACGGTGCCGGCGAGGCGCGAAGGTTCGCATGAGACGTCGCTTGTGGTTCTGGCTCGGCGCGAGCGCCGCGGTGTTCGTCGCCGATCAGCTCTCGAAGCGGGCGCTGATCGGCGCGTTGCGCCCCGGCGACGAGCGCGTCGTCACGCCGTTCTTCAGCCTCGTGCTCACCTTCAACACCGGCGCGGCGTTCAGTTTCCTGCGCGATGCGGGACCTTGGCCGCGTTATCTTTTCTCGGCGGTCGCCATCGCGGTGGCGGCGCTGATCGTATGGCTTCTGCGGCGCGGAGGCGACGCGTGGTACTGCGCCGGGCTTGCTCTGATCCTCGGCGGAGGCCTGGGCAACCTCTACGACCGCCTGACGCTGGGGCACGTCGTGGACTTCCTGCTGTTCCACTGGCGGCACTGGTACTATCCGGCTTTCAACGTCGCCGACAGCGCGATCACCGTCGGCGCCGCGCTGCTCATCATCGACAGCCTGCGCCCGCGGCGCAAGGACCGTGCGGCCGCCTAAGCCTTCGGATCGATACATGGACGTCTTACTCGCCAATCCCCGCGGCTTCTGCGCCGGAGTCGATCGCGCCATCGCCATCGTCGAGCGCGCGCTCGAGAAGGTTGGCGCGCCGATTTATGTCCGACACGAGGTCGTGCACAACCGGTTCGTCGTCGAGGAGCTGCAGCGCAAGGGTGCCGTCTTCGTCGACGAGCTCTCCGAGATACCGCCGGGAAGCACGGTCGTGTTCAGTGCCCACGGCGTGTCGCGCGCGGTGCGTGCGGAGGCCGGGTCGCGCGGCCTCACCGTGTTCGACGCGACCTGTCCGCTGGTCACCAAGGTGCACGCGGAGGTCGTGCGGATGCGCGAGCAGGGGAGGGAGGTCGTGATGATCGGCCACGCCGGTCACCCCGAGGTCGAGGGCACGATGGGGCAGGCGAGCGATGGCATCTACCTCGTCGAATCGGTCGCCGAGGTCGATCGCCTCGCGGTCCGCGATCCGGCCCGGCTCGCCTACGTCACGCAGACCACGCTGTCGATCGACGATGCGGCGCAGATCGTCGCGGCGCTGCGCCGGCGCTTTCCGGGCATCGTCGGGCCGAAAAAGGACGACATCTGCTACGCGACGCAGAACCGCCAGGACGCGGTGCGGCTGCTCGCTCCGCGGTGCGACGTCGTAATCGTCGTGGGGAGCCCGAACAGCTCGAACTCGAACCGGCTGCGCGAAGTCGCTGCGCGCCACGGCGCGGACGCCTACATGATCGATCGCGCCGAGCAGGTTCGCGGCGACTGGCTCGCCGGCAAGCGGCGGATCGGCGTCACCGCGGGCGCCTCCGCCCCCGAGCTGCTCGTGCAGGAAGTGGTCGCGCGGCTGAAAGCGCTGGGCGCAACCGAGGTTACCGAGCTCGCCGGCGTGGTCGAGAAAGTGGCCTTTCCGATCCCGCGTGGACTGAGCGGCGACGGCGACCCCGCCAAGGCCCCCGGTAAAGCGCTCGCCGCAAACGCGCGCGAATAAGCGCTTCAAGCCACCGCGACGTATTCGTAGAGCTGGAAGCCCGGCCCCTGTTCGACGAGCTTGGTAAGCACGGCCGTGTCCGCGCGAGCGCCCACCTTGAGCTCGATCGCCTGCTCGGTCTCGAAGGCGCCCGCGGGCAGCAGCACCATCGCGGCAGCGCTTTCCTCGCCCTCGCCGGGCAGAACCACTGCGGGCACCGGCGCCTTCGCACCCTCTTCGGCGTGCGCGGCCGCCGCCTGCGGATTGTCCGACAGTAGCTCGCACCCGAACTCGAGCCCGCTGCCGCGCAGCGTATTGCGGAACCAGCGGACCATCGCCACCTGCAGGGCGTTGCGTCCCTCCACACGCAGCGCGATCAGCTCGCCGATACGCAGCGCCGCGTGCGCGGTGTCGACCTGGCGCAGCGCGTATCCGGCCGGCGTGTGGTTGATGACCTGGCAGGTATTCATCGCCGGCAGCCCGGGGACCGCGCCGGGCAGGTCCGGGCGCGAGCCCCGGCTGTACTGCCACACCGCCGGCAGACCGGCGCACATGACCACTCGCGCCCGCGAGGGCAGCCGGTTGAACTGCCGCGCCGGCGGAATCGCCCATTGGCGCAGGAGCCGCCGCAGGAGCGCCATGTATTCGACCCTGGTGGTCGGCGCGGCGCCGCCCGCGGCGGCCGGCGGTACGCCTCCCGCTTCGAGCGCGCGCAGCTGCTCCTGGATCTGGAACGCGAGATCGAAAGTAAGCAGGAACAGCTTGCCACCGTTGACGTTGGCGCCCTTGTTGGCCGCGAACGGCGGGAAATCGTGGCCGACGGGGATGATCGCCACCGCCTTCGCCAGGCGATGTACCGGCGGCACGTCGGTGATGCGGGCCCAGTGCGCGTGCGCGTGCAGGTACTGCACGACCTGCCCGAGCTGCCCCGGCATGAATCCGTAGGGATTCGCAAGCGCCAGCAGCAGCGCCTGCACGTAATAGCGCTCGGGAGTGGCTTCCGCCGAGTCGCTTCCGACCGGCGTCATCTGCAGATTCCTGCCGTGCGCGAAGACATATATAGCGTGCGCGTCGTGCCAGGTGCGCGCGGGAACGGGCGCGTACGATTGATAGCTGTTGATGAGAACGCGGTTCGTGCACTGCAGGCAGCGGTGGATGAGCGCGATGAGCTGCCGGTTTCCGGACAGGATGAGGCGTCTCTCCGCCTCGTGCGACAGCAGGTGCTTGTACGCCGTGGCCAGCTCGCTCGCGAGCGTGAGCGCCGCCTTGGCCGCGGCAAGCGCGTTGCGGGTGAGCGGGTGCTGCGCGCGCGTGAACTGGCGCTCGAGGTGCGGCCAGAGCGCGAGCGAGGTCGCGTAATAGCGCTCGGCGAGCTCGAGCCGCCGCGTCTCCGACAGCGCGACCCGATTGGTGGCCGCCAGCGCGTCGCCGATGGTCGACGCCGCATCGATCGGCTCGCGCTTGAGCGTCTCCTCGAGCCAGGGCACGACTCGCGCGGGGCGCGTTTCGGGCGGGTGGGCGGGTCGCGCTTCGACGGCGGGGAGGCTTAGGGCCAGCGGCATGACATCGACATTGGCAGGTCGGGCAGGATTGTAGACGATGGCGCGCGCGTTGGGACGGTTCGCCTAGCGAGCCTCGAGAAATTTCGCCACGGGCGCGATCTGTTCCGCTGTGAGCAACATCGGCGCATGGCCTACGCCGGCGAATTCGATCAGCCGTGGCGCAGGCCCGCGCGTGCGCATCGCCGCGGCGGTCGCGGACGACAGCAGATCCGATTGGGCGCCGCGCAGCAGCAGCGTCGGGCACGCGATCGCATCCCACACCACCCACAGATCTCCGCCCGGCGACGCGGAGCTCTTGAACGGGACTGCGATGCCCGGATCGTATTTGAGCTGCCAGCGGCCGTCGACCGTGCGGCGGGAAGTTGTCGTGGCCAGCTCGCGCCACTGGGCATCGGTCAGCGCGCCGAAGGGCGCCGAAACTTCGCGGATGTGCGCCTCGAGCTCGCCGAAGGTGGCGAACGTCGGATCGAGGCCGACGTAACCGGCGATGCGGGCGAGCGCCGCGGGTTCGATCACCGGCCCGATGTCGTTCACCACCAGCCGCGTGACGGGCGATGCCTTCTGCGCCGCGAGGATCATGCCGAGCAGCCCGCCCATGGACGTCCCGATCCAGGCCACGCGTTCGACCCGCGCATGGGCGAGCAGCGCGGTGAGCGCGGTGAGATAGGTCGGAAAGGTGTAATCGTTGGCGTCCGCCAGCCACTCGCTCTCGCCGCGACCGGGCATGTCGGGACAGAGTACGCGAAACCGATCGGACAGCGATGCGGCCAGGGTGTCGAAGTCGCGGCCGTTGCGGGTAAGGCCGTGCACGCACACCACGACGCGCGAGCTGTCCGGATTCCCCCAGTCGCGGTAGACCACTTCGTGGAAGCCGTGCGCGCTCAGCGAGCGGAAGCTGTGTCGGTGCGGCTGGAGCATGGCGGAGGAGACCGTGGCGCGGCCGAATTGGGTCGCGGGTAGAGGATCGAACTATAGCGTGCACTTCGCGCTCGCACACGGGCCGCCGCGTTCGTCCCGAAGAGCGGCCCGCCGTAGGCGATAATCGCGACCTGGCCCGCACAGGCTGCCGGCGATGACCGATTACTATCTCGAGGATTTCGAGCCGGGCCGCACGTATAGCACCCCGGAGCACACCGTCGGCGAGGACGAAGCGCTCGACTTCGCCCGCCGCTACGATCCGCAATACTTCCATCTCGATCCGGTGGCGGCGCGCGATTCGGTGTTCGGCGGGCTCGTCCTCGGAGGATTCCAGACGGCCGCGCTCACCTGGGCGCTGGTACAGCGGACCGGCATGTTCGAGCGCTCCGCGCTCGCCGGCATCGGCATCGACGAGCTGCGCTGGCTCGCGCCCGTGCGGCCCGGAGACCGCCTACGCTGCGACTTCACCCTGCTCGACGCGCGGCCGTCGCGGCACCAGGCGGGCCGCGGCGTGGCGCGGTTCCGCTACGAGCTCAAGAATCAACGCGACGAGACCGTGCTGTCGCTGGTCATGATCCAGCTGCTGCGCCGCCGCCCGTAAGCCGCTCAAGACTCGCCGGAGGCGGCGCACTCGCGGCGTTTCATTGCCAGGTAGGCGTCCTCGCCGAGCTCGTGGAGCTGGAGCGCGTAGCGTTCCGTGGATTCGAACCATTCGCGCAGCCGATCCTCCAGCCGCTCCTCGGGCGGCGCGGACTGCGTGCCGAGATAGGCGTCGATCGCGAGGTAGTAGCGCATGACGTTGCGCTCCAGCGCGCCGCGGAGCCCGCCGACCAGCACCGGCGTCCCGTCGGGTCGACGGCGCTCGGCCGTGAAACCTACTTTGCCTTCTCCTGCGGTTGCGAAATACGCGCGCATCGCCGCTTTCGCCGGACCGCCGTAGGCATACGCGTACGACAGGTGCAGGAACGTACGATCGCCGAGCGGGACGGCTTCAACGGCGAGGCGATAGTCGTGCGTGCCGAAGGGACCGCGGGCAGCCGTCAGCGATGCCTGGAAATAATCCTGGGTCCCGGCAAGCCCCCGATAGTGGAAGTCGATGCGGTACGCCGCGGTCAACGGTTCGTCGAATTTCCTTCCGACATACAGGTGCAGGACGCTCGCGTCGCCAGCCGCTCGGCGGCAGCCCTTGACGTTGAGGTGCAGCAGCATGATATCGCACCAGCGCTGTGCAGCGCCCAGCGTGCGCTTCACCTGCGCGAACGGATAGCCGAGCAGGACGTAAACGTCTCCGTCGAGACGGCCGTGGCCTTCGCGCGAATCGATATGCAGTGGCCGGCCGAACGCGTTGTTCATGAGCTGCGTGCCCAGCGCGGCGTACTGCGTGTAGAGCGCGAGCGCCGGGTCCGCCGGCTCGGCTGCGACCGCTGGGGCGAGGGGAAGCGCCGCCAGTGTCGCGAGCCGCACTCCGACCAACCATCGCTGCATGCGGGGTAGCTGCCTTTGGTACCGGCCTTACGATACTCCGTCCGATGGCAAGGGCACAGGGGGAGATTCCGGTCGCGTCCGTCCTAGGACAGCTCGGGTGGGAACAGGGGCTGGTAGCGGACGCCTTCGGCGGCGAGAAAGGCCGCGATTTCGTCGCGCCGGGCAATCGCGTCGCGGTAGCCGAGCTCGAGCAGCATGTTGGTATAGCCACGATCGAAGAGCAGATAAGACAGCAACGAAGCACCCGTGCCCTCCGTGCTGCCCAGGCCGCGGAGCAGGTAACGCACGCCGGCGGGCAGGCTCGACGCAAACGGCACCGCCATCGCGCCAAGATCGCGGCTTGGGCTGACCACCATGGCATCGACGTGCGTTACTTCCGGATGCCGGCTCTGGATCGCTTCCGGCACGAGGCTCAGCACGTGGTTCATCCTCTGCATGCGCTCGAGGTCGGCGCCGAGATTGTCCAGAAAGATCGACGCGAGCGCGTGACCGGCGGTCTGCGCGAACGATGGGTAGGAGGGTGCTTCGCGCTGCCGGGACGTCGGCATCTGCCCGGTGAACTGGCCGACCGCGATCACCAGAATGCGCCGCGCGCCCAGATGCAGCGGCGGGGAGAGCGGCGCAATCTGGCGCACCGAGCCGTCGGCGAAGAAATCGCCGCCGATGCGCCCCGCCGGAAATACAAACGGTATGGCGGCGGAGGCGAGCAGATGATCGACACCGATCACCGCCGCCTCCCCGCGCCGCCGCGTACGCTGCCAGGGCAGGACGTCGGGCGCGCCCTGGAAGAACGACACCGCCTGGCCCGTGGTGTAGCTCGTGGCGTTGATCGACAGCGCCCGCAGCGCGCCTTCGCCCAGGTGCCGCGCGACGCGCTCGAGATCGAGGCTCCCCAGCGCGCGGCGGAGCGGCGAATTGTCGAGCATGGCTGCCGCTTGGCCGGGGCCGCCCACCAGCACGGAGGCGAGCCAGCGCAGGCCGTGGAAGGACACGCTGGCGAGGTCCGCCCGATAGACATCGGTGACGCGAACGCGATGCCACCAGCGGAGCAGGCGCGCGACGCCGCGCCGGAAGCTGTCGGCGTGCACGGCCAGCGTCGCGGCGTTGATCGCGCCGGCGGACGTGCCGCAGATGATGCGGAACGGCGGTCGCGACGAGCGCCCACGGATGCGCGCCACCGCCCGCAGCACGCCCACTTGATAGGCGGCGCGTGCTCCGCCGCCGGGCAGCAAGACGGCAATGTCGTGATCCGTCATGGCGGCGCGTCCGGGCCTGTCAACAGGCTCTAATCGGCCCGCAGCGTCCGATCGAGGATAAGCAGCATCGCGGCGGTCGCGCCCCAGATGTAGCGCTCGCCGTAAGGTATCGCGTAGTAGTCGCGGCGACGGTCGCCGATCATGCGGAAATGACGCTGTTGATGGGCCGGCTCCAACAGAAACACCAGCGGCACCTCGAAGACGTCGGCCACCTCGACAGGATCCGGCGCGACCGCGAACGGCGGCTCGATCCAGCCGACGACCGGCGTCACGCGGTAGCCGGTCACGGTCTCGTATTCGGCGAGTCGGCCGAGAAGCGTGACGCGGTCCTGCGGCAGACCCACTTCCTCCCGCGCTTCGCGCAGCGCCGCGACCCCGGCATCGCGGTCCTCGGGCTCCATCCGGCCGCCCGGGAAGCTGATCTGGCCTGGATGATCGGGCAAGTCGAGGCTGCGCTGGGTGAAGAGTACCGTAAGGCCCTCGTCGCGATTGACGAGCGGCACCAGCACTGCGGCAGGTTTCACCGCTCCCTCGCGGCCCGGCAGCCGGAACCCGTCGGAGAGATTGAGCGCGTCCGGGGGCGGGGCGCGTCGAAGCCGCTCCCGCAGCCACGCCTGCTGCGCCGGTGGCGAGAGCTCGAACAACGGCAAGGACATCGCTGGACGCGGCTGGCGCAAGGACGGAAGGTCCGCATGATACCGTCCGTGGCCGTCGGACGCCTCGCAGACCCGGTGTTTCCCCGCGGGCTCCGGCCAGAAGCTCAGCGGCGAGAGCGAAGCCGGCAATCGGCGCGGGGGCCGGTCAGCCGGCAGCCGCGCGATCGCTCTCCGTGGAAGGCGGCGCCGACGCCGCGCGTGCCCCCGGGCGGAATTGCGGCCCGATCAGGATCAGCGCCGGCCCGGCGATACCGGTCCGGGCAATGTCCGGCAGCGCCGAGAGCGTGCCATAGCGCGTCCGCCGGTCCGAAAGCGAGATGCTTTCCACCACCACGACGGGGGTCGTCGGCGGTTTTCCGGCGGCGACGAGCGCCGCCGCAATCTCGCTCGCCTGGCCGGCGGCCATGTAGATGGCTGCCGCGTCGGATGCCGCGACGCTCGCGGCCCAGCTCGATGCTCGTTCGCCCTCGCCAACCCTCGGGGTGACCAGCGCAACGCTGCGGGCGACGCCGCGCTGCGTGAGCGAGATGCCCAGTTCGGCGCTCGCCGCGAGCGCGGCCGTCACGCCCGGCACGACCTCGTAACGCACACCGGCGGCCTCGAGCGCGGCGATCTCCTCCTGCGCACGGCCGAAGAGCATTGGGTCGCCACCCTTGAGGCGCACGACGACGGAGTGCATGCGCGCCGCATCGACGAGCCGCTTGGTGATGAATCGCTGCGCGGTGGAGTGCTTCCCGCAGCGCTTTCCCACCGCGACCCTTCGGGCCCGCTCGGCGAGCGCGAGCGTGTCCGGATGGACGAGCGCGTCGTGAAACACCACGTCGGCCACTGCGAGCAGCTTGGCCGCCCGCAGCGTCAGAAGGTCCGGCGCGCCCGGACCCGCGCCGACGAGATAGACG
>Ga0335081_10002717_pt1 | contig 27855 bp, 28 predicted proteins | sample Lox_Sample_35_FD_206713 | JGI IMG/M metagenome (GOLD analysis project Ga0335081, IMG submission 206713) | Soil microbial communities from Loxahatchee National Wildlife Refuge, Florida, United States - Lox_Sample_3.5 | ecosystem: Environmental > Terrestrial > Soil > Wetlands | place: USA...
AGCCGCAGAAGGGTGATCGCCAGGGTGATGATCGATGGCACCAGAATCAGACTACCGATGCTGACCCTTGAATCTGTCCCATTCATAAGCCTCCTTTAGTCACGCTGTGGCGGCGGTGCTTCGGCGGCCGAAGATGGCCAGGAAGGCGCAGCCAAAAAGCGTGCCAACGATCACGGTGTAGCCGATCCACAGGCCCATCTGCGGAACCAGGGATAGCTCAAAGAACTTCTGAGCGAGCGATGTGACAGTGAAGCCCGGACCTGCGATGTCGTAATGCGTGCCCCAGCCTTGGCCGCCTTTCGCGCTCATGGCGATATACATCACCACGACCACCGGGATACGAGCCGCGAACGCGTAGGCCAGCAGAACGTTGCCGAATGCGCGCCAACCGATGCGTGCGACAAACGCAGATGCGAGCTGGATTACACCCCCGAGAAGGACCACGAACGCCATTTGTTTGCTAAAGCCGAAAAAGAGAATGACAGAGCCCAAGACTAGAACTACGATTGCCAGGCCGGCCATCCCGAATGCCTTGCCCATACCTGACGGGCCTGCGCCGGCCGCGGCGACTTTACTGGCGAAATAAGGTCCGAAGATAATCGGCAGCCAGGAGATGCCGACGACAGCGAAGCCGCCGCCGGCCGCGCTATTGAACCAGGGCGCGCCCCAGTGCTGGAGTTCTCCCACCAGGCGCAGAATGGTGACCGCCAGAGTGAACACGGCTGGCACTGCGATCAGCCGGCCGACGCTTAACGAACTGCCCGACGTGGTACCGTTCATAAGCCTCCTTCGGCGCCCTCGAGGGCCGGGCGCACCGGGTTTGAAGATTCGGGTTCTGCGGCGGGGATTATAGCCGATCCAGCCCCCAAAGCAAGTGGGAAGCCGGGCGAACGATTACGCCCCGGCCGGGCGCAGGCGGCCGACGATTTCCGCGAGCAGGGCCTCCACGTCATGCGCCGGCGCCTTGAACGCTTCAGCATCCACAGCCAGCGGCGCGCCCAGCACCAGGTGATGAACGCCGTACTTGGCGAGGTCGCCGGTCTGCGCCAGGGTGAGGCCTCCCACCGCTTGCACCGGTATGTCCACGGCCCTGACCACAGCCTCGAGCTCGTCGAGCGGCGTGGGCGCGCGGCCGCCGTGGCTGCGAATCACCTCGAGGTCGCGGCGCTCGTCGTACCCGATGTGGTGGACGATGTAATCGGCGCCGAGTTCCTGAAGGCGGCGGGCGGCTTCCGGTTTATCGGCGCAGGCGAGATCGTCGCCCATCACTTTCACCCCGTAATCGCGGCCCGCCTGCACCACGGCCTTGATGGTGGCTGGATGCGCCCGCGCCATCACCACCACGTGTGTGGCGCCGGCTTGCGCCATCATCTCGGCTTCGAGATACCCCCCGTCCATGGTCTTGAGATCGGCAACGATCGGTTGCGGGAACTCGCGGCGCAGCGTGCGCACCGCGTTCAAGCCCTCCGCCAGGATCAACGGCGTGCCGGCTTCCAGCCAGTCTACGCCCGCCCGCACGGCTTTGCGTGCCATATCGAGCGCCTCGGCGAGGTTAGTGAAGTCGAGGGAGATTTGGACGATGGTGTGAGGATCCGCCATAGTGAGTGTCGGAGTCAGGAGACAGGAGACAGGAGTCAGGAGACAGAAGCCAGAAGTCCTCAATTGTGGAGGGTCTCGTCATAGATACTATCCAGGCTAAGTAAGCGGCTTCGTGTCAGCGCGAGCTGGCATCCTGCCTACTCGATCGTCACCCAAACCTACCAACGGCGCGATTCCCGATCGTATGCCGGTCCACGCCTCTCTCTCCTGACTCCTGACTCCTGACTCCTGACTCCTGCTCCTACCGCTCCGCGTGCTCGCATTCCGGCATACCCGTCTGGAAGGGATTGGTCCGGTATTTCAGTTCTTGAGCGGCGCCGATTTCGGAGCTGTAATAGGCGGTGACGACGGAGCTCTTGATCAAGGCGAAGAGGTCCGCTCCGGCGCCGATGTCCGGACCCGAGGTAGAGTGCGTCGCGAGATCGAGGATGGTCTGCTGCTCCGCGCGGTCCAGGGCCGTAAAGGGCTTCGAGTAGTGAGCCAGGCAGTAGCCGTCGAGCCAGTTCAGGGCCGCGATGTAGCGCTTTTGCGCAGCCAGCGAGCCCTTGCGCAGCAGCAAATCGGCGAAGTCGGTGCCGCTCGAGTCTTCGCTGGTGCCCGGCGCATCGGTGCCGAGCAGCAGATCGATGAAGCGATCCACCTGGGCGGCGCGCGCGCCCGGCGTGCTGGTGGCGGGGATCATCAGGTCGGCGATGGCGAGCACTGTGGCGTCCTGATGGTCGTCGAAGAATATCGGTTTCCAGTCCGGGGCCGCGAGGCTGGGGTCCGGGGGTTCAGCGTCGCCGAGCGCAACGGAGGACCCCGCCGTCTGCGCCGCGTCTCGAGGTGCCGCCGGCGGAGCGGATGAGTGGATCGGCGCCGTGGCACCGAGGGCGCCGGAGGGCAGGGCAGCCGCCGCACCGGCGGCGCCCGCGCTTGCCACCAGGCGCCGCAGCAGTTCGCGGCGGTCCAGCCCGGTCTCGATGTTCTTTTCCGATTCGCCCATGGGCACTGCTCCCCGGTTTGGCGGCCGCCTTATGATCCGGGCGTAATTCTATCACGCAGATGCAGGGCGTGACTGAGGCTGCGCGCGGCGGCGATCCTGCGGCGTCCCTCGGCGGCAGGCGCCACCCTCCACCCAGTGAGCAAACACGCGGGGCCGCATCGTCGTCGCATCGGGTTTTCGATTGGCCGCATCGCGGCCGAGCCCAGAGCCCGTGCCGGTAGCCTCGCCTGCCGCCGGGCCGCGTCTTCCGACAGGTGCGGCCGGTGGGCGGCCGCGGACCCGCCCGCCACTGACCCTGGCTTCGGCCTGAAAGGGTGGCCGAAGGGATCGGCGAAAATGTCGTTGTTTGAACGCCACTCGCTCACTGAAATTGGCCAAGAATGTTGTTATTTGAACGCAAATGTCCAAAAATCGTACACTTTTGGTTTTTCTCAACGCTTCGTGAGCTGTTGAAAGTTCGTCGCGGGCCGCGCGCGCTTTTTTACCTCCCCTCCCGCCCGGTTGCGGTATCATGCTCGGATTCGCGGAGGGTTCGATGATCGGCGATTCGCTCCAGGGTTCCACCGAGGTCTTCGACGCCGTCGTGGTGGGCTCGGGGGCCACGGGCGGCTGGGCGGCCAAGGAGCTTACCGAGGCGGGGCTGCGCGTGGCGCTGCTGGAGGCCGGCCGGATGCTGGTGCCGGAAAAGGACTTCACCGAGCACGTGATGCCGTGGCAGACGAAATATCGCGGCTATTCGCCAGAGATCACGCGCACGCGGCCCATCCAGACGCGCTGTTACGCGTGCATGGAATACAACTACGACTGGTTTGTGAACGACTACGAAAGCCCCTATACCACCGAACCCGGCAAGCCTTTCAATTGGTTCCGGGCCCGCATTTTAGGCGGGCGTTCGCTGGTCTGGGGCCGCCAGAGCTACCGGCTGAGCGATCTCGATTTCAAGGCGGCCAGCCACGACGGCTACGGTGACGACTGGCCGCTCAGCTATCAGGAACTGGCGCCGTGGTACGACAAGGCGGAGCGGTTTGCCGGCATCAGCGGCGCCGCCGAGGGCGTGCCTCAGCTTCCCGACGGCCAGTTTCAGCCGCCCATGGCGATGACCTGCGGCGAGCTGATGTTGCGCAAGGCGGCCAAGGAAAAGTTCGGCCGCACCGTGACCATCGGGCGCACGGCCAATCTAACCGCGCCCCTCAATGGCCGCGCGCCGTGCCACTACTGCGGCCCGTGCGAGCGCGGCTGCATGACCCACTCGTATTTCAACAGTCCCACCACCACCATCGCCGCCGCGCAGGCCACCGGAAAGCTGACGCTGTTCACCGACGCGGTCGTGAGCCACGTCACTACGGACCCCGCCAACCCGCGCGCCACGGGCGTGCGGTACGTACACCGCCTTACGCGTCAGACGCGCGAGCTGCGCGCCCGCGCCGTGGTGCTGTGCGCGCAGTCGCTCGAGTCCTGCCGCATTCTATTGAATTCAGCCAATCACCGGTTCCCGAACGGCCTCGCCAATTCGAGCGGCGCGCTGGGCCATTATCTGATGGACCACGCCACCGGCTTCGGCGCCTCGGGCGAGCTGCCCGGGCTCGATCCGCGGCCTTGGGCGGGTCCGCCGCAGCGTCCCAACGGCATCTACGTCATCCGCTTTCGCAACTTGACGGATCGCCATCCGGATTTTATCCGAGGCTACGGCTACCAGGGCGGCGCGGGGCCGGGTTTCAACATGAGCGCCGAAGGGTACGGCAACGCCTTCAAGGAGCGCGTCCGGCAGGGCGCGTACTGGATCGGCCTGGGCGGCTTCGGTGAGTGCCTGGCGCGCTGGGAGAACTTCTGCGAGCTCGACAAGAACACGGTGGACGCCTGGGGCATCCCGGCGCTGCACTTTAACGCCGCTTACGGAGAGAACGAACGCAAGATGGGCCGGCAGATGGCGGCGGACGCCGCCGAAATGCTCGAAGCCGCCGGGGCCAAAAACATCAGCGTTCAAGCCGCGATCAGCCCCTTCGGCCACGCCATCCATGAGTGCGGCGTGGCCCGCATGGGCGACGACCCCCGGAAATCGGTGCTCAACAAGTACTGCCAGTCTCACGACGTTAAGAATCTGTTTGTGATGGACGGGAGCGCCTTTGTGTCGGTCGGGAATCAGAATCCAACCCTCACCATGATGGCGCTCGTTTGTCACGGATGTGACTACCTGGCGAAGCAGGCCGGAAGGGGTGACCTATCATGAATCGGCGCGAATTTTCCCGAAATCTGGCAATGGGCGCGGTGGGCGCAGGTACGCTGGGGGCCGCGGCCCGCGCCGCCGGCGCTCGGCCGGCGGTCCGTGCCGGCGAGGCCGGTGGTCCCGGGCAGGGAATTCCGTTCAAGCTGTCGGTGATGTTGTGGACGGTGTTCGGGAAGCTGCCCTTCGAGCAGCGGCTGGAAAACGTGGCCAGCGCCGGATACGGGAACGTGGAGCTGGTCGGTGAGTTCAGGGAGTGGTCCGATCAGGACTACGCGAACGTGAAGAGCACCCGCCGCCGGCTCGGCATCCAATTCGATGCCACCGCCGGGGTGTCGAAGAGCCTCACCGATCCGAAAGACCGGGAGGCGTTCCTGCACGAAGTTGCCGGTATGCTGCCGGTGATGGAGAAGCTCGAATGCCCGGCGCTCATCGTGCTCACCGGCGACACGGTGCCGGGTGTGAGCCACGAAGCCCAGCACGCAAGCTGCGTGGAAGGGCTCAAAAGGGCTGCCGACCTGGTGCAGGGCCGCGGGGTCCGGGTGCTTGTCGAAAATATCGACCCCGAAGAGAACCCGAAATACTTTCTCACCTCCGTGTCTGAAGGGTTCGAGATTGTGAAGGAAGTCGATCACCCGCAGGTGCGGTTCCTCTACGATTTTTACCACGAGCAGATTTCCGAAGGGAACCTGATCGAGAAGCTGGAAAAGAATATCGGCCTGGTCGACCTCGTCCACATCGCGGACGTGCCGGGGCGCCATCAGCCCGGCACCGGCGAGATCAACTACGCCAACATTTACAAAAAACTGGTGGAACTCGGCTACGACCGTTACGCCGCCATGGAGTTCCTGCCGGTGGGCGATCCGGTGCAGGAGCTCAAAGCGGCGCGCGCCCTGGCGCTTCACAGCGGGCCGGTTTAGCCCGGGAAACGCCCGCTTCAGGCACACCCCTGGGTGCACTCCATAACGGGTGCATCACACCAGGAGGCGCCTGGCAGAAGGGCCCTATCGCTCGCCAGCTAGCTGGCCGGTTGAGATGCTATGACTGATTTGGAGCGCCCGCGCCGATTTCCGACGGGACGCTTCGCCGCCGCCCTTCGCTCCCCACGTGAGACGATCACGTGCTGGCAGCTCAGGCAAAGGAAGTGCTCGCCACTCGGAGATTGAGTGCTCTTGGCGGAACCGCAAAATGGACAGGTTTGGGTTTTCATAATCGGAGGCAATGTAACACCTTTGTAAAGCTCGAAACAAGCACCAAGGGTTCTATTAATCCCGAAATTAACAGTCGCACGCGACATTTCCGCCACGGATGCGCCCGGCTAGGGCCTGAGCGCCGGGTCGGTCGATTCACTTGGAGTTGTTATGGGAATAGCTAAATCCACGGCGAAGTACGAGGCGTGGCTGGCCCGCCGCACGCCGTTGATCGAGGAAGATCTCGATCTCAAGCACCGCGAGATGGCCGCCGATTCTTTCCGCTTTTTGCGCGCCACTTTTTATCGTTGGTGTGAAATCTGGCCCAGAATATGTCCGGAGGCGGCGCACGCCCCGGCGGTGCTGGCGGTCGGAGATCTGCACGTGGAGAACTTCGGAACCTGGCGCGACGTCGAGGGCCGTCTGGTGTGGGGCGTCAATGATTTCGACGAGGTGTGCCCGATGCCCTACACCATCGACCTGGTGCGGCTGGCCGCCAGCGCCCATCTGGCCATCGCCTCGAACCATCTCTCCATCGGCGTTAAAGACGCCTGCGACGCCATCCTGGCGGGCTATCGCGAGGGCCTGGCGCGGGGCGGGGCGCCCATCGTGCTCGGCGAGCACCACCATTGGCTGCGCCAATTGGCCGCAAGCGAACTCCGCGACCCCATCCCGTACTGGCAGAAAATGGAAGCGCTCCCGACCTTCAAGGGCAAGGTGCCGAAGAGTGCGGTGCGCGCCCTCGAGCAAATGATGCCCGAAAAGGGGCTCCAGTACCGGCTGGTGCATCGCATCGCCGGGCTCGGCAGCCTGGGACGGCAGCGCTTCGTGGCGCTGGCCGACTGGCGGGGCGGCAAGATCGCGCGCGAGGCCAAGGCCCTTGTGCCTTCAGCCCATCTGTGGGCCGGCGGCCGCACGAACTCCGGCAAGATCTTCTATGAGGAGGCGTTGCGGGAGGCGGTCCGGGCGCCCGACCCGTTTGTCGAACTCCGCGGCCGCTGGATTGTGCGGCGTCTGGCGCCCGACTGTTCGCGGATTGAGCTTGCGGCGCTGCCCAAGGAGCGCGACGAGTCCCGGCTCCTGTTCGAGATGGGCCACGAGACTGCGAACGTCCACCTCAGCGGCCGGCGAGCCGTTAAGGCGATCCTCCGTGACCTGAAGCAACGGCGGGGGGACTGGCTCCATAAAGCCGCGGTGGCGATGAGCGCCGCCACCGAGAAGGATTGGGAGGGCTGGCGGGCCCACGCCTCAAAGAAACCCGCTGGCAAGGCCGGCTAGCAGCAACAGGATGTTGACTGCCAGAAGGGGACTGGTCCGGTGCGCCCCAGGGACGGCCAACGGCCCGCCCGGCTTCGTGGCTCCGGAAGCTGTTTCCCCTGCGCGACTTTGGCTGGCTTGAACACCTATCCCCTTCCTTATCTAAGGAGGGGGCGCGGCGAATGGCGAAGCGAACTTACGAATCGGCGTCGCTTCTTGGGCTGCGAAGAAACCCGGCCTTGCGAGCAGGGCGAGTGCTACTATAAACATAGTACTGCGGTCGCCGGAGAGAGGGAAAGCGTGTTGCCGGCGGTTGCATCTGCGGCGCCCGGACGAAGGTCTCCATCCGGGCAGGGACCCTGGCTCCCAAACCGCACTACTGGCTTCGCGTCAGGCGGTCTCTGGAGCGCCGGCCGAGACCGGGGTGCTACCCTACCCTTGCCAAGCGTGTTACACGCCAGGGCGGTGCCGTGACACGCGTGTACGGGGCTATCCTGAAGCGCCACCCACGGGAAATCCATGCGCCGCGCGGCAAAACCGTGCGATTTCCGGTCATTCGCCCTGAAACCAGAAGATTTTAGGCCGATCTTGCCGGCAGCTCCATGCGCCGTGCAGAACTGGCGCCGGGGTTGGGGGACTGCACGCACGCGTGTAGCCGGCCGGGAGTTGGGATGCCGCAGCAGTGAACCGGGCATCCGCAGCCGCTCAGCGCCGCCACGGTGCGCCCCCGCCGACAAAATGAACCACTTCCAGCCGGTCGCCCGCCACGATGGCGGTGGCATTCCACTGGGCGCGGGGCACGATGTTCAGGTTGCACTCCACCGCCACCCGGTCGGCGGGCAGGTTCAGCCACGCCAACAGTTCTTGCAAGGTGAGATCGGCCGGAACCTCGCGCGGTTCGCCGTTCAACGAAATCGGAATCACGGGCGCCTCGCAGGAATTGAGCGCGGACTGCGCGATGATGCGCGGTCAAGGGAGAAAGGGCTTGACACGCTGATTTACGCGCTCTGATACTAGGTGCTTAGCAGACGCGCACCCGAACGGTCACACACTGATGCTTCAGCCGTACATTCCAATTCTAATCCAGTTCGTGATTGTCGCGGCCCTGGGCGGCATCATCATAGGGGCCTCGGCCTTTGTGGGCCGAAAGCCTCCCACCCGGGCCAAGCTTTCACCCTACGAGTGCGGCAGCCCGCCGGTGGGCGATTCCCGCGGAAGGTTTTCGATCAGCTTTTATCTGGTGGGGATGCTCTTTATCCTCTTCGATGTCGAGGCCATCTTTCTGTATCCTTGGGCCGTGGTTTACAAGGAGCTGAAGTGGTTCGGGTTCTTCGAGATGTTGGTGTACATCGTTATTCTGCTGGTCGGCTATCTGTACGTCTGGAAAAAGGGTGCGCTGGACTGGACCCGGTGAAACGGGCTCCCGAAATCGCGGCGGCGGAGTCGACCCTGAGGCTCGCGCGCCGAAAGTCGGACCAGCGAAGCGTCCGGCGCCCGCTGAATCCCTGAAGGAAAGGCCAACGTAGCTTCAGTTCTTCGTCCGGATCGCATCCGCTCCAGCCATGAACCCTGAAGTCGAAACCCATCCCGTGGTGCAGCGGCTCCGGGAATTGAGCCCGGAGGCTCTCGAGGACGCGCAAATCTTCCGCGGCGAGCTCACCGTCTGGATACCTGCTGCCCGGCTCCGGCACGTGGCGGAATTCCTGCGGGACGAGAAGGCCCTTTCTTTCAAGTACCTTTCCGATCTCACGGCGCTCGATCACTACCCCAACGAGCCGAGGTTTGAAACCGTTTACCACCTGGTTTCGCTCGAGCACAACCAGCGCCTGCGCCTGAAGGTGCGTTTGGCAGGAGACGATCCCCGCGTGGACTCGCTGGTGCCGGTGTGGCCTGCCGCGAACGCCTTCGAACGCGAGGTGTTTGACCTGTTCGGCGTCTATTTCGAGGGCCATCCATACCTGGTGCGCATCGTGCTGCCCGAGGATTGGGAAGGGCACCCGTTGCGCAAGGATTATCCGACCGAAGGTTACCGTTAATGCCGGTCACGCTCGAAAGAATCCCGGGCCAGGAAGAGCGCGTCATCCTCAGCATGGGACCGCAGCATCCCTCCACCCACGGAGTGCTGCGCCTGGTGCTCGAGCTCGACGGCGAAACCGTGGTGCGGGCGATCTACGACATCGGTTATCTTCACACGGGCTTTGAGAAGTCGTTCGAGCGCCTCACCTACTCCCAGGACATAACCCTCACCGACCGGATGGACTACCTGGCGCCGCTCTCCAACAACCTGGGCTTCTGCCTGGCGGTGGAGAAGCTGCTGGAGCTCGAGATTCCGGCTAAGGCGCAGTTTGTGCGGGTCATCCTCACCGAGCTCACCCGCATTCAGAGCCATCTGGTGTGGCTGGGCACGCACGCCATCGATATCGGCGCCATGTCGGTGTTTCTCTACTGCTTCCGCGAGCGCGAGGACATTCTGCATATCTTCGAGATGATGTCCGGCCAGCGGATGATGACCAGCTACTTCCGCATCGGGGGCCTGGCGCTTGAGCCGCCCCTGGGCTGGACCGACCGGGTGGAGAAGTTCCTCAAAAAGTTTCCGGGGCGCCTCGAAGAATACGAAGGACTGCTCACCCGGAACCCCATTTGGATGCGGCGCACCCAGGGCGTGGGGGCAATCTCGGCCGAGGACGCGGTTGCCTACGGCGTGTCCGGTCCGTCGCTGCGGGGCTCGGGTGTGAAGTGGGACGTGCGCAAGGCCCAGCCCTACTCGAGCTACGACAAGTTCAATTTCGAGATACCGACCCGGCCCGAAGGCGACGTCTACGCGCGATATCTCGTGCGCATGGCAGAAATGCGCGAGAGCCTGAAAATCGTCCGGCAGGCGCTTGACGGGCTGCCCGAAGGTCCGGTGCGGGCGAACGCGCCGCACATCGTGATGCCCGACCGCGAGAGCATGAAGACCTCCATCGAGGCCTTGATCTACCACTTCAAGATTGTCACCGAGGGCTTCCACCCGCCCGTCGGCGAGGTCTACCACTCGGTGGAGTCGCCGCGCGGGGAGCTGGGCTTTTACATCGTCAGCGACGGCTCGCCGCGGCCCTTCCGCTGCCACGTGCGGGCGCCATCGTTCGCCAATCTGCAGGCCCTGCCGAAAATCATCGAAGGGCGGCTGATCGCGGACGTGGTGGCCTGCATCGGGAGTATCGACGTGGTGCTGGGGGAAATCGATCGCTAGAACGGTTGGGCAATGCTCTCTGAGTCTTTAGTCCGGAAGTTCGATCAAGTGATCGCCCGCTACCCGCTGAAGCGGTCGGCGATCGTGCCCCTGCTACTGTTTGCGCAGGACGAGATCGGCTACATCACCGATGAGGCCATTGACGAGATCGCGCGGCGCGTGGAGGTGCTGCCCATCGAGGTGATCGAAGACATCGGGTACTACTCGATGCTCCATCGCCACCCGATCGGAAAATACAACTTCCAGGTTTGCACCAACGTCTCCTGCCAGCTTCGGGGCGGGGAAGAAATCCTCAGTTACTGCTCGAAGCGGCTCGGCATCGGCCACAAGCAGACCACCGCGGACGGATTGTTTTCGCTGGAAGAGGTGGAGTGCCTGGGCGCCTGTTGCGGCGCCCCGGCGATGCAGGTGAACTACGACTTTTACGAGAACCTGACGCCGGCAAAGATCGATGCCCTGATCGAAAGTTTGCGGAGAAACGGACAGGGCTAGGGTGACCTTGAAAGCTGCCGAAACCCGAATCTGGTCCCTCGCACCGGCCGTGGACGGTGCATCCGGTTTTCGAACTTCGAGTTTCGGGATATGAGAACGCCCTGATGGCCAACTACGAATCTTACATGAAGGGATCGCCGCTGGAGGTGAAAGTCATCAGCGGCCGCTTCGGCCTTCCCAACTCCACTTCCCTCGACGTGTTTCTGGCTCACGAGGGCTACCAGGCCCTGGCCAAGGCGCTGCAGATGGCGCCCGACGCCGTCATCAACGAGGTGAAGAACGCCCAACTTCGCGGCCGCGGGGGCGCCGGGTTCAACGCGGGCTTGAAATGGAGTTTCGTGCCCAAGCAGACCGACAAGCCCAAGTACGTGGTCTGCAACGCGGACGAAAGCGAGCCCGCCACCTGCAAGGACCGGCCCCTGATCGAGTACGATCCACACCAGTTGATCGAAGGCATCGTAATCGCCGGCTACGCCATCGGCGCGCACCAGGGATACATCTATATTCGGGGCGAATACCGCTACCTGATGGAAATTCTCGACCGCGCCCTCGCGGAGGCCTACGCGCGCGGGTATCTCGGCAAGAATATCCTGGGCTCGAATTTTGAGTTCAACCTCTGCACCCATACGGGCGCGGGCGCCTACGAGTGCGGCGAAGAGACGGCGCTGCTGAATTCGCTCGAGGGCCTGCGCGGCTACCCGCGGGTGAAGCCGCCGTTTCCGGCGGTGGTGGGCGTCTACGGCTGCCCGACCATCATCAACAACGTCGAGACACTCTGCAACGTGCCCCACATCATCCTGAAAGGCGCGGAGTGGTATGCCGGGTTGGGCACGCCGAAAAACGGCGGCACGCGGCTGTTTTGCCTCAGCGGGCACATCAACCGGCCCGGAGTCTACGAGCTGCCCATGGGTTTTCCGCTGCGCCGCATGATCGAAGAGGTGGGCGGCGGCATCCCTGGCGGGAAGAAGCTGAAGGCCGTCATTCCCGGTGGCTCATCCTGTCCATTTCTGACAGCGGACGAGATCGACGTGCCCATGGACTTCGATTCGCTGGCCAAGATCGGATCCATGCTGGGCTCCGGCGGCGTGGTGATGATCGACGAGGACGCCTGCGTGGTGAAGGTGGCGCAACGCATTATGAAGTTCTACGCCCACGAGTCCTGCGGGTGGTGCATTCCGTGCCGCGAGGGCACAGCGTGGCTGAAAGCCTTGCTCGACCGCTTCCACAGCGGCGAGGGCCTGGCGGGCGATCCCGACACCGCCCTCGATGTCTCGTACAATATCCTGGGCAAGACGCTCTGCCCTCTCGGCGACGCGGCGGCCATGCCGATGATCAGCATCGTGAAGAAATTCCGGTGGGAGTTTGAAGAGCACCTGAAGCTGGGCGCGTGTCCCTTTGAGAGGAGGGCCGTGGCGGTTTAGGAGCCCCGACTCCCGGCAAAAGCATGGCTGACGCACAACAATCCGTAACGCTTACCATCGATGGCAAGTCCGTCACCGTTCCTGCCGGGACACTGCTGATCGAGGCTGCCAAGCAAGCGAGCATCGAGGTGCCGTCGTTTTGCTACTATCCCGGCCTCTCGCTGCAGGGCGCCTGCCGGATGTGCCTGGTGATGATCGAGAAGATGCCCAAGCTCCAGACCGCCTGCACCACGGTGGTGGCCAACGGCATGGTGGTGAACACCCAGCATCCCGAGGTGGTAAACGGCCGCAAGGCGATGCTCGAGTTTCTGCTGACCAATCACCCGCTCGATTGCCCGGTGTGCGACAAGGGCGGCGAGTGCGAGCTGCAGGACGCGGTGTTCCGTTACGGCGCGGCCGAGACGCGCTATATCGAAAAGAAGCTCCATCACGACGAACGCAAGTTTTCGAGCCTCGTCTACTACGACTGGCCGCGCTGCATCCTCTGCTACCGCTGCATTCGCGTCTGCGACGAGGGCATGGACGTGAACGCTTACGGCATCGGCTTCCGCGGCTCGCACAGCGAAATCATCCCGAACCGCGGCGAAGAGCTGGAGTGCGAAGAGTGTGGTATGTGCGTGGACATTTGCCCGGTGGGCGCGCTCACCAGCGGCACTTACCGTTACAAGACGCGGCCCTGGGAGCTGACCTACACGGGGACGATTTGCAATCACTGCGGTGACGGCTGCAAGACCACGCTCGCCGTGCGCAACCAGGAGATTATCCGCGCCAACAACCGCGACCACTCGGGCATCAACGGCGAATTCTTGTGTGCCAAGGGCCGTTTCGGCTGGGATTTCGTCAACAGCGACCGGCGGCTGACGGCGCCGCTCATCCGGCGCAACGGCAGGCAGGAGCCGGCGTCGTGGGAAGAGGCGCTGGAGCTTACCGTGGGCCGCCTGCGCAGCGTGCTCGAACGGCACGGCCCCGGCTCGGTGGCGGTGCTGGGTTCCAACCGCACCACCAACGAAGAGAACTACCTGCTGCAGCGCCTGGCGCGGACCGTGCTCAAGACGAATCACGTGGATCACCACCGCACCGGCGATTTCTCGACGTTCGTCAGGGCCCTCAGCGAAGTGAAGGCCACAGACCGCTACGCCACCCTGGACGACGTGGCCCGCGCCTCGAGCATCCTGCTCATCGGCAACGACGCCACCCAGCAGCATCCGTTGATCGCCTACCAGATCCGCCAAGCGGTGCGGAACCATGGCGCCCGGCTTTACGTGGTGAACCGCTCCGAGATCAAGCTGGCGCAGCGGCAGGCCTCACTCTTCGTGCAATTGGGCGCAGGCGAGGAGTCGCAGGCGGTGCGAGCGCTCGCGGGCGGCAACGGCTTCAAACCGGTCCATACACTGCGCGAGAAACTGGCCGCCGAGCCGGACACGATAGTGATCTTCGGCGACGAGATCAAAGGCGGCGCCATCCGGGAGCTGGTGCACTGGGGCCTCACCCTGCCGGGGCGGACGCGCTTCATCGGGCTCGGGGACTACGCCAATTCGCGTGGCGCCGCCGATATGGGTCTGCTCCCCGGAGCTCTGCCCGGCTACCAGCCGGTGGCTTCCGCGGAAGCGCGCGCCCGTTACGAGGCCGTGTGGGGCGAGCCCGTGGCCGCCGAGTCAGGCATGAATGCCCGCCAAGTCTTCGCTGCCATCGAGGCCGGGCAGATTCCCGCCCTGCTGGTGTTCGGCTCGAATCCGGTGAAGACCTTTCAGCTGCCCAAGGAACTGCTCGCCAAATTGGAACTGCTGGTCGTGGCAGAGTTGTTCCCGACGGAGACCACCGAATTGGCGGACGCGGTGCTGCCCGCGGCCACTTTTGCGGAAAAATCCGGCACCGTCACCAACACTTGCGGGCAGGCGCAGGCCATCAAGAAGACCATGCGCAAAGCAGGCGCGCGCAGCGACCTCGAGATGATCCTGGCGCTGGCGCGCGAGCTCGGCCACGCCTGGTCTTATCGATCGTCCGAAGACGTCCTGAGGGAAATCATCACTCATGTCCCCGGTTACGCGATCGCTTTGCCAAGCCTGCTGGTGGGCCGGGCCGTGGCGACGCATCCGGAAGGGTCGCCACCACCCCTCGAGCGCGAGGACCTGGTGTTCTCCGCCCGCGACACGCTCTTCACATCCGGCACGGTCAGCCGCTTCAGTTGGGCGCTCAACTCGGTAGACGAAGCTAAACGACCCCATGGCCACATCTTCTAGCATCGAATTTCTGCTCATCGAGTCGGTCATCAAAATCGTTGTCGTCATGTTCGTATTGCTGACGGCGATCGCTTATCTCACCTGGCTCGAGCGCAAGGTGATCGGCCACATCCAGGCCCGCTGGGGGCCCTACCTGGTGGGGCCGCACGGCCTGCTGCAGCCGCTGGCGGACGGCCTGAAGTTCATGTTCAAGGAAGACATCGTTCCGCTCGACGCGGACCGCGTGGTCTATTGGTTGGCGCCCTTCCTGGCCTTTCTGATGGCGTTTCTCTCCATTGCCGTCATTCCCTTCGGCGAAAGCTTCACGCTGGCGGGCCACACGATCGCGCTCCAGATCACCGACCTGAACGTGGGGCTGCTGTTCATCTTCGCCGTCACCTCACTCGGCGTTTACAGCGTGGCCCTGGCCGGCTGGTCGTCGAACAGCAAGTATCCTCTGCTGGGCGGGCTGCGCTCTTCGGCGCAGATGATCAGCTATGAGATCTCGTTGAGCCTCGGCGTCATCGGCGTCCTGATGATTGCCGGGACGCTGAGCCTGCGCGAAATTGTAAATCAGCAGGCGGGCCTGTGGGCGCACGCGGGCGTTTTCTCGCTGTTCCCGCGCTGGAATCTCTTACTGCAGCCGGTAGGGTTCCTGGTTTATTTCGTGGCCGCCATCGCAGAAACGAACCGCATTCCCTTCGACCTGCCCGAGGGCGAAACGGAGCTGGTGGCGGGCTTTCACACCGAGTACAGCAGCTTCAAGTTCGCGATCTTTTTCATGTCGGAATACGCCAACATGGTGACGGTTTCGTGCATCGCCACCCTGCTGTTTTTCGGCGGCTGGCTGGGCCCGGCGTTCGGGCCGGCCTGGCTGCGTGTGCTGCTGCCCGTGTTCTGGTTCGTGCTCAAAGTCTTCTGTTTTCTGTTCTTCTATATCTGGGTGCGAGGTACACTGCCTCGCTTCCGATATGACCAGTTGATGGCGTTCGGATGGAAGTTCCTGCTCCCGGTGGGCCTGGCCAACATTCTGGCGACGAGCGCGGTGGTGACGTGGGTGCACTCTCGCTGAGGACAGCGGGCGGGCAAGGGACGGAAGTTGACGGATGGAGATTCTCTTCTACATTTTTGCCGTGCTGGCTGTGGCGGCGGCGCTCAGCGTGGTGCTGCAGCGGACGCCGGTGTATAGCGCCCTTTCGCTGATCGTGGTGCTGGCCTCGCTGGCGGTGCTCTACCTGCTGCTGGGCGCGCCCTTCATCGCCATGGTGCAGGTAATCGTCTATGCCGGCGCCATCATGGTGCTCTTTGTCCTGGTGATCATGCTGCTGAACGCAGGGCACGAGGGTCCGAGCCGGGGCAAGGGGCGGTTTGCGCGTTGGGCGGGCCCGCCTTTGCTGGTGGCCTTCCTGGTGGAGTTCGTCGTCCTGATCTGGAAGCAGTTCGGGTTTACGGAAGTGGCCCGTGCGGAGGCATTCGACGCGAGTCCGGCCGCCATAGGCCGGCTGCTCTTCACGGGCTACGTGCTTCCTTTTGAGGTGACGTCGATCCTGATTCTGGTGGCCGTACTGGGGGCGGTGGTCTTGGCTAAGAAACACCTCTAGGTCTTGACCTCGGAATTGGCGATCGCAATCCGGAGGTGGGCGGCCTTTCGATCGTCAATCGGCAATCGTCAATCGGAAATTGATTATGATTCCTCTGTCGCACGTTCTAATCCTGAGCCTGATCCTGTTCACCCTGGGGGCGGCCGGGTTTATTATCCGGCGCAATGTGATCACAATTTTTATGTGCATCGAGCTGATGCTGAACGCGGTGAACCTGGCGTTTATCGGCTTCGCCCGCCATCGGGGAAACCTCGACGGGCAGCTCTTTGTGTTTTTCGTGATCGTGGTCGCTGCGGCCGAGGCTGCCGTGGGTCTCGCGATCATCGTGGCCTTGTATCGCAACCGCAACTCGCTGGCGATCGACGACGTGGATTCGATGAAGATGTAGGGGCGCCCCTACAGTCCGAGGATTATGGAAATCCTGCTCCTGTTGATGCTCCTGCCTCCGCTTGCCGGCGCGGCCTTGAACGGCATCTTCGGCCGCCGGTTCTCGCAGGGGCTGGTGTCGGCGATCGGCTGCGGCGGCTCCGGTTTGGCCATGGTGTTTGCCTTGCTGGCCGCATTCACGTCGCACCTCGGACCGGACTCGCCTCCCTTCGTTCACAGCTATTTCACCTGGATCGCGGCCGGGGGCTTTCACACGGATTTTGCCGTCTACTACGATCGCCTGACGCTGGTGATGACGGTCGTCGTGACGGTGGTCGCCTTCCTCATTCACCTTTACTCGCGCGGTTATATGGAGCACGAGGGCGGGTACTACCGCTTCTTCTGCTATTTGAACCTCTTCCTTTTCATGATGCTGATGCTGGTTACCGGTGCCAGCTATCCGGTGATGTTTGTGGGCTGGGAAGGCGTGGGTTTGTGCTCCTACCTGCTGATCGGCTTCTACTTTCCGAAGAAATCGGCCTCAGACGCGGGGAAGAAGGCTTTCATTGTGACGCGCATCGGCGACGCCGGCTTCACCGTGGGCGTGGCGCTGCTGTTCTGGACCTTCGGGACCGTGAATTTCCCCGAGCTGTTTTCGAAAGTCGGCGCGCTGCCGCTCGGTGATCATCAGCAGACGCTCACCGCCGCCAGCCTGTTGCTCTTCCTGGGCGCCGTGGGCAAGTCGGCTCAGCTTCCGCTTTACGTCTGGCTCCCGGATGCCATGGAAGGCCCCACGCCGGTGAGCGCCCTCATTCACGCCGCCACCATGGTGACGGCGGGCGTTTACATGGTGGCGCGCTCGAACGTGCTGTTCGCGCACGCGCCCGAGGCACTCAAAGTGGTGGCCGCCGTCGGCTGCCTCACGGCTTTCTTCGCCGCCACGATCGCGCTCTGCCAGAACGACCTCAAGCGCATGCTGGCGTATTCCACCATCAGCCAGCTCGGTTACATGTTCGTGGGCTGCGGGACGGCGGTTTTCGCGAGCGGCATCTTCCACCTTATGACGCACGCTTGCTTTAAGGCGCTGCTCTTCCTCGCGGCAGGCAGCGTGATGCACGCCATGAGCGGCCAGCTCGATATGCGCGCCATGGGCGGGCTGCGGCACAAGATGCCCACCACCTACTGGACCTTCCTGGTGGCCACCCTGGCCATCAGCGGCGTGCCGGGCCTCGCCGGGTTCTTCAGCAAGGACGAGATTCTGGCCGCGGCCTACAACGGTCCTCTGGGCTCGCCCTGGCTCTACTGGCTGGCGACCATCACGGCCGGCCTGACGGCGTTCTATATGTTCCGCGGCTTGTTCTTGACATTTTGCGGAAAGTCGCGGGTGGATCACGAGCTCGAGCACCACGTGCACGAAAGCGGCTCGAAAATGACGGTGCCGCTGATGATTCTGGCGGTATTCTCGATTTTGGCGGGCTGGGTGAGCCTGCCGAAAGCTTTGGGCGGGGGCGAGGCCTTCGACCGCTTCTTGGAGCCGGTTTTCGGCGCTTCCGAGCGCCTGCTAAGCTCGAGTTCGGCGATTGCGCCGCACGCAGCGAATGATCTCATGCTAATGGTCGCTTCGCTGGTCGCCGCCGGCCTCGGGATTCTGATCGCCTACTGGTTCTACCTGAAGTCGACTGAGCTTCCGGACCGCCTCGCGTCCAGTCTGAGCGGTGCATACCGGACGCTGGTGAACAAATATTGGGTGGATGAGTTTTACAACTGGCTCATCGTTCATCCTGTTGTGGTGGGTTCGACGCGGTTCTTGTGGCAATCGGTGGACACCGGCGTGATCGACGGCGCCGTGAACGGTTCCGCTGAAGCCACGGCCGATTTGGGCCGGGTGCTGCGCCAGATGCAATCGGGGAATATTCGAAGCTACGCCGCGTGGGTGCTTCTGGGTGCCGTCGGGTGGCTGGGATACCTGTTGCTGCGGTAAATGAGTGACGCGGATAAGATAGGGCGGTGCTGTCGAAAAAACAGGCGGGAAACGCGGAACGAAGCCACTATGTACTTTAGAATCAGTAAGTCGTTCTTGGCGCAAGGGGCCGATTTGGCTCTTGATCCGATACGGTTGGCCGGCGTAGCCGTCAGGTTGCTCCGCCGACCCGGTACGTTGGGACGAGCGTAGATAGTATGCCATCGCACAGCTACATTCTGACCCTGGCGATCTTCCTGCCGCTGGTGGGCGCGTTGGCAATTGCGCTGTTGCCTCGTGAGGCTGACCGGCGGATTCGGGTGGTGGCTCTCGTCTTTTCCCTTCTGACCTTCGCGCTGACCCTCGGCCTGATTTTCGGCTTCGACCGAACTGCGGCCGGATTCCAGTGGGTGGAGGAATACGCCTGGATCGCCTCGCCGCCCATTCACTACCACCTGGGCATCGACGGGCTCAGCCTCATTCTTGTGGTGCTCACCGGATTCCTCACTCCGCTGTGCGTGCTGGCCTCCTGGACCGGGATCACCGACCGCGTGAAAGAATTCCACATCCTTCTGCTCGCGCTCGAAACGGGTGTGATCGGAGTGTTCCTTTCGCTCGATCTCTTCCTGTTCTTCGTCTTTTGGGAAGTGATGCTCATCCCCATGTATTTTCTGATCGGGATTTGGGGCCACGGGCGCAAGGTCTACGCCGCGGTGAAGTTCATCCTTTTTACCATGGTGGGATCTGCTCTGATGTTGGTGGGGATCATCTTCCTGTACGAGCGCACCGGCACTTTCGACTACCCCAAGATCCTCACTGCACTCTCGAGCGGTGCGGTGCCGCTGTCGCACACGACCGAGACCTTGCTGTTTTGGGCGTTTCTGCTGGCGTTCGCGATCAAGGTCCCCCTCTTCCCGCTGCACACGTGGCTGCCGGACGCTCACACGGAGGCGCCCACCGCGGGCTCGGTGATCCTGGCGGGCGTGCTGCTGAAGATGGGCACTTACGGCATGCTGCGGTTTTGTCTGCCGCTGTTCCCGGAATCGTCGCGCGAATTCGCAACCCTGCTCAGCGTGCTTGCCGTGATCGGGATTCTTTACGGCGCGCTGGTGTCGATGGTTCAGCCGGACCTGAAGCGGTTGGTGGCGTACTCCTCAGTCGCTCACCTGGGGTTTGTCGTGCTGGGTATCTTCGCCTTCAACCTCGAAGGGGCGGAGGGCGCGATTTACCAGATGGTGAGTCACGGCGTCTCGACGGGAGCTCTCTTCTTGATGGTGGGCATGCTATACGACCGCCGGCACACGAGGTTGATCAAGGATTTCGGCGGGCTCGGCACCACCATGCCGGTGTTCAGCACGTTGTTCATGATCGTCACCCTATCGTCTCTGGGGCTCCCCTTGCTCAACGGTTTCGTGGGCGAGTTTCTCATTATCCTCGGCTCGTTCCATGCGCGCGCCCTGTTTGGTTCGCTGGCCGCGGTGGGCGTGATCCTGGCGGCGGTCTACCTGCTTTGGATGTATCAGCGCGTTTTTCTGGGCGAGGTGACCGATGAGAAGAACCGCGCGATTTCGGATTGCAATCTGCGCGAGAAGGTCATCCTCATCTCGGCGGTGGCGGTGATCATTCTGATGGGCGTCTATCCTCAACCGTTCCTTCGCCAGATGGATTCGAGCGTCTCTCAAGTCCTGGGGCGCGTGAACCCTGCCGCGGCATCCGCACAGGTCACGAGGCCCGGGCCCTCGGCGCATCCCACAGGCCCGGTGGCCGGACCATTACGCGATTGCGCCGATGGCGAGGCTCCTCGGTGCGCTGAGCCCGAGGTTCTGCGCGAGGGCCTGAACGGCGCGCGGCTGAACCCGGCGCTCCCCGGCAGCGCCTCTGAACTGTCCCGCAGCGCCGCCTCACGCGCCCGGCGCGTTCCCGAGTTGATTGGCGTGATTCTGGCCGCACCAGCCGCCACCACTCCCGCCGACGGAGGTCGCAAGCGATGATCACGGTCGGCGCCACCGATTTCCTGCGCATCCTGCCCGAGCTGGTTCTCACACTCTTTGCCCTGCTGCTGATGATCCTCGAACCGGTCACGCCACTGGCGCGCAAAAAGGACCTGGGATGGTTCGCGATCTGCGGCATCGTGGCGGCCGGGGTCAGTGCGGTGTTCCTCGTCGCGAATCCAGGCTTGGCCTTCTCGGGCAGCATCTCGAACGACACCTTCAGCGTGTTCCTGATCATCCTTCTGCTCGCCATTGCAGCACTGACTCTGCTGGGATCGATGGCCTATCTCGAGCGCGACAGCGTAGATCACGGCGAATTCTACGCTCTCATCCTGATGGCCACCGTCGGTGGGGCCTTCATGGTGGCTTCAACCGATCTGATCATGGTTTTCATCGGTCTCGAGATCTCTTCGATTTCCACTTACGTTCTGGCGGGCTACAAGAGGGGTGAACTGCAGTCGAACGAGTCTTCGGTGAAGTATTTTCTCCTGGGCTCTTTCGCCACCGCTTTCTTTCTCTACGGAATTGCGTTCGTCTACGGCCTTACCGGCACAACCAATCTCGATGCCGTCCGGGAAATTCTCGCCAACTCCTCCGCAGGCGGAGGTAAGCCGCAATTGCTGTGGCTGGCGGTGATTCTGATGTTCGTGGGGCTTGCCTTCAAGGTGTCCACCGCGCCCTTCCAGGTATGGACTCCGGACGTCTACCAGGGTGCTCCCGCGCCGGTCACGGCCTACCTTTCGACCGCGCCCAAGGCCGCCGCCTTTGCGGTGCTACTGCGCGTCCTGATGGGTAGTTTCGGCCACACCGCCGGGGCGGGATCGGTGGTGTTCTGGCTCTTGTGGATCTCGGCCGTACTCACCATGTGCGTGGGGAATTTGGCGGCCCTCTGGCAGTCGAACGTGAAGCGGCTACTGGCGTACTCTTCGATCGCCCATGCGGGGTACGTGCTGGTGGGGATTACGGCGGGCGGCGCCGAGGGCGCCCCGGCCGTGCTCTTCTACCTGGCCGGATACGCGCTCATGAACGTGGGTGCCTTCATCTTGATCGCGCAGCTCGCCGGTACCGGCGAGCGGCACACCGAGGTCTCGGATTTTACCGGCCTCGCGTCCATCCGGCCCGGCGTAGCGGCCTGCCTGACGGTGTTCATGCTGTCGCTCGCAGGGTTCCCTTCCACGGTGGGCTTCTTCGCCAAATTCTACATCTTCCGTTCCGCTATCCACTCGCACCTGATCGGCCTCACGGTCATCGCGCTCCTTAACAGCGTGGTTTCGGTGTACTACTACCTAAAGCTCGTTGTGGCCATGTACATGAGCGAAGGCACGACGGAAGTCTCCTCCGCGCCGCTGCCGCGCCCGCTCGGCGTCGCGCTTGCGCTCAGCTTGGCGGGGATCTTCTTCCTCGGTCTCTTCCCTTCAAGTCTGCTCCAAACCCTTGGATCGATGCACCTTACCTGGCTCTAGTCGGGCGCCGCCGGCCTTTCCGGGCACCCTGGCGTCGCGCCGGATGACCTTCGTGCAACGCGTCACAACCGTGTGTGATTCGCGTCACGGCTCGCGCGCCCGGCTTGACCGATAAAGGCTTGTCAGGGGGTGCTGATCGTTCCACCCCCAGGAGGTAAGCGATGCAACTGAATCTCTATTACGTCGTGACCTGGGCCGTGCTGGCCGTCGTGGTGCTCGTTCTGGCGGCCTATCGCATCAAGCTCGACCACCACGAGGACGACATCATCCACCTCTCCGCCACCGAGGGCAGCTTGCTTTCCAAGCAGACCGTTCTCGCCGGAAAAATCCGTACGGTGACGCGCTGGGGTGAGGCGCTAACGGTAGTGGCCGTCGTCTATGGCGTTACTCTGCTGGCGGTCTGGGCTTATCGTGCGTGGGAACAAAGTAATCAGATCCAGTTCCACTAAACGTCGGAGGCCGGCGTCCGGGATCGCTTCCGGGCGCCGGCGCGCGCGGGTACCGGGGTAACGGGCGGCGACATCAGCCACGCCCGACCGAAGGCGAAACGCCTACGTCTTGAAGATGACGATCGCCAGGGTGTACAGCGTCAGGGTCTCGATAAATACGAGTCCCAGAATCAGGAAGAGAAACACGTGCGGCCGGGCGCCCGGATTCCTCGCCACGCCTTCGCAGGCGGATGAGGTGGCTTTGCCCTGTCCAAGGCCGCACAGCCCCGCCGCAAGCCCCAGAGCCAACACGCCACCGAAAGCCGGCCAGTTCGTGCCTGCGGTTGCGGCAGGCGCGGACCCGCCCTGTGCGAACAGCGGGGCTGCCAGCAGCAGCGAAACAATCCCGGTAAGACACAGCAAGAACTTCTGCTTCATTTTCATTCTCCTTTAACCTGAGGCCCCACCCCCGGCTCGGGCGCCGCGTTTGCGCTCGCCGTGCCGCCGTGGATCCCGCCAGGCGTTTATGTAAGTTGGCCCAGGAGGTGGTTACCGGATCGCTTGGGAGCGAAGGGTCTCACACTGGCGCCGATCATGCCGATTGATCACCTGCGGCGCGGGGCCGATTCGCCCCACCGCGAATAAACTCACCGTTCCTGCGGCCGGCCGGAACGCGCCGGCGCGCCCCACCGCCTCAATGCTCCTGCGAGACGGCCAGGCTGATGTAAACCGCTGGCAGGATCATGAAGATGTAGCCCTGCAGGAAGCAGACGAAGACGTGCAGCCCCATGAAGAGCGCCGGAACAAGCACCGGCACGAGGCTGCTGAACACCGACTCAATCAAGCCGCCCACCACCATGTTCGCCCAAAGACGTACGCTGAGCGAGAGCATCCGCAGCGTGTTGCTGATGACTTCGACGGGGAAGATCAGAAGCGCAATCCACCATAGCGGGCCCGAGAGGTGCTTCAGATAGCCCAGCATGCCGTGCTGGCGGAAGCCGTGATAGTTGTAGTGCAGAAAGCACACCACGGCGCAGCCGAGCGTCACCGAGATGCTGGCGGTGGCCGTTGCGAAGGAAGGGAACACGCCCGTCAGGTTGCACAGCGTCACGAACAGGCCCAGGGTGCCAATCAGGGCCACGTAGCGGGGGCCTTCGTGGCCGATCACGTCGTCAGCCGTTTGTTGGGTGAACTCCAGGAAGACTTCCATGATCTGCTGGAATTTGCCCGGACTCTCCACCGAGAGGCGGCTCCGCAGGATCAGCGCGCCGATGAGGATGAGCAGGATCACCAGCACCTGCATGGCGATGTAGTTCGGAATGGGATGGGCGGTGTCCGGGTGGAAGCCCAGCCTGATCAGCAGCGCCGCCACCGGCCCGCCAATCAGCTTGTTCATCAGCGCTGTGAACCACACCTCGTGTTCTGGAGCCATGACGATTCCCTAAGAGTGAATTTGGGCGGGTGGAGGCCCGTATTTTCCCATCGAGGCCGGCCGGCGCAGCGCCTCCGGCATCAGAACGACACTTTCGATCAGCACCCCTACCAGGGGAACGAAGAGCCCTGCCATCACTGCCCGCGAAGGCAGCCAGCCCGTGCGGTAAAAAAGCGCCACCACGCCCAGCAGCAGCGGGTAGCGTGCCGCGAGTTTCAGCACAGTACCCTGCGGCAGCCGGGGCTGGCCGGAACTGAGCGCGCCTTCCAGCGCCCGCTGCAGCCACCAGTAGGCGAGAATAGCCGCCGCGGAGCCCACTGCAAACCCAGCGGCAGCGCGTCCGTGACCGCTGGCGAAAGCGCCCAGCACACCGGCTGCGGCGGCCGCCATCATCCAGCGCGGCAGGCGCTGCGCCGCAGTATCGAACAGGCTTTTACCGGCCTCCGGCATTCTTTTCCTTCCTGATCACGGTACGAATCACGTCGACGATGCCAAGCGCTGTGCCCGCCAGCGCGCCGACAACCGCCAGCACGGGCCCGGTGTGCAGGTGCTTGTCCAGAAACCAGCCCGCGCCGTATCCCACCAGTGAGCTCGCCGGCACGATAAAGCTGAGGCCCGCGTAAAACGCCGCCCGAGCCCATACGTCCGAGCGATCCGGCTGCGGCATCCATCCTCCCGCCACCAAAGCCCGAAGTTCGAATTACTCGCTTGGCCGCCGCTTAACGGCTATTATAGGCCACTTTCTGAATGCCGAATGCCGATTGCCGACTGCTCATTATCGATCGAAGAAGGGTGAAGCTCGATCTCGCCGCCTCTCAATCGGCATTCAGCAGTCGACAATCGGCAATTCCAGGGCGCCCTTACTCGCCTGCTGGCGGCTCCCAGAGCTCGATGCGGTTTCCTTCCGGATCGGTGATCCACGCAAAGCGGCCGAAGTCCGAGTTCTCGCGCTTGGGGTCGATCTCCACGCCCTCCCCCGCCAGTTGCTCCAGCAGAGCGTCGAGGTTCTCCACGCGATAGTTCAGCATGTGATTCGCGCGGCTGTTCTTGAAGTTGCCGGTGTCACGCGGGAAGATCGCCCACACCGTTTGCCCGGTCCGGCCGGAGCCGTCGGCGTACTGCCAGGTGAAGGCGGTTCCTCCCCAGGGCTCCGCCTTGATGCCGAGGTGCTTTTCGTACCACGCCAACAGACTGGGGGCATCCTCGGCTTTGAAGAAAATTCCGCCGATTCCCGTTACACGTTTCGCCATGTTTCCCTTCTCATAGCAGGCAAGATGCCTGCACGATCAGGCGATCAGCCGCGCAGCGTCTCCAGCAGCTCTGCGGGTGTGATGGCGGCCGTGCCGAACTTCAGCACCACGCGGCCGCCCGCCAGGTTCGCCAAGGCCGCGGCCTGGCCGAGAGACGCGCCTGCGGCCAGGGCGAGCGCCATCACGGCGATCACGGTGTCGCCTGCGCCGGTCACGTCATACACCGGCCGCGGCCGGCTGGGCACGTCGTGCACCCCTCCATCGGGCTCCACCAGGGTCATGCCTTCGCCGCCGCGCGTGATCAACAGCGCCTCGCAGCCCAGTGCGGCGCGCAATGCCGCCGCACCCGTCCGGCGCGACTCCGCGTCGCGCAGCGGCACTCCGGCCATCACCTCGGCCTCTTGCAGATTAGGAGTCGCTACCGTGGCGTGGCGGCAGATCTCCGGATGCTCGGGCTTCGGATCCACCAACACGGGCAAGCGGCGCTGCCGCGCCCGGGTGACGATCTCGGCGCACAGCCCCGTCGTTACCGACCCTTTCAGATAGTCCGAGACGATCAGCGCGTCCAGGTCAGCTACCTGCCCCACGAAGCGCCGCGTGAGCAGTCTCTCCGAGCGCGCTGTTAGAGGTTGCGGTTGCTCGAAGTCCAGCCGCAGCAATTGGTGCTGGTGAGCGGCAATCCGCACCTTGAGAGGAGTCACCCGCCCGCCCTCCTGCACCAGGTTGCTGGCGTCGATGCCGCGCTCCGCGAGCAGCCCTTTCAGCCTGAGCGCAGTATTATCGTCGCCGATCGCCCCGAACATCACCGCGCGCCCGCCCAACGCCGCCACGTTGGAGGCCACGTTGCCCGCGCCTCCCGGGAAGGCTTCGCGCGCCCGCCGGTCGCGCACCAGAAGCACCGGTACGGGCGCCTCGGGGGAGATGCGCGTGGCCTCGCCCCGCACAAGCTCGTCGAGCATGAGATCGCCCAGGATCCCGATGGTGAGGCCCCGGAATTTGCGCGCGATCTTCCCGAGTTCAGACGTCCGCGTTTTCATCGTTTCAACAGCCCGCCTCGCGGCTCTCCGCCAGCACCGCTGCCACCGCCGCCCACACCTGGTCCTCGCCGACCGAGAGGATGCATTCGGCCTGCGCGAAGCGGTAACACCGGTCGCCGGGGCAGGGATTGCACGAATACGGGTTCTGCACCACCCGCGCCGGGCGCGACCCTTTCCGCTCCGGCGGCGGCCAGGGGCCCCAGATGCGCGAGCTCGAGGAACCGAAAATCACCACCAGCGGTCGTCCCAGCGCCGAGGCCAGGTGCGCGGGGCCGCTGTCGTTTCCTACGAATATCTCCGCGCCGGCGAGCGCGGCTGCAAATTGGCCGAGTTCCGCGCCCTCCAGGCGCCGCACCGGGCGCCTCGCGGCCCGTTCCACCTCGTCGAGCGCGGCTGACTCGCCGGGCCCGCACGTGTAGAGCACCGGGAGATGAGCCTCGTTTTCGAGGCGCTCGCCGATGGCGGCGAATCTCTCCGCCGCCCACTGTTTGGTGGCGTAAAGCGCGGTGGGATGAACCACTGCGTACGGCGGTCTCAATCCCAGGGCGGCGCCTTGCGCGCTCCACCATTCGCGATGCTCGGGCGCGACTACGATCGTGGCGGGCGGAATTTCAGCCTGCGGAAGTCCGAGCCAGAAGAGCGCCGCGGCTTGGAGTTCTGCCGTGTGGGCTTCCGGTCGGCCCAGGAGCTGCTGATTGTCGGGCAGCAGCAGGTTGTAGGCGCGACGCTGACGAAAATGCCGGAATCCCACCCTCCATCGCGCGCCGCTCAAGGCCGTCAGCCCCGCACTGGTGGGCCCGCCGTGCAGGTTGAGGCAGAACGCGAACCGGCGCTGCCGGATGGCCCCGAGTAGCCGAAGGCGCGCCGCGGTGGCTCCCGCGCCCCTCCCGCCGCCGATTTCGAGGACCTCGTCGACGTCCCGATTGCCCGCCAGAAGCTCGCGAAAGCGCGACTCCACCAGCACTGAAACCACCAACTCCGGCCGCCACGCCTTGAGCAGCGCCAGAGCCGGCGTGAGCAGCACGATGTCGCCCATCGAGCGCAGCCGGATCACCAGCAGGCGCGACCCGGCGGGCAGGCTCGGGAGCAGGGAAGCGGCCGGAGTGCGGCACGCGCCGGCGCCGGGTGCGCGGTTATTCGGGGTCAATCTTGGCTTCATCCACCAGCATGACGGGGATATCGTCCCTCACCGGGTACACCCGGCGGCACTGGGGGCACTTCAGCCCCTGCCCATCCGCCGTCGGGGTCACTGACACCTTGCAGACCGGACACGCGAGAATCTCCAATAACATCTGGGAAACCGCCATCGTTCTTACCTCCGGGATTCGGCAGCGGCCAATTTAGCAGAGGCCTCCTGTAATTACAAGTTCGCGGCGGGCGATGGGTGGCCCGGTCAATGCAACAGGAGTCAGAAGTCAGGAGTCAGGAGGCAGAAGACGGCAATTCAGAAGGCAATTCAGAAGTCAGAAGGCAGAAATCAGAAGAAACCCGCACCTCTTGACCCGCCCTCTCGACCCGATCTTCCCGCGCCCGGGTTCGCCGCTACCCGGAATCGCCGTTTCGCATCGTTTATCCCAGCCTTCTCTGATTTCCGCCTTCTGGTTTCCGGACTCCTGTCTCCTTACTCCTGTCTCCTGAATTCTGTCTCCTGTCTTCCGACACCTTCTTCTCTCACCCGCCCCTCCGCCGCGAGCCACTAATCACTAGCCGC
>Ga0335081_10002718_pt1 | contig 27853 bp, 23 predicted proteins | sample Lox_Sample_35_FD_206713 | JGI IMG/M metagenome (GOLD analysis project Ga0335081, IMG submission 206713) | Soil microbial communities from Loxahatchee National Wildlife Refuge, Florida, United States - Lox_Sample_3.5 | ecosystem: Environmental > Terrestrial > Soil > Wetlands | place: USA...
AGCCACCACTGGGCCTGCTGACCCCCGTCAGAGAGCTCGAACTCGACATCACCATGAGCGAGCGCCTGAACCGTCCCGTCATCCAACGGTGCTTCGGCTCCCCGCAAGCAGGTGATCAGCTCGGCGTTGTGCGCGAGCTGCTCGAGGACCTCTCTCAGCGCCTCCCGGGGCCTCCCCCACGCGACGATCTCCTCCTCGACGAAGCCGACCGCGTCGCCCGCATGGAACCGGCCCTGAGCGTCGTCGAACACGGCCGGCGCCACCGCCCCCGTCCGGACGTGCTCGAGCGCCCGGGTCATCGAGGCCGCGTTCTGGCCCGAGTTGCGTGTCGGATCGAGCGCCACCGCCGCCGCCAGGCCGGCCTGGGGCGAGAACGACGGGACCACGCACACCGCCTTGTCTGACAGCTGTGCAGCGCGCCGCGCGGTCTCCAGCGCGTTCGGGCTGTTCGGCAGGACCACCACGTGCTCGGCGGCGATCGCGTCGATCGCGGCGAGCAGCTCGTAGCTAGAGGGTGTCAGCGATGGACCACCGTCGAGCGCGCGGACGCCGAGGCTCTCGAACAGCGACTCCATCCCGGCCCCGCTGGCGACCGCAACCGCGCCGCACACCACGGGCTCGGCGACTGTCAGGCGCTCCTCGCGGTCGGTGACGTTCGCGGGCAGGTGTCGGGGGTGGGTTACGGGCGAGCTCGCGTGATGCTCGACCGCCGGTTGCTCACCGCCCCGGAGGGCACCGACGATCCCCGCGACGAACACCGTCAGCGCGTAGCCCCCGGCGTCGACCACGCCCGCTCGCCGGAGCGCCGCCAACCGGTCGGGTCCCCGCGCAACGGAGCTCTCCCCGGCCTTGAGCGCGCGCTCGATGACAGTCGCGATGACCGCATTCTGCTCCTCGGCGGTTGCGTCCGGCGCCAGACGGGCATCGGGCATCCTGGCCGCCTCGGACGCGACCTGGACTCCCATCTCGCGCACCACGGTGAGGATCGTGCCCTCGACCGGGTCGCGCACCGAGCCGTACGCCTGGTCGGCGGCGCGAGCCAGAGCGGCGCTGATCAGGACTGGGTCGATGAGCTCTCCCGGGCGGCTCGCGAGCTCCTCGGCGGCGCCGCGGATCAGCTGCGAGAGGATCACCCCGGCGTTGCCCCGAGCGCCGAGGAGAGCGGCTCGCGCCACCGAGGCGACGATCTCGTCGCGACCGAGGCACTCGATCGTGCCGTCGGGCGGGGCGGTGGCCAGGCGGTCGAGCTCGTCGAGGACCGCGCGCATCGTCAGCACCATGTTGTCCCCGGTGTCGCCGTCGGCGACGGGGAACACGTTGAGCCCGTTGACCTCCTCGCGGCGCGCCTCGAGCGCCGCCAGGCCGGCCTCGAGCACGGCGCGGAAGCGGAGCACGCTCGCGTCCGACCCCGGTGCGGTCACTTCCGGGCTTGAGGTCACTTCCGGGCTGGAGGTCGCTTCCGGTCCCGAGGCGGTCCCGTTCGACGCCGGAACGGGGGCGGGCTCGGGGATCTGTTCTAAGTCGGGTTCGGGCTTCAACAAGGCACTGGCTGGACTGCGGATCGCCCGAGCCGCAGCCGTGTCACTCACTTGGCCTTAGCGACCTTGCCGGCCTTCAGGCAACGTGTGCACACATACACCCGCCGAGGCGTCCCGTTGTCGTCAATCCGCACCCGCTGCAGGTTCGGATCGAAGCGCCGCCTGGTGGCGACCATCGAGTGGCTCCGCGTGTTGCCAAACGAGGGGCCCTTCTTGCATACGTGACAGACCTTGGCCATGGCGCGCGAGTATAGCTTCCGGGCGTACGGCGAGCTCGCAGGGACCGTGAGGGAGGCCCGCCCCGGCGGCGGTACCAAGCTTGCAGCCCATTTCCAGCAGGGTTCGTATTCTTTGGGGCGGGTAATGAGGCGTTTCGATGGGTAATCAATCCCAGCCGGACGCGCGAGTTCGGAAGGACCTGGGGCTTCCGGACCGCTACGCGGCGCTCCGACACATCGCCAGCGGCGGAATGGCATCGGTGTGGTGTGCCCGCGATCACGCGCTCGGCCGCAACGTCGCGATCAAGCTCCTCGCCGAGCGATTCGCCGACGACGACGACGCCAACGAGCGTTTCCTGCGCGAGGCCCGGGCCGCGGCTCGGCTGTCAGGCCACCCCAATGTGGTGATGATCTACGACGTCGGCGAGACCGCGGCCGACGGGCGAGCGTTCATCGTGATGGAGTTCCTCGCGGGCGGGACGGTCGCGGACGCGCTCCGGGTCGACTCCGTGCGGCGGGTGCACGCCGTCAAATGGCTGACGGAGGCCGCGTCAGCGCTGGACTATGCCCACAGCCGGGGTGTTCTCCATAGGGACATCAAGCCCGCCAACCTACTGCTCGACCGCGACAGGACGCTGCATGTAGCCGACTTCGGCATCGCCCGTCTCGGCGCCGAGGAGACGATCACGGGCAGCGGCCAGGTGCTCGGAACCGCCTCGTATCTCGCTCCCGAGCGCGCGCTCGGCCAGCGAGCGACCGCCGCCAGCGACCGGTACTCGCTCGCGGTGGCGGCGTTCGAGCTCCTGGTCGGCCAGCGGCCGTTCACCGCCCAGCATTTCGCCGCGCAGGCCCGCCAGCACATCGAACAGTCGCCGCCCGCCGCGAGCACGATCAACCGGACGCTCCCGGACTCAATCGACCGGATCCTGGCCCGCGGAATGGCCAAGCGCCCGGAGGAGCGGTGGCCCACCGCGCAAGCTTTCGCGGAGGCGATCGAGTCCGCGCTCACCGAGGCCGCCACCAGGCCGCACCGCGCGGCGGCACTCGCAGCCGCCTCGCGACCACGCGGGCAAGCGCATCCGACCGGGCGCACGCCGCGCCCGGCCGAGAGGACGCCGAATCCCACCGACCGGCGGCGCACCCGCTCGGGCACGGCTTCGCGCACCGCGACGCGGGCGGGATCTCAGCCCGCGCCAGCCCCTTACCGCCGGTCGGCACGCCACCGAGCGAGGATTCCCGCCCTAGTCGCCCTCATCGCAGGCGTGATCGCGTCGGTGGCGATCGCCACCACGAGCGGCGGCGGCCACCCGCCGCAGTCCGCGGCGAGCGTCCAGCATCAGGCCTCGGCGGCCACCCACAAGACCGAGGCAGCGCCGCGCAAGCCCGCCGCCGCGCCCAAGCCCAAGCCCAAGACGACACAGACGGTCACCGCCACCCCGGCCGCCGCCACGACGCCACCGCCGACGGCAGATACGCTCGAGGCCCGAGGGCATCAGTTGATGGCCGACGGCAACTACAGCGCGGCGGTTGCGGTGCTGAGACAGGCCGTCCAGGCGGCCGATCCCGGCAGCCTGACCTACGCCTTCGCGCTGTTCGACCTCGGGCGCTCGCTGCGTCTCTCCGGCGATCCGCAAGCCGCCGTCACCGTGCTGTACCAGCGCCTGCAGATCCCCAACCAGACGGGCGTCGTCAGGCAGGAACTACAGCTCGCGCTCCAGGCGCTCGGCCAGAAGGTCAAGAGCGGCCGCGCAGGCGCAGGTCCGGCCGCACAAGCTCGGGGCCAAGGGGGCCCCGGGGCAGGACAGGGCCAGGGGGGCCCGGGGGCTGGACCGCCCACCCGGGGAGGGCCGCCGGCTACTCCAGGACCGGGCCCCCAGCCGGGCGTTCAGGGCGACTGAGACTCGGGAGACCGCGGATCCCGTGGTTTGCGCCCGCGGTTGCGCGCGCCCTAGCCCGCGAGCGCGTCCTCGACCGCCAGCACGTCCTTGACCGCCAGTGAGGCGAGCGCGGCCTCGGCCGCCTGCCGACCGGTATCGCGCTTGGAGCCGCCGGTCACGCGATCGAGCGCCTGGGCCATCGTGTCGACGGTGAGAACGCCGAACCCGCAGGGCACGCCGGTTTCGAGCTGAACCGTCTGAATGCCGCGAGCGGTCTCCCGGCAGACGTGGTCGTAGTGGTCGGTCTCGCCGCGGATGACCGCACCAAGGCAGACGACCGCGCGGTAGCGGCCCGACTGCGCCGCGTACTTCGCGATCAGCGGGAGCTCGAATGCGCCCGGGACCTCGAACCGGTCGACCTCCGCCACCCCGGCCTCGTCGAGCGCCTCACGCGCGCCGGACTCGAGCTTGTCGGCGAGCTCCGAGTAGAAGCGGGCAACGCACAGCGCCACGTGGCTCCGGTTGTGGTCGCTCATTCCTCCGACTGCTGGCGGCGCAAGCGATCGTGCTCGACTTCGTCGTGCAGCATCTCCTCGTCGAGCGCGAGCCCCTGGTGGTGGAGCGTGTGTCCGAGCCGGTCGCGCTTGGCGCGAAGGTACGCCTCGTTGTGGGGGTTCGGCACGTGCTGGATCGGGATCTGGTCGGTGACCGACAGCCCATAGCCGGCGAGTCCGGAGATCTTCTTGGGGTTGTTGGTGAGGATCCGGATGCTGGTCAGCCCGAGGTCGACGAGGATCTGGGCTCCGATGCCGTAGTCGCGCAGATCGGCGGGCAGCCCGAGCTTGAGGTTGGCGTCGACGGTGTCGAGGCCCTCCTCCTGGAGCTTGTAAGCCCGCAGCTTGTTCAGGAGCCCGATGCCACGACCCTCCTGCGAGAGGTACAGCAGGACCCCGAGGCCCTCGGACTCGATCATCGACAGCGCCGACTCAAGCTGCTCGCCGCAGTCGCAGCGCAGCGAGTGGAACACGTCTCCGGTCAGGCATTCGGAGTGAACACGGACGAGCACGTCGTCGCGACCGTCCACGTCGCCCTTGACCAGCGCGACGTGATGCTTGTTGTCGACGAGCGACCGGTACCCCACCGCCATGAAGTCACCGAACCCGGTCGGGAGTTTGGTCGAGACCACCCGCTCGACGAGCTTCTCATGCTTGCGCCGGTAGGCGACGAGGTCCGCCACCGTGACCATCTTGAGGTTGTGGCGTTCGCAGTAGGGCTCGAGGTCGCGAACCCGCGCCATCGTCCCGTCGTCGTTCATGATCTCGCAGATCACGCCGGCGGGGATCAGCCCGGCCAGGCGGGCGAGGTCGACCGCCGCCTCGGTCTGGCCGACGCGCTCGAGCACGCCTCCGGGCTTAGCTTTCAACGGGAACACGTGACCCGGCTGCACGAGCTCGCGTGGGCTGGTCTTGGGGTCGATCGCGACCTGGATCGTCCGGGCGCGGTCCGCCGCGGAGATGCCCGTGCTGACGCCCGACCGCGCCTCGATCGAGATCGTGAACGCGGTCTCGAACGCCGACTCGTTCTTGGCCGCCATCAGGTCAAGCCCGAGCTCGTCGCAGCGCTCGGGGGTGAGCGACAAGCAGATCAGCCCCCGTGCCTCCTTGGCCATGAAGTTGATCGCCTCGGGCGTGACGAACTGCGCGGCCATCGTCAGGTCGCCCTCGTTCTCGCGGTCGACGTCGTCGACGACGACGACCATCTTGCCCTGGCGGATGTCCTCAATCGCCTGTTCGATCGTCGCGAACCGGGTGCTCACCGAGCTCATCGACTGACCACCATCAACTTCTCCACGTATTTCGCCAAAACGTCGACCTCCAGATTGACTCGCCTGCCCGCACTAACTCCGCCGAGGTTGGTGCGCTGCAGCGTCTCGGGAATCAGAGAAACGGTAAACGATCGCTCGTCCACGTCGGTGACGGTTAGCGAAACGCCGTCGACGGCGATCGACCCCTTCTCGACGACGTAGCGGAGGACGTCGGCAGGGGCGCCGATCCGCATCCGCCGGGCGAACCCGTCTTCGGAGGCGTGCTCGATCGTGCCGACTCCGTCGACGTGACCCTGGACGACATGGCCGCCGAGACGGTCGGTGGCCCGCAGCGGCAGCTCGAGATTGACCACCGATCCCGGCACCAGATCGCCAAGCGATGAGCGCGCCAGCGTCTCGTTCATCGCGTCGGCGGCGAACGATCCACCGTCGAGCGCCACCGCGGTCAGGCATACGCCGTTGATCGCGATCGAGTCACCGGTGTTCAGCTCGGACACGAGCGCCGTGGCGATCGTGATTCGCGCCCCGTCGTCCGACCGCTCGATCCCGGACACCGACCCGACCCCTTGCACCAGTCCGGTGAACATGGCCCCGCCTACCACTCCTTGATCCGCGCAGACACGAGCAGGTCCTCGCCGACGCGGTCGCACTCGAGCGTCAGCGCGCGCGCCGCATCGGCGATCGCGTCGACGCCCTCGCCCTCGAGCGGATCGCGCGCCGTCCGGCCGCCCAGCACCATCGGCGCGAGGAACAATCGCATCTCGTCGACCTCACCGGCGTCCATGAACGCCCCGGCGAGGTGGGGGCCGCCCTCGAGCAGGATCGAGCCGACCCCATCGGCGCCGAGCTGGTCGAGCGCGGAGCGCACCCGCGCGGGCTCGTTCTGTCCAGTGGCCACGACCACGTCCGCGCCGTGAGTGGCGAGCGCGTCGGTTGCGGTGCGGGGTGCGGCGCGGGAGACGACGACCGTGAGCGGGACCTCTCGCGCGCCGAGGACGAGCTTGGAGGCGAGTGGGAGCCGCGCGAGCGAATCGAACACGACCCGACGCGGCTGGCGGATCACGCCTTCGATCCGCGCGGTGAGCTGGGGATCGTCGGCGAGCGCCGTCCCGATCCCGACCGCGACGGCATCGCATTGCGCCCGCCAGCGGTGCGCCAACTGGCGGCTCTTCTCGCCCGAGATCCACTTCGAGTCGCCTCCGCGCGTGGCGACCTTGCCGTCGAGCGTCATGGCGGACTTGAACAGCACCCAGGGGCGCCCGGTACGGGCGTGCTTGCGGAACGACTGGTTGAGCAGGCGAGCCCGAATAGCGAGCTCGCCGTCGGCGATCACGACCTCGATCCCCTCGTCGCGGAGGATCCCGAGCCCGCGACCGGAGGCGTGTTCGCTCGGATCGTCAGAGGCCACGACCAGCCTCTCGATTCCGGCCTCCCGGATCGCATCCGTGCACGGCGGCGTGCGGCCATGGTGGCAGCACGGCTCGAGCGACACGTACATGGTGGCGCCGCCGAGGTCGCGTCCCTCGGCCGCGCGGATCGCCTCGATCTCGGCGTGCGGGCCTCCGAGCGACTGGTGGAAGCCCTCTCCCAGTACCTCGCCCTGGCGCCCTATAACAGCCCCCACGAGCGGGTTGGGGCTCACCCGCCCACGGCCGCCCTCGGCCAGTTCGATCGCGCGGGCGAGATGGCGACGATCAATATCCGAGGGCGCAGACATAGCGTAACAATGGAGCATAAGGGCACGCCGGGGTGCCGCATGTTCGCTTGCGGTGGGGGTTCTCCGGCGTCTCGCTCGCTACCGTGTTAGGCGTAGCTCCAGGGGCGTACCGCGCTCCATCCCGCCGGCTACATCGTTTTAACGGGCAGGCCGGCTCGTTCCAATGAAGCTCATCATCCAAGTTCCCTGTTACAACGAGGAGGGTCAGCTTCCGCTGACACTCAGCCGCCTCCCGCGCCAGGTCCCGGGGGTCGACGTCGTCGAGTGGCTGATCATCGACGACGGATCGAGCGATCGGACGCTTGAGGTCGCCCGCGAGCACGGCGTCGATCACATCGTCCGCCTGACCAATCACAAGGGACTGGCCGCCGCCTTCCAGGCGGGACTGGACGCGGGGCTGAAGCTCGGCGCCGACGTGATCGTCAACACCGACGCCGATAACCAGTACGAGGGATCCGACATCCCGAAGCTGGTGGCGCCGATTCTGCGTGGTGAGGCCGACATGGTGATCGGGGACCGCCAGGTCGAGACGATCGAGCACTTCTCGGGGTTCAAGAAGCTCCTCCAGCGTCTCGGGTCGTGGGTCGTCCGGCACGCGTCGTCAACCGAGATCCCGGATACGACGTCCGGCTTCCGCGCCTACAACCGAGAGGCCGCGCTCCAGGTGCAGGCGGTCTCGAAGTTCACGTACACGCTCGAGACGATCATCCAGGCCGGCCGGCTCCAAGTGGCCGTCGACCACGTCGCGATCCGGACGAACGCCAAGACCCGCGAGTCCCGCCTATTCCCCTCGACGGCGGCTTACGTGCGCCGGAACGCCCTGTCGATCTTCCGCGTCTACTCCCAGTATCAGCCGCTCAAGGTTTTCTGGACCGGTGCCCTGATCTGCGGTACCGCGTCACTGGCGATCTTCATTCGGTTCATGGTCTATTTCGTCGAGAACCCTTCGACCGCGGGCCGGGGCCACATCCAGTCGCTGATCGCGGGCGGGGTGCTGTTCAACGCGGCGATGCTGCTCGGCGCGCTCGGCGTGATCGGCGACCTCCTCGACGCCCAGCGGACCTTGTCGCAGCGAACGTTCGAGCGGGTCCGGCGGATCGAGCTACAGCTTGGGGTCGAGCCCTCGCATTACGAGCGCGGAGCACCCCCGGCTACGCAGACCCCCCCGACGAGTAACGGCCAGGCGGGTACGGAGACTCCGGACCGCAAGGCCCTCGAAGTATGAGCCCCACTCCGGAGCTCGCCCCCGCCGGCGGCGGCCCGATCGAGATCCCGACCGGCAACACCTTCGATAAGTACGGCTCGACGAACCCGGTCGTCCGTCGGCTGATGTCCGGATTCGAGGGCACATTGGCGCGTCTCTTCACGCGCGCCGCGCCCGAATCGGTGCTCGACGTTGGATGCGGCGAGGGAGTCCTGACCTACAAGTGGGCGAAGGCGCTCGGCGATCGCCCAGTCGTCGGGATCGACCTGGCCGACCCCAAGCTCGAGGCCGAGTGGAGCATGCGCCGGCGCCCGAACCTCGAGTTCCGCGCGATGAGCGCCGAGGAGCTGGAGGATTTCCCTTTCGGTGACCGATCGTTCGACCTCGCGGCCGCGATCGAGGTGCTCGAGCACGTTCCGGATCCCGAGCGGACGGTCGCGCAGATGGCGCGGACGACCGCACGCCACTTGCTCGTGTCGGTCCCCCGCGAGCCGCTCTGGCGGGCCCTGAACATCGCTCGCGGCGCGTACATGCGAGAGCTGGGCAACACCCCGGGACACGTCAACCACTGGTCGAAGAGCAGCTTCGTCCGGATGCTGGAGCGACACGGTGAAGTGGTGGAGACGTGCTCGCCGTTCCCATGGACGATGGTCCTGGTGCGCGTCCGGTGAGCGCGGCCGAGAACACGACGACCGCGCCGGCTCCACCATCAGCGAACGGGGCCGGCGCCGCACCGGCAAACGGCAAGCCGGCCGGGTCAGACCAGCCGTCGTACGCCTCGGGCGCGCGGGTCCTCTCGATCGGAATCGCCTCCACGGGCATCTTCACGTTCCTCTACCTGGCGCTCGCGAGCCGCTCGCTCGACCCCGCTTCCTACAGCCGGATCTCCCTGTGCTGGGCGATCATGTTCGTGATCCTGTCGGTGATCTACCGGCCGATCGAGCAGCTGCTCTCACGGATGATCGCCGACCGCCGGGCACGGGGCCTCCACGGCCATCCTCTCCGGATCCCGGCCCTGATCCAGGGCAGCTTCGCGACCCTGTTCCTGGTCGTGGCGCTGGCGTTGCGACCGGAGATCGAGCAGGGGATCTTCGACGGCTCGAGTGCCCTCTATTGGATTCTCGTGATCGGCGTGCTCGCGTACGCCGCGAGCTACTTCGCGCGCGGCTGGCTCGCCGGGCACCAGCGGTTCGCGCTGTACGGCGGCCTCGTGTTCCTCGAATCGACGTCGCGCTTTCTGTTCGCGCTCGCGGTCGCGGTAGGGATCGCCTCCGGTCAGGCGGCCGTCGGCCTCGGGATGGCGGTGGCGCCGTTCGCGTCGCTGTGCGTGATCCCGTTCGCGTTCTCGCGACTCCGGGTCGACGCTCCCCCCGGCGTGCCGGTGGCCGACGCGGCGCGCGAGGGGCCCGCTCACGCCGAGATCGAGGAGGCCGCGGCCGACCTCAGCCTCAAGCGCGGCACCGGGTTCGCGGTCTCGGTGGTCGGGATCATGCTCGCCGAGCAGACGCTGATGAACGCGGGCGTCTTGATCGTCGCCGCCAACGCCGGCAGCAAGGCGGGCCTGACCGTCGGCATCACCGGCTTCGTGTTCAACGTGATGCTGATCGTCCGCGCGCCTCTCCAGCTGTTCCAGGCGATCCAGACCTCGATCCTCCCCCACCTGGCGAGCCTCGAGGTGCGCGAGTCGGCCGCCGAGTTCCACAAGGCGATCCTCACCACGATCAAGGTCATCGCCGCGTTCGCCGGCGCGGTCGCGATCGGGTTGCTCGCGATCGGGCCGCAGGTCATGACCGCGCTCCTCGGGGACAAGGGCTTCCCCTACGGGCGCCTCGGGCTGGCGCTGGTCGGCCTGGGAATGGGCCTCCACCTCACCGCCGGCACGCTCAACCAGGCGGCGCTCGCCCGGGGGCGCGCCACCCGGGCCGCGATTGCGTGGCTGTCGGCGGCGGGGCTGTTCGTCGTGTTCATGCTGTCGGAGGCGATCAGCAACGAGGTGACTCGCGTAGAGGTCTCCTACTTCACCGCCACGCTCGTGTTGTGCGGCCTGCTGTGGGCGATCTACCGGCTCGGGACCGCCCCGTCAAACGGCTCGGGCTCTGCCTTTTAGTGGTTGGGGCCGGCCACTAACTGCTCGCCAGCGTCTTGCAGGCGGGCTGCCCCACCGCGGCCTTCTGAAGGTCCCGGTTCGTGAGGCCGCTCGAGTCGATGCCGTTGAGCGAGTTGCGGACGCTGGCGCCGAGCGCCTGCGCGGCGGTCTTGAACGACGACGGAGAGTCAGTCGGCAGCGACTTCGACTTCGTCACCGCCACATGCAGCGTGTCGCGGAGCTCGGTGAACGTCTTGAGGATCGTCCCGGCGACCGTCTTGCCGTTCGAGATGTCCGGCGTGCCCGCCGACTGGATTTTGGTCAGCGCGCGCGTCGCGTCGCCCTCGACGGCAACCAGGAATCCCTGGAGCGCCTTCTTGGCCTGTGCGGCGTTCGGGGCCGTCGTCGAGTTGAGCGCGCTGCTCCGGGACACCACGTCCTTTTCGAGCGGCGAGATCGCGGAGCAGACGGTGCTCACGTAGGTTCCCGCGCTGACCTTCGAGGATCCGCTCGAACCGCATGCCGCGCACACCGCGACAGCGAACAGCATCGCAACAGCTGACCCAGAACTCCCTAAGCGCACCATGGTCAGCGTAGCGGCGGCGTTGAGTTGATGCTGCCCGAGCCGAGCCGATCACACCGCGCCGGCCGCGGCCGCGATCGCGGCGTACGCGGCGGCCGGATCCGCGGTGCCGAACACGGCTGATCCGGTCACGAGCAGATTCGCGCCGGCCTCGATGCACGGCCCTGCGGTCCGTTCGTGGACGCCGCCGTCGACCTCGAGCGCGACCTGATCGGGCAACGCTCGACGCATCCGCGCGAGCTTGTCGAGCGACCACGGGATGAATCGCTGGTTGCCCCATCCGGGGTTGACGCTCATGCACAGGGCCATGTCGAGCAGCTCGTGGCCGACCTCGGACAGGCTGTCGGCGGGGGTGCCGGGGTTGATCGCGGCGCTGGCCGTGCAGCCGGCCTCGCGGATCGCGTTCAGCGTGTAGTGCAGATGCGGGGTCGCCTCGTAGTGGATCGTGATGCTGTCGGCGCCGGCCTTCGCGATGTCGCCGACGTAGCGCTCGGGACGCTCGATCATCAGGTGCACGTCGAGGACACCGCCGGCGCCGTGCACGCGCTCGGCAAGCGCATCGACGATGATCGCGCCGAACGTGATCGGAGGCACGAAGTGGCCGTCCATAACGTCGACGTGGATGACCTTGGCGCCGGCCGCGAGCACCTCATCGACTTGCTCGCCGAGACGGGCGAAGTCCGCCGACAGGATCGACGGGGCGATCCGGCGCTCGCGCAGCAGCCGCAGCGTCGTGTCCGCCGGCCCCCCGGCCGCGATCGTCACCTCACGCCGCCAACGGCCGCGACCGTCACATCACACCGCCCGCAGCATGCTGCCGTGACAGTGGTTGCAGGCAACGATTGCGGTGCTCGACATGCGCACGATCGTCGAGTGCTCGCCGCAATTCGGGCAAACCGAGACGAGTTCGTACCGCTGCAGGCAGTACACGCATCGGTAGCGGCCGGGTGCTGCGGTCGGGCGAAGCCAGGGCTCTCCGCACCCCGGGCACTCCGGACCGAGCTTTGGCATCGAATCGGTCACGTTATGTATAGGTTAACGGGCGGCCCGGGTGGCTCGGGTTGCCGAGCGTCTCAGTCTGCCAAGGCACGACGTAGGCGAGCGACGAAGAATCCGTCGGTCGCGTCCCGGTGCGGGAGGAGCTGAGTGCGCTGCCCAAGTGAGTAATCGCCGTGCTCGCGCAGGAATGCCTCAACCACATCGTCGCTCTCGGCGCGCGAGATCGTGCAAACCGAATATACGAGCGTGCCGCCGGGCGCAAGGGACCGTGCGGCGGCACCGAGGATCCCGGCCTGGAGCGCCGCGAGCTCCGCGATCGCCTCCGGCCGTCGGCGCCAGCGGAGATCGGGCCGCGACTGCAACGTGCCAAGCCCGCTGCAGGGGGCGTCGACCAGAATCCGGTCGAATACCTCGTCGGCTCGTGGAACGGCGGCGTCTCCGACCTCCACCCGGACAGACGAGGCGTGCATCCGAGCGCAGGTGCGTTCAAGCGCCGCGGCACGGCCCGGATGACGCTCGACGGCGACGATCTCGCCGCTGTCACCCATCAACGCCGCCAGATGGGTGGTCTTGCCGCCGGGCGCTGCGCACAGGTCGAGCACGCGCTCCCCCGGCTGCGGGTCGACGATCCGCGCGACGAGCATCGACGCACGCGACTGGGCCTGAACCTGACCACTCGCCCACAGCACCGAGCCCTCGACGTCGAACGGGCCGCCGAGCACTAGGCCCTCGGGGAGCGGGCCTCCGCCGGGACGGCTCAGTCCCGGCGGGCGCTCGGCCGGGCGGCTCGGTACCGGCAACCGCGCCGCGACGGCCCGGGTACTTGCCACCAGCGTGTTCACCCGGAGGGCGGATTCGGCCGGCTTGTTGATCGCACGCAGCAACGTGCGGGCTTCGTCGGCGCCTAACTCTTCCCACCACTTGCTGGCAAGCCAGCCGGGCACGGAGTGGAGAATCGCAGCGTGCTCGGGCGAGTCGTCGTCGAGCGCGGCAAGGCTGCCTGGTCCCTCCCGGGCCGCTCGGCGTAGGACCGCGTTCACGAGCCCAGCGGCATGCGGCCGTACCGACTTGACCAGCTCCACGCTCTCATTCACGGCGGCGTGCTCCGCCGCACCGCCCAGATAGAGCAGCTCGAACAGGCCAAGCCGGATCACCGCGAGCACGGGGGGGTCGAGACGTCCGAGCGGTCGGTCGGTCAGCTGCGCGGCGACATGATCGAGCGTCCCCCGGCGCTGGATCGCCCCGTAGCTGAGCGCCATCGCCAGGGCGCGATCACGCGGCTCCAGGCCAGACGCCTCCGCGGCGAACGCCCGGTCGGCGTAGGCGTCCTCCTCGAACGTGCGTCGGATCACTCGCAGCGCGCACGTGCGCGCCGGCGAGACTCGGGTCTGGCTCTTCGTCGCAGGCACGCGCTACTTCCTGTGTCCGCGGAGGTAATCAGCGCCGCTCATGGGGCGTCCGCCCGGCGGCTGCACCTCAACGAGCTCGAGCGCGCCCTCAGCGCAACCGAGCACCGGCACCGGTCGGTCAAACGAGATCACGCCTTGTGGCGGGCCTGTTCGTTCGTCCGGGAGCAGACGCGCCGCTCGCACGCCGAGGCGGGATCCGTCGCCGAGGACGACGTACGCGCCGATGTGCGGCGTGAGCGCGCGCACTACGCGTTCGAGCTCGGCGGCCGGGCGCGAAGGGTCGAGCTCGCGCTCCTCGGAGGAGATCTTGGCCGCGTAGGTGACAAGCGACTCCTCCTGGTCGACGCACGGCGGTTGCTCGTCGAGCGTCCTGATCAACAAGTCCCCGCCGAGCAGCTCGAGCCGGCTCGCGAGCGTTCCGTAGGTGTCATCCGGCCGGATCGGCTCGGGCGCCTGGGAGCACACCGGGCCGTCGTCGAATCCTTCGCCGACGCGCATGATCGACACGCCGGTGACCGAGTCACCGGCCATGATCGCCCGCTCGATCGGCGCGGCGCCGCGCCATCGCGGGAGGAGCGAAGGATGGACGTTGAGCATCGGCCAGCGCGGTAGCAGCGGCTCTTTGATCAGCGCGCCGAACGCGCACACGCATACCGCCTCCGGGTCGACCTGCGCAATGGTCTCGACCGCGACCGGATCGTTGACCGAGGCCGGCTGGTCGAGCGAGATCCCGAGCTCGCGGGCGGCATCGGCGACGGGCGGCGCGGCCAGCTTTCGACCCCTTCCGCGGGGCCGGTCCGGCCGGGTCACGACGAGCAAGGGACGGTGCGGCGAGTCCGCAAGGCGCCTGAGGACGCCTACCGCGAACTCCGAGGTACCTAGGTAGACGGTGCGCACGCGCCGGCCGTGTCGGGCGGCGAGCAGGCTACGCGGCCTGCTGCGCCTCGCGCATCGTGCGCATCGCCTCCTTGCGCTGCTCTCGGCTGGTTCGGTCGAGGATCAGCACGCCGTCGAGGTGATCGATCTCATGCTGGATCACGCGCGCCTCTAGCCCGGAGGCCTCGATCAGGATCGGCTCGCCCTGCTCGTTGAGTGCCCGCACGCGGACGTGGACCGGGCGGTCGACATCGACGAGCACTCCGGGAAGGCTGAGGCACCCCTCCTCCATTGATTCCGTGTCGCGGCCCGACCACTCGACCTCCGGGTTGATCAGCGCGGCAAGCTCCGCGCCCTGCTGGACGCGATACACGAGCAGGCGGTGGACGACGCCGACCTGCGTTGCCGCCAGGCCCACTCCGATGGCGTCGTCCATCAGATGGCCCATCCGCTCGATCTCCTCGCGCAGCGCCTGGTCGAACCGTTCGATCGGACGCGCCTTGGTGCGGAGAACGGGATCGCCAAACTGTCGGATCTGGGCGAGGGCGGCGCTGCGCCGGGCCGCTGCTTCGGGATCGAGCTCGGCCTCTTTGGGATCGGCCCCAGCGCCGGCCTCTACCTCCTCCTCGAGGGCAGTCTCGGCGGATGTCTCAGTGATCGAATCGGACACGAGATCAGCTTACTGCGGATCCACATCTACGCTGACGCTCACGCCGCGGCGCTGGGCGTCGACCGCGCACTTGTCGACGGCGCCTCCGACCGCGCACACGGTGGCGCGTCGGTCCCGGCACTTGATCACGAGCTGGCTGCGCGACCGCCCGCGCAGCCTGAACAGCGGCGCCGGCCCGAGCACGCTCTCGCCCACCGGCGCGATCAGGCCGTGCAAGCGCGTCGCCATCGCGAGCGCCTCCCCGGCCTCCGGCGCCGAGCAGACGATGCGGATCAATGAGCCGTACGGCGGGTATCGGAGCGCGCGCCTCCGCGCGAGCTCCTGGTCGAGGAAACCGTCGGAGTCGTGACGCGCGGCAAACGCGAGCGACTCCGCGGTCGGAGCCAGCGTCTGGACGAGCACCCGCGCGGGAGGACCGGAATCCTCGCCGCGTCCGACGCGGCCGGCGAGCTGGGTGACCAGCGCGAAGGTTCGCTCCTCTGCGCGGAAGTCCGGGAATTTGAGCGTCTGATCGGCGTCGAGTACAACCCCGAGGCTTACGTCCGCGAAGTCGTGGCCCTTGGCCACCATCTGCGTGCCAACGAGCACGCCCGCCGGGGAGGACTGAAACTCTGCCAGCGTGCGGGCGAGGCGATCCTTGCCGGCGGCGGCGTCGGCGTCGAGCCGGAATACCGGGAGCTCGGCTCCAAACGCCTCGCGGAGCTCCTCCTCAACGCTCTCGGTGCCCGCGCCGTGCCGGGCTACAGCGACCGAGCCGCACTCCTCGCATCGTCTGGGCGCGCGCCGGCGGTGCCCGCAGTGATGACACGCTAGTTGGCCGGCGGCGCGGTGAAGCACCAGCGCGACCTCGCAGTTCGGGCACATCCACACATGTCCGCAGGCTCGGCAGGTCAAGAAATTCGACCACCCGCGGCGGTTCAGCAGGACGATCGCCTTACCGCCGGCGCTGCACACATCGGCCAGCGCCATCCGCGTCGTTGGGTGGAGCGGATGGTGGGTGCCACGCATGTCGAGTACCTCGACCGGCGGCAGCGAGCGGCCGTCGATTCGGTGGCGGAGGCGGAGGCGGGTGAGGGTGACCGCGCTCTCAGGGCGCGGTGTCGCGCTGCCGGCGAGGACCACCGCACGGTGCATGTGCGCGCGGCGGATCGCGACCGTGCGGGCGTCGTAACGGGGATCCCCCTCGTGTTTGTAGGACGCGTCGTGCTCCTCGTCGACGACGATCAGGCCAACGTCGTCCAGCGGGGCGAACACCGCCGATCGGGGCCCGACGCACACGCGCGCCTCGCCCGAGCGCAGCCGGAGCCACTCGTCGTAGCGCTCCCCTTGGCCGAGCCCCGAGTGCAGCACCGCTACCACGTCCCCGAACCGGGCCTGGAAGCGGCCTACAGTCTGGGGCGTGAGGGCGATCTCGGGGACGAGCACGATCGCCCCGCGCCCGGCGGCGAGCGCGGCCTCGACCGCGCGCAGATAGACCTCAGTCTTGCCCGAGCCGGTGACGCCGTGAAGCAGAAATCGCCCGGGCTCTCCGCCGCCCCGGCCTCGTAGCGCTCCGAGCACCTCGTCGAGCGCCGTTGTCTGCTCATCGGTGAGGGGCGGCGCGGCGTCGAGCGTCCGCCCGATCGACACCGATCGCGGACGGCGCGCGCGGTCGCGCCGGTCGAGGATCACGAGACCGCGACCCTCGAGGCGGCGCAGCGTCTCGGTTCCGAGCGAGGCCGCCGCCGCTGGCCCGTCGTGGCGAAGCGCCTCGAGCACGGTCCGCTGGCGCTCGGTCAGGCGGGCGCCATCGTCGAGCGCCTCCGCTCCCGTGTCGGTGAGCTCGGCTACGAGCACCTGCTTTCGCCTGATGCCCCCAGCGGTGCCGGGGGGCAGAACCAGTCCGAGCGCCCTCGCCGGCGTCGAGCAGTACTCGCCGGCGATCCATCCGGCGAGCTTGACGAGGTCCGGAGGAACCCCTGGAGGCAGCACGGCATCGGGCTCGGCAAGCCGCTCGGGCGCAAGCGCGGACTCGTGGGCCAGCTCAAGGACGACCCCGAGCGTCCGCCGGCCGCCGAACGGCACCCGGAGCAGCGAGCCGACCTCGACATCGGCCTGCTCGGGGCGCAACTTGTAGTCGAACGGTCCTCGGACGGCGCGGGTCAGCGTAATCGGCTCGACACGCGCGATCAGGTCCGGGCGGGTTTGCAAGTTCGGGTTCATCGAACCAGCGGACTGTAAAGTTCGGTGTGGATGACCGTCCATCATCCCGCCGAGACCCTGCGGCAGCCTGTTCCCGAGGGCGACGAGCGAGCCGAGCGCACCCTCCCCGAGGAGACGATCCTGTCGATGTGCGACGAGCTCCTCGGCGAGGTCGGGCGCCGCGACCATATCTTCCACTGGCTCCGTGCCTCGGGCGCAGACGCCGACGAGTGGCTCCCGGTCGACTCCTACTACCCACGCGCCCGACTAGTGGTGATGTGCCGGGCGGACTTGGGACCGCACGACTCCGTCTACCGCGAGCTCGTCCCCGCCCGCGGTCTCGCCCTGATGAGGCTCGATCCGGCCACGCTTGGGACTGATCAGGAGGCGGTGCGAGAGGCGCTCGTAGCCAAGATCTTCGACCTTGAGCACGGACCGCGTGGGCGCGCGCGGCGCGAGCGCGTGCCGGCCGAGCGCGGGCGCGGCGAGCGCGGGCGCGGGCTCGGCGAGCGCGTGCCAGGCGAGCTGCCTGCCGGGGGCGTGCCGCGCGAGCGGCCCGGGTCGAAGTCCGGCCCCGAGAGGCGGCCCGAGAAACGACCGCCGGTACCGGATTGGACCCCGGTCAAGGTCGAGCACACCCCGGTTCCTCGGGGGTACGTGCACGGCGCCGGCGTCCTCGCCGGCCTGGCACTCGCGGGACTCCTGATCGCCGAGCTGTACCTGGGCGTGATCGTCGTGGCGGTCCACGACGGCCGGCTGTTGCTTGGCCTGGCGATTGCGCTCGAGGCGTGCTCCCGCATGCTCGGGACGGTCGCCGCCGAGCGGGCCGGGCAGCGCGGGTGGGCCTTTGCATGCGCGCTCTTCGGCGCCCCGGTTGTGGCCTGGTTCGCGCTGCTGCGGCCTTCGGGTCGGATCGAGGTCGAGCCGGCGCCGCTGGCCGGGTTGCTCGTGGCGCTGGCGGGCGTCGTGGCCGTGGTCGGAATCCTGATCGGCAGCTGATCTTCTCGCGGTCGCAGTCCTGATCGGGACCTGATCTTCGCGCGGTACCCTGGGCGCCGGTGGATCCAGAACCAGGAGAACAGGTGTTCTTTCACGGCCACCCGTCGTGGCGGTCGATGCTCGCGTTTTACGTCAGGGGCCTGCTCATCGCGATCATCATCGGCGCCATCGCCGGCGTCGTCACGCGGATCGCCAACGGCGGAGTGCAGGCGGGCTGGGTCGGCGCCGCGGTCCTCGTCGTGTTCGTGATCGTGCTGCTGTGGGGCCTGATCAGACGGATCAGCACGACCTACACGATCACCAACCAGCGCCTCACGATCCGGTCCGGCCTGATGTCGCGGGAGATGCACGAGACGCGGCTCGAGCGCGTACAGAACGTCAACTCCCGCCAGCACCTGCTCGAGCGCCTGCTCGGGGTTGGCACCGTCGACTTCGACACCGCCGGCGGGGCGGCGTATGACTTCAAGTTCCGTGGCGTCGACGATCCCGGGCGGATCTGCCGCACCGTCGACCGCGCGTTGCACGAGCTCCGGCTGACGCACCCGCAGGTGTAGCCGGCGGGTTGCCAGTCGGGGGGTCCCGGCCGACAAGACAGGTCCGCAACTCGCCAAAGCCCCCGATTCACCATCGCCTTGGCGAGATAAGCGACTCTCGGGCGCTTATCCGGCCAACGTGTTGGCGAAGCGAGCTTTGGCGAGGAATGGACGGGGCTCGCCCATGAATACTCCCCAAACCTCCCCCGGGTCACGCCACTATCGGGAGATAAGCATCCGGGGAGGGTGTAGCCTAAACAATCCCCGTTGTGGGGGCTCACAATCAGCCGAAGCGCTTCGCGCGAACTTTGGCGATGCAGCTGACATATACGGGGCCGCATCGCCAAAGTTCGGCCCCCGGCTACGGGTCGTGCGTCGGTATTTGGTAGCGGAACACAACCACTTTCCGGTGGCTCCGCTGTGCGACACGCTCGGGGAATGCTTATCTCCCCGGAGTCGCCGACGAGTGGGCGCTTTGGGGCGTTATACATACGGAGCTTGCGCGCCGGAGCCCGGGTCGCGTCGGACGGGACGTGACGGATTGCAAAGCCCACCAGGCCCCGGGAACTGCGGTCGCTAGACGTTCAGCGCCGCGGTATCCAACCCGGCCGAGGCACGCAACGCGGCGGCCTTGTCGGTCCGCTCCCAGGTGAAGTCGTGATCCTCGCGACCGAAGTGACCGTACGCGGCCGTCTTCTGGTAGATCGGCCGATGTAGGCGCAGATAGCTCCGGAAAGCGCCCGGGCGCAGGTCGAAATGCTCGTTGATCAGCTCGAGGATCTTCGACCGCGAGATCTTCTCGGTCCCGAACGTCTCGACCATCACCGACACCGGGTGCGCCACGCCGATCGCGTACGCCACCTGGACCTCCGCCCGCTCGGCCAGTCCGGCCGCCACCACGTTCTTGGCGACGTAACGCGCGGCGTACGCCGCGCTCCGGTCGACCTTCGACGGGTCCTTGCCGGAGAACGCGCCGCCGCCGTGACGGGCCATGCCACCGTAGGTGTCGACGATGATCTTCCGACCGGTCAGGCCGCAGTCGCCCATCGGACCGCCGATCACGAAACGGCCCGTCGGGTTCACGAGCAGGGCCTTATGCAGCTTCCGAGCGTCGTAAAGCTCCTCCGGCACCACCGGCTCGACTACGTGCTCCCACAGGTCGTCTTTCAGCAACGACTCCGCGCCGTCGCGGTGCTGGGTCGAGATCAACAGCTTCTCGACCTCGGCCGGCCGTCCGTCGACGTAGCGCACGGTGACCTGCGTCTTCCCGTCGGGACGGAGATACGGCAGGATCTCGGCGCGGCGGACGTCCGCCAACCGCTTGGCCAGCTTGTGCGCGAGCGAGATCGGCAGCGGCATCAGCTCCTCAGTCTCGTTCGACGCATACCCGAACATCATCCCCTGATCGCCCGCGCCGGCGACGTCGAGCTCGTCGTCGTCGCCGGGATTCACGCGTGACTCCCAGGCGTGGTCGACGCCCTGCGCGATGTCGGGCGACTGCTTGTCGATCGCGTTGATGACCGCGCACGTGTGATAGTCGAATCCGTACTCGGCGTTCGTGTAGCCGATCCGCCGGATCGTCTCGCGGGCCACCTCGGGAATGTCCACGTACGTCGTCGTCGTGATCTCGCCCGAGACCACGACCAAGCCGGTGTTCACCAGTGTCTCGCACGCCACCCGGCCGTTCGGATCGTCCCGCAGCACCGCGTCCAGCACGCCGTCGGAGATCTGATCCGCAACCTTGTCCGGATGACCCTCGGTCACCGACTCGGACGTGAACAGGTACTCGTTGTCGGAAAGCATCTTCATGGGATCTCGAGGCGTAGCTCCGTGGTCGTGTCGCTCTCCCCGCTCGTCGAGGTCAAACCGATGGCGCGCACCTTGATCAGGTCGGGGAGCAGCCCGCGCACCCGCGTGCCGCTCGTCAGGCCAATCTGCTCGCCGAGGCTGAGGAGCTGGCTGAAGTCGGTAAAGAGTACCGAGGAGACCCGCGCCAGCTGATCGGAGAGCACCGTTCCATACGGCTTTTGATCGGCGAGCGAGCGGCCGCGGCTCACGACCTGATCGATCGCGCGGATGCTGGTGGACACGACGACCAGCCCGTTCCACACCGTGTAGTCGATCTGGAGCCCAGGGCCGAGGCCGAGCTCGTGCACAGTGACGCCGCCGACCTGCTGGTCGGCCAACCCCGAGATCTGACCCGGGCCAGACGCCGGCGCCGGGAACAGCGCGGTGAGGGGACCCTCCAGCCCGGCGAGCTCACTCCGAGTCGCCGCCTCGTTCGAGGTTCGCGCGACGATCAGCAGTGAAGGCGACGGGCCCGGCGACAGCGCCACCGCGGTCTCGCCACCGAAGATCGAGTCGATCTGGTGCACGCTGACCCCTTCCGTCGTGAGTGCGGCACCCAGACGCGCCAGCAGCGGCGCGACGTTGCCGGCGAAGCCGGCGGTAGCGGCGGCGCGCAGCAGCTGCGGCGCCGCCCGGTCGAGGCCGTCGACGTCGAGCATCAGCGTCGACCCGGCCGGGAGGACCGACGCGAGCGTCGGGGTGAACGTGACCGGGTGCGAGCGCGTCGTCGCGAGGGCACTGTGAATCCACACGTTCGCGTCACCTGTATCTGCCGACAACGAGATAGCGGTGCCCCGCAATCCCGGCCGGTCGAGCATCAGGGCGACCGCGCCGGCGACGCCGCCCCCCGATCCCAGCAGCCCCCGCAGTCCGGCGGCGGGCAGGTATGCATCGAGCACGCGGCCCGCGGGTTCGCCGGCGGACGCACGCTCATACACGGGATCGTCCGCGAGCGACCGGGCACGCCCCGCCGCCGCGTCGATCGCGGCGCGAACGCCGGCGTCGGAGCCGGCGACCAGGTAGTGCCTGAGGAACGCGAGCTCGGTTCCGGAGCTGTAGCCCAGGATCCGAACCCCGTGGTATGCGCCCACCGGCGACGCTCCCGCCCGCGCCACGAACGCCCGAGCGCGTTGGGCGCTCTTGACGTCGACGACGATCAGCGACGACGTCGACCCGCCGGCCGCACCAAGCACCGCCAGCGCGGCCTCCCTGCCGAGCCACGGCCTAGCCGCGCTCGCGAAATCGCCCGAGCTCGAACCCGAACTCGAGCTCGAACCCGAACCCGAACCCGAACCCGAACCCGAACCACCGACGATTGCTCCCAGCCGGTTTACGACAGCCGCGTAGGCGAGCGGATAGTCGGGGAAGCGACGGGCCAGCGCCTCGGCCTGGCGCACCGCCGGCCGTCCCGGATCCGTCGAGAGGTGCACGTACGCAAGCGCATCCGCAGGTACGAGTCGCGCGGCGCCCGTCGCCGGCGGCTCGACGCCCGACCCGCTCAACACGAACACCACGAGAATCGTGATCAGCACCGCCACCGCGGCGGCCATCACCGTCGCGCGCCGGCGCAGTACCTGGCGGCGCCGCCCGTCGCCTTCCGGCGGTCGCGAGGCCCCGCCGCGACGACGTCGCACGGTACCGGCTGGAACAGAAGTACGTGGCCGCGTAGCGATAGACATCGGCACGTTCAATGAAGCATTTCGTTGCGCCCTTTGCGCCGGTTCGCCCCTGGTCGCCAGACCAGGTGATGCAACGGTTCCCGGTGCGCCGGAATCGCAAACGTGCCGACCGTCAGGCGGCCGCGCTCCCAACCGTCAGGCGGCCGCGCTCCCGCCACTCACGCGGCCGCGCGACGACCACGCGCGCGACGCTCGTTGCGCTCTACGAAATCGATGATCACGGGAACGCCCTCGAGCCGGTAGCGCTCACGCAGGCGGTTCTCGATGAAGTAGGCGTAGTCGCGGGTGACCCGCGCCCGCGAGTTGACCTGGATCGAGAATCGCGGCGGCCGCTCGCCCGTCTGGGCCATGAACAGCAGCTTCAGCCGGTGCCCACTGTGCTTCGGTCCGCCGGCGGGCGGCTGGCGCGCGGCGACGACGTCAGACAGGAAGCGGTTGAGCTGCGGCGTGGGGATCCGGTCGGCGCGGCGGTCAGCGAGCGCGACCGCCTCGACGAGGAGCCGCTCGACATTACGCCCCGTCTTCGCGCTTGCAGTCAGCACGCGCGGGCGCAGACGGAGCTTCTGACTGGCGCGAGCGCGCTCGTGGTCGAGATCGAGCCCATCCGCCAGGTCCCACTTGTTGAGCACGAGCGCGGTGGCGCACCCGGACCGCATCGCGAGCTCGGCGACCCGCAGGTCCTGGGCGGTGATGCCCTCGGTGGCGTCGCACACCACGAGCGCGACGTCGGCGCGCTCGGCCGCGCGCCGAGACCGGAGCGACGTGTAGTACTCGATCGACTCCCCCACCTTCGCCTGGCGGCGCAGTCCCGCGGTGTCGACCAGGATCAGAGACCGTCCCTCGAACTCCAGAGGCAGGTCGATGGCATCGCGCGTCGTCCCCGCCACCGGAGACACGATGACCCGCTCGTCGCGCGCGAACCGGTTGACCAGCGAGGACTTGCCGACGTTCGGGCGCCCGATGACCGCGAGTCTGACGGGGGCCTCGACGCCCTCGTCATCCTCGGCTTCCTCAACGGGCGGCCCCAGCGAGACGATGCGGTCGAGCAGATCCCCCGTCCCGAGCCCCTGCGCCGCCGACACCGCAATCGGCTCGCCGAGGCCGAGCGAGTGGAACTCGGCCGCCGACGGGATGTCCCGCGCGCTGTCGATCTTGTTCGCGGCCACCACCACCGGCAGCGAACCGCGCCGCAACAGGTCGGCGAGCTCAACATCCCCGGGCCGCAACCCCGCCCGCGCGTCCACGACCAGTACGGCGACGTCGGCATCGGCGAGCGCCGCTCGCACCTGATCGTGCACGGCCGCGGCGAGCTCGGCGCGGTCGTCAAGGTCGACTCCGCCGGTGTCCACGAGCGTGAGCGAGCGGCCGTTCCACTCGGTGTGGAGCTCCTTGCGGTCGCGGGTGACGCCGGGGCGCTCGTGCACGACGGCCTCCCGCGACTCGGTGAGTCGGTTGACGAGCGAGGATTTGCCGACGTTCGGGTATCCGACGATTGCGACCTTCATGGCGGACCCGAGGGTAGCTGGGCCCCTCGGATCCGCCATTTCAGATCACACTGTCGCGTCAGCCGGTCGGAAGGTCCGTCCCGGCGCCGGCGCAGTAGCCGGCACCCTCGGCCGAGTCGTTGCTCCACAACGACTGGACCGCGAACGTCCCGCCCGCGTTGCCCGTGACGTCACCGAGCGCGCCGGGAATTGGCTCCGGCGGGCCCTGCGCCGTCAGCAGGTTCTCTCCGACCCATGCACACTTGTCGCCGTTCTCGTTGGCGTCGAGCGGGTCATACCACCCGCCGATCTGCTGCGCGCTCGTCCCGGTGCCGATCACGTCCTCGGCACCCGGGTCGGTGACGGTCTCCTCGATCTCGTGCCCGAGCACAATCGAGAACCCGTCAAGCTTGCCGGCGGCGCCGCTGTTCACGGCGTTCTCGCCGCATTCGTTGGTGCCACCGGAGTTGATCGCGAGCGAGTAGGCCATGTTCGTCCACGCGATTCCGGGCGTAAGCCCGTTGTAGATGCCGCCTTCCAGCCCGGGTTGCGTGTAGTCGTGGAACGCGCAGTAGCCCGACGACAGCGCGTTCGGGTCGCTGAAGTTAGGCGGCTGCGCGATGATGATGTTGGAGTTCGCGAGGTCGGTGATACCGAAATGCGCCACCGCCCGCTGGGCCTCCGTCGCGAGGTCCGTGTAAGTGTTGGTCGATCCTGGCGGGTTGCTCGACGACGTCCCGACGAGGCTCGAAGCGTCGTTGGTGTCGTCGACCCAGATGCCCGCGAGCTGGTCGGTCGGGTTCGTGATGTGGTCCTGGGCCCCGGACGAGTCCGTGTCGTAGTACTGCGTCTGGACGCCGGCCCAGTTCGTACCGCCGAGCTGCTGCACCCAGTCGGCCATGTACCTGCCGGCGCCGTCCGGGTCGCACGCCAGCGTCGCGGCCAGCGAGCCCTCGGTGATCGACTCCGAGCTGCAAGTGTCGCTCGACGGGAACGCGCCGGGCTCGCCCCAACCCCAGAACACCAGGTACTCCTTCGGCGTCGTCTGCACGTGCCCGCCGTAGTAGGACATGTTTCCGAGCACCGGCAGCGTCGTCGCCGGGAACTCGGGCAGGCCGCAGTTCGAGAACGGCGACGGCAGCATGCCATTCTCCGGACACGGCGGCGCCGGCGGCTGCAGCGAGCCGACGGGCGCGAACACATGCTGCTGCCAGTACGCGCGCTGCATCTGTACCTCTTTCAGCAGCGTCGGCATGCGAATCGGCTTGGCCGATGCGGCGACCGCGCCGCAGGCCAGCATGCCCGCGACCGCCACGGCCGCGCCAAGCCCGTGAAGCAAACTTCTCTTCATGTCTTGAACCCTCTGTTCCGCCCCTGCCCAGGGCGTCCGATTGGATAGTGAGCGGAGCTCCCAAGGCTCCGCGTGCGCGGTTATACCCGCGTTTTGCTCAAAACAAGCGCAACAATTCGATCGATGACCTCCGGCAGCGTCATGCCGGTGGTGTCGAGCGTCACCGCCCCGTCCGCGGGCGCGAGCGGCGAATGCTCGCGCGTGCGGTCGCGCTCGTCGCGGATCGTCTGCTCGGCGAGAATCGTCTCGACGTCGACGCCGAGCTCGGCGGCACGCCGTCGGGCCCGCTCGCGTGGATCGGCGTCCAGGAACACCTTGACCTCGGCACCGGGCGCGACCACCGTGCCGATGTCCCGCCCCTCCGCCACCCAGTCGCCGCTCGATAACAGGCGTCGCTGCTCCGCGGCCACCGCGTTACGCACCGCGGGATCGGCGGCCGCACGCGACGCGGCCTCGGACACCTCTGGCGTGCGGATCTCGTCGGTCACGTCGCGCCCGTCAACCAGGATCCGCTCGCCGGGTTCGATAACCAGCGACCTGGCAATCGACGCGGGCGCCGCACCCCGCTGAAGCGCAGCGACCGCCACGGCCCGGTACATCGAGCCCGTGTCGAGGTAGGTGAAGCCCAGCGCCTTGGCGACCCCACGGGCCACGCTCGACTTACCGGCGCCGGCCGGTCCGTCGATCGCCACGACCGTCACCGGCCGACCAGCCTAGCCACATCGCGGGCGAACCCTGGGTACGAGACCTCCGCCGCCTCCATTCCGACGACCTCTACCCCTTCGTCGGACGCGAGCCCCGCGACCGCGCCGAGCAGCGCGAGCCGGTGGTCGCCGTGCGCCTCCAGGCGACCGCCCCGAAGTCGCCCGGTCCCGGTCACCACGAACCCGTCCGGGAGGGCCTCGATCCGCGCCCCGAGCCCGCGCAGCCCGTCGACGACCGTCGCGATCCGGTCTGACTCCTTGACCCGGAGCTCGGCGGCGCCGCGCACGACTGTGTCCCCGTCGGCGAAGCAACCGAGCAGCGCCACCAGTGGGAGCTCGTCGATCGCGAGCGGCACCTCCGGGGCCTCGACCGTCGTCGCCTCGATCGGAGCGTTGCGCACGTCGATGTCGGCGACCGGCTCGCCCGCCAGGAAGGTCCCCGGCTCCTCGAGGTCGGCGAGCACGATCGCCCCCATCCGCTCGAGTATGCGCAGGAAGCCCGAGCGCGTCCAGTTGACGCCCACGCGCTCGAGCACCAGCCGCGACCCCTTGACCAGCACCCCCGCCGCGATCAGGAACGCGGCCGAGGACGGATCGCCGGGCACCTCGACGTGGCCGAGCTCCAGCTCGTCCGTGTTGCCCACGGTCGTCCGAAACCCAGCGCCGTCGGACGCACGCGAGACGGGTGCGCCGGCCGCCGCGAGGATCCGCTCGGTGTGGTCGCGGCTAGCCACCGGCTCAACCACGGTTGTCGCATCCGTGACCAGCCCGGCAAGCAGAACGCAAGACTTGACCTGGGCGCTGGCCACCGGGAGTTCGTACTCGATTCCCCGCAAGGCGGCGCCGTGCACCGTGAACGGCGGAAACCTCCCCTCTCGCGCCTCGATCCGCGCTCCCATGAGCGACAGCGGCTCCGCGATCCGGTCGACCGGCCGCCGGCGGATCGAGTCGTCCCCGTCGAGCTCGAAGCTCTGCCCCGGCTGGAACGCCAGCCAACCCGGGAGCAGCCGCATCAGCGTGCCCGCGTTGCCGACGTCGATCGCCTCGTGCTGCGGGAGAGCGTTGCGCAGGCCGCACCCGCGGATCAGCAGTCCGTCGGCGCGGGACTCGACGATCGCGCCGAGCTTCTGCACGGCCGCGAGTGTCGACCGGGTGTCGGCGGCGTCCAGATAGTTGCGGACCCTCACGGGTTCGGAGGCCATCGCCGCCACGATCGCGGCCCGGTGGGAGATCGATTTGTCGGCTGGCACGCGCAGGCTGCCCCGGAGCGGTCCGGACGGATCGAAGCGCGCGTTCACGCCCGCGCCACCGGGAAGCCGAGCCTGCCGACGAGCTCCTCCGCGCGGTCGGCCTCGGCCTCGCCGGCGATCCACATCGCCACCACGCCCTCGCTCATGTCGGGCGCCGGATACAAGGCCATGTCGGTGATGTTGACGCCGGCCCGTCCGAGCTCGAGCGCGAGCTCGGCAATCACGCCCGGGCGGTTCGGCACGGACGCACGGAGCTCGAACAGGGGACCGCCCGCGAGCTGCGCCTCGAGCAGCCGGCGCCGATCGTCGGCGGCGCCGTCGTTCCAGCCCGTGATCCGCGTCGCGTCGCCGTCGCGAAGCGCATCCCTGACATCGGCCAGCCGCGAGATCGTGTCGTCGATACGCGCCGCGATCGCATCGCGGTTGGACACATAGATGTCGGTCCAGATCGCGCTCGGCGCGCCGGCGACGCGGGTCGCGTCGCGGAACGAGGGCCCGGTCGCGGGCAGTCGTTCCCCGCCGGCGGCGAGCGTGCGGGCGGCCTGGGAGACGAGCACGTTCGCGAGCACGTGCGGCAGGTGCGAGACCGTGGCGAGAACGGTGTCGTGAACCTCCGGTTCGATCGCCACCGGTCGCGCGCCGAAGCCGTGCAGAAGCCGGTGCAGGCGCTCGTACAGGATCCCCGACGTATTCGAGGTCGGCGTCAGGTACCAGGTGGCGCCGTCAAACAGGTCGGCGCGCGCGTGCTCGACCCCCGAGGTCTCCGCGCCGGCGAGGGGATGGCCGCCCACGAACCGAGCGTCTCCGACCGCCGCCACGATC
>Ga0335081_10002719_pt1 | contig 27852 bp, 20 predicted proteins | sample Lox_Sample_35_FD_206713 | JGI IMG/M metagenome (GOLD analysis project Ga0335081, IMG submission 206713) | Soil microbial communities from Loxahatchee National Wildlife Refuge, Florida, United States - Lox_Sample_3.5 | ecosystem: Environmental > Terrestrial > Soil > Wetlands | place: USA...
TGATGTTCACGGTGCGGAAATCGCGGGACGCGAGCTGGGTCAGGAACGGGAACCCCTCGATGGTCACGTTCGGCTTGCCGGAGAGGGCCAGTGACGACTGTATCTGGCTGGCCATCTGGTCCTCGGCGTACGCGTTGGCAGCCCGGTCACCGACCACGAGCACCACGAGAATCACGATCAACGTGATGAGCGGCCATCTCCTGCGCCGCCGCCGGGCCCGGGGCGCCGGCCCCTGGTAGCCCTGGCCTGCCGGGTATCCCTGGTTTACCGGATACTTCTGAGTCCCCTGAGGTCCTTGGGAACCCTGATAACCCTGGTTCCCCGGATAGTCCTGCCCCGCCTGGTACCCCTGGCCAGCCGGGAACCCCTGGCCAGCCGGAAACCCCTGGCTGGCCGGGTAGTCCTGCTCTGCCTGGTTTCCCTGGCCAGCCGGGAACCCCTGGTCGGCCGGGAACCCCTGGTCGGCCGGGAACCCCTGGTCGGCCGGGAACCCCTGGTCGGCCGGGAGCCGCTGCGTCGCCTGAGGCTCCTGGTACCCCTGGTTCACACGAAAGTCTTGTGTCCTCTGGTAGTCCTGGCTCTCCTGGTAACCCTGATCTCCCTGGTAACCAGCACCTCCCTGGTAACCAGGATCACCTTGGTAACCAGGATCACCTTGGTAACCAGCATCTCCCTGATTGCCCTGGTTTCCCTGCTCTTCTTGGTTCCCCTGGTTCTCCTGCTTCCTCTTGGGATCCTGAGGCTGCTTCCACCACTCCGGAACGGGCTGGGTCTGATCGGAGCTCATGCCGTCCCCCCCAAGGTGCGGGCCATGGTGACCATATCCCCACAATACGTACCTACGGCTATCATTTCCTACCTCTGAGGTGTCGCTTAGTCACGGGGGATAACTTTGAGTCACATTTAGCGTAAGCACCGGTGTGGCTCGGGTTCCGGGCGCCAGGTTTCAGCGCTCGTTAGAGGCGCAGTTTCCGGACGTTCCAGTATCAGGGTGTCCGTCTCCCAATATGTCAAAACGCGCCGTCGAGCTGAATGGTTCTCCCGATTCCCGTTTACGCTCGGTGGCCCTACACTTTGTAAACATGCCACCCGAGCGTTTCGACTGGTCTGATCGCCGTCCGCCGCAGGCCAGTCCCACCCCAGCCGGACTCGCGCCCGCCGGGCTCGCCGAGGCGGCGCCGCCGCAGGGCGGGGCCCCCGGCCCCTCGGCCCTGCCCGATCTCGAGGTACGGACCAGGCGCTCGGTTCACCAGCTGAAGGCCGGGACCATCTACAGCGTCGGCCGCGATCCGAAGTCCGACATCGTCATGACCGACTCACGTGTCTCGTGGAAGCACGGGCAGCTGCGCGTCGACGGGGCCGGCTGGATCATCGAGGACCTCGGCAGCACCAACGGGACGTTCCTCGGGCTGCAGCGGCTGGACCGGATCGAGATCAACGCCGACTCCGTGGTGCGGCTGGGGAATCCTGACGACGGGCCGGTGCTGCGCTGCATGCCCCAGGTGCCTGCGGCCGCCGCCGGCCAGGCCAGTGCGCCCCCGGCCGATCACCCGGGCACCGCCTTGTCGGTCCCGCCCGCCCCGCCCGCACCCGAGGCCGCTCCGGAAGCCGAGCCGCGCCGCGACCCCGAGTCCTGGTGGCGGCCGGGCCAGGAGGCCGAACCGGCGCCGCCGCCCGTCTCGGCCCGGCCGCTCGCTCCCGAGCCCACGCCCACCCCGCCCGAGCCCATGGCCCCGCGCGAGCCCGTCGCGCCGCGCGAGTACGCTCCGCAGCCCGTCCAGCCCGTCCAGCCCGTCCAGCCCGTCCAGCCCGCCGCGCCCGTCCCGCCCCCGGCGCCCGTCCAGCCCGCCGCGGCTGCCGCGCCCGCCGCAGCCGGCCAGCCGGACCTGCTGCCGAGCGTGGACCGCAGGCCTACGGCACGGATGCCACTGCCGGCCAAGGCCATGCGCATCGGCCGGGTGCCCGATTCTAATGACCTGGTCATTTCTGACCTCAACGTTTCCCGGCACCATGCGGAATTGCGCAAATCGCCCACCGGCAGCTACGAGATCGTCGACCTCGGCAGCCATAATGGGACCTTCGTAAACGGCCAGCGAGTTTCCAGCCAGGTGCTGACCGAACAGGACATCGTCAGCATCGGCAACTCCACCTTCCGCCTCACGGGCGGCGAGCTCAGGCAGTACGTCGACGACGGCCTCATCACCTTTACCGCCCAGGACCTGGTGGTGAAGGTCGCGGGCGGCAAGGTGCTGCTGGATCACGTGACATTCCCGATCCCGGAGAAGTGCCTGCTCGGCGTCATCGGGCCGAGCGGCGCGGGCAAATCCACGCTGCTCGGCGCGCTGACCGGGATGCGTCCGGCGACCACCGGCACGGTGCTCTACGACAACCGTGACCTGTACCAGAACTACAACGAGCTCCGGTACCGGATCGGCCTGGTCCCGCAGGAGAGCGTGCTGCACACCCAGCTGACCGCGCGCCGCGCGCTGCAGTACTCGGCCGAGCTCCGTTTCCCCGCGGACACCAAGCCCGCCGAGCGGGACGGCCGGGTCGACGAGGTCATGGGTGAACTCGGCCTGACCAAGCATTCCAACACGCGAGCGGACCGGCTGTCCGGCGGCCAGCTCAAGCGGGTCAACGTGGCTCAGGAACTGCTGACCAAACCGTCCCTGCTGTTCCTGGACGAGCCCACTTCCGGCCTGGACCCCGGCCTGGACAAATCGGTCATGGAGCAGATGAAGGAGCTGGCCCACGACGGCCGGACGGTCATCGTGGTCACGCACAGCGTCGACAACCTGGATCAGTGTGACCGGCTGCTCGTGCTGGTCCCGGGCGGGCGGATCGCCTTCTACGGCCCGCCCGATGAAGGCCTCCAGTACTTCGGCCAGTCCCGCTGGGCGGAGGTGTTCCAGGCGTTCGAGCGCTACCCGGACCGCGACTGGGCCGCCGAGTACGCCGCGTCCCCCGCCTACGCCCAGTACGTGCTGGGTCGGCCGAAGCCGCCGCCGGCGCCCAGCGGCCAGGAACAGCCGGCCACGCCGCCGCCGCAGCCACGCGGCGGATTCCGGCAGATGATCACGCTGACCCGGCGGTACGTGCGCGTGATCGCGTCGGATCGCGGTTACCTGATCTTCATGGGCCTGCTGCCCGTCATCCTCGGCGTGCTGATCTACTTCGTCGGCAACGAGCAGGGCCTGCAGGGCCCGCCGGGCCTGAAGTCGAACGGGAGCACGGTGCTCCTGATGCTGGTCATCTGCGACTGCCTGGCCGGAGCCGCACTCTCGGTCAGGGAGCTGGTCAAGGAACGCGCGATCTACATCAGGGAACGGGCGGCAGGCCTGTCATCTGGCGCCTACCTGTCCTCCAAGCTGCTGGTGCTCGGCGTCATCAGCGTCGTGCAGGCTTTCGTCCTGGTCCTGCTGGGCGTGGCGACCCGGAAACTGCCACTGTCCGGATCCTTCCTGACCCACGCGCCGCTGGCCGAGTTGCTGCTCGGCATCGCCGCGCTCGGTCTCACCTCGATGTGCCTCGGGCTGCTGGTGTCGGCTTTGGTGAGCACGTCGGAGAAGGCGATGCCCTTCCTGGTCTTGCTCACCATGGTCCAGGTAATCTTGTCCGGCGGGGTCCCGGTGTCACTGCCGTTCGGCCTCACCGCGATCGCGCCGGCCCGCTGGGGGTTCGGCGCGGTCGCCTCGACCACGGACCTCAACAACACCAGCCCGATCCCGGGCAACTCACCAGACCGGCTGTGGGACCATACCTCATCGCAGTGGCTGACCAACATGGCGATCACGATCGGGCTGGGGCTGCTCTTCGTGCTGCTCACCTGGATCTCCCTGCGCCGCCTCGGCCCGCGCCGCCGTAAGGGATAGCGGCCAGGGCTGGCGGCACGCCAAAGGCACAGCAACAGGCGCGGAACGAGAGCGAGCAGGAGCTAACGACACTGGCTCCGGCGGAACCAGGTCGCCGAGCATGGCCCGCCGGAGCCCGGCCAGCATGACCTCGTTCACCTCAAGGCCGTAGGCCAGGAACCGGCCGAACGACCCGTAGTGCCGGTCCGTCTCCTCGAAGGCGGCGCCCAGGTAGGTGGCGCTCTGCTCGAGGATGGGCCGCAGCAGCTCGGGATCGGCCACGACCCCGGTCTTGACCAGGTCGTAGCGGAGCTTCTGGTAGTCCGTGCGGTGGAAGTCGTTGGACATCAGGTAGTCGCGGAGCACCAGCTCGCGCGGTACTCCGAGGGCGGTGAGCACGATGGCGGTCATCCACCCGGCCCGGTCCTTGCCGCCCGTGCAGTGGTAGAGCAGGGGCAGCCGCCCGCGCGCGCACAGCAGCCGCAGCGCGGCGCCGAACGCCTCCCGCTGCCTGGCGTCGGTCACGAACCCGCGGTTCATCTCGGCCATGAACGAGGCGGCGCGCCCGTCGCCGAGCTCGCGCCGCTGGCGCTCGTGGTCGCCGCTGGCGATGAGCTCGTAGATGGCCTCGAGGTCACCGCCGCTGACCGGAAGGTGGGCGAATTCGACGCCGTACGGCAGCCGGTCGTCGCCGCCGATCAGGACCTCGCCGGGGGTCCTGAAGTCGATGACGGTACGCAGGCCCAGGCGGTCGAGCCGTTCCACGTCGGCGTTGGTCAGGCGGCTGAGCGAGTCGCCGCGGAACAGCCGCCCGTGCGCGACCTCCGGACCATGGACGCTGCGGTAGCCGCCGATGTCCCGCACGTTCACCGCGCCGTCGAGGGCAACCTGACGCGACGAGGCCCGCTCTCCGGTCATCGGACCAGGCTCATAGCACACCGCCTATCGTGCCCCCCAGTCCCCATAAGAGTAACTCCGTTACGCGGCTTCACCAGCGTGAACGCCGGCTATTCGAGATCACCCGAGCCGGCCGGGCCCCGGCGGGCCGGGCACTGGGCACGAACACCGGTAACAAGCAGCGGGAACGAGCAGCGGGAACGAGCAGCGGGAACGAGCAGCGGGAACGAGCAGCGGGAACAACCAGGGCCGCCGGCCGCCTTGACGAGTTCGTGACCGTACGCTGGCCGGAGTCCCTCGACCCCCGCAACCCCAGGCTCTCGGTCAGCGTCGTCTTCGTCGCCGGGATGTTCATGACGATCATGGACTCCACCGTGGTCAACGTGGCCCTGCCCACGCTGCGCCGCGAATTCGCCACCTCCACCGCGTCGGTCAGTGCCGTGGTCACCAGCTACCTGGTGGCGGTGGCGGTGGTCATGCCCGCGTCGGGCTGGCTCGGAGACCGGATCGGCGGCAAGCGGCTCCTGCTCGGTGCGCTGGCCCTGTTCACCGCGCCTCGGCGGCCTGCGGGGGCGCGGCCAGCCTGCCCGCGCTGGTCGCCTTCCGCGCCGTCCAGGGCGCGGCGGCCGGCATCTTGATCCCGGTCGGCATGACCATGCTGTACCGCACGTTCCCGCAGGCCGAACGGATCCGCGCCACCCGCCTGCTGATGGTGCCCGCGCTGCTGGCCCCGGCGCTCGGGCCGGTGCTCGGCGGCGTGATCGTGGACGGCCTGTCCTGGCGGTGGATCTTCTACATCAACGTGCCGGTGGGCGCGGCCGCGCTCGCCTTCGGTGCCGCCTTCCTGGCGGAGCACCGCGAGCACGCGGCCGGCCGGTTCGACCTGCCCGGCCTGGTGCTGGTCGGCGTCGGCTTCCCGCTGGTGATGTACGCGCTCAACGCCGGGCCCGGCGACGGCTGGGCCTCACCCGGCATCGGCGTGCCGATCCTGGCCGGGCTGGCCCTGCTCGCCGCCTTCACCCGGGTCGAGCTCCGCACCGCGGAGCCCCTGCTCGACGTGCGTATCCTGGGCAACCGGATGTTCCGGACGGCGAGCCTGCAGTCGGCGGCCGGCAGCGCAGGCTTCATCGGCACGCTCTTCCTGGTTCCCCTTTTTCTCCAGAACGGGCTGGGTTTCTCGGCTCTGCATTCCGGCTTGTCCACCTTCCCCGAAGCCCTGGGCGGCATGACCGGCATCCAGATCTCGTCCTGGCTGTACCGGCGGACCGGGCCGCGCCGGCTGATGATGGCCGGGCTGCTCGGCGCGGCCGTGCCGATGATGCTGATGGGCACGCTCGGCCCCGCCGACGCGGCGTGGGCGATGCCGGGCCTGATGTTCGCCACCGGGCTGCTGTTCGGCTTCTCCGCGGCGCCGGCCCAGACCGCCGCGCTGGCCACGATCTCGATGGCGCAGACCGGCCGGGCCACGACGCTGTTCAACGTCCAGCGGCAGGCGGGCCAGGCCATGGGCGTGGCGGTGCTGGCCACGGTGCTCGCGGTGACCCGGCCCGTCCCGCCGGACCTGGGCGGGTACCACCTGGCGTTCGGTGTCGCGGCGCTCATCATGGTGTCCGGTTCGGTCATCGCGTCCCGGGTCAGGGACGCCGACGCCGCCGCGACGATGGCCCCGGCGCCCGCCGCCGCGGACGTAGGCTAGCCGCGTGACTGAGCTCCTCCAGCAGGCCCGGGACCTGCTCGCCCGCTTCCCCCTGATCGACGGCCACAACGACCTGCCCTGGGCGCTGCGCGGGCAGGCCGACGGCGACCCGGACCAGGTGCGCCTGGACCCGCTCGGGGCCGCGCACACCGATCTGCCCAGGCTCGCGGCCGGCCGGGTGGGCGCGCAGTTCTGGTCGGTCTACGTGCCGGCCTCGCTGGCCGAGGCCAGTGCTGCCGGGAATGGCGCGGTCGCCACGGTGCTCGAGCAGATCGACCTGACCCGCCGGATGATCGCCTGCCACGCCGGGACGCTCGAGCTCGCGCTGACCGCGGACGACGTGGAGCGGATCTTCGCCGCCGGCCGGGTGGCCTCGCTGCTCGGCGCCGAGGGCGGGCACGCCATCGCCGGGTCGCTCGGCGTGCTGCGCATGCTGTACGCGCTCGGCGTCAGGTACCTGACGCTGACCCACAACGCCAACGTCGGCTGGGCCGACTCGGCCACCGACGAGCCGCAGGCCGGCGGGCTGACCGACTTCGGCCGCGAGGTGGTCCGCGAGATGCAGCGGATCGGCATGCTCGTCGACCTGTCGCACGTGTCCCCGGACACCATGCGGGACACCCTCGACGTGGCCGCGGCCCCGGTGATCTTCAGCCACTCCTCGGCCCTGGCCCTCTGCGGCTTCCCGCGCAACGTGCCCGACGACGTGCTGGCCCGGCTCGCGGGCAACGGCGGCGTCTGCATGGTGACGTTCGTGCCCGGCTTCGTCTCCCAGGAGTGCGCCGACTGGCTGGAGGGCCTCAAGGCCGAGGCCGCCCGCCGCGGCCTGGACCCGCGGAACCTCGACCAGCTGTTCAGCATCAAGGACGAGTGGGAGGCCGCCCACCCGGTGCCGAAAGCGACGCTGGCCCAGGTCGCGGACCACGTGGAGCACATCCGCCAGGTCGCGGGCATCGGGCACGTCGGCCTCGGCGGCGACTTCGACGGAACCGCCGACGTCACCGTCGGCTTGGAGGACGTCTCCACCTACCCGGCCCTGTTCGCCGAACTCCTGGCCCGCGGCTGGACCGAGCCCGACTGCGCCGCCCTGGCCGGCGGCAACCTGCTCCGCGCCCTGCGCGCCGCCGAGACCTACGCCGCCCGCGTCGGCCGATAAGCTCTAGACCCGATGATCTCCGATACCCAGTCGCCGCCGGCTGCCGTGTTCCGCGCGGCCGGGGACCTGCGCCTGCTGACCTGGCCCGCGCTGGACGCCTCGGGCGCCGACGCCGCCGTCACCGCCCGTTCGGGCGGGGTGTCGTCCGGGCCCTACGCCACGCTGAACCTGAGCCTGAGCGTCGGTGACGACCCGGGGTGCGTGCGCGAGAACCGGCGCCGGCTGGCGGCCGCCTTCGGCGCCGGCCTGGGCGATTTCGTGTTCGCCCGCCAGGTGCACGGCGCCGGGGTCCGCGTCGCCGGCGAGGCGGACCGGGGGAGCGGCGCGTTCTGGATCGACGACGCCATCGACGGCGCCGACGCGCTGGTCACCCGCTCGCCCCGCGTCGTGCTCGCGATCCTGACCGCGGACTGCGTGCCGATCGTGCTGCACGACCCGGCCGCCGGGGTGCTCGCCTGCGTGCACGCGGGCTGGCGGGGCACCGCGGCCGGGGTTTCCGCCGCGGCCGTCGCCGCCATGCGCGCCCTCGGCGCCAGCCCGTCCCGCATCGTGGCCGGCCTCGGCCCCGCCATCGCCGCGGACCGCTACCAGGTCGGCCCCGACGTCCGCCAGGCCATCACCCAGGCATTCGGCCCCGCCGCGCACGCCTTCCTCCGCCCCGACCCTGCCCCGGACCCCGCTCAGGACCGCTGGCTCCTGGACCTGTGGGCCGCCAACCGCCACGCCCTCCGCGAACTCGGCGTCCCCGGCCCCCCGCTCCACTCCCCCTACCCCACCGGCCCGCTCCCGTCCGCATGCTCCACCTCCGCAAACCCCGCCACCGACCCCGCAAGCCCCACGGACCCCACCAGCCCCGGCCGCTTCTTCAGCGACCGCTCGGCCCGCCCCTGCGGCCGCCTGGCCCTCGTCGCCCGCCTCCGCGTCCCCGGCCAGACACGTATGGATGTGACAACGTGAACAATAGAGTGTGCACGCTGTCGCAACCATGCACACGCGGAAGCGTGTTCCGATACCGGTCGTTCGAAATCGACGCGGAGCGCGGGGCGCTGACCTGCCACTATGACCTGGACGGGCGGGAGTTCGCCGAGCGCGTCACGCTGGCACCCGGACCGCGCTGGCACACCGAGGCCGCCCGGGCGGCGGCCCGGCTGGTGTTCCTGCTGGCCGGCGTCTCCTACTACAAGACCGCCGCGCCGCCGGTCATCGACTTCGGGGAGACCGCACTGACCGAGGCTGAACTGGCCTTCCTCCGCGAGTTCTACCTCCAGGGCCTGGGCGAGTTCGCCTACCGCAACAACCTGGACCTGACCGAAATGCGCCTGGAAGCGCCGCGTGCCCAAGCCCTGACCCCAGGCCAAGCCCAGACCCCAGCTCCGGCCCAGCTCCCAGGCCCGGCCCCGATCCCAGCCCCGACGGCACCTGACCGCCATAGACGCGCGCTGGTGCCGTTCGGCGGCGGGATCGACTCGATCGTGACGGTGGAGCAGATCCGGCCGCGGGCCGACGTCGCGCTGTTCGTGGTGAGCAGGCCCGCCGACCGGTTCGACGCGATCGAGCAGCCGGCCGCGGTCACCGGCCTGCCCATCGTCCGGGCGGAACGCGAGATCGACCCGCAGCTGCTCCGCTCGGCCGAACTCGGCTTCCTCAACGGTCACGTCCCGGTGACCGGCATCCTGTCCGCGATCGCGGTGCTGTCCGCCGTGCTCGAAGACCGCGATGCCGTGGTCATGTCCAACGAATGGTCCGCGTCCATCCCGACGCTGGAGCACGCCGGCCGCCCGGTCAACCACCAGTTTTCCAAGAGCGAGGAGTTCGAGGCGTCCTTCCGCGAGATCCTCAGCCAGAACCAGGCGCCGCTGCCGGAGTACTTCTCCTGGCTCAGGGACCGCACCGAGCTCTGGGTGGGGCAGGAGTTCGCGGCGCTCACCCGGTACCACGACTCGTTCCGCAGCTGCAACAAGGCCTTCTACACCGACCCGGCGCGGCGATACACGCACTGGTGCGGGCAGTGCGACAAGTGCTGCTTCATCGACCTGATCCTCGCGCCGTTCCTGCCGGAACAGGTCCTGCGCCGGATCTTCGCGGTGACCGGGGAACCGCTCGGCGACCCCAGCCTGGCCGCCAGGTTCCGGTCGCTGCTCGGCGCCGGGGCCAAGCCGTTCGAGTGCGTCGGCGAGGTCGCCGAATGCCGGGCCGCGGTGCTGCTGGCCGGCCGCCGCGAGGACCGCACAAGCGACCTGCTGCCGCAGGAGCTCGCCGCCGAGGTGGCGAGCTGGCCGGACGCGCCGTCGGAGGCGGAGGTCACCGCCATGCTGCGACCGGTCGGCCGGAATTTCATACCGAACGAACTCCGATGACCGCTCCCAAGCTTTCCTGGTCCGACCTGGCCGGCGCCCGGGCCGGGGTCTGGGGTCTGGGCCGGGAGGGCCACGCCAACCTGCGCAAGCTGCTGGCGCTGGGCGTCGAGCCGGTCCTGGTCGACGACGCACCGGCCGGGCCGGCCGAAGGCCGCCCGGTGCTCGCCACCGCCGACGGGGGGCTCGCCGCCCTCCAGCGCTGCGACGTGGTGGTCAAGACGCCGGGCCTGTCCCGGTACCGGCCCGAGGTGGCGCAGCTGGCCACGCGAGGCATCCCGGTGGCGGGCGGCCTGGGCCTATGGCTCGCCGAAGCGGACCTGCGGCGCGTCCTGTGCGTGACCGGAACCAAGGGCAAGAGCACCACCTCGTCGGTCACCGGGCACCTCATCACCGGGCTGGGCTACCGGTGCATGGTCGGCGGGAACATCGGCGCCGTGCCCTACGACCCGGACAACGCGGGCGACTTCGACTACTGGGTCATCGAGGTGTCCAGCTACCAGGCCACCGACCTGCCGTGCTCGCCGCCCGTGGTCGCGGTCACCTCGCTGCACCCCGACCACCTCGACTGGCACGGGGGAGTGGAGCAGTACTACCGGGACAAGCTGTCCGCGTGCTCCCAGCCGGGCGCCGAGCTCACCGTGGCCAACGGCGACAGCGACTTGCTCCGGGAGCACGCCGTGCTGCTCGGCCCGCGGGTCGAGTGGGTCGGCGAGCAGGACGATCCCGGCGCAGGCTGGATGGAGCCGCTCGGGCTGCCCGGCCGGCACAACCGCCGCAACGCGCTCATCGCCCGCCGCTGCCTGGCCGCGCTGGGCGTGCCGGGCGCCGGCGACGACGCCAGGCTGCGCGCGGCGGCGGCCGGCTACCGGCCCCTGCCGAGCCGGCTCACCCCGGTCGGCGCGGCCGGCGGCGTCACGTTCGTCGATGACAGCCTGTCCACGAACGTGCTGCCCACCCTGGCCGCGCTGGACGCCTTCCCCGGCCGCCGGGTCGCGCTGATCGTCGGCGGCCACGACCGCGGCATCGACTACGCCCCCCTGGCCGCCGGCGTCGTGGCCAGGATCGCGCCCACCTATGTGCTGACCCTGCCCGACAGCGGCCCCCGCATCCGGGCCGCCCTCGAGGCGACCGCCTTCGGCGGCGTGACCGACTGCCCCGACCTCGAGGGCGCCGTGGCCGCGGCGTTCCGCTGGGCCAGGCCGGACGGCATCGTCCTGCTGTCCCCGGCGGCCCCGAGCTTCGGCCGGTTCAAGGATTACCGCGATCGCGCCGAGGCCTTCGCCCGCGCGGTAAACGGGCTCACCTGACATCGGAGCGGGCACCCGGTCCGTTCGGTATTAATCTTTTGTCCCGGTCACCGCGCGCAGGCCGGCCGGGAGTTCCGCGTCGCCGAAGGCGGTCCCCGCCACCGCCCGCACGCCGTGGCGGGCCAGCAGCCCGGGAATCAGGGACGTGTCCACCAGCACGTTCTCGTGGTGCTCATGGGCGCGCCGCCACGCGCCGGCCCCGTCCGGGACGAACGTGGTGCTGTCGCGGACGAACCGGTCCGGAGCCGGCGCGGAGAACTCGGTGATGATGGCCCAGTCGGCCTCGGCCCGGCCCAGCGGCGGCTCGCCCGCCCGGGCCTGGGCGTAGTCCAGGTCCAGGATGTCGATCGCGAGCACCCCGCCGGGGCGCAGCGCACCCGCCATGGCGGCCAGGGCCGCCTCGACGGCGGCCGCGTCGGGCAGGTAGCTGATCACATGGCCGACCGAGACGATCGCGTCCGCGTCCGGCAGCGGATCGTCCGGGAGGGTGAGCCGCCGCAGGTCCGCGGACTCGCCCAGCGCCTCGCGGGCCAGCGCGAGCAGGTCAGGCGAGGCGTCGGTGGCGACGACCCGGTGCCCGGCGGCCAGCAGGTGCCTGGTCAGCGCCCCGCTGCCGCAGCCGAGCTCGAGCACGATCCCGTCGCGGACCGGCGTCAGCAGCTCCAGGATGCCCGGGGCGCACCTGTCGGCGTACTGCCCGTAGCCCCGGTCGTGGATGAGCGCCAGATCGCGCTGGTAGTAATGCATGGCTGTAAACCAGACCCTCAGTCGGTGACGGTGATGCCCAGGTGGCGGGCGAGCAGCGGGGCCAGGGCGACCAGCTGGACGGTGTCGATGGTGGCGCCGCGCAGCGAGTCGTACCCGGCGGTGATGCCGAGCTCGGCGCCGCGCAGGTCCACCTCGGTGCAGCTGACCCTGGCGAAATCCGCGCGGGTCAGCGTGCAGCCGGCGAAGCTGACCCGGCGCAGCGTGGCGCCGCCGAAGTCGACGTCGCGCAGCAGGCAGTTCTCGAACCTCACGTCGGTGAGCGTGCCGCTGCGGAAGTTGACCGAGTCGAGCTTGCCGTCGCGGAACGTGACGCGGCGCATCGAGGCGGAGAAGACCTGCACCCCGGCCAGCGCACAGCCGGCCAGCGTGACGTCCTGCCAGCCGGTTTCGGCCAGGTCGCAGGCCACAAACCTGGTGTCCCGCAGCGTCACGTCGGTGAACCTGGCCTTCTTCAGCCGGCCGCCATCGAACGAGGCGCCGGCCAGCGAGCAGTCCAGGAAGTGGCAGTTCCCGGCGTCGGCGTCGGCGAACGTGGTGCCGTCGAAGGCCAGGCCGTCGTACTCCTCGCCCGGCTCCAGGTCACCGCCCGGGTAAGGGATGAGGTCACCGGCCATGAGACCGACCCTACCGGCCCGCTATGATCCTGCTGGACAAGCAAGCCAACCGAATTTCGCAGGTTATGAGAAGAGCGCCACGCCGCGCGTGATTCCCGTCATCCTGCTCGACCCGGTGGCGTAACCTCCTCCTTGATGGACATAACCGAGCCTGTGGTCCGAACGGCCGCCGGGCTGGTCCGCGGCCGGGCGGAGGACGGCGTGGCCGTCTTCCGAGGGATCCCGTTCGCCCGGCCCCCCGTCGGCGACTTGCGGTTCGCCGCTCCTCGCCCGGCCCGGCCCTGGGACGGCGTGCGGGAGGCGGCCGCGTTCGGGCCGCCTCCGCCGCAATCCGGGTTCCTGCTCACGCCGATGCCGCCGATCGCGCCCGGCGCCGACCCCGATGACTGGCTGACCGTCAACGTGTTCTCGCCCGACCCGGGCGCGGCCGGGCTCCCGGTCCTGGTCTGGATCTACGGCGGCGCCTACCGGTTCGGCGCGTCCTGCCTGATCGGCTACGACGGCACGCCGCTGGCCAGGCAGAACGTGGTGGTCGTGACGTTCAACCACCGGATCGGCGTCGAGGGCTACGCCTACCTGCCCGGCGTGCCTGCCAACCGCGCGCTGCTCGACCAGGTCGCGGCGCTGCGCTGGGTCCGGGAGAACATCGCCGCGTTCGGCGGCGACCCGGACCTGGTCACCGTGTTCGGCGAGTCGGCCGGGGCCGGCGCGATCGCCTCGCTGCTCGTCATGCCCGCCGCGGCCGGGCTGTTCCGCCGCGCCATCGCGCAGAGCGTGCCCGGGACGTTCTTCTCGCCCGCGCTGGCCGCCGAGGTCACGGCGGCCATCGCCGAGGCGGCCGGGCTGCCCGCCACCACCGAGGCCTTCGCGGCCGCCGACCCGGCCCGGCTGGCCGCCGCCTCCGACCAGGTGCGCCCCGCGGACCACCGGGACCGGTGGGGGCCGGTGGGCCACACCGGCGTGCCGTTCTCGCCGGTGGTGGACGGCGAGGTGCTGCCGTCCGCGCCGTGGCGGGCGGTCGCGGCCGGCGCCGCCCGGGACATCGACCTGCTCGCCGGGCACAACCGGGACGAGTACCGGCTGTTCCTCAGCCTGTCCGGGCTGCGCGGGAACATCACCGAAGAGGCGGCCAGCCAGGCGCTGCAGGGGCTCGCGGGCGGTCCGGAGGGCGAGGACGCCTACCGCGAGGCCTACCCAGGCGCCGACGCCGAGACGCTGTTCGAGCTGGTCAACTCCGACTGGCTGTTCCGGATGCCGACGCTGCACCTGGCCCAGGCGCACGCCGCGGCGGGCGGGCGGACGTTCCTCTACCAGGTCAGCTACCCGGCCACGGAAGGCGACCTCGGCGCCTGCCACGCGATCGACGTGCCGCTGATCTTCGGTGTCTATGACGGCCTGGGCCAGATGCTGTTCGGTCCCGAGCCGCCGGCCAGCGCGGTGGCGCTCGGCGACCTGATGCGCTCGCAGTGGGCCGCGTTCGCCGCCTACGGCGACCCCGGCTGGCCGCCGTACGCGCCGGGCCGCCGCATGACCCGCGTCTTCGACGACCCGGCGGACGTGGTCCCGTACCCGGAACTGGCGTCGCTGCACCTGTGGGACCAGCACCGCTTCGGCGTACTCGACCTGATCCGCGCGCAGGCGTGAACGGTATTCTCGTGGCCACGCCAACGAGAGGGTCCGACAGTGCCGATTTACGCGCTGGGCGAGTACGAGCCGGATATCCACGAGACCGCCTTCGTCCATCCCGACGCCGTCGTCATCGGCCGCGTCCGGATCGGCCCCGAGGCGTCCGTGTGGCCGTGCGCCGTGCTGCGCGGCGACCACGGCCGGATCGAGGTCGGCGCGCGGACCTCGGTGCAGGACGGGACCGTGGTGCACTGCACCCGCGACTGGCCCACGCTGATCGGGGCCGGGTGCGTGGTCGGGCACAACGCGCACCTGGAGGGCTGCGTGGTGGGGGACGGGTGCCTGATCGGCTCGGGTTCGGTCGTGCTGAACCGGGTCACGGTGGGGGCCGGCGCCGTCGTGGCGGCCGCGGCCCTGGTCCCCGAGGGCTTCGAGGTACCGCCCGGCGCCCTGGTGGCCGGCGTGCCCGCGAAGATCAAGCGGACCGGCATGCCCGCGGACATCGCCGCGAACGCGGTGAAGACCTACCTCGAGACCGGCCGCGCCCACCGGGCCGGCCTGCGGCGTCTCGACCGGCCGCACCCGTGATCGGCCGCACGTGATCGACGGCATGGCGGTCATCGACGCCCACGTGCACGTGCCCAGGCTGAGCACGGTGTCGCCGGCCTGGATGAAGTGGGCGGAGGATTTCGGCCAGGACTCCGGCTGGCGCGGCGTGTTCGGTCCCGGCGGCGACCCGGTCCCGGCCCGGCTGGACGCCCTGCTCGAGGCCGAAGGCGTCGACCAGGCCCTGCTGTTCGCCGAGTACAGCCCCCGGGCCACCGGGATCCAGCCCGTCGAGGACCTGCTGCCGCTGATCGAGCACAACCCGGCGCGGTTCCGCCTGGTCGCCAACGTGAACCCGGCCGTGCACCAGCGGCCGGCCGCCGAAGCCGCGCGCCAGCTCGGCCTGGGCGCCGTCGCGGTCAAGCTGCACCCGGTGCACGGCGCCTTCCGCCCGGACGACGAAGCCCTGTACGCGGTCTACGAACTGTGCGCCGGACGCGGCGTGCCGGTGATCGTGCACACCGGCGGCAGCATCTTCCCCGGCTCCCAGCCGGAAGCGGGCGATCCCGGGCTGATGCGCCAGGTCATCGCCGACTTCCCCGGCGTCACCTTCGTGCTGGCGCACGGCGGGCGGGGCCAGTGGTACGACGCGGCCGCCGGGCTGGCGCTGGCCGAACCCAACGTCTGGCTGGACCTGGCCGGGCTGCCGCCGAAGCGCCTGCCGGACTACTACGCCGCCTTCGACCTGCCCCGGCTGGCCAGGAAGTGGATCTTCGGGACCGACTGGCCCGGAGTGCCCGGCGTGGCCAGGAACGTGCGCGCGCTGGCCGCCCTCGGCCTGCCCGGCGACGTCCTGGCCGGCGTGCTCAGCGGCCACGCGGCCCGCGTCTACCTGCGGGCCTAGCCGAGCGCGCTGCGCGCCTCCTCGACCGAGCTGGAGTCCTCGGGCCCGTCCGGGCTGTCCTCGCCGTCCGCGGTGAGCAGCCGCTGCAGCAGCACGACCTCGCTGCTGTCCAGGCCGGTACGGCCGGGCAGCCTGCGGACCCGTTCGGCGGCCAGCGCCAGCGACCGCTGCGCGGCCTTGAGCTGCTCCCGCAGCCTGACGTTCTCCTCGGCCAGCTTGCCGTGCTTGGTCCACGCGGTGGCCAGCTCGTATTCCAGCCCGGTGACCATCTCCTGCAGCGCCACCTGATCCGGCGAAGCCGGCCGGTCCGGCAGGCCGGTCTCCGGGTCGGCCGCGGCCAGCCGCCTGACCACCTGGACCAGCAGGCGGCGGGCCAGCTCGTCGTAGTCGAAGCCGCCCGGCCCGGCGCCGGACCCGGCCTCACCGCCCACGCCGACGCCGACGCCGACGATGCCGCCGGTTCCGGCGGCCTCACCGGTCCCGGCAGGAACACCCGCCCGGCCCGGCAGGCCCGCCCCGGCCGCCACCGCGACTCCGGGAATCCTGGCGGGCCGTCCGGGGCTGCCCGGACCGGCCGCGGGCATGGGCCCCAGGGTGATCCGGTACGTGCGCTTGCCCCGCACTTCACGCTCGATCAGCCCCGAACGTTCCATGCCGGACAGCAGCTGCGCGAACGCCACGCTGGATCCCGGATAGCCGACCGCGGCGGCCAGCTGCGTGCTGGCCATCCCGTTGGCATCGTAAAGCTCGTTGACCTCTGTCAGGTACGCGATGATGTGCTCGCGCGTCCCCACGGCCCGCTTCCTGGCCGCCTTCCTGCCGACCCCCACGTCAGCACCCTCTCCCCACCCATGGCAATCATGCCTGCCGACGACCTCATGATAGTACGGCTGGCCCGTTAGCAGCAGGGATAGAGTTCCCGTCGCCCGCCGCGCAGGTAACAGTTGAGCGCCAATCACGTTGCGCCGTGATGCTATGAGCTCCTTGCGACCTGGCGCGGCGGGGTGGCACGAGCCGGCGGCTAACGTACGATCGAAGGGCAGTCGCCGCACCTGTGTCATGCTGTCGCGCCGAAACCAGCCGTCAGTTGTGCACGTTGTCTTTAGATATCCGCACACTTAGCACCTAGTAAGACAGAGCACGTGGACCTGGATGTGGAGTACGCGACTACGCTCGTGGCGGCAGTCCTGCTCGGGGTGGGTTTCGTCCTGCAGCAGTACGCCGCCCGGCAGGAGCCCGAGTGCCGCTTCCTGAGCCCGCGCATCCTGACCGACCTGCTGCGCAAGCCCCGGTGGCTGATCGGCATCGCGTGCATGGTGGCCGGCCAGCTGCTCGCGGCCTGGTCCATCGGCCACGCCGCGCTGACGCTGGTGGAACCGCTGCTGACCACCTACCTGCTGTTCGCGCTGCTCCTCGCGGTCCCGATGTCCAAGCAGCCGGTCCGGTGGAGCGAGGTGACCGGCGCGCTGATCCTGATCGTCGGCGTGACCCTGCTGTCGCTGTCCCGGTCCACCAAGCCCATCGGGCTGTCGTTCGGCTCGTTCTCGCACTGGCCCGCGGCCGCGATCATCGCCGGCATCGCCTTCGTCGCGGTGCAGGTCGGGCAGCGTACCCGGGGGAACGCCCGCGCCGTCCTGATCGGCCTGGCCGCGGGCCTGGTCTTCGGCATCCAGGACGCGCTGACCCGGCAGACGCTGGAGATCCTGCAGGGGCACCCGGTCACCGTGCTGCTCACCAACTGGCCGCCGTACTGCCTGCTCGGCGCGGGCATCGTCGGGCTGTGGCTGATGCAGAACGCGTTCAGCGCGGGCCCGCTGCACTCCTCGCTGCCCACCATCGCGGCCGGCGAGCCGGTGGCCGGCATCGCGCTGGGCATCGTGGTGTTCGGCGACCGGATCCAGATCACGCCGGGCGAGCTCGCGATCGAGGCCGGCGGCATCGCCGCGCTGATCGTCGGCGTGGTGCTGGTGGCGCGTTCCTCGGCCTTCAGCGGGCTGCGCAAGATCACCGACGTCCTGCCCCACCACCCCGGCGCCGCGGAGCACCCGGCCCCCCGCCGCCCGGCCCCCCGCCGCCCGGACACCCCTGCCCGGGCCCACCGCCGGGACGAGCTGAACGGCCTGCGCCAGGACCAGGAGCTAGACGGCCCGCTCGACGTGTCGCGCCCGCGCCGGGCGCCCCGGCGCCCGCTTCACGGCCCCGCCTCCGGCGAGGAAGGCGGCTGAGCCCGCAGCTCGGCCAGCGCTCCCGGCCGCTCCCAGCCCCAGGAGCCCGGCTTGGCGGTGGTCCGGTTCAGGATCTTGTCCACCGCCGCGCTCATGCTTCCCTCGGTGGCCACCATCCGCCGGACGATCACGATCATCAAGGGCAGCGCCCAGAAGTCCCCGCAGACCCACAAGATGGCCGCGCCGATCTGCTGGTCCGCGAACGGCGGCAGGGTGACGCCGGGAATGTGCGCGTAGACCGGATAGACCGAACCCGAGACGAAGATGCTCAGCGTCATCGCGATGGCGATCATGGTGACGTTGGTGACCAGCAGCGCGCCCGCCTGAGACAGCAGCGGCATCTTGCGGTGGAACGGCGGCGACGGGATGAACTGCAGCCAGAACAGCACCCCGGCGGCGAAGAAGGTGCCGTGCATCAGCCAGATGTGCACGGCCTGGTTGTTCTCGGCCAGGTCGTACGGCCCGGGCAGGTGCCAGAAGATCATCACGGCGTTGAACAGGCCCACCGAGACCCAGGGCCGCAGCAGCAGCCCGCCGAGCCCGCGCAGCGGCCGGGACCAGCCGCCGGCCAGCACGCCGCGGGTCACGCTCCGGCCGGACCGGCCGGGCAGCGCGGCCAGCAGCGGCTGCCACGGCGCGCCCGCCACGACCAGCGACGGCGCGGCGAACATCAGCAGCAGGTGCTGGACCATGTGCGCGAGGAAGTAGTCGTCGGCCCAGTAGTCGAGCGGCGACTCCACCGCGATCAGCAGCACCGCCAGCCCGGCGTAGAACCACAGCGACCGCAGCCGCCGCTGCCGGGTCCGCTCCGGCCGGGACCGGCGGGCCAGCCGCCGCAGCCCGGCCTCGTGCCACCCGGCCACGACCAGGGCCACGACCAGGAACGGGTCGAAGGACCAGTGGTCCGCTAGATAATTCATGGCCCTCCTAACCCGAGGAGCCGTACTCGATCGGCACGGTGATCAGCTGGGCCTTGGCCCAGGCGCCCTGGGCGAGCCGCCAGACGGTGAGCCTGGACCCGGCCACGGCCAGCGCGTCGTAGGAGCCGCCCGCGCCCGGCGCGAGCGTCGCGGTGCCGCGCGGTACGAGTACCTGGGTGCCTGCCGGCACGGGCGGCAGCGCCCGCCACGACCCTCCTGCCCCGCCGATGACCTCCGCCCGGTCGGCCCCGCCCTGGCTAGCGCCGAGCAGCACCCACGCGCTCCCGTCGGCCCCGAACCCGAGCGCCCGTACGGTGCCTGCCGCCACCGGGGCGGACACGGTCCAGCGCGTCCCGTTCCGCCATGCCGCGAGCAGGCTGTTCCCGGCGAGCAGCAGCGCCGTGTTGCCGCCCGCGCCGGAGATAGGCCCGGAAATGGGCAGCGCGGCCAAGCCGAGTACCTGCACCCGGTCCCGCCCGAAGGCCCCCGGCAGCGCCAGCCCCGCCGACCGCCAGGTACCGCTCGCGTCGGTGAAGACCCCGACCGCACCCGGCCGGCCGCAGCTTCCCGCCGCCATCGGGTCATTATTCGGACCGAACGAGACCGCAGTCACGCCCGCCAGCCCGCAGGAGCGTCCCGGGGCGGACGCCGCCAGCGCGCTGCGCGTGATCAGCGGTGCCCACTGCCCGGCGGCCGCGGCGCCCGCCGTCGGTGCCGCCCAGATGGTGCCGTCCCGCAGCAGCGCGAGGGTGCGCCCCGACGGGCTGACCGCGATGGCGCCGGGGGTGCTGGCCAGGTCCGCGTCGAGCAAGCCAGGCGACCAGTTCCGCCCGGCGTCGGTGCTGGTGGCCAGCGGTGAGTAGGTCAGGTTCTGGCTGGGGCGAAAACCCACGACCAGCGATGCGCTTGCTCCCGCCGCGACAAGACCGCCGTTGTCGGCCACGCCCTCGGGAGTGACCAGCGACCAGGGGCCGACATCCGTGCGCCGCACGAAGAGCTGCCAGAAGTCGTTGTCCGACGCGGCCGAGCCGCCCATGACGGCGATCGCCCAGGTCCCCTGCGCGGTGACCAGCGAGGTAGACAGCGGCACGGCCACCGGGGGAGGAGCGGTGCCGGTCACCGTCGCGGCGCTCTGCGTTCCGCAGCCGGCCGTCAAGGCGACCAGGCCGGCGCAGGCCAGGGCCAAGCCGCCGCGGATCGCCCGAGCCAGTCCGCCGGTCACGAGCGGCCCAGCGCCTGGCGGGCGTACTGGCTGAGCAGCACGGAGAACGAGGACCGGGTGCTGGCGGTGCCGGGTCCCGGGTCGGCGCCCAGCTCCTGGCGGATGACCCCGGCCGGGTCGATGACCACGGCCAGGTCGTTGTGCGCCGACATGGCGCCGGCCGGCAAGTTCTCCACGGTGACCCCGTAGGACCGCCAGACCGCGCTCAGCTGGGCGAGCGTGCCGGTCAGGTACAGCCAGTTCGGCACCGCGGCGAGCCCCTCCTGCCGGTCGAAGGCCCGGGTGAAGACCGGGGACCGGTAGGTCGGGTTGGCCACCACGGCGACCAGTTCGACGTGCTTGCCCTGGGTGCCGAGCAGGTGCCCGGCCTGCTTGAACTCCTGCGCGATGAGCGGGCAGTCGGTGCTGCACACCGGGTCGAGGAAGGTCATCAGCACCACCTTGCCGCGCAGGCTGGCCAGCGAGACCGTCTGGCCGTCCTGGTCGGTGAGCGAGAACCCGGGTGCCGGCAGGTTGAGGGTGGTGCTGTCGCCCGCGATGGCCAGGGCCAGGATCGGATCCGCGGTCCGGTTCGCCGCCGCCGAGGCCATCGGCGCCGCCCCGATCAAGATCACCACCAGCGCCCCCACCGCCGCGACCGACCGGGCCCGCGCAGACGCCACCGCGCCCCCCACCGCCCCCGGCCGCAGCCGCTGCGGCCACCCAGCTGCTCCCTGAGGAGCCTCACCATCCTTGGCCGCGCTGCCGTCCTCAGTCACCTCGGCAGACACAATCATCTCGATGGTCGCTGAGGGCGCGTCTGTCGCAGCAGCCTCTTGTGGCGCAAGCATCTCCTGCGGTGCAGGAGTCAGGGCGAGATAACCGGCTGAGAACAACAGGATCAGCGGGATCATGCTGTTCGGGTCCGTCCCGAGCCCGCCCAGGAAGCCGAGGTCCTGGACCAGCACCCAGTTGGCCATGCAGAAGACGATCCCAGGCCACACCGCGTACCTGACCAGCCGGGGACGTCCGGTCAGGAAGACGGCGCCCATCGCGGCCAGCACGATCACCACGACCAGGTTGACAGCGAAGCCGTGCCGGGTGGCGAGGGACCCGAAGCCGGAGAGCAGGGCGGACAGGAAATGCGGCTGCGGCGTGGCCGACATCGTCTGAACCATCCCGGACAGGGTGCCCGGCTTGCCGTCCACCGTGCCCTGCCAGAAACCGCGGCCGGGCCAAGCCTGGAGCACGGCCATCCCGATGAAGAACAGTCCCAGTCCGGCCAGCAGCAGCCGTCCGAGCCGCGGACTGCGCCACGCGCTCTCGGGCAGCGTGATGAGCGCGCCCGCGGCCACGTAGTACAGCACGCCGCCGGGGGCGCCGGTCAGCCAGCTCAGCCCCGGCGCGAATATGCCGCCGAACGACTCGCCGAAGACCCACACGATGAGCCCCCAGGCCACGCTGGCCGCCCCCGCCAGCCTGGACCAGGGTCCGCGAGCCGCGACGATGAGCCAGGCGCCGATCCCGACCTGGATCCAGACGCTGGCCGCGCCGGCCTGGATGGGGTGATACGACCAGACCGTGCCGCCCCAGTTGACCAGGTGCTGGACCCAGCGCGGCGAGGTGGCCGCGATCGGCTCGATGACCTGCGCGGCCAGCCCGCCGGCCATCTTCGGCTGCGCTTGCAGGAGGCCGTCGAAGATCCACAGCACACCGAACCCGATGCGGAGCAGTCTCCGGCCGCGGGCCTCGGCCGTCCCGCCCCCGGCCGTCCCGCCCTTCCCGGCGGGCGCGGCGTACCGCCAGGTCCGTGCCGTGGCCCAGATGAGCCAGAGGAACGTGAGGGCGATGAGGGCGATGGCACCCTGATGGAGCAGGGCAGACCTGAACGCGGCGACCAGCATCGGATCACTGGGACTCAGGCCTGAGTTCATGCCGGGCACGGAATCCGGCTCCTCTCTTGCCGCCCTGTTGCGAAGGGTAGTGCGTCCCGGCCCGGCGGGCTCTAGCCCGACGTCAACATGAGCAAGATGTAATGTCCGGTCAGCCGCGGGTAAGACCGTCTCCGCCGGCTGCCAGCGGGTGCCTTCCGGCGTGTCGCTCACGTCGAGCCCGGCCGCGGCCAGCGCCTCCCTGATGGCGTCGGCGGCGGCGAAATTGCCCTCGCCGCGCAGCACGGTGCGCAGCGCGAGCAGCGGCTCGACCGCTGGCCGCAGCCGGTCCCTGGGGTCGGCCAGCCCGTCCCGGGCCGCCCGGCCGAGCCGCTCGATGAGGCTGCGCAGCAGCGCGCGCGCCTGCTCGGTCCCCTGATCCTCGTCGGTGTCGGCTTCCCACAGCTTGATCGTGCTCTCGAGTTCCAGGATCACCCCGACCATGGCGTCGGCGTCCCGGTTACTCGCCGCGGTCCCGAACCCGCGCTCCGTGGTGGCCATGATCTCGGGCAGCGGCAGGGCCAGCCCGTCACCGGCCGCCTCGCCCGCGGCGAACGCGCTTCTCCCTGGCCCTCGACCGCCTGCACCGGTCCCATCACGGGTCCGTCCCGTCTTGGATCCCCAGCCTCCCGTCGCGCGGCGGATCCCCCGGACGAGGTCGCGCAGTTTCGCCACTGACAGCCCGGTGCCGGACGGCAGCACCACGCTGTCCCCGGCCCGCCGGACAGTCACGCCGCCCCGGCCGCGGATCTCGATGTCCTCGGTCCGCAGGTCGATCAGCACCGCGGTGTGCTCGTCCACGCCCAGCACGGCGGCGTCGGCTGGAAGCTCGCGCTCCATGACGGCCAGCCTCCGCTCGCCGAGGTAGCAGTGCCGGGTGTCGTAGTGGCCGCCTTCGGCGTTGTCGTAGTGCGGGATGACCGCGACCGTGAGGCCGAACGCGCCGAGCAGGTCGAGCCCGGCCAGCCAGCGCAGGGCGCCGCCCGCCTTGTAGATCTCGTAAACCGGCACGGTGAACTGTCCCGCGGTAGCGGCGGCCGCCGAGGCCAGCACGGTCAGCCCGTCGCCGGCCAGGACTCGGTCCCGTAGCCCGGCCGCTACCGGCCCGGCCTGCCAGTGCGCGAGCGCATAGGACGGGCTCCCCGGCCCGGCGAACACCCAGTCCGCCGCCCTGATACCCGCGGCCTGCCGCCCCTCGTCCTCCTCGTCCTGGTCGATCAGCGGGGGCGCCATCTCCGGACCCGCGTGCGGGCTGGTCCCCGCCGTGACGTGCACCTGCAGGCCGACGCTGTCCGCGAAGTAGCGCTGCGCGCGGGCCGAGACGTCGGCGGCGTTCTCCTGGAACGCGTAAGGCGTCGCGAGCATGACCGCCTGCAGGTTGTTCAGGCCGAGCCGCGACACGAGGTCCCGGTGCACCGTGACCATCGTCGGGCTGGTCTCGCCCGACCCGATGATGGCCAGGATGCGGCAGCAAGGGTAACGAACCATCCCCCCAACGGTAACCCCGCGCCGCTGACCCGTAACGTCTCTTCCCGGGACGCTCCCGCCGCCCGTTGCGGGCGGATACTCGGGTCACCTCGCGGGCGTCCGGGGGACTGTCCTATTTCCGGGCTCTTCGGCGCGGCGTGATATCTGTCGCCGCAGGTGAAAGGGCATCTCCCGGTCACCGCCGACGGTAGTTCCACCGTTCGTCGGACACTCTCGGCGTCCGGTGACGGCTGCGGGGGTGGGCGGCGAACCGGCGCAGGCGGAGGCTGTTCCAGACGACGAAGACCGAGGAGAGGGTCATGGTGGCCGCGGCGACCAGGGGGTTGAGGAAGCCGAGTGCGGCCAGCGGGATGGCCAGGATGTTGTAGCAGAAGGCCCAGGCCAGGTTGCGGCGGATGGTCTTGTAGGTGGCCCGGGCCAGTGTGATGGCGTCGGGGACGGCTTCCAGGTCGTCGCGGAGCAGGATCACGTCGGCGGCGACGATGGCTACGTCGGTTCCGGAGCCCAGGGCCAGGCCGAGCTGGGCGGCGGCCAGGGCGGGGGCGTCGTTGACGCCGTCCCCGACCATGGCGACCGAACGGCCCCCGGCCTGCAGATCCGTGATCAGGCGGGCCTTGGCCGCGGGCAGCGCCTCGCTGAGGACCTCGTCGATCCCGGTGGCGGCGGCTACGGCCTGCGCGGTGGCGGCGTTGTCGCCGGTGAGCAGGACGGGGCGCAGGCCAAGGTCGCGCAGGCGGGTGACGGCGGCGGGGGCCGACGGCTTGACCGTGTCCCGCACGGCCAAGGCGCCGCGGACCTCGGCGTCCCAGCTGACCAGGACCGTGGTGCAGCCGGCTTGCTCCTGCTCCCGGCACCACTCGGCCGCGGCGGGGGGTACCCCGGCGAACAGCGTGGCCCGGCCGACGGTGACCTCGTGTCCGCCGACGGTTCCGCTGGCGCCCAGGCCGGGGAGCGCCCGGAAGCCGTCGGCTGTGATCAGCGGCGCCGCCTCGGCCGTGGCCAGGGCGGCGACGGCGGCGGCGACGGCGTGCTCGGAGGCTTGTTCCACCGAGCCGGCGAAGCGGAGCAGGTCACTGCGGCTTACCCCGGGGACAGTGAGCACGCCGGTGACGGTCATCTGGCCGGTGGTGACGGTGCCGGTCTTGTCCAGCACGACGGTGTCGATGGCGCGGGAGGACTCCAGGGCCTGATAGCCCTTGATGAAGATGCCGAGCTGGGCGCCGCGGCCCGAGGCCACCACCAGCGCGGCCGGGGTCGCCAGGCCTAGCGCGCACGGGCAGGCGATGATCAGCACGGCCAGCGCGGCGCTGAACGCGTGGTTCGCGGAGCTCCCGGCCAGCAGCCATCCGGCCAGGGTCAGCGTCGCGCAGGCCAGCACGGCGGGGACGAACACCGCGCAGATCCGGTCGGCGATCCGCTGGATGCCGGCTTTGCCGGCCTGGGCCTGCTCGACCATCTTGATCAGGTGCGCCAGCTGGGTGTCGGCGCCCACCTTGTCGGCGCGGATCACCAGGCGGCCGGTCAGCACGATCGTGCCGCCGGTCACGGCGTCGCCGACAGTGGCATCGACCGGGACGGACTCCCCGGTCATCATGCTGCGGTCCACCGCCGACTGGCCGGACAGGATCTCGCCGTCGGCGGCGATCCGCTCGCCGGGCCGGACCACGAAGCGCTGGCCGACGCGCAGCAACTCCGCGGGGATCTGCTGCTCGGTGCCGTCCGGGCCGACGACGCACACATCCTTGGCACCGGCCGCGGCCAGCTCGCGCATGGCCTGCCCGGCGTCCCGCCGGGCCCGGGCCTCGTACAGGCGCCCGGCCAGCAGGAACGTGGTGACCGAGGCGGCCACCTCCAGGTAGATGCCGCCGCCGGAGCCGTGCAGCAGGTTCTGCAGGCCGGACAGCCCGCTCCGGCCGCGGTCCAGCACGAACATCGCGTACGCCGACCAGCCGCAGGCGGCCAGGATGCCCAGCGACACCAGGGTGTCCATCGAGGAGGACAGGTGCCGGGCCTGCCGCAGCGCGGCCTGGTGGAACGGCCACGCGGCCCAGGTCGCCACGGGCACGGCCAGCGCGACCAGCAGCCACTGCCAGCCGGGGAACCGGGTCCACGGGAAGACCGACAGCATCAGGGACAGGTCGGTCAGCGGGACGAAGAACACGAGGGCCAGGATCAGCCGGCGGCGCAGCCGCCGCACCGCCCCCTCGTCGGCCACCGCACCGTCTGACCCGGCCAGGGCGTCCGGCCCGGCCGGGCGGGCCAGTTCCGCGGTATAGCCGGCCGCCTCGACCACGCCGATCAGGTCGTACGCGGAGACGTCGGGCGGGGCGGAGACGTACGCCCGTTCGGTCGAAAGGTTGACGGAGGCGGTGACGCCGTCCACCTTGTTGAGCTTGGCCTGGACCCGGCTCGCGCAGGCGGCGCAGGTCATCCCGCCGACGACCAGCTCGAGCTGGGCCGTGTCCGGGGCGGCGGCCACCATGCTGGTCACGGTACCCGGTCCCGGCGCGGGGCCGGTCACGGCGTGCCCGGGCCGGTGACGCTCGCGTCGATGGTGACCGTGCCGGCGTGACGGAAGGTCAGGGTGAGCGGCACGGTGGCGCGGGTCTCATACGGCACCGGGTGCTGGAGGACCAGGTCGTCGCCGAGGGGAGTCAGCGTGAGGGTCCCATGCGCGGGGATGGCCAGAGCGCCGGTCACCGTGCGCGGGGCGGCAGGGCCCCGGCGTTCGGTCAGCACGACGCGGCCGGCGTCCGGACTGCTCGCGGCGACCAGTTCGTCGGGGATGCCGGTGAGGTTGCTGATGGTCAGGAACGTGGTCGCGGTGCTCACCGACGCCGCCGCCTCCGGGGTGAACGCGCGCATCGGGACGGCGGCCGCCGTGACCTGGAGCCGCACCCGGGTGAGGGTGCCCGCCCCGCCGGCGGCGACCCAGGCGGCGAGCAGCCCGGTCAGCACGACGGCGCAGATCACCGGGCCCGCGACGGCCCGGAGCAGGTCACGCACGGCCCTGCTCATTGGCGACGCGGGGGCGGAAGCGCCGCAGCCGCAGGCTGTTGCCGACGACGATGAGCGAGCTGGCCGACATCGCGATGCCGGCGAACAGCGGGTTGAGGTAGCCGAGCGCGGCCAGCGGGATCGCGATCAGGTTGTAGCCGGACGCCCACACGAGGTTGGCCCGGATCACGGCCAGGGTGGCCCGGGCCAGCTCCACGGCCGCGACCACGCTCAGCGGGTCGCCGCCGACCAGGGTCAGGTCGGCGGCGCCGATGGCCGCGTCGGCGCCGGCCCCGACGGCCATGCCGAGATCGGCCTGGGCCAGCGCGGCGGCGTCGTTCACCCCGTCGCCCACCAGGGCCACCGCGGTCCGGCCGGCCTGCAGGCGCCGGACGGCCTCGACCTTGCCCTCCGGCCGCACCTCGGCGCGGACGTCGTCGGCGGGGATGCCGAGCTGGGCCGCGACCGAACGGGCGGCGCGCTCGTTGTCGCCGGTGAGCAGCACGGGTCGCAGGCCCAGGCGGCGGATCCCGGCGACCGCGGCGACGGCGTGCGGCCTGAGCTGGTCGGCGACCACGAGCACGGCGCGGGCCCGGCCGTCCCATCCGGCCAGGACCGCGGTCCGGCCGTGTGCCTCGGCCGCCTGGGCCGCCTCCCGCAGTGTCCCGGGCACGGTGAGGGACAGCTCGGCGAACAGGTTCGGGCTGCCGACAATGACCTCGCGGGCCTCGATGGTGCCGCGCACCCCGGCGCCCGGAAGCGCGGCGAAGCCGGTGACCGGCGGCAGGGTGCCCAGCCGGGCGGCGGCGGCGCGGGCCACGGCCTGACCGACCGGGTGCTCGGAGGCGTCCTCCACCGCCCCGGCCAGCCGCAGAGCCTCGTCCTCGGCGGCACCGTCGGTGCTCACGTCCAGCACGGTCATCCTGCCGGTGGTGACCGTGCCGGTCTTGTCCAGCGCCAGGGTGCGGATCCGGCCCGCCGTCTCGATGGCCTGCGCGCTCTTGACCAGGATGCCGAGCTCCGCGCCGCGGCCCACCGCGGCCAGCAGGGCGGTCGGGGTGGCCAGGCCGAGCGCGCACGGGCAGGCGACGACCAGGACCGCGACCGCGGCGCTCCACGCCGACGCCGCGGGCAGCCCCGCGCCCAGCCAGAAACCCAGCGTCGCGACGGCGACGGCGATCACGCACGGGACGAACACAGCGGCGATCCGGTCGGCCAGCCGCTGCGCGCCGGCCTTGGTGGCCTGCGCCTGGCTGACCAGGCGGGTGATCTGCGCCAGCAGGGTGCCGGAGCCGACGTGGGTGGCCCGCACTACCAGCCGGCCGCTCATGTTCACCGTGGCCCCGGTCACCGGGTCGCCCGGGCCGA
>Ga0335081_10002720_pt1 | contig 27849 bp, 25 predicted proteins | sample Lox_Sample_35_FD_206713 | JGI IMG/M metagenome (GOLD analysis project Ga0335081, IMG submission 206713) | Soil microbial communities from Loxahatchee National Wildlife Refuge, Florida, United States - Lox_Sample_3.5 | ecosystem: Environmental > Terrestrial > Soil > Wetlands | place: USA...
TTGGTCCAGGGGGTCTGCTCGACCCGCCCGCGCCGTAAATGAAACAGACCCTGATCGAAACTGATCCAGAGATCCCCCGCGATGTCCTCCACCACCGAATGCGCGAAGCCCCCCGGCACGCCGGTTACGGGATGAAACCGGTCGTTCTCAAAGTAGGCGGCCCCGCTGCGCGAGAAGGCCCAAATTCGCCCGCGGGCGTCTTCCAAAAGCGACCCCGCGTAGGTATCCGGCAATCCGTTATCGGCGATCGCGCGCACGCCTTCAGGGTCGCGCCGAATTTCCACGCTGTCGCTTCGCTTGCGATAGACCGTCAGACGGCCGTCCTTCCATCGGTCCAACCCATCACGCGTGCTTAGCCAAACGCTCCCATCGCGCGCCGCGAGAACCGCCTCGACACGAGAGTTGGACAATCCCTGCTTTGTCGAAGTCGTGCTCACCGCGTAGTTGCGGAATTGGTCCACACCATTATTGGTGGTTACCCAAACACTGCCCTCCCGATCCTCGAGGAGAGGCGTGGCAGTATTTCCCGACAGACCGTCGGACTGGCCGAACCAATCCGACCTCCCCCGGTGCACGTGCAACAGACCCCGATCCAGCGTTCCGATCCACAGACCGCCATCGTGGTCCCGCAGCATCCCAAAGGGATTGAACCCTGGCCCCGATCCCGGGAGGGAATACGTTTCCGCTTTCCCGTCGCCGACCCGTGTCATTCCACCCCGCACCGCCGCCAGTAGCGCGCCGTCATCGCCTTCGATCAGAGCGCGAATTTCCGACATCGGCCCGGTTAGAGGCCAGCGTTTCGCCGGATCCGGCTTCCATCGCCACAGCCCCGATCCAGTTCCCGCCCAAAGTGCGCCCGCCCTGTCTGCGAGCAGGCTACCGTTTCCAAGACCGATGGTCCCGTCCTCCCCGTAGCACTGGGTTCTGGCGCCCTGAATCGCGCACAGGGCCCACGAAGGAACCATCTGGACTCCTGCCCAAACGGTTCCTTCGCGATCCTCCACCAACGCGTCGATGAGCTGGCTGGGAACCCCCGGATACTGAGTCAGCTTGCCGTCCTTCCAACTGGCCAGCCCTTTCGACGTGCCAATCCAGAGACGCCCATCGCGCGCCAAGAGCAGCCTCGAAACCGTGTCGCCCGGCAGATGATCGCCTCCGGGCGGCTGCCACGGAACAGCCCGAACTCCATCGAAGCGAAGCAACCCGAATGCCGTTCCGAGCCACAGATATCCGTCCGGAGTCTGAGCCATCGACCAGGCATTATTCTTCAATGAGCCGTCCTGTACCAACCAGGTCCTGTGCGCGTATTGATTCACCGCCAACGAAGGGTTCAACGCGAAAGCGCACGGACACCATAACGTCAGGAGCGTGACGATGGCTCTTTCCATGTATGGCTAATTGTCTCGCACAACTCAAGCGTTGTGGGGCCCTTCGAAGAGCTCTACCCGGCAAAAGCTCTGCCACCGCCCGGAGCGGGATGAAGCGAGGCTGTGACTATTTTCTGGGGCAGGTGGATAAGGTGGATTGACCTGCGGCGAGTTGGCAACCCGCCTGCGCTAAGCGCAACGAGGCCCTCGCGCTTGCTTTGGACCTCAACCGGCGGATTGCCAATCCGCCGCAGCTTGCCAAGCCGCCCCACGGAAAACTCCGCCTTAGCCGATGCCACCATTTTGACTCAGATGGAAGTCGTAGAGCAGACGGCCGGCGGTGTTGTTCAGAACCCTGGCGTGTGCCCGACTGTTTGCTCCAGCTCTGCCCAGGCCAGCAGATATCCCAGGTTCGCCTGCAGGAAATCCGCCTGTGCCTTGTAGGTGGCCGCCGTCGCATGGCGCCGGTCAGAGACCAGGATCACGCCCTGCGCAAGCTGGTTCTGCGCCAGCCGATCGCTTTCCTGACGCAGCTTGACCACCTGGTCCGCCACCTGGACCATGCTGCGCGTGCGCACCACTTTGTTGTAACTTCGCTCGATCTCCACAGCCACCGCCTCTTTCAGCCGGCGGAGATTCTCTTCAGCCTGGGCCAGTTGCGCCTCGCGCTCGCGCACCGCCGCCCGCCGCTTGCCGAAATCGAAGACATCCCAATTAAGATTGACTCCGAACGTGCCGAAGTTGTGCACCGCGAACGCCACCCCGTCCTGGTAGCTCTGCCGGGCGTACGCCGTGACGTCCGGGATGTAGGCCGTTTTCGCCGCGGCCACTCCGGCCCGCGCCTTGCGAACGGTTTCCTCGGCGGCCAGGATCTCGGGGTTTTCCGACCAGGCAGTCTGCACATATTCCTCTTGAGGACGCTGGTCGAAACTCGCCGGCACCGCGGCGTCGAGTTCCAGGCGCGTGTCGAGCGGCAGACCGAGAAGGTCGTTCAATTCGGTGGTCAAGTCGGACAACTGGAGGTCTGCGGTGAGCACCGCCTGCTGGCTTTCGAGCAGCCCGGCACGGCTGTCGATGGCAGCCACGCGCAGCGCGGCGCCGTTGCGCACGTCGTCCTCGCTCTCGCGCAGGTGTTCGCCGGCGTAGGTGGTCTGCTGCTCGGCTGCCTGCTTCTGCAGGCCAGCGATGAGGATACCGAAATACAGGGCATGCACCTTCAGAGCGACTTGGTTCTCCGCCTTCTTCAGATCGTCGCGAGAGACCGCGACGTCCGCGGCCGCGATCCGATTGGCGTCGTGAATCCGCAACAACTGCGTGAGCGGCTGGGCAATCATTGTCCCGCTGGAAAGGACAGTTTTATTGCCCTGCGACAATATCCCGGATTGAGGAGGAACGGGCGTTCCAACGACTTGCCCGAACGCACCCGCGGGAATCGCCACAAACGGCAGCTCCGTCATGTGCAGTGCGTTCGATTGGTTCGTGATCGTCGGGAAGTAGGCGGATCGCTGACCCACCTTCTTCTGCTCGTCTTCGATCACCTTGAGACGCGCGATCTTGAGCGCCCGGTTCTGGCTGACAGCGAGATGCACCGCCTCAGTGAGGGTGAGATGCCGAGTCCCGGCGCCCCGCTGCGCGAAGGCCGCTTGGGCGCCAATCGCGGTCACGACGACGATTTTGTGTAAGCACGCTCGATTCATTGCATGTTCCTCAAATCCCTGTAACTGATCTTGCCGGGCCGCAGGAAAAGCATCAACAGCAGGTACGCTACCGCCATCCAGGCGATCAATGTGAATCCGTCGGCCGTGGCCAGTGTGAATGCCTGCGCCCGTACTTGCTGGCTCAAAATACCTATAGCCCGCGTTTGTGCTTCCTCCGTTCCCGTGGACCCGGGCAGCAGTCCGCCGGTAAGCATGCGGACTCGTTCGTCGGTGAGCCAACTGCCCACATCCACATGCAGCCCCAGCAGGTTGGAATGAAACTTTTCGCGCTCGGAGATAAAGCGCGTCATCACCGCCACTCCCACCTGGCCGCCGAAGATGCGGATGAAGTGCATGAACCCCGCAAAGGTAGCGGCGTTTGTTGGGCTTGTCAGGGCGCCCGCTTCCAGTCCTTCCAAAACGATGCTGCCCACCAGTCCGATGTACGTGCCTGCGAGACCCGCCGCCAACAGGAGTTCCACCAGCTCGAAGTTGTTTGCGGCCCAGGATGTGTCCACGTGGCCGCAGACCCATACCGCTACCGCGACCGTCGTCAGACCGGCCGATAGCACGAGCCGCGAACTGGTATGGACTACCGACACCGCCACCAGCCACACGACGGCCAACATCGGGACTGCGACCCAGGCCAGCGCCCGGCCGGTCTCGAGCGGCCGGTATTGTTGGATGTTCCCCAGAAAACCCGGCACCAGAATGATGGTCGCCAGATGCACGAATTTGAACACGAAAATCGAGAACGCCAGTATGATGGTGTTCCTGCGGTTGAGGAAGGAGAGCACCAACGTCGGATTCGGCTGCAGCAGTCTTCGCACCGCGGTGGCTACCAGCAGGAACAGCCCCGCCACCGACAACGCCACGACCGTGCCCGAGTGCAGCCAATCCAGCCTCTCGCCTTGATCGAGCGCTGCGTACAAAAGGCTCAAGCCGACGCTGAAGTACGCGAACCCGCGCCAACTCGGGCGCGGCCCCGGCTGAGGCCGGCGCGCGATTCCGAAATAGATGCAGATCATCATCAGCGGAGTGAGCAGGGCGGCAGTCCAGAAGATCCAGTGCCACGAGAGCTTCTCCACGTACCAGCCCTCGAGCAGGGATGCGACGTTGCTCACGAAGACGATATCGGCTGCATACGCCGCGATCCCGAAAATGATCAGCCGCTTCGGAAGCGCCGTCAGCACGAAGGTCAGCGTGAGCGAGTAAAACGTGCCGGACGCCACGCCCGCCACCACCAGCAGCGCCACCATGGTCCAGTAGTTCGGGGAAAACGGCAGCAGCACGGAAACAACCGTGAAGACCGCCGCGGCGGGAAGCAAAATCCTGCGCTGACCGAAGAAAGAGTTCACGAATATAACGAAGACGCCGCTGAACATCATCGACATGTTCAACGCGGTGGGAATCCAAGAGCCCTCGTCGAAGCCGAATCCCGCCGCACCGCGGATGTCCGGTAATCCGACGCTGATCAGCCGCGAGTTAAGGGTCGCCGCGCCGGCCCCCAGAAAAACGCCGAGAATACCGATGTACGGGTTGGTCTTGCGTGCCGGGGCGGCGACCGGAGTAGCGGGCGCGGCGGGAGGAGCGGCCTTGGTCTCTGACACGATCACAAGGTGTTCTCCGTCATTGGCCGGTCCCGTTCGTACGAATGGTAGCGATCACCGACAGTCCCGGCCGCAACCGCTCGGCGGTCCGTTGCCCGCCGTCGAGAACGATCTTCACGGGCACGCGCTGCACGATCTTGGTGAAGTTGCCGGTCGCATTGTCGGGCGGGAGCAGCGCGAACTGCGATCCGCTGGCGGGCGAGACGTGATCGACCTTGCCTCTGAAAATCACGCCGGGAAACGCATCCACGCGGATTTCCGCCGGGTCGCCCGAGCGGATATGACGGACCTGGGTCTCTTTGTAGTTGGCCTGTACCCAGACTTCGCTCTGCACCAGCGAGATCACCTGAGTACCCGGACTGACCATTTGTCCGGCGCGCACTTTGCGCTCGCTCACGATGCCGTTTTCGGGCGCGGCGATATGCGTGTAGCCGAGATTGGTGCGCGCCAGCGCGAGTGAGGCCCGCTTGGCCTCCAGATCGGCGCGAAGCAGGAGTTCCTGCGAATCCAAAACGGCGCGCTGGCGCTTTTGTGCTTCGAGCTCGGATTTCGTGCTCCCCAATCGCGCCTGTGCCCGCGCCAGATCGGCGCGGCGGCTGGCCAGTTGCGCCGACGCGGTGGTCAGGTCCGCTTCGCGGCTGGCCAGTTGAGCGCGGAAGCGCTCTTCGTCCGCCACAACCTGTTCCAGCTTCTGCCGCGTGGCGGATTCAGAGGCGACTAGGGCTTCCTGCCGTCGCCGCTCCAGCAGCGTACGCTGCACGTCGGCCTTGGTGGCCTCGATTCCACTCCGGGCATTGGCGATCGTCGAATTCGCTGCGTCGATTCCCGCCTCCGCCGCCGTGATATCTGCTTCTGCGGCACGAATTCCATCTTCGGCCTGAACGATCCGCGCGTCCTGCAGCTCCTTCTGCCGCCGATTGTTGATGAGCGCGTCTTCACCGCCGGCCACTGCAGCCTCGGCCTGTTGCACCTGGGCGCGAAAATCCTCGTCGCGTAGCTCCACCAGGAGATCGCCCGCCTTCACCTGCTGATAATCGGAAACATTCACCTTCGCCACCAGGCCCGCTACCTTGGTGCTGAGCGGTGTGAGGTCGGCGCGGAGGTATGCATCGTCGGTTTCCTGGGCGAGGCGCTCGCTCGACCATGTATTCCAGTTGCCGGCGACCAGGAGCATAATCCCGCCCGCCATGAGCAGGATCAGGAGAGGCACGACCAGGTTCTTGATACGGTTCGCCCAACGTGAGGGCTTCGGAGCGTTTGCGGTTGGTTCAGACATATCGAAACTCTCTATTGCTAAAAGTTACCTTGGGCCGGGACCGGCGGTGAAAGCCGCTTCAACATAGAGGTAACCAGCGATTGCACAGCGGTTCCCATCTCGCGAGACATTCCGGCCACCACAGCCGGAACGGAACGCTTATCCACCTTCACGCGCTGGCTGGACGTGTCCTGCCAGAGCACCTCCCCGGTACGCGCGCTCTTCAATCGCGCGGACAGGCCGACTTCGATCCACACGTCGGCGCCTTCATCGACCTCCTCCAGATGGTCAAGGGTTCCGCTGACAATCCACTCGCAAGTAGAGCCGCCATCGTAGAGGTCGACGGACTGGAATGCGCCCCGGGCTCGCATTTCGCTGACCATGGCGTTCGTGGCCGCTCGGCGCGGATCCACCGCCCAGCGATCGTAGTTGTAGAAGCCGAGCTGCTCCGGTGATTCCCGGTACACAATCGGGCCTTCACGCAGAAATGTTGGGGAAGCGAATTGCCGCACGGCAACCGGGCTGAGAAGCGACACTGTCCGGCCGGTAGACAGGGGAGCGGGAACGCTCAGCAGGTAGTAATTGGGATACCGGATTTTGGCGCATCCGGCGAGGCACGCAAGCGCAGCCACAACGCCAATCCCAAGTGCTAGTTTTGAATCGCGCATCGGTTCCCGTCTCCGTGAAGCCAGGGTGCCCGGCTTTCAAGAGATAAGGACGGGTCCGCGCCGACGTTTGTTGGCGGACTCGCGCTTCATACAGTTACCTGGAACCCCGAAGCCCGCGTACCATCGGCGCTGAGAGAAAGCTCCGGCGTCTTCAAGGCACAGGTCAAGGGCACTGTCCATCCGGGTGTGGTATATTGTCGCCCATGGCTGGCAATCTGACGGGTCGGTGGATTGTGGTTTTGTTTCTGACGCTCCCGGGTACGATCCTGCCCCAAGGGCCCTTGACGCCAAGAATGGCGCGCCCCGGACTGGCGCCGGAAGCTCCTCCCGGGACGATTCGTGTCGAGGCGTCGCTCGTCTTAATCCCGGTCCATGTCGCAACCCAAAACGGAGCCTCCGTCGCCGATCTTCCCAAGGAGAGCTTCCGCCTCTTCGACGGCGACTCCGGGCGGAACATCAGTTATTTCGCACAGGAAGATGCGCCCGTCTCGATCGGCGTGCTCCTGGATACCAGTGCCAGCATGCAGCACAAGATGCGAAGATCCTCGGAAGCGGCGGCGAGCGTGTTGCAAACCGCAAATCCCGCCGACGAATTCTTCCTTGTCGAATTCAACGAGCGGGCCAAACTCACCGTACCCTTCACCAGCGATGCTGACCAGCTCTATCGCCGGTTTATGCGCGCCGGTCCGTTTGGACGCACGTCGCTGTTGGACGCCATACATCTGGCATCTGTTCAGATGAAGAAGGCCCGCAACACGCGAAAGGCGCTCCTGATCGTCTCCGATGGCGGCGATAATCACAGCCGGTTGAGCCGCTCGCAAGTGAGGTCCGAGGTGCTCGAATCCGACCTGCAGATGTATGCGATCGGTATCTTCGACAACGACACGCGCAAGCGATCGCCAGAGGAGGCAAATGGCCCCGGCCTTCTTGAAGAACTGGCCGGCGAGACCGGCGGCAGGCACTACCGCGTCGATAACCTCGACGATCTGGCATCCGTCGCCCACCGCATCAGCATCGACATGCGGAACGAGTATCTGCTCGGCTTCTCGCCCGCCGACGCACAGCGTGACGGCAAGTACCATCGGATCAAGGTAACGGTCGACCCTACCGACGGATCCAGGCTGAATGTCTTCTACCGCCGCGGCTACTACGCACCAGCTCAGTAGGGCCGCGCGACTCGTTCTATCGCAGGGGCGCCAGAGTCTGGGAGTGGTTGACCCATGCGGGGAACTGCGGCGCCGCGCTACCGTCCAGGGCCAGGCGATATTCGGTAATCGTCAGCTCACCGCGGCCAAGCCGGGGCGTGTCCATGGCAACGTGTGTGATGCGGGTGCAGGGATTGCCGTCCAATAGTTTGGTGTCGCGGACCAACTCCATCCGGCGGATTCCAGTGGAGGGCGGCCGGACCACCCGCCCCGCCTGCAGGACCGCCGCGCCGCTGGCTGCGTCGATCCAGAGTTGGCCCGCGATCAGCCAGCCGCGTTTTTTCTTCGGCGCGATCCGAAACACGAAGGCCGCGTTGTCACCGGACCCAACCTCACCCACATAGGTGAATTTGTAGTTCGCCGGCGTGATCGCCGCGGACATCGGCGGTGCGTCCTCGACTTGCTGCTGCGCCGACACATAGGGCAAGATCACTTCGTCCACCACGGTTGCGTCGCCTTGCATCTGCAACACCTGGTATTGGCTGCGCCCCGATTCGCCGGGCATCCTTACGGCCAGCACCTCGCTCTGCTTGTACAAGCCCGGCAGCGAGGCCTGGATCACCACCGCAACTGGTCCGGATTCGGTGAATGCGTTGGGTTGTTGGACCGACGCGATATAACGCGCGAAGGCCAGGCTCGCTGCCGGCCCGAACCGCGCGACCGGGGGCGCTTGAGCGAGCATGTCCGCGGGGGTCAGAAGCGCGATGAATCCGGCGAATAGGTGTGGGCGCGTATGAAGCCTCCCGATCAGTCCTGGGCGAGTTGGGTACGATTCAGCTTCCCTACCAAGAAAGAGCCCACACCTGACCGTCTTTGTTTGGGCGTCTGGGATTTTGCCGCGGCGGCGGATGACGGCGCCGCGGCGCTCACTGCCGGAATTACGACTCAGTACTCCGGATGCGACCCAACTGCTGCCTCCAGCTTTCAATCGCGCTCAGGAGTGTGGACCGCCGTTTGGCATCCAGGTCCATGGCCTGCAGCCGCTGGAATTCCGCGATGGCCGATTTCATGGCCCTGCCGGCCTTGGCGAAGGCCTGTTCCGCGGCATCGGCGGCTTGAGGTTCCGGCCGCGATTCGCGGCGAAGCGCGTCCACGGCCGCCGCCAGCTTCGGGGCGTTCTCCGGTTCCAGCGCGATGACTTCACCGTCGTAGCACAGGCCATCGTCGGTCACCGCCGGTGCAATCTGGCGGAGGTATTCGGCTGGTTTGATCCGCGCGAAGCTGTTCAGTTTGGAATAGTTCGGCCCAAGCTCCCTGGATTGCCGGATGACCCGGTCCACGTAGCTCCGGGTCAGGCCGAGCCGCTTGTTGCAAAAATCCTCCCATGTCTGTTCAATTTTGCGAAAGAGTTTCTTCTCGCGCACCTCGAACAGTATTTCGGCATCGGCGGCCGAACAGCGTCCCGCCACCAGGGCAAATGCCTGCCGGCGCCCTACCCAGGTTCCGACATCGAAGGCCTCGTCGATCGTGGCTATATCCATAAATTTCTCGTAGAAAGAAAAGCCGGTACGGAAGTACCGGTTCCTTCGCTCCGTATCAATAAGTTACGAGGAAAAATGGGAACTTCAGTACCCGTTCGGGCTCGAATCCGGAGGGACTCCGCCGCGCATTTCCACTCTCGATTCGAGTATAGCGGGCGGCTCCCAGAAAACGGCCGTTGTGGAATGTTGCGATCGACGTAACGCCCGCAAGATCAATGAATTGCTGAAATTTTCAAAGTCTGTGACCGTAATCCGACCTTATGCCGCGAGGCGGGTGATGACGGGCGCGGCTTGCGATCCGGACGGGAACTGCAGCACCGCGAATTCGCGCCGCCTCCCGGCGCAGACCATGCACGGCGGCGGGCCGGCCGGCGACGGTGACGCCGACTGCAGCCGTTCCAACGCGGAACGAATTCCCGCCAGCACCGCCCGCTTGTGAGGACTATCGGCCCACCTCTCCACACAGTGTAACCGGTAGTGCTCCACCTTTATCCACTGTCCCAGCTTGTCATTCTCGAGTGTCATGCCGCCTCTGCCATGAGCATTTCTCGTTCCAACTCCCCTGCCGGACTGTCATCGATAAGCAGGATGGGACCCGACAGCATGTCGAGCAGTTCGAGCAGTGCAGGCGATATGGCCTGGGTGGGCATTCGCAGGAGGATCCGGGCGGGGTCCGGCAGGGGAGTGGAAGAGAGTCGTGGCGAGGCAGCCTCAGACTCCACGGGATGATCCCCAGTCCGGCGCTCTCGAAGAACTCGGACCGTCTTACTCATGCTCATCGGATACTCTCTTTGTCCTTCGTACGAGCATAGGGCGAGTCGGGATTTCATTCGTGGTCCTTGCGGTTACCGCTCGTTAGGTCGTGACGGCCCGGTCCGCGCGACCCGGAGGGTCGCATTACTGGAACGGCGATCCCCACCGCCGTAATGTGCCGCGGGCGGGCGCCGGCCCTTCCGGCGATCGTCATCACCGAGGCGTGAGCCTCGTATAAAAGGATGGGCCACACACCGGAATTGTTTGCCGCGATAGGGCCCGGCGCCGCTAATTCCCGGAGGCGGGCCTACACGCTCAGCACCGGGAATGGTGAATCTCGAATCAGGCTGTAGGTAAGGTCCCGCAGCCGGCCAAAAGCACCGGCGCGCGGCCTTCTTCCGACGATGAGTACGTCAGCGCCGGCCCGGCAGGCTTCCTCCAGCAGGACCTCTTTCACAGGACCCATCCCGATCTGGACAGCAGCCCCGCATCCGGCCTTCCCCAGAAGCTCATCCAGCCGGCTCCGCGCGTCCTGTGCCGCCTCGTCGCGGGCGGCGTGAATCACCGAAAGCTGAGCGCCCGCCGCAGCGGCGGCACGGCCTGCCAAACACAACACGCGTTCCGAATCCTGGCTCAGGCCGATGGCGCAGGCCCATACCCTGTGTTCCAGCGGCCTCGGAGTCTTCCCCTCGGCATGCTCGGTGGTCAGAACCGGGCAGTCGGCGTCGTTCAATACCTTTGCCGTGGTCGATCCCAGAAGCGTGCGCCGGAATCGGCCGGCGTGTGTCGGCATGACGATCAGATCGAATCCGCCCGTCGTGGCCACCTCCGCGATCTGCTCCGCCGCCTCGCCCGAGCGCAGGATTCGGGCGCCGGCATCCGCTGGAAATTCGGCTTCGAGAAACGACTTCAGTCTCTCCTCGGCGAGGGCCTGGTGTTCTTCGGCGATCTCTTGCGGTAATCGCGCGAGGAGTTCGAATCCGTTGTGGCTGGTGAGATCGCAGACATGGACAAGGCTCACGCAGGCGCCGAATATCTTCGCGGCCCGTTTCACGTAAGGGGCCATGGCCGCGCAGGATGGGGAGAAGTCCACCGGAAACAGGATTTTTTCGATCATCGGCATGGCACGATTCAGAATTGCAGTTTCAGGGCCAGTTGCGCGGCGAAACTCCGAGTGCCTTCTCGGCCGCGGGCGTAAGAGCCAATGGCAGGGCTTCGTTTCACCGCCTGCATACGCGCGCGGCTCCGCCAGGCTGACGGAGCCGCGACCTTCTGCCCTTGTTTACCCGGGTAAGGGAGCGGTTTCCACACACTGATAGCCAGCGGTCTCTTGTCAAATCCCTGCACGCGTGCATCGAGTATAACGCCAGTAAACCGTCGAGGGATACCCTCAAGAGAGTGACGTTTTTCAACCGATCGGGCGCCAGAAAAGAACGCCGCTCGGGCTGAATCAGTTGCAAACTATATGATTAGGGGATCATTGTGCAGGCATGGAGAGAAGGGCCAACAGCACTCAGGTTAAAGCCTGCGCCACGATAATCCTGGTGGCGTGCTGCCCCTGTGCCTACGCCTTGAACCTGGCGCTCGACATCAATCAATACGCGCACAACGCGTGGACCGTCCGCGAAGGCTTTTTCAAAGGCGCCGTTGGCTCAATCGCTCAGACGCAGGACGGTTATCTCTGGCTAGGCACGGAGTTCGGCTTGCTCCGGTTCGATGGCGTTCGGGTTGTCCCATGGCAACCGCCAGGGGATGAGCATCTCCCCACCAGCGTGATTACGGCCCTGCTTGCCCCACGCGATGGGAGTCTTTGGATTGGCACGCTTAAAGGGCTGGCAAGTTGGAAGGACGGCAAACTGACTCACTACCCGGAGCTTGCTGGACAGGGTGTTGTTACGCTTCTCGAGGATCGCGAGGGGGTGATATGGGCTGGCGGGCAGGCGACGTCCACGGGAAGGCTCTGCACAATTCAAGGCGGACGCGCTCAGTGCTATGGAGAGGACGGCGGCCTCGGCCGCTATGTGTTCTCCTTGTACGAGGACAAGGCGGGAAATCTCTGGGCCGGAGCGGCGACCGGGATATGGCGGTGGAAGCCTGGTCCTCCGAAATTCTATCCGATGCGAGACCCGCCCAACGACCTGATTGAAGGCGACAATGGCACGCTGCTGGTCGCCACGAGCGTCGGAATCACACAGTTGGATGACGGGAAAGCCAAGGTGTATCCCCTTCGGGATGTGGGGAGGCAGTTTAGGGCCACCAGGTTGTTCCGGGACCGCAATGGAGCGCTATGGATCGGAACGGGCAAGGGACTCCTGCATGTACACCAGGGAAGGACGGACCAGTTTGCTCGCCCTGATGGTCTCTCAGGCCCTTACGTATCCAAGTTCTTTGAGGATCGTGAAGGCAATATCTGGGTGGCCACCGTTGATGGCCTCGACCGCTTTCGCGACCTGGCCGCCCCCACGATTTCTGCGAGCCAAGGTCTGTCTAATAACTTCATTATGTCAGTCCTGGCGGTCAGGGACGGCAGCCTTTGGCTTGGCACTCCTGATGGCTTGAACCTATGGAAGGATGGGCAAATCACGATCTACCGGAAGCAAAACAGTGGATTGCCCGACGATGGCGTGCAGTCCCTCTTCCAGGATGATCACGGGCGAATTTGGGTATCCACTTTTCGCGGGGTTGCCTACTTTGAGAATGGCCGCTTTATTCCCGTAAGCAGCGTGCCCGGTGGAGGTGTGAGTTCTATTGCCGGGGACGCTGTGGAGAATCTCTGGATCAGCCACCATGATCAGGGCCTTATTCATTTGTTTGGGGGGACTAAGGTTGAGCGGACACCCTGGGCCGGGCTTGGACGTAAGGACTGGGCATTGGCTCTACTCTCTGATCCTTTGCAAGGCGGCCTGTGGCTTGGATTTGAGGAGGGTGGCGTGGCGTACTTCAAGGATGGTCAGATCCGCGCATCGTACGCAGGTCGCGATGGGTTAGCCGAGGGCCGGGTCACCGGGTTGCAAATGGATCGGGACGGTACGCTCTGGGCGGCCACTGAAGGCGGCCTGAGCCGGGTGAAAGATGGCCGCGTGGCCACGCTGACCAGCAAGAACGGATTGCCCTGCGATACGGTTCACTGGGTGATCGAAGACAACGACCATTCGTTCTGGCTGTACACGGCCTGCGGCTTGGTGCGGATTGCCCGGACCGAATTGGACGCGTGGGCTGCGGATTCGAAACAGATGATCCACCCCACGGTTTTCGGCAGCTCCGACGGAGTCAGGAGCCGTTCGCAGACGGTCGCCTGCAGCCCGCAGGTCGCTAAATCCACGGATGGGAAATTGTGGTTTTTGCCCTTCGACGGCGTCAGCGTCATCGATCCGCGTCATATCCCCTACAACAATCTCCCGCCGCCGGTACACATCGAGGAAATCATCGCCGACCGCAAGACCCACGATGCCTCTTCGAACTTGCACCTGTCCCCGCTGGTTCACGATCTGGAGATCGACTATACCGCTCTCAGCCTGGTCGCGGCGGAGAAAGTCTTTTTCCGCATCAAGCTCGAAGGCCGCGATCCCGACTGGAAGGACATGGGCACTGAACGGAAGGCCTTCTATAGCGACCTTCCTCCGCGCCACTACCGCTTCCGCGTCAAGGCCTGCAGTAACAGCGGCGTGTGGAACGAGGCCGGCGCATCGTTCGATTTCTCCATTGACCCGACGTACTATCAGACCCGTTGGTTCCAGGCATCGTGCGTGGCTGCGTTTCTGGCGATGGTCTGGGGGGTGTACCGGTTCCGGCTCCATCAGATCGCGGAGAGATTCAATGCGCACCTGGAGGGGCGCGTGGACGAGCGCACGCGCGTGGCGCGCGAGTTGCATGACACGCTGTTGCAGAGCTTTCAGGCTTCGCTGCTGGTGATGCAGTCGGCTCGCAACCTTCTAACCCGGCGCCCCGAGAAAGCAGGCGAAACTCTCGATAGCGCGATCGACATGGCGTCGGACGCCATCACCGAAGGCCGGGATGCGATTCAGGATTTGCGTTTGCAGCCGGCCGTTCAAAGCGACCTGTCGCAGTTGCTGACGACAACGGGTCAGGAGCTGGCGCGCTCCCAGGATGCGACCGGGAATCCGGTGATCTTCGAAGTAACCATAGAAGGGGAGCGCCGGGATTTGGATCCGATCCTCGAGGACGAGGTTTACCGGATTGGCCGCGAGGTGTTGCGAAACGCTTTCCGGCACGCGCATGCCAGCCGGATAGAAGTCGAGATCCGGTACGACGGCCGACTGCTCCGCGTGCGGATTCGCGACGATGGAAAGGGCATCGACCCCCAGGTGCTGGAGGCCGGGGCGCGCGAAGGGCACTGGGGGCTGCCGGGGATGCGCGAGCGCGCCAAGAAAATCGGGGCTCGAATGGTGATCTGGAGCGAAGCCGGGGCGGGGACGGAAGTGGACCTGACGGTTCCCGCCCGAATCGCTTATGCGAAGCCCCGCATCCGGAGGCGCTTCGGGCTGTTCCGCAAGAAGGGCGAGGCCTCGTGATGTCCGATTCCCCCCTTATTCGAATCTTGACCGTCGACGATCACGCCCTGCTGCGCAAGGGGATCGCGGGCCTGGTCGGCGCTGAGCCCGACATGGAGGTGATCGCAGAGGCATCCAACGGAGTGGAAGCGATCCAGCAATTCCGGGAGTATCGGCCGGACGTCACGTTGATGGACTTGCAAATGCCGGACATGGGCGGTATCGAAGCCATTATCTGCATTCGCAACGAATTTCCCGAGGCCAGAATCATCGTCCTCACGACGTACACCGGCGACGTCCAAGTCGCCCGGGCGCTGAAAGCCGGCGCGCGCGCCTTTGTGTTGAAGGCCAAGCTCAATCGGGAACTGTTGGAGACCATCCGGTCGGTGCACGCCGGGCACAACCGCATCCCGCTGGAGCTTGCTGCGCAGATGGCCGAGCATGCCGCCGATGGCGAGCTTTCGGCGCGCGAATTGGACGTGCTGCGGCTGATTGCGGCGGGGAACGGAAACAAGGCAATCGCGGCCAGGCTGGAGATTGGCGAGGAGACGGTCAAGAGCCACGTCACGAATATCCTATCGAAGTTGCGCGCCAGGGACCGGACGCATGCCGTGACCATTGGGTTGAAGCGCGGCATCATCGATCTGTAAGTCCCCCAAAAGTAGGAAGTGCGTTCCCCCTATCGAGTGTTTCGCTTCCGTTGGGCAACTTTTACACTGTTAACGGGACCACTTTGCAGCGGCTTTTTTCGACTTTTGCAGACGGCTGGCCCGGCGGGGGCCTGTTGATCCAGCGGATGCTGGCGGGTGCGACGCTGCTCTACCTGGAGATCGTCTGCCTGACTGCGATGCCGACGTGCGCCGCATTCGTTCCGCGAACCATCGGCGCGGTCGCCGGGATTCTGCTGCTGGCGGGGTTGTGGACGCCGGTGGCCGGCGTTCTGGTTGTCCTCGTCGAGGTGTGGATCGCATACTCAACTCCGGGAAGTCCCTGGGCGGCGATCATGCTGGCGGCGTTTGGCGCCAGTCTGGCCATGGTCGGACCGGGCGCGTGGTCAGTCGACGCGCGGCTGTTCGGCAGGAAGCGCATCGCCACCACCGATAGATAAGGTCTGTTCGCTGAGGCCGGGCGCCGGCCTACTCGACCCGAATCGTAGCGGTCATCTTGTGGGTGCCTCCGGGGGCGAGCGAAACGGCGTTGTCGGCGGCATTGGCGGATTCGACGCAGATCATCTGCTGCCACTCGCCGGGCGCCATGTCTGACATCGCCTTTGCCTTGTCGATCCACGGGTTCCAGATGACCGTGCTCTCCGAGCCGCTCTTTTCGACCGTGATGCGGCGGTTCCATACGGGGTCGTGTACCACGCACGCGGCAGACGTGTTGAGATGCACCTGATCGGTTTCCTTGCCGATCTGTAGCGGCGCGTCATTCAGCGTCTTGCGTTGGAATCCGCCGGTCTTGTCGATGTACACAGTGCCTTCGAGGCCGGAAACACGTGCCTGGTGAATGTCGGCGATCGCCAGGTACGTGTGGAGCGCTTCTTCGAACACGAGCGGCGCCGAGCCGTCGTTGCGAACTTCGAGTTCCATCTGGAGTTCGGAGCCGACGGTCAGGCGAAGGCGCAGTTGGAAGGCTGAGTAACCAAACGCGCGAGTGCCGTCAGTCGGGTCGAGGGCGAGCGTGATCTCCACGCCGCCGTCAGGTCGGAGCCGTACGGTGTTCAGTTCCCACTCCATCGTGCGGGCGAAACCATGAGCGGGGCCGGGCTTGCCGTCGGCGCGCGGGCCGAACCACGGGAAGATGATTGGCACGCCGCCGCGAATGGCTTTGCCGGGCTCAAACAGGCTCTTCGAACTGACGAACAGGACCGGCCTTTGCCCGCGCGGCGCCCAGTGGGTCACATGCGCGCCTTGCAGGTAGACCTGCGCCTCCGCGGACGGAGTGGAGATCACGGCACGGGTCAATCCTCCCGGGGTGTCCTCAAACCGGACGGCATTGGGTAGCTCGAAGCGGTCGAACCGTGCTGCCGGGCTCATGCTCCCGTGACCTCGAGTTCGACACTGACGTTGCCGCGGGTGGCGTGCGAATAGGGGCAGATCTTCTCGTGCGCTTCCGTCGCGAGGGTGGCGAGTTCCGCTTGCGGGAAGCTCTTGTCCTCGACGTGGATCTTCACGGCGAGTCCGAATCCACCGCCCTCGCGAGGCCCGATGCTGACTTCGCAGGTGACGGCGGCCTCGCGGGCGTTCTTCTTGTGCTGCCTGGCGACGAAGTCGAGTGCCCCGCCGAAGCAAGCCGCGTAGCCGGCGGCGAAGAGATGTTCGGGAGTGGTGGTGTGAAGCTTACCCGGTCCGCCCATCGCCTTTGGCACGGAAAGATCGGCGCTCACGGAGCCGTCGGATGCCTCGGTATGTCCATTTCTGCCGCCCGAAGCGGTTGCGATTGCCGTGAAGAGCGGCTGAATTTTGTCCATGGATTATCCTCTTTCATCTGGAAAGGATTGTCTAGTGGGAGCATTTTGTTTGCGCGCGGGGTCGGCGGCCGCTGCCGCCGCGAGGATCGCCGGAGAACAATTGCAGCAGGTGGATCTTCACTACCGAAATGACGAGGTTTTCGTCATGTGGACGGAAAACCGACACCGAAGCGTGCGAATCGCGGACACCGTGCCGTGTTTCTGCGGATTGCCATTGGCCCGCGAAGTGCCTCGTGTTTCACCGGAAGACACAGGAGACCTATGCTCACAACGACTCGGCCCAGAACGAAGCGGCCGGCCGCACAACAACACTCGTCGGCGGCCAACGGCAATTCGCCGGGTTCTCCAATGACCATCGGCAGTTATCTGGCGACCAGGCTTGAGCAGATCGGCCTCAAACATCACTTTGCAGTTGCAGGGGATTACAACCTTGCTCTTTTGGATCAGCTTCTTCTGAACGAGAACGTGAGCCAGGTCTACTGTTGCAATGAACTAAACTGCGGGTTTGCCGCTGAAGGTTATGCGCGCGCGCACGGCGCCGCGGCCTGCGTGGTCACTTACAGCGTGGGGGCTCTGTCGGCGTTCAACGCTCTGGCCTCTGCGTATGCGGAGAGCCTGCCTGTGATCCTCATCTCCGGCAGCCCAAACACGAACGATCTCGGCGCCGGTCATCTGCTACACCACACGTTGGGGACGCTGAACTTCCGCTATCAATTGGAAATGGCGCGCCACATTACCTGTGAGGCAGTGGCAATCACTCACCCCGAGGAAGCGCCCTGGCTGATTGACAAGGCGATTCGCGCCGCCCTCCGAAACAGAAAGCCCGTCTACATCGAGATCCCGTGTAACCTATCTGGGGCCCATTGCTCGGCGCCGGGGCCGCAAACCTCGCTTTTGGGCTTACCTGAAAGCGACCCGGCGTCATTGGCCGCCGCAGTGGATGCCGCGAGCGCGTTCCTTGGGAAGGCGATCAGACCAATTCTACTCGCGGGGCCCAAACTGAAATCATACGGCGGAACGGGGGCCTTTCGCGACCTGGCAGAGGCAGTCGGCTGCGGTGTCGCCGTGATGCCCAGCGCGAAGGGCTTCTTCCCGGAAGAGCACGCCCAGTTTATCGGCGTTTATCTTGGCTCCGTCAGCAGTCCGGGTTGCAGCGAGTTGGTTGAATCGGCTGACGCAGTGTTAGCCGCTGGACCTATCTTCAATGACTACACGACAGTAGGATGGTCCGCGCAACCAGCAGTGAGCAAGACAATACATGTAGATCCGGATCGTGTTCGGGTCGCTGGGGTCACGTATAACGGTGTAGTCCTGAACGAGTTTCTCGCGGCACTCGCCGAGGCTGCGAAAGAGAGCCCCAGGAACGCAACAACATTGATCGAGTTCCGGCGTACCCAGGTTGCAACCGCTCAACCAGCGAAACCGGAACCGGACGCTCCCCTGACGCGGGCTGAAATGTGCCGTCAGGTTCAAGGCGTTATCGATCAAGACACGACTTTGATCGTAGAAACCGGAGACTCCTGGTTCAACGGCTTCAACATGGCGCTGCCGAACGGCGCGGAGTTCGAGATCGAAATGCAATACGGTCACATCGGCTGGTCCGTGCCGGCGACGTTTGGATATGCATTGGGCGCTCCTGGCCGGCGGGTCGTGTTGATGGTGGGTGACGGCTCGTTCCAGTTGACGGCGCAGGAAGTCTGCCAGATGGTCCGGCTCAGGCTGCCCGTAATTATCTTTCTCGTCAATAATCGCGGCTACACGATCGAGGTGGAAATCCACGATGGGCCATACAACAACATAAAGAACTGGGACTACGCGGGGATTATGGCAGTATTCAATTCCACTGACGGTAACGGACGAGGTTTCCGCGCTACGACCGGAAAGGAACTGGCCGGCGCCATCAAGAAGGCGCTCGCCCATAAGACCGGGCCGACGCTGATCGAATGTACGATCGACCGCGACGATTGCACGAAGCAGCTGATGGAGTGGGGAGCCCGGGTTGCCGCGGCCAACGGCCGACCTCCCCAGAGCGCCTAGTTGCCATGGATTTTCTCCGCCAAGCTGGCGACGCGGTGATTCTGATCACACTCACGCTGTGCCTGCAGTGCGGCGGGATGGCAGCTCTCATCAATTGGGGAATCACGCATTTTTCACGAACCGGGCATAGACTCGGCCCCATTCGCTCCACGGTGCTGATCGTGCGGCTATCCAGTTTGATGATAACGCTTCACATGTCTCAGATCGTGTTATGGGCGGCCTTTTATCGCCTGCATTGTTTTTCCTCGTGGGAATCCGCGTTCTATTTCTCGACTGCCAATTACTCGACGGTCGGCTGCACAGATCCCGTTCTCCCGCCGGTATGGCGGGTTTTGGGCCCGGTAGAGAGTGTAACCGGCGTCCTGATGTGTGGACTCACTGCGAGCTTTCTATTTGCTATCGTGACGCGCCTCGTGGATCGTGAGACGCGGTTCTCGGCGGACCAGCCTCCGGGCATCGAACGGGCATCCACGCCTGAACACTCGAGCGTTCAGTGGTAGTTATGACCCACCGGCACAGAGGATTGCGATATTTGCCAACAAAGATCCCCGCGACGGCGGTCCTCTCTTTTGAAGAATGCAACGACTGCCCGACGGAGGGAACTCAACGCATATGAACTGGCCGCTGGTGGTCTATTTCGTCTTCGTCGTTGTTCTAGTGGCGGTGGTTCTCGCCGTCTCTTACTTCTTAGGGCAGAAGCACTCCGAACCTGCTACCGGCGAGCCGTACGAAGGCGGCATTGTCTCAGAGGGATCGGCCCACGTGCGTTTTTCGATGCGCTACTACCAGCTGGCGATGTTCTTCGTCGTCTTCGACCTGGAAGCGGTCTTCGTCTACGCCTGGGCTGGAGCGGCTCGCGAACTTGGCTGGGCTGGGTATTGGGGGGTTGTGCTGTTCGTCGCAACGCTGGCCGCGGCGCTGCTCTATGTCTGGAGGATCGGCGCGTTGGACTGGTCGAGGAAATCAGATATTCGAGGTGAGAATCGCCATGCAGTGGACACTAACCAAGCCTGACATAACTGGACTGACCGCAATTCCGGACGCGGAGCCTCTGGAACAGACCGTGCGGCGAAGCGTCGTTCTCTCCCGCCTCGAGGATCTGGTGCAGTGGGGCCGCAAGAACTCGGTATGGCCCTTCAACTTCGGACTCTCCTGCTGCTACGTGGAGATGGCCACCAGCATCACCAGCAAGTTCGACGTTTCGCGCTTCGGCGCCGAAGTGATTCGCGGCACGCCTCGGGAAGCAGACCTGATGGTTGTCGCCGGGACGGTGTTCCTAAAGATGGCGCCTATCGTTCAGCGGCTTTATGAGCAGATGATGGAGCCGCGCTGGGTGATCTCGATGGGGTCGTGCGCGAATTCGGGCGGCATGTACGACATCTACAGCGTCGTGCAGGGCGTCGACAAGTTTCTGCCTGTAGATGTCTATGTGCCGGGCTGCCCGCCGCGGCCGGAAGCGTTTCTGGAAGGGCTCCTGCTGTTGCGGCAGGCTGTGGGGACGGAACGGCGCCCGCTGAGTTGGGTGGTAGGCCCGCAGGAAACTACGCGCGTTCCCATGCCATCGATGCGAGACCTGATGCAGCCGTCGCGGAAGAAGATGACCGTGTTGCGGGAGACCAACGAAGTATGATCGCCGCTCCGACGATCGCCGACGAAATCCGCGAACGGTTTGGCCCGGCTGCGACCGCGCAAGAGACCCACGACCGGATACCCACGTTTTGGGTGGCGAAGGACCGCATGCCTGCGCTTCTCCGCTTTCTTAAGGAAGAGGTGGAGCAGCCCTACAAAATGCTGTACGACCTCTCCGCGATCGACGAGCGTATGAGGGTGCATCGCGATGGGCAGCCTGCGAGCGATTTCACGGTCGTCTATCACCTCCTCTCGTTCGAGAGAAACGCATATCTGCGCATCAAGGTAGCGTTGGCCGAAGGCCGGCCCTCGCTGCCCACGATCACTCATCTCTGGCCGGCCGCGAACTGGTACGAACGCGAAGTGTGGGACATGTTTGGGATAGCGTTCGACGGCCACCCGCACATGGCACGAATCCTGATGCCCAACAGTTGGACGGGTCATCCCCTGCGCAAAGAGCACCCGGCTCGCGCGACGGAAATGGAGCCGTATCGGTTGTGCCCGGAAAAGGAGGACGCCGAGCAGGAAGCGCTTCGGTTCCGTCCGGAGGAGTGGGGCATGCGCCGTGAGCGCGACGGCTCGGACTTCCTTTTTCTCAATATCGGCCCGCAGCACCCCGGTACGCACGGCGTGTTGCGCATCGCGGTGCAGCTTGACGGCGAGGAGATCGTGGATGCGATTCCCCAGATCGGATTCCACCATCGCGGCGCCGAGAAGATGGGCGAGCGGCAGTCGTGGCACGGCTACATCCCCTATACCGATCGGATCGACTACCTGGGCGGGGTAATGAACAACCTGGCCTATCTGACGGCCGTTGAGAAGCTGGCGGGGATTTCCGTGCCGCCGCGGGCGGAAGTGATCCGCGTGATGCTTGCGGAGCTGTTTCGCATCATCAGCCACCTGGTCTGGTACGGGACGTTCGCGCAGGACCTGGGACAGATGTCGCCAGTGTTCTTTACCTTCAACGATCGCGAGCGCGCCTTCGGGATCGTTGAGGCGATCACCGGCGCGCGCATGCACCCGGCGTGGTTTCGAATTGGGGGAGTGGCCGCGGACCTGCCAAATGGCTGGCAGAAGATGTTCCTCGATTTCATCCGTTACCTTCCGAAGCGTCTGCTCGAGTATGACCGCACGATTATGCGCAACGCGATCTTTAAGGGGCGCACTCAGGGAATCGGCGCATTCACCGTGGACGAGGCCATCGAGTGGGGCGTGACCGGCGCCAATCTGCGCGCGTGCGGGCTGGAATGGGACTTCCGCAAGAAGCAGCCCTACTGCGGCTACGACCAATTCCAGTTCGATATTCCCACTGCCAGGAATGGCGATTGCTACGCCCGCGCGGCCGTGCGCATCGAGGAAATGCGCCAGAGCCTTCGCATCATCGAGCAATGCGTGAGGAACATGCCCGGAGGTCCGTACAAATCGGATCACCACCTGGCCACGCCGCCCGTGAAGGAGCGCACGATGCACGACATCGAAACGCTGATCACGCACTTTCTGAACGTGAGCTGGGGACCAGTGATGCCGCCGGGCGAAGCGCTCGGCGCCATTGAAGCCGCGAAGGGGAACAACGGTTACTACCTGGTGAGCGACGGAAGCACGGTCTCGTACCGCACCCGCATCCGTACGCCGTCTTTTGCACACATCCAGACGCTGCCGCGGCTCGCGCGGGGAACGACGATTTCGGACCTCGTGGTGATTTTGGGCAGCTTGGATTTCGTGTTGGCAGATGTCGACCGGTGAGGATTTGAGCGATGCTGACGACGGAAGAAATTCACGAAATTGAGAGCGAGGCGGCGCGCTATCCGAGGCGCGACGCCGTTTCCATCGACGCGCTGAAGATCGTCCAGAAACGCCGCGGCTGGGTCTCCGACGAGAGCCTCCGCGACATCGCACAGCACATCGGCATGTCCCCGACGGATCTGGACAGCGTTGCCACGTTTTACAACCTGATCTATCGCAGACCCGTAGGCCGCCACGTCATCTCGGTCTGCGACAGCGTGAGTTGCTGGATCCTGGGCTGCGAATCCATACGGGAGCATCTCCAAAAGCGCCTGGGCATCGGACTGGGTGAGACGACGCCCGACCATCGCTTTACGCTGCTGCCGACTGTCTGCCTCGGATGCTGCGATCGCGCCCCGGCACTGATGGTGGACGGCGATCTGCACACCGATCTGGATCCGCTGAAAATCGACACGGAGCTCGAGAAGTACAAATGACAAGCGCTATGGAAAAACCGCTGACCGGGAATGTCCGCCCGGATGGATCGGTTCTGGATTTGCCGGCCTACGAGCAGGCCGGCGGCTACCAGGCGATCCGCAAGGTGCTGAAGGGCGGCATGACGCCGAAAGCGGTCATCGCGGCAGTCACGGACGCGAATCTTCGCGGGCGGGGCGGGGCGGGATTCCCAACCGGCTTGAAATGGTCTTTCGTCCCTGTGGGCATGGACGCGCCAAACCCCACGTACCTGGTGATCAACGCCGATGAGATGGAGCCGGGCACGTTCAAAGACCGATTCCTGCTGGAGCGGAATCCACACCAGCTCATCGAAGGCGCGATCATCGCCAGCTTCGCCATCGAAGCGGACATCGCGTACATCTTCCTGCGTGGAGAATACACGCTGGCCGCGGAACGGATTTCCCGCGCCATCTCGGAAGCATATGAGCGCAACTATCTGGGCAAAGACATCCTCGGTTCGGGTTACAGCCTGGAGTTGCATCTGCACCTTAGCGGCGGCCGTTATATCTGCGGGGATGAGACCGGGTTGCTGAATGCGCTGGAAGGCAAGCGCGCGAATCCGAGAGCGAAACCGCCGTTTCCTGTAGTGGTAGGGCTGTTCGGCAAACCGACCGTTGTGAATAACGTGGAGACCATCAGTAACGTGCCCCACATCCTCAACAACGGCGCCGAGTGGTTCCACGGGCTGAGCCGGACGAAGGATGGCGGCACAAAGCTCTACGGTGTCAGCGGAAAAGTGAAGCGTCCCGGACTATGGGAACTGCCCATGGGGACGACAGTCCGCGTAATTCTCGAGGAGCACGCCGGCGGCATGCGTGACGGGCTGAAGTTCCGCGGATTGCTGCCGGGCGGCAGTTCTACTCCGTTCATCGTCGAAGAGCACCTGGACACGCCCATGGACTTCACCGAGATGCCGAAAGCCGGCAGCCGCCTGGGAACAGGCACCATGATCGTGCTGGATGACCATACCTGTCCGGTGGGCATGGCATGGAACATGACGAAGTTTTTCGCGCGCGAATCCTGTGGATTCTGCACGCCCTGCTGGAGCGGGCTGGGTTGGGCGGAACGGATTCTGCGGTCGATAGAGGACGGCCAGGGAAAGCCGGGCGACCTGGAGAAGCTGGCGTCTCAAACCAAGATGTGGAGTCCCGGGAACACGTTCTGCGCACTCGCGCCTGGGGCTGCCGATCCGCTCGAAACCGCCATGAAATACTTTCGCGCCGATTTTGAGCGCCACATCGCCGAGCACCGCTGTCCCTGGAAATAAGTATGGCTACCGTTTACGTTGACAACAAACCTTACCCGATGAACCCCGAGGAGAATTTACTCCACGGCTGTCTGTCGCAAGGCTTGAACCTGCCGTACTTCTGCTGGCATCCGGCTCTGGGTTCGGTGGGCGCTTGCCGCCAGTGCGCGGTGAAGCTCTTCAAGGATGAGCACGATCCGCACGGCAAAATCGTCATGTCCTGCATGACCCCGGCTGCGGAGGGGACACGCATCTCAATCGCGGATGAGGAGGCTGCCCAATTCCGCGCGGGCGTCATCGAAGGACTCATGCTGAATCACCCGCATGACTGCCCGGTGTGCGATGAAGGCGGCGAGTGCCATTTGCAGGACATGACCGTAATGACCGGTCATGACTACCGCCGCTACGAATTCGACAAGCGCACCTTCCGCAACCAGAACCTGGGTCCGCTGGTGAATCATGAGGCGAACAGGTGCATCCAGTGTTACCGCTGCGTGCGTTATTACCGCGACTACGCGGGCGGCAGAGATCTCAACGCGTTTGCCTCGCGCAATACGGTGTTCTTCGGCCGTCACGAAGATGGCGTCCTGGAGAATGAATTCAGCGGCAACCTGGTGGAGATTTGTCCGACGGGCGTTTTCACCGACAAGACTTTGAAGCATCATTACTCCCGCAAGTGGGACCAGCAGTTCGCTCCGTCAGTTTGCGTTCATTGTGCGCTGGGCTGCAACATCGATGCCGGCGAGCGCTACGGCACTCTGCGGCGCATCGTCAATCGCTATAACCACGAAGTGAACGGCTATTTCCTGTGTGACCGGGGGCGGTTTGGCTATGAGTTCGTGAACAGCGAACAGCGGCTTCGGCAGCCGCTGCTCAATGGCAAGCCCATTTCCGTCGCGGAGGCCCGGCGTCATCTGGAAGACCGGGCCGCCGGCGGCAGCGTGATTGGTATCGGTTCGCCGCGTGCGTCGCTGGAGGCCAACTTTGCCCTCCGGACCCTCGTGGGCGCGGAGCGGTTCTTTTCGGGAATGGCCGATGATCAAACGGCGCTGGCTGGCCGCTTGATCAAGATGCTGCGGGGTGGTCCCACGCGGACGCCCACGCTACGCGAAATCGAAGAGTCTGACGCGGTATTCATCCTCGGTGAAGATGTCACCAGTGTCGCGCCCAGAATGGCGCTGGCTCTCCGGCAGTCGGTGCGCCAGCAGCCGATGGAGATTGCCAGGCGGGCGCACATCCCGTTGTGGATGGATCACGGAGTGCGGGACGCACTGCAGGACTCGAAAGGCCCGCTGTTCATTGCGACCCCGTATCCGACTCGCCTCGACGAGGTTGCTACCGCTACGTTCCGCGGCGCACCCGACGACCTGGCGCGGCTGGGCTTTGCCGTGGCCCACGCCCTCAATCCGGAGGCGCCCTCGGCCCAGGATTTCCCGCTGATCGCTGAAATGATTGCGAGCGCGCTGAAAACTGCGAAGAAGCCCCTCGTGATTTCGGGTATGAGCTGCTCCAGTCAAGCCGTGATGGAAGCGGCCGCCAATGTGGCGATGGCGGCACACGCGGCGCTCAGCCTGACAGCCCCCGAATGCAACACCGTGGGTGCGGCCATGATCGGCGGCGCTCCGCTTTCAGCGGCCTTTGAAGCTGTGAGGAAGGGGAGCGCGGACACAGTGATCATCCTGGAGAATGACCTTTATCGACGTGCACCCGCCGCCGAAGTGGATGCTTTTCTCGCCTCCGCCAAACACGTGATCGTCCTCGACCACCTGGCCAACCCGACTACCGAGAAGGCGGAGTTGGGACTGCCGGCCGGGACCTTCGCGGAATCCGATGGCACATTCATCAGCAGCGAAGGCCGCGCCCAGAGATTCTTCCAGGCGTTTGCGCCGCAGAACGAAGTTCTCGCGAGCTGGCGCTGGTTGAAGCCGGATCGCTGGCAGAACCTGGACGATGTGCTTGCCGCTTTGTCGAGGGCACTGCCCGACCTGGCGCCGGCGGCGTATGCCGCGCCCTCAGCCGCGTTCCGAATTTCCGGAGCGAAGATCCCGCGCTCGCCCCACCGCGAAAGTGGCCGGACCGCCACGCTCGTCAACATCAATATTTCCGAGCCCAAGACACCTGAGGATCCGGATTCGGCACTGTCTTTTTCGATGGAAGGAACGCCGGACAAGCCTCCGGCGGCTCTGATCCCATTTTTCTGGTCGCCAGGTTGGAACTCCATTCAGGCGACGAATACCTATCAAGAGGAACCGGGTGGACCTTTGCGCGGCGGCGATGCGGGTGTTCGTATGTTCGAGCCTGCGGCGCCGAACGGCCAGGGGTGGTTCAGCGCGATCCCACCCGCGTTCCAACCGCGCGAAGGTGAGTGGCTGCTGGTGCCCATGTATCACTTCATCGGCTCCGAGGAATTGAGTCCGGCGGCGCGCGGGCTTCGAGAACTGGCAACGAAGGCGCACGTGGCAGTCAACTGCACCGATCTGGCAGAGGGCACGGACGTCGAAGTGAGCTGCGCGAGTGGTACTTTCCGGCTTCCAGTGCGTCTCCGGGCTGATCTTCCGCCGGGCGTTGCATGCCTGTCTGCTGGAATCGCTCCGCTGACCGGAGTCACACTGCCCGCGTGGGGCAAGATCGGGAGCCCGAAATGACAAGTCCGTACCCGCTTCTTTCGATCCTCGGAATCGTGATTGTGGCGCTAACGATCGCGGCCTCTCTCATCTATGTAGAGCGCCGGCTGCTTGCGCTCTGGCAAGACCGTTACGGTCCGAACCGAACGGGGCCTTTCGGGCTCCTACAGGTTGTCGCGGATGCCATCAAGATCTTCATGAAGGAGGACTGGGTCCCTCCGTTTGTGGACAAACCTGTTTTCATTCTGGCCCCGGCCGTCATCTTCGTCACCGTGCTCATGTCCTTCGCGGTGCTTCCAGTCGCCCCGGGAATCATAGTGGCCGACCTGAATGTCGGCGTCCTGTTCTTTCTCGCCATGTCGTCGCTTGGAGTCTACAGCGTCGTGCTCGCCGGATGGTCCTCGGACAACAAGTACGCGCTGCTTGGCGGGATGCGGGCCGCGGCGCAGATGCTGAGCTATGAGGTCTTCATGGGCCTTTCCCTCATGGGGGTAGTGATCCTGACCGGGTCGTTCAGCCTGACGGCCATCGTCGAAGCGCAAAGGAAGATCTGGTTCGTGATTCCGCAGTTTCCGGGCTTCGTCCTGTTTCTGATTGCCGGTCTGGCGGAAACGCGCCGCATCCCATTCGATCTTTCGGAAGCCGAAAGCGAGCTGGTGGCAGGCTATCACTCCGAGTACTCGGGGATGAAGTTCGGCATGTTCTTCGTGGGAGAGTACATGGGAATCACGTTGATCTCGGCCATGATCTCGGTTCTCTTTTTCGGGGGCTGGCTGGGACCAGTCCTGCCCGGATTGGTCTGGTTTCTGATCAAGACCTTTTTCTTCATTTCATTCTTTGTTCTGGTGCGGGCCGCCTTGCCTCGTCCGCGATTCGATCAGCTCATGTCCTGGAGCTGGAAAGTGATTTTGCCGCTGGCGCTGGCCAACGTTCTGCTGGTTGGTGCGGCGGTCCTATTGTGGAGTTAATCAAATGTTCAGCATGATTCGAACCATCTGGTACGTGTTCCTCCACGCCTTCCAAAAGAGGATTACGGTTCTGTATCCGGAGCAGAAGCC
>Ga0335081_10002721_pt1 | contig 27839 bp, 15 predicted proteins | sample Lox_Sample_35_FD_206713 | JGI IMG/M metagenome (GOLD analysis project Ga0335081, IMG submission 206713) | Soil microbial communities from Loxahatchee National Wildlife Refuge, Florida, United States - Lox_Sample_3.5 | ecosystem: Environmental > Terrestrial > Soil > Wetlands | place: USA...
GGAAATCTATCCCAGTATGCTGGGACGTATCAAGTACTTCAGCTCCAAGGCAGTCAGGATCTGTTGATAGTTCCTACACCCCTGCCTGCGGCAGTATATCTGTTTGGTTCTGGATTGCTGGGACTGGCGGGGTTTAGGAAAAGAATGAAGCAGGCGTGATGGCCATTAAAGCAATGAGTCCATGCCCATTTCTTTAAAAAAATAGTTAGCCGGTGTTGCAGGGTCCTTTGCTGACCGGCAGAAGATTTTTCGCGCACCAGAAAGCCAGAAACGAGATAGAGGCGCACTCTCGGTTCGGGCCTTTTATCAGATTCAGGGTACTTGGCTGTCCTCCTGAAGGGAACAGGAAGCCCGGATCACAAACCTGCCGCACAATGTTGAGCGTTCTTTGGGCTGAACCGGCGGGTTCAATAATCCAAAAAGGAAAGGAGGGAGAAAAACAACAGAAGGCTTTCACGCATTGATGCAGCAACAGGTGGGATGCCGGCGCGAGCCCGCATCCGGCCTTCAGTATAAAGCCAAAATCCGGGTAACCGGGTGACGGAAAGCCAACGGGTCCACCAGAGATGGATGGCCGGGTTGCCTGAGGGGAAGGTGCCCAGCGGACCAGACAGAAGCGCATAGAGCCCCGCTTATGAAGCGAACAGGGCGATGAATAACATGAAGAGTCGTGCGCAACGAAATAGGCCGATGGGCAGCGTTAACAATTCACCCAATTTCAAAACTCAGGAGAAGATGACAATGAAAAAAATAATGATGCTTTTAATCGTAGCCGTACTCATGCTCGGCATGAGCGGCAATGCTATGGCCTTCTTCGGCGAAGGCGACCTGATCCGCGTCGTGTATTCCACGATCAACGGCACGGGCAATGAATTTGCTACCGACCTCGGCAGCTTATCGACGCTTCTCAGCTCGCCTGGTAACATCACCACCGGCGCTTTTAGCGTATTGCCAGGCCAGACGGATTTCAGCAACACGAGAGTAGCATACTTCGTTTATGACTTCTCGGGAACTAATGGCCATATGTGGTCAAGCGGTCCGCAAAATCCTCTCGGCGTTACTGCTGGCTCGTTTGCAAATGCGCAGGGTGGCATGTACACTGCCGCGTCGCTTTGGGCGACGAGCGGTACTAACACCTTTTCGAATACACAGGCCAATCCGTCGTCCTACTGGATTAACGTGAATGAGAGCGGTTCAGCCCTCGGTACGTTTGATAATTATCTTAAATCTTCTGCTGAGGCGAATCTTACTGCACTGAATACGCCGGGCGGGTTTGTTGATCAGTATCTGTATTATTATGGCGCCGACCCGCTAAACAGTCCCACTATCACGCAAGTCGCCATGATTCAGACCAATGCTAACGGCACGACGACGCTTTCGACGGTTCCGATTCCCGCGGCTGCATACCTCTTCGGCTCCGGCCTGCTCGGTATGTTCGGCCTGCGCAGGAAGATGGCTGCTTAAGACATTCTCTGTCAATAGTTGATTTTAACATTTTCGCGAAGTATTCAGTTCAATTTCTTAAGGAGAAAAATAATGAAGATCAAAACGTTTGTTACATCATTCATCGCGGGCGCTGGCATCCTCGCAATGGTTGGAACGGCTTCCGCAAACTGCTGGAATACCGGCACAAATGCACCAACAGTTCCTACAGGGGATCTGAATGTTTATGGGGCATCCGCCCAGTTCGCATTCTGGTCTTCTGAAGCCCACAATTATCTGGCTGCAGCTGGTTGCACATGGAAAAATGGGGGTTCCTGGGCTGACTCTGAGGCGTGGGACAACAAAAGCAATCCCTCTCATTATGTTGTCCAGGCTGATTGCAGTGGCGTAGGCGGCCCCGCAACGGTAAATTTCCGCGTATCCTCCAAGGCATCCTATGACGGACCGTCTGCAGTCGATAATCAGCAGACTCCGTACACCGACAACTCCTGCGGACTGGGTGCAGCATTGAATCAGAGGCCTATGCTCAACGTTGGGCCTGGCACGAGATGTGCCTTTACGGCGGGCGGAAACCTGACTTGCGGTGCTCCGTCAGCTACCACTGGCGATTGCACAACCGTCAACTGGGGTGCTTCTGATGTTGCAGTCGGAGACTTTCAGCAGGTTTCCGGCCCCGTCTCCGGCCGCAACTTCATACTTAATCCTCTGGCCATTACGAGTCCGGATGTGCATGATTTCTGTAATCCAGTCGCAATCAACTTTGGGTTCTTTGTAAACAAGGCAACCGTCACCAAGCAGTCCGATGGAACTCCTCTGGATAATATTTCCACCATGGAAGCAAGGTTGATCTTTTCCGGGGCCCTGACCGACTGGAGTCAGTTGGCCTCTACACCGACGAACACGCAGGCCATTGTCGCCTGCGCGCGGAATGCAGGCTCCGGGACGCATGCAACGCTCGACTTCATGATCGAGAGACCGGGGCAGCTCTTCAGGGTTGGAGTTGGCAACAAAAAGTTCAACGAATCGACTGGCAATGAAATAACCTGCATCCAGAGCAATAACGGTGCCATCGGTTATACAGACTCTGACCGTTTAATAAGCTTCCCCAACGCCGCATTATCAGGGCCACTCTCGATTGATGGTGTTGCGCCGAGCAAAGCAGCTGTGATAAACATGACGTATTTGTTCACAGACGGTTCGCAGCATGCATATGTTAAAGACGCAAATGCAGCAACGAACTTCTTTAAGGATGTCTGCCTGTGGGCTGGAGCGCCTGCCGCAGTCAGCCGTGTAAACGCTCTCTTTGCCCCGACTTGCCAGATGCCTTTCGTGGCTATCAACTCCCTCGCTAACTGGAGCGTGAACACGATGGGCACCGGCGGCTGCACCTGCACTGGCATCTAATACGCGACACACTTACGTAATGTTTTAACTCTAGCGGGCCCCCCCGAAAGGGGCCCCGTTCTTTTTTTTACAATTGGCGGGCGCATTGTGTTCTTCATTCGAATTTCTGCCGCAGCTCGCGAACTCATCATTTTTTTCAGGTACCTCGATGGATGTCATCATACTGTAACAGAACTGGAGTAGATTCCAAGCTTATACGCTTGTAGATGTCGTCTCATGATTAATGATGAAGGTAAAAAAATAAAGAGGTTTACTCAATAACTACGGCTGCAGGGAGGACTTACAATGGGTTCAAGAAAGATTCGATTTATTGCTATTGCAGCATGCGTGGTTTCATTAGCTCTGGGGATATACCGTGTACCGCAGGCAACATCGGCCGAAGCAGCAGCTCCCAGCAAGGAAAGCGTCAGAGAAGTCCTGAAGGAGTTTGCGCCGGATGTGATGATCCTTTCCGTGGAAAAGACACCGATCGAAGGGCTTTGGGAGGTAGCTGTTTCCATGAACGGCGGAAACAAGTCTGTCATGTATCTGGATTCGGCGAAAAAATATCTTGTTCAGGGTGCGATAGTCAATCTTGCCACAAAGGTGAATCTAACCCAGGAAAAGTTTGACGAAATCAACAAGGTGGACATATCTAAAGTTCCACTTCAGGGTTCGATCATAGTTGGTGACCCGAAGGCAAAAAACAGGATCTTTGTGTTCACCGATCCAGATTGCCCGTACTGCATCAAGTTCCACGATGAGATCAAGAAAGTGATCGAGAAGCGGAAGGACATCGTATTTTACGTCAAGCTCTTCCCCCTTTCGTCCATTCACCCCAAAGCACGCGAAAAATCAATGGCCATAATTTGCGAAAAGGACAATGACAAGGCCGTCAAGATGCTCGAGGATGCCTATGCAAAAAAGGACATCCCAAAGGCAGCCTGCACTTCCCCAGCAGTGGATGAGACCGTAAAGCTCGGGCAATCGCTGGGAGTGCAAGGGACGCCGACCATCATTTTCGCTGACGGAAAAATCAGGCATGGTATGTCCGCAGAAGAGGTAATGACGCTGGTCGACGCCGGAAACAGATAAGAATTCTTTTCTGATAGGGGCCCGGGATGGCCCCGATTCTTTTTGCATATCCAGATGGATGATGCAGTTAGAACCAGGGCGTAACGATGACGAAAGTTGAAAGCTGCCAGGCGCAGGTTGTATTAGACGAAATGAATACCGTTAAAATCCTTTTATCGGTATGTGCCCGGCCTGGGGACTGCAACTTAGGTGTTTAAATAAGAAAAAAGACTCGTTTTCATCAAATCTTCTTCTAATTGTAATACGGCCGTAACAATAAATTGATAAATTAAAAAACCTAAACAAAGGGTACTTTGCTGAATTGATGCATTGCGCATCAACGACCGGGAAGCCCGCAATTCTTAAGTCCTCTTTTGAGCTTCCCAAGATGATAACCTGCTACCAAATACTGATAATTCAAAACAAAAAAGCAGTTAGGACGCAGAACAAATGGATAAACACAGATACAGCATTAAGAAAGATTTCGTTGAATTATTAAAAGATTCAATAGCAAGATGAATCCTCTTTTATTTCAAATACTTTAGATTTATACGCATATACCTATAGCTCATCACCGTCCAAATTCCGATTTAAGGATAATTCAACTGTTGTTCCCAACCTCGAGGTGCCCATGGAAAAGCTGAAAAGACTGAGCGAAACGATCAAAATGCTTATGGAAGGGAAGTTCAACGGCTACATCAAGATCAATTTCAGCCAGGGAAGTCTCGGCCGGATCGAAAAATCGGAGGAGTTCGAGCTCACGCACGTCGTTGTTGCGGATAAGGCCTTGATCCAAGTCTGCAGGGAAAAGGATATTCAGCAGGAGTTACCGGATAAGAATGATATGCCGATAATGCTCCAGTGGCTGCTTCCTATCTTCGTTAGTGTCTGGACTATTGCGGGATGCGCCGCCACGGGAACGCATCAGATGCTGCAGGCAGATCACGCTCCCGCGGCAGCCACGGAAAGACTGATACAGCCCGGAGATACGGCGTCCATTCGTTATTTGTGCCGGCTCCCGTCTGGTGATGTTGCGGCCGCAACTGATCATGTCGCGGATAACCTGCCTAAATCGAATATTTATGTGCAGCGGTTGGAGTCTGGTCCCCTGTCACTCTCCGCAATAAGCCCTGCGGAGGCGAAGCGGCCGGAGCTGACGCCTTTCAGCGAGCGTTCCTTCGAAGACGAAATCCAGAATCAACTCGGGCAGGCGATTGTCGGCATGAAGGAGGGCGAGAGGCGCACGGCAGAGATCAAGTCCGAGGATGCCGTGCCATCTGTTCCCGAGAAATATCTCGCGCGTCTGAATCGGGTCCGCACGCAACCCAAAGTGGTCGTAATGCAAAAGCACACCTACGAGTACCTGACGAACCAAACTCCTGAGATCGGACAGGCATATACTTACGATACCGATTTTCCTGGCAAAGTGGAGTCGATTTCGGACAAGGACGTAACGATCAAGATTTTCGTCACACCGGGGACCAAAGAGACCCTTTTCGGTCCGGGCCGCATCAGGGAAGAGGGCGATAATTACATACTGGACATCGATGCGCGCAAAGGCGCGCTCGTCCGCGCGACAGGCATGGTCGGGCGGATTTCCTACGTTGACGATAAGAGCTTCACAGTGGACTTTGGAAACGCTTTTGGAGGCGAAACGCTGCTCTGCGATGTGACCGTGGAAAAAATTGCAGATGCTAATCTCCGGACGAGCGAGACTACCACTAGGTGAAAACGATTGGTCGGCTTCTCATTCGAGTAATGGTCATGGTCATGGTATGCACGGCTATCCTGTCCCGACCGGGTATCGCCGAAGAAACCGGCGAAGCAGGCTTCGCGATCAAGGCTTTCGAGGTGACCGGCAACACTCTGTTCACCGATGACCAGATTCGCACCGCGGTCATCCTGTACACCGGTTCCAACAGGACCGCGGCGGATGTGGAAAAGGCGCGCGATTCGCTGGAAAAGAAATACCACGATGCCGGGTATCCGGCCGTGATGGTGAACATCCCGGAACAGACCCTGCAAGACGGCATCGTCAAACTGCAGGTGATCGAGAGCCGGATCGGCAGGGTGAAGGTCACTGGCAACCGGTATTTTACCAGGGAAAAGATGTTGAAGGACCTGCCGTCCTTCACGCCTGGTGCCATCCTCTACCTGCCTCAGGTCCAACAGGAGCTTTCGCAGCTGAACAGAAGCCAGGATTTAAAGGTGGAACCAGTGATGTCGCCAGGCAAGGAAGTGGGGACTATCGATGTTGAACTCAGGGTGGAGGATCATCTTCCCCTGCACGGGTTTCTGGAACTGAACAACCGGGCGAGCCCTGACACGGAGCCGTTGCGGCTCAATGCGGCAATCCACTATGACAATCTCTGGCAGCGTGAGCATTCCCTTTCCTTTCAGTACCAGATATCGCCGCAGAATGCGGATCAGGTGCAGGCGTTGAGCGCCTCCTATACGTTGCCTGCGCCGTGGCAAAAGGACGACCAGTGGGCGTTTTACGGCATATGGTCGAATAGCAATACCGCATTCGGCGAAGGCTTCCAAATAGTGGGAAAAGGGGATATCTTCGGCACGCGCTATGTTGTGATGCTGCCCGAGTACCAATTGTATTCTCATACGCTTACTCTGGGTCTCGATTACAAAAGCATACACCAGACAACACCGACTACAACAGAAATTGCACAGACGACAACGGAAGATATCCCGGTTCAATATACACCGTTTTCGTTTTCCTACAGCTCTTCTTTACCGGATAAATGGGGTGGGATGAGCCAGTTTGGCGCAGGATTGAACATGAACTTCCGGTCATCCAGCAATCAAGAAATGAAGTTCGAGACCAGCCGCTACAAGGCATCTGCGAACTACCTCGTCTTCACAGCAAGCGCGCTGCGCATGCAGAAACTGACTTGGGGCATGAACCTATCTTTGAAAGTGGACGGCCAGGTAGCCGATCAGCCGCTTATCAACAGCGAGCAGTACACTGCGGGCGGGATGGAAAGCGTACGGGGGTATAAGGAAAGCGAGGTACTAGGCGATAATGCGCTGCATGGGATGTTTGAACTTTCCTTTCCTGACCCTCTTGGACGGACCGCGATGGGAAAGAAGGTTCAAATAAGCCCTTTTATCTTCTATGACTTCGCGTCGCTGACGATCAAAGAGGCGTTGCCCGGCCAGGATAATAGCATTAGATTGTCGGGGTCAGGCGCCGGAATACGAGGTTCGATAGCGAAGAATCTGGAGTATGAACTGGACTGGTCCGTGGCGCTGCGCGCCACGGACCAGACCGAAAAGCATGACCAGAGGTCCTATTTCAAAGTAAGAGCCCTGTTCTGAGCGGGGATGTTCTTTGCTGACCCAGTTAGCGATTCCCGGGGCTGATATCGTCCTCTTGACATCATAAGATATTTGTTGATATCCCTCAAAAAAGAGTGACATTGTCCTGTTAATGGTATCCACAATTAAGAGAAGGAAAGGCATCGTCTGGTGTACGGGAGGCAACCATGAAGACCGACATTGTTCAGACCCTGCTTCGCCTGTTGTGCTGCGCGCTCATTCTGTTCCCCCAATCAGCACTTGCCGGGTCCGTCGTTTCTATCCCCGGATTTGGGGGATCGGTTGCCGTGCGACCGCCGGTCATGGCTGCACCTGCGGCGACTGTTCCCGGGGCACCGAGCAATGCACCACTGGCCATCCCCGGCTTTTACAACAAGGCTTTGGTTCCCGCTGTACCGGCCAATGAAGTCCCGGTCGTGTTACCGGGCAACAACACGGGACTCGATACCAGCAAGGGAAATCAAGGCATCGAGACCAGCGGCAATGCCGATAGCGGCCAGGTCACGGTGTATCAGAACCAGCAGAACGCGATCATAAACTGGCAAACATTCAATATCGGCAGCAACTCGTCGGTCTATTTCAATCAGCAGGGAAATGCAAGCTGGGCGGCTCTCAACCGCATCTGGGACGCCAATCCCAGCCAGATCTACGGAAAACTGTCGGCGGACGGCAAGATCTACCTCATCAACCAGAACGGGATCCTGTTCGGGCCCGGTTCGACGGTGAACGTGAACAGCCTGATAGCCTCTGCGCTCAACATTCATGATAGCGACTTTCTGAACAATATCCTCCACTTCATACTGGAAAACTACCAGAACCTGAGCAGCCCGGACACGTTAGCCGCGCTCTCGAATTTCGGGGAGATCAACGCTGCAAACGGCGGATACGTTTTTCTCATGGCTCCCCGCGTTGAAAACTTCGGCACCATTAATGCGCCCGCAGGGCAGATCGGTCTTGCAGCAGGCACGGACGTGACATTGATGTCGCCCGGTTCAAACGATCTTTCGAGATCGGGCTATTATGTCTTGATCAACGATGACTTCATTAACGCGCCCAAGAGCACTGATGCGACGTTCGGCAAGGCCGTGAACCAGGAAGGTGGGATATTGCACGCCGACGGCGGCTTGGTCGGCATGTACGGCAACAACGTCGAACAATGGGGCGTCATCCGCTCCGTGACTGCCTTTCAAAACAATAAAGGCCAGGTGGAACTGAGGGCCGCGAACAAAATCACCACAGGCGCGGACAGCAGTGTCGAACTGCCCGTCGACGACTCGCTGGACCCGCAGACAGGCCAGCCCCGCACGGTGAGCGATACCTTTGATATCCAGCCGAATGTGTTTATAGGAGGTTTGATCAGCAACACTGCCGCATTGCAAATCGATCTCGGGGGGAAGATTATTGCGCCGGCAGGGAATGTTACGCTAATGGCCGCCAACCAGGTCACCATGGAATCGACCAGCGGCATCGATGTGAGCGGCGTCAAGGCGGACCTCCCGGTGGCGGTCCTCTCGAATTTTGCACTAAACAGCGTCGAACTCAGGGACGCATACGATCAGAAGGGCGGAGTACTGCAGGGGGCGAAAATTACGACCACACTCGCTTCAGGGTCCGCCATAGGGGATATCTCACAAACCCTGCTGACACAAGACAAGACGGCGCAGGAGCGGCTCATTGGCGGGGATATAAGAAAGTACTTGGTGCATGATCCAACGGGCCAAGTGCCAGACTATTGGGTCTATCAGCCCCAAACCGGAAACATCAGCATAACCGCGGCCAACGGCGGTATCGACATCAAGCAAGGGGCCTCGCTCGATTTTTCAGGCGGCGCCATCCAATATCAGGCCGGCCTGGTAAACACAACGAAATTGCTGTCAGGCACGAAAATCTATGACATCAGCAATGCTCCTGAGGATATCCAATACAACGCGATCCTGGGTAACTACGAAAAGATCTACAATCGCTTCGGCATCCAGGAGTCCTACACAGGTCTTTACTATGGCGGGGCGTCGCCGGTTATGACGTATGTTAACGGCTATACCACAGGCGGCGACGCAGGCTCGCTTTCTCTCAAAGCGCCCATGATCGTTCTGAACGGGCAGCTGAACGGCAGTGTGACACGCGGCACGTACCAAAATGCCTTGACCATGCAAAGTAATTATTCTACGGCCAATGATTATAATGAAGCCCTGATGCTTTCCAAAACGCGTGGCCTCGAAATGCCGCAAGCAGGATCGCTATCGATAATGGGGACATCGAATATCGCGGTAGTTTCTGAAACAGATACTCAAACGGACCATGCGACGGGAATTCCGTTGCCAGCCGGGCAAACCACGCTGGTATCAGCCAAGATCCTGAACGATGCGCACCTGGGCGCGGTGAATCTCACCGCAGACCTGACCATTTCGACGGCTGTTGATGCAGCCCTTACGCTTCAGCCGGGCGGGTCGTTCACAGCAAGTACCCGATTAATCGATCACGAAGGCGATATCACTGTACCGGGAGGAACCATTACCTTGTTCGCCGTTCAGAATTCCACGGGTGAGCGTGATAGCTCCGGCAATCTCAATCCTAACCCTGTATCACTCCCCAACGGTCTTAGCGAGAGGATTATCCTCGGGAAAAAAAGCGTTCTTGACACATCAGGGGAGCGGATCGATAACAGCCAGACCGGTACAAATGGAAATGACGTTCTTGGTTCCGGCCGCGTGAACGGCGGGACTATCGTGATCAAGGATAATACGGATCAGGGGGCCGGCGTCTTCATCCAAACGGGCGCAATTGTGGATGTGAGCGGCGGTTACACCATCAACCAAAAGGGCAATATCACCGGAGGGAATGCAGGGTCGTTGAGCATTCAAGGCGCGAATATCCAGCTGGATGGAGATATCAGAGGCTATGCGCTCGCCGATCCGAACGGAAATCTCAGTGGTGGCCAAATACAGCTGGCAGCGCCGAACATTACCGTGGCTCCTGCATCCTCGATTCCCGGGAACTACACCTGGAACGACTTTGATCCGCTGTCCGCCGATCCGTCCCGATCACAACCCCCGGCTGACATGAAAGGCGTGTTGTATCTTCCCGATGATCTATTAAAGAGCACAGGTTTCACCAGCATCACGCTCAACAGCGTTAACGATGTCATAATCGATAAGGACTCAAAATTCGGCCCATCGCCGTACAGGCTGAATAACCCGCTGAATTCCGGATCCGGAACCCGCGCGACAATAGATGGACAGGTTCTGACCGGGGATAGTGTGCCGGGAAAACCGGACCTGATCCAGCTTGACGATGCCCAATTATATATGGCCGGTCCGTCAAAATTTGTCGCAAGCGCCGGGGTTCCATTTGGCGGCAGCAGCGGACTTTTTACCAATAACCTGCGTTCTATTTCAGATCCCAATGCACCGAAACTTTCTGTCTCCGACGGAGCTGTTGTCCAAACCACGCCCGGAACAACCGGTAGTTCCAGCTCCATATCCCTGTCTGGGCCGAACGTGACCGTGTACGGGGAACTGGATTCGCGGGCCGGGAATATTACTATAACGGCAACGGGCGGCAATCTTCTGATCGGGGACAGCGCCAGCATTCTGGCAAATGGGTACAACCGGCCCAATCCGTCATCGACACCGAATGGTAACCCGATTAACTATCAACCCATTAATGGCGGTACCGTGTCCCTCATCGCCACTCCGATATTGAATGCCGTTAATACCGGAAATTTGACCATCGCTGCCACGGCACTGATAGATGTTTCGGGTTCAGATATGGTCCAGAATTCGGTCCTTTCAGACGGAAAAATCAGCACATATGAAACAGCGGGCAGTCCCGGGAGTGTCTCCTTGACCTACGGGGGGGTTCCGGATTTGAAAGGCGCCATCGTCGCAAATAGAGCGCAACTGAATGGTCTGAGCGGCATCAGCGGGGGCACGCTCGCAATGACCTATACGTACCCGGACCCGTCCAGTATTGCCAAGGCCAACGAGATGTCCATCAGCGACTATATCGGCTATTTTCTTTCCACAGGCTTCGACGATCTGACGTTCAGGAGCAATGCCACTCTTAATTTCGACGGCGGCGGCATAAGTTACGTTATCCCCAGGAAGCTGACACTTGATGCGCCGAATATCATCGGCGCCGGAAACACGGTCACGCTCAGCTCACCCTGGATCGTCTTGACGAACAGTTCGAAAATGTCTCCCCCTGTAGAGACGCAGCCGGTAATGCCGGCGGCCGGCAGCCTTACTCTGGCCGGAGGATGGACCGATCCTTCGGGCGCACTGCACAGCGGCTTTATCGATGTCATCGGCGACATTCAACTCGATGGATTCCGGGATGTAACCCTGCAGACCGACCGGGACATCCGGCTGAGCCAGGTTTTGTATGACAATAATTGCGTGGGTGGCGATTGTTCCAAGGCAACGGCGGTCTATCCCGGTACACTCCGAACAACGGGCAACCTCGTACTTGATGCGGCACGCCTATATCCGGGTGCCTTCTATTCAAATACAACCAGGTCATACGGGAACAATATCTATCCCAGTATATACTCTGACTACACCGTGCATGCCAATGGAAAAGTAACTCTGCAGCACACCGTCGGGAACACAGACAACGCCGTTGACACACCCATCTATTCAGCGGGCGGTAACCTGACTATCGAGGGCCTCGGCGGGATCGAGTTGAAAAAAGACGTGACAGTTGCGGCGCCGATGGGGACCATCACGCTTAGCGCGCCGGGAAAACGAATCTATCTTGACGACGGCAGTGTTTTGACGACTGCAGGGAGCCCGGATTTTGATGTAAATTACGGCGCGATCGATTCGAACAACCTTTGGCTCGTTCAGGATAAGGCCAACCCGAACGTTCAGTCCGGCTCAGCATCGTTATTCACGCAAGACAGTCTTCCCCAGAAAAGCATCACCATGAATGCCGACGAAGTCATTGCCCGGGAGGGGTCCGTGATCGATGTTTCCGGGGGCGGTTCGGTATTTGCGTACACGTTCCAGCCAGGAGTGCAAGGTTCCGTTGATCCGCTCACGAAATCTGGACGCTATATCGTGTTTAAAGCGGATTCCTTTCCGATGCCGGGTACCACGGTATATCTCCAAGGCGGGGGAGGCCTCAGCGCAGGATTGTATACCCTGCTCCCTCTGGATGCAAAGGATCCCCAGAATGCACGGTTCGCGTTCATGCCTGGGGCGTACATTATCGAGGCGCAGTCGACCACTTCCCTCCCGGGGCCAGGAGCGCTGTCAATAGACGGGTACCCCCTTACTGTCGGATTCACGGCTATCGCGGATACATCGATAAAGAGCACACGGCCGCAGGTGTACAGCGTTCGGACCGCGGCCGAGGTCATTGCGACGGAGGGGAGCTATGTGAAGCCGGACTCATTTGTATCCGGCAATGCGGGCGACATAATAATCGCAGGAAATACAACGGTTCTCGACGGCAAACTCAACGCCGCGGCGCTGAGCGGTTATCAGGGCGGCAAGATCAGCCTCGCCGCAACGGACGTTTTCGTGCAGTCGTCTGCCGCATCGCCTTTGCCGGCCGACTTTCAGTTCGGGACGCCCCTTGCAGCTGCCGGCATCACGCAGGGGACCATGAACGTATCAGCCGACAGCCTGTCAGGCAAGGGCTTCAGCGAGGTCGACCTGGGGAACGGCAATACGAACAGCGTGACTGTCAGGTCAGGCGCAGCGCTGGATGCTGATGTTCTTACCCTGAGCGCGAACCAGGCGGTGACCGTGGAGTCCGGTGCAAAGCTTGGCGTTGTCCAGACCACCACGGGAATGAGCGGAACTGACCGGATCTCTCTTTCCACTCCCGGCGAGCTCGCGATCGCTTCCGGTGCTTCCGTGTACGCCTCCCAAAGCATCACCTTGGATGTGAATGACGTAAAGGACATTTCGGGCGAGCTCAAGTCCGACAGTGGCAGCCTGACGCTGAAAAGCACGGTTATATTCTTCGGCGGAGACAACGGGAAGGCGCCGACCGACGTGGGCCTGTACCTGACAGGAACGCTGTGGAACCGGTTCTCGACTTTCAGTGACATCAGCCTCATCAGTAAGAATGATATTCAGTTCAGGACCGATTTTACGGGCGGCTCTGCTCTTTCCGCCGGCAAGAGCCTGACGCTTAATGCGGCACAGATAACTGGCGTCAACAGTGGCGGCGCCTCGGTGACCCTGACTGCCCCGACCGTCAATCTTACCAATACGGGAACTTCCTCAGCCGCCGTCACCACAGCGAATGCAGGAGCCTTTACGGTGAACGCCGATCAGATCAACATCGGCACCGGAGATGTCCTCTTTGGAGGTTTTTCCACCATTGGTCTTAACAGCAAGAACGATCTCACCTTCATAGGAATGGGCAGCCTGACCACCGGAAACGCGGACCTGCTTATCGGCGCCGCCCGCATCACGACTGCCAGTACGACCAAGACAGCCAATAATTCAAACGGTACGACCACAACAGCAGTTACCGCCACGCAGTTTACGGTCTATACGGGCGCCAATTACCTCAACGACCAGAACAATCCGAGCCCCACGGGGTCCATCACCATAACCAACAGCGGCGGGACACCAGGCACGACTTCATCACCCGGAGGCACGCTGGAGTTCCAGGGAAGATCGATTGATCAGGGCGGTGTGATCCGGGTGGACGGCGGTACTGTCAGGCTTTCGGCAACAGGTCCCGGACAGGCGGACGGCGTCACGCTGCGTAGCGGCAGCCAAATCCTCGCACAGGGCACCGCTGACGCTCCGGGAGGACAGGTGTTCCTGAACTCCATTAACGGCGGCATTGTCATGGAAGGCGCAGCTGTCGATGCCAACGGCGCTACCGTGAAGCCGGCGTCATTGATCGATGTATCGGCAGATTCCCAGGGCGACGCAGGAACAATCAGCCTCCAGGCGCCCCTGGGAGGCGTCTTGATCAACGGTGATCTTAAGGGTACGGCAAAAAATACGGTTGACAGCCAGGGGGATATCGTCCGAATAGGGCAAGGCGGATCTTTCATTCTCCACACGGACCAGATCAACGATCTCGCAGGGCTGAACAGCCGCCTCGCCTCGGGTGGTTTCACCGAGAGCCTCGATCTATGGGCAAGGACCGGGAACATCGATATCGCCTCAGGACAGATCCTGCAGGCTCGTCATATCAAATTGACGGTAGACGACACATCCACATCCAATGGACAGATTAATATCGCTGGACAAATCATCGCGACGGATGGCGGCAGTGTCGAACTGTACGCCGCGAACAACCTGACCATCCAGTCCGGCGGCAGCGTCAATGCCACCAATGCCGCGGCAGGCTCTTCCGGCGGTAGCGTTCTTCTCAGCACCGCTTACGCTGGCACTGATCCCTTGCAAGGGTGGATCAATGTCAATGGGACGATCGACGTGTCCGGGGGCGCAGGAGGTACGGGCGGCACGATCTATCTTAGGGCGCAGCGTAACGTCACCGATGTGAAGATAAACCTGGGAGGGACCCTGCAGGGAGCAGCATCGGTCTATGCCGAGGCCGTAAAGAGGTACGATTACTCGGTCCCCTCCCTTTTAACAAGCACACAATTCCAAACCTGGCTCAACGAAGCCGCGTCCTATGACGCGGCGAACACCGCCGTGGGCCGGCTCCAGGGGGCCGCGCCCGCAGGTTCTTCATCGTTCCATCTTCTCCCCGGGATCGAAGTGGTCAATTCCGGCGGCGATATAACGATCGATGCACCCATAGAGATGTCCCTCTTGGGCGCTGACACGAATCCCGGAGTACTGTCCCTCCGCGCGAAGGGAAACCTCAACATCAACAACAATCTAACGGACTATCCCGCGTATGCGGCATCCGGGAACAACCCCGTCACCTCTCTGCCTTCGGGACGAAATTCCTGGGGCTTCAACCTGGCAGCGGGAGCTGACACCTCGAGCGCCGATCCCCTGGCAGTGAACAGTATGGGCACCGGGGCTCTGACGATCGCTAATAACACAGTGGTTTACACCGAGAGCGCTCCTATTCTTTTTGCCTCAGGTGGAGATACGTTTATAGGAACGGGACCGCAGATTGCTTACGTTTACCCCAACTATATGATAAGTCCCGCGATGTACTATAATCTGGCGTCCTTCAGCGGGTCGATTCGGGGAAACGTGGGGCGTGACCTCAGCGTGGCCGGCGCTATTCAAACAGCTACGGGCGACATCGACATAAGCGTGGGCCGGAACCTGAACCTCCTTGCCGGAGGTGACTACAACAATCCCGGTGCCGGCGCAATCCGCACTACAGGACAGCTCACATCCACAGATGCCGTGGGAACGAGTCCTCTGGATCCGACGCCAATAGACCCGGCAACGGGACAGCCTTTCAACAAAACCGCAATACAACAATCAGATCTCAATGGTACCTATTACTGGAGGTACGACAACGGCGGAAATGTCACGCTGAGCGTGGGCGGAAACGCGGGCAAGCTGAACAGCTCCGGGATGTGGGTTACCGCAGACGGCGGTGCCTGGGATTATTTTTCACCGATAGATGTCACTATTAATTCACATCCCTCCACGTACGGGCTTTTTTCAGCTGACTACTTGTATGGTACTGCCGGCCTGTCAACCATGGGCGGTGGAAACCTTTCCGTCCGCACCGGAGGCGACTTCCTTGCCCAGGCAGGGACATTTGGCGCAGGAGACCTTACGATCTATTCCGGCGGGGATATCAATGGCAGGTTCCTGAATCATGGGTCAACTGACGAGGCCGGGCGGGCGGAAATCCATGCTCAGGGAAACTTTGGGGCTTATAATCCCGCCTCTTTAGAAAATGACCGGGCGCAGATTGAGCTTTTTAACAGCAAGATGAATGTGACCGCCCAGGGAGAGATGCAGATCGGCGCAATACTGAACCCCTCTCTGGCAAGCGATGAAATCGATCAGTACAGGGCATCGAACTTTGTGTATTTATCCTACACACCTGAGACGACAATAAGCCTGAAGGCGGGAACTGATATAACGCTTGCCGGCAGATCGCCCTTTTATGCGAACCCGGTTGCGTCCCAGATTTACGAGCGTGTCCTGCCTGCGAATGTGAATGTTGTTGCAGGGGGAGACATTTTGCTCCTGAATGATTTTACGCTCGCCTCGGCTTCCGATGGGAACCTCATCCTGCACGCCGGGGGCGATGTGATAGGACAGGTTAACAATGGCAGTGGAGGCCAGCGCTCCGCGCGGATACTCGTATCGGACATGGCGCCCAATAACTGGTACGGACTGTTCTATGTCTACGGGGACACTGACCAGAAAGGTGGTTGGATTGCATCACGTACTGTCGTCAACAGACACGGCATCTACAATCCAATAGACCAATCCATGTCGGTTCCCGAGGACGGGCCGCTGCATACGGGTGACCCAACAGCCATAGAGATACATGCGGACAGGGATATCACGGGGCTGAATCTCATGTTGCCGAAGAAAGCCGAAGTAACGGCAGGCCGGGACATCACGAATATTACCTACGAGGGGCAGAACATCGCCCCAGATGATATCTCCATGATCCAGGCGGGACGGGATATTTCTATGCAATACGTCAAGGCGTCCGATTCAGCGGCACAAGGCGGTCTGATCCAGGGCGGGCCGGGCACTTTCCTTATCCAGGCAGGCGGCAGCATAGATCTGGGTTCGCTCTCAGGAGGAATTCAGGAGATCGGTAATGGTAATAATCCCGCATTGGCGACAGGGGCTACGGGCAGGAGCAGCCTTGTTGTTTTGTCGGGATACGGGTTCGATCAGTCGTCGGCGGATATAGAGGCCTTCTTCAAGACGATTCGAGATGCCGGCGACCAATACGCCAAACTCATGGCGCAAGGCAGCCGGGATGAGGCAGACCAGTTGCTGCAAACGACCCGGCAGGATACGATCGAACCGCTCCTGGGAAAGCCGTCCGGCCCCGGCGACATCAACATGACCTCATCGCAGATATCCACCTCAAACGCGGCGTCCGACATTTCCATCATCGCCAATGGCGACTTGAACCTCGGCAAGACCGCTCTGCCTAGTGCAACCGCAGTAAATACTACGAGCGGCATTACGACCGCAAATGGCGGCGCGATCAATATTTTTACGGTCAAGGACGTCAACGTTCAGGAATCGCGTGTTATGACATTCTTTTCTCTGCAGGACATGATCGACAACGGTATTACGGCCGACGATATCCAAAGCGGCAAGGCTACCTTCGGAGACATAACGGTTTGGAGCGACCAGGGAAGCATCAACGCGGGTAGAGGATCAAGAACGGCAGTCAGTGCTTCTCCGCCGAAGCTCGTCCCTGTCCCGGGCGCGCCGGGCGTTTACAGGAAGGTGTTCACTCCCCCCGCGGTGGGCAGCGGCATCCGGGCATTGACTTACGGGGAGAACGCACCGATTCCGGGCAACGTCCATCTCTTTGCTCCCACGGGGGTCATCGATGCGGGCGAGGCGGGGATTGCGGGAGGAAAGATAACCCTGGCTGCGCTTCAGGTGAACAACGCCTCGAACATAAACTTTTCCGCGGGGTCCGTTGGCTTGCCCCAGGCGTCGGAGGGAAGCGCCTCGCTAGGGGCTCTCACAGGCACCACAAGCGCAACCCAGACCAGCCAACTGACCGCGGATGCATCCGGATTGACCGCGGCAAAGGTGCAGGCGTCGCAGATGGTCGAGGACATCATCGCGAAGTGGCTGGAAGTAAAAGTGATCGATTTTGTTGAAGAGGATGATAACAATAAGGATGATAACAATAAGGATGACAAGAAGAAGGAGGAATGAAAACAACCGTGTCTATGAACAGGAGATCGACATTTGTATCGAGATATGCAATCACCAGAATGATCCTTGCCGGGGGTGCGATGGTCATGATCAGTCTGCTGGTTGCGACGAACGCACATGCCTGGTGGGACGGGAAGTGGCAGCAGCGTAAGAAGATACAGTTCGATACCTCAGCGAAGGCCGCCGACATCAATGAGAGCCTGAACGATGTGCCGGTGCCCATTCGTCTCAATACGGGAAATTTCAGTTTCTCCAATGCCAAGGCGGACGGATCGGACATCCGGTTTGTGACCAGCGACGACAAGACTCCTCTGAAATATCACATCGAAAAGTTCGATCCCGCAGAAGAGATGGCGCTGATCTGGGTTAAGATCCCCCGTATCTCCGCTGGCTCAGCCCAGGATTCGATCTGGATGTATTACGGCAATGCTGCCGCCCCGGACGGCCAGGACGCGGGCGGCACATACGATTTGAACTACGTGGCCGTGTATCACCTGGCGGAAAAGGATGGCAATCCGCGCGATGCGACGGCTTACGCCAACCATGCAACAGGTTTTACGGGCAAACTGGGGATCCCATCCGTTCTGGGGAGCGGTGCGCAGTTCAGCGTAACTACCGGCGGACAAATGACAATCGCCAGATCGCCGTCGGTCAACTTTACCAAGGGATTTACCTTCTCCTCCTGGGTCCGTCTGAACCAACCCTCGGGCAGCGCTCAACTGTTCTCCTGGGACGACGGGATCCAGTCAATCGTGATCGGCATCGACGACGGGAATGCATACTGCAGCCTGGGGTACGGTAAAGGACCGGTGACAGAAACGCCGAAAACAGCGGCTTTGACCCCGAATCGCTGGCAGCAGCTCGCCGTGGTAGTGGACCCGGAAAAACGGGTCACCCTGTATCTGGACGGCCAGGAAGCCTCTACGAGCACATTGAACAGGGCTATCCCGGCGCCCTCTGCGGACATCGTCATCGGCGGAGCGGCGAAAGGAGGCAATGCATTCATCGGAGACCTTGATGAAATCCAGTTGTCGAACAACGTCAGGACCGCTGGCTGGATCAAGGCCGCATTCCAGAGCCAGGGACAGGACGGCATGTTGACGTCCTATCTGGAGGAGGAATCGGGCAGCGGTAGCGGCGAATCCCTCACCATCCATCTGATGAGGGTCATCATAAGGACCATTACCCTCGATGGCTGGCTGATCATCGGGGTGCTGGTGATCATGGGCTTCTCGTCAGTGTATATATTCCGGGAGAAGATCGCGAAGCTGAACCGTGCCAAAAAGGTCAATCAGACTTTTACCCAGTCCTTCCACGATCAGGAGCATCCATTTTCCTTGGTTGAAAAAGAGCACGACTTCCATGGATCGCCTCTCTACCGGGTCTACCGGGCCGGATGCGAAGAACTGAAGATTCATATCGGTAAAAAGGGAGAAGCCTTCGAGGCAGGAAAAGGATTGTCCGAGAAAGCCATGAACGGTTTCAAGGCGGCTGTCGAAATAGAAGCCATGTATGAAAGCAGAAAGCTGTCCGCGGGCATGGTCGTTATGAACATGAGCGTCGCCGGCGGACCGTTCCTGGGGCTACTCGGGACGGTCTGGGGCGTCATGAACACTTTTGCCGGACTGGCCGAGAGCGGTGAAGCGAATCTGGCCGCCATAGCGCCGGGCGTCGCCTCGGCCCTCTCCTGCACGCTGGCTGGGCTCCTGGTCGCGATCCCTTCATTGTTTGCCAGCAGCTACATCACGAGCCGTATCAAGGACATGAACGCCGATGTGAATGTCTTTATCGAGAGATTCATCCTCAAGCTGGAAGGGGAAAAATAAGATGCGTCGCGGGAAAAACCCCTATGATGACCATGAAATATACGACCAGATCAATGTGGTCCCCATGCTGGACCTAGCCTGGAATCTCCTGCTGGTGTTCATGATCGTCGTGACGGCGTCCGTGCAGGGGATCAGTGTCAACCTTCCCAAAGCGAGCGCTGCCGCGAGCAAGGTCAAATCCACAACCAGGGCAATCACCATCACCGGGGACGGGACGATCTATCTTGATAGTTTTCCCGTGACCCTGGGAGAACTGGAGATAAGGCTCCGTCAGTACAAAGGCGCGGACCCCAATTTTCCGGTAGTCATCCGGGGCGATAGGAAGATCTCCTACGAGAGCGTCATCAACGTGCTGGACCTCCTGCAACGCCTTGAGATCACTCAGCTCGGACTGGTGACTCAGAAGCTGGTGAAGTGAAACAGGAGATAAGATAAGCAGGCAAATAACAAAGAAATTCCAAGTAATAAGCACCAAATCACAAATAAGCTCTAAATTTTAATGACCAAACGACCAAAAATCTGGCCTGTGTCTATTGGAATTTATTTGATATTTACAGTTTGGTGCTTGCCTTTTTCCTAATTTGTAGTTTGTGATTTGGATACGAAACATGTCCGACGATGAAGAAAAACAATCGATTTCATGGATCCTCATCGCCGTGTTTGTCCTTCTGGTTGGCGCGGGCGTGTATATCGTCAAAACGTTCATGTCCGGGGGCGAACCGCGAAAGAAGGACACGATAGCCACTATCACGCTGCTCAAGCCGCCGGTGATCAAGGAAAAGCCTCCCGAACCCGAGGAGGTCAAAGAGATTCCGAAGAAAGAAGAAATCATCAATCCGGAAATGAACGAGGCGCAGACCCCCCAGAACGAAAACCCGGACAACACGCCGGCGGGAGACAGTCTGGGTGTTGATGCCGAGGGCGGAGCAGGAAGCGATAACTTCGGCCTTGTCGGGAAGAAGGGGGGCAGAAGCCTTCTTGCCGGTGGATCGGGGGCCGGGAGTCTCTCTCTCCTGTCAAAGTTCACCGGATATACCCAGATCGTGACGACGGAACTCAGGAAGAAGGTCATGAAGCACCTGGATGAGGAAGGCGGGATCCCCAAGGGCAAGCTTCAGGCCGTCGTCAGGGTGAGCGTTGACATGGAAGGCAAGGTCATTGATTACCGGATCATCGGTTCGTCAGGAAACACCCGAATGGATGAGGCAATTATCGATTCTCTCCGTTCTCTCCGGATCAGCGAGCCGCCGCCCGAGGGCATGCCGCGGACGATGAACATCAGGATCACGTCTCAGGGCTGATGCAGCCGGCAGGGAACCAGAAGAGCGTCTTGAGATGGATAGAATCGAAGCAATGCGGATAATGACGGAAGAAAAATAAACAACTGCCGTTATTGTAATGAACGGTTCACACACAATCATATGAGAGGAATCCGGAATACATATATGAGAGAGATTGCTCGGCTTCTGGTATCAACATTCCTGGCGGGGATGGGAAAACATATCACCTGCGGCATTGCGGCACTCTTGCTGCTTGTAACTATCGGCTGCGCACGTCCCAAGCCGGTGACGATCAGGCACGAGAGCACGCCGTCCCAGAGCGACGTTGCCATGACGCCCCTGCAGTCACGAACAGAACCCGTCGATCGGGCGAAGGAGACGGCTGCGAAGAAACCTGATAAGGCTGCACCATCTCCCTCGCAGGCGGCGGCCCCGAACACCGGAGGGAAGGGGACGGCCGCAGCTCAGGAGGCACATCAGCCCGAGGTAGTCACATCCGCGCCTGTTCAGTCTTCAGTACTGAGCACCAAACGGACAGGGACTACCGACACTGAGGAGGCACACGCTGCCCAGAAGGCCCATGAGAGAGAGTTAATTGAGCAGATAACCGCTCAAGTGACTGAGGATGTCCGCAAGAAGGTTGAGGAGGAAGTGAGACAGGATGTCATGGATGAACTGTACCGGGAGATTTGGAAAGTGAACTGGGCCTTGAAGGAAAAGGACAAGCGGCTCCGTTTCGGCGGCGACATCCGGCTGCGGTATGAAGCTGACCGTTTTGATTCGAACAACGCCCTGCTGGCATCGCCTTCCAACCCGACTCAGCTCATGAATACGCAGAACAACACGTCCCGTTTCAAGTACAGGGTGCGTTTTGGGGCAGAGGCACAAGTGGATGATCATGTGGAAGTGGTCATTCGATTGTCCACGGGGACCACGTCGAACCCTGTGTCGGAAAACAACACCATGGGCAATTACATGAATAAGGGCAGTGTCGTGTTCGATCTTGCCTATATCAAGTGGCAACCTTGGAAGGCCCTCACTCTGTACGGAGGTCGCATGCCCAATCCATGGCTGTCTTCCGATCTGGTATGGGCCCCAGATCTGAACTTCGAAGGGTTGGTCGTGAAAGTGAAGAACACGGCGACGGAATCCTGGGCTCCCTTTTTGACCGCCGGAGCATTCCCCCTGCAGCAATATGACTTCAGTGCGCATAACAAGTGGCTCTTGGGAGGGCAAACGGGCCTTGAAAGCACGGACAAGAAGGGCGTCTCCGTGAAGATCGGCGCGGCCTACTACGACTACAAGAACATCACGGGTATTCCGAATTCTCCGTCCAACCCTGGTGATACGAACTGGACGGCACCTTTGTTCCAACAAAAGGGCAACACGCTCTTCAATATCAGCTCTGATCCGAACGTTACTGTGCTTGCTTTGGCTCCGGAATACGAGGAGGTGAACTTGACTGGGATCCTCGATATCGGGTTCTGGGATCCTGTTCATGTTGTGTTCAACGGGGATTATGTTAAGAATATCGGCTTCATCTTGAACGATGTCATTGAGCGGACAGGGAACCCTAACACAGTGAAGGACGTCATAGGCGAGCAGTTCGGGATCACCGTGGGCTATCCGACCATCCAGGAAAAAAAGCAGTGGAGAATGTATGCCTCGTATAAGCGCTTGGGTGCCGACGCTGTTGTAGATGCATTTACGGATCCCGACTTTCATCTTGGCGGAACCAATGCAAAGGGATGGATCCTGGGTGCAGATCTCGGTCTGGCAAAGAATTATTGGCTTAGGGCTCGATGGCTGACTGCGAACGAGATCAGCGGACCGCCGCTGGCAATTGACGTGTTGCAAGTGGACGTCAACGCGCGATTCTAACGTTTTCAAAATACATTCCTGGTTCCGGGGATCTCGTTGATCTCGAATGACACTGGGGGAAACATGAAAATATCAGCGATACAAAAGTTGATCCTTCCAGCGGTCGCCATGGCGGCTGGGCTGCTCATAGGACTGGGTGTCGGACAGATGCAGGTGAATAAGGAACAAAAGATCTGCCAGGACAAGATCAAGGAGAAGGACAAGAAGATAGCATTTATCCAGAAGAAGATGTCCGAGGAAAAGGCCGAGGCCACCATTACGCTCGAGCAGAAATGCCGGGATGATGCGAATAAACTGCAGGATTCGCTGATGAACGAGCAGAAGAAAACAGGAACCCTGAGCGGCCGGGTAAGAACGCTCACCGTGCAGGTGCAGAAACTGGACATGAGGATCAAAGCAGCCGATGAAACGACGGCCAAAACAAAGCAGGAGCTTCAGGAAGCGCTTAGGAACGGCAAGGACCTGGACCGTGAATTGAAAAAGACTGCTAGTGAGAAGCAGGCCTTTCAGGCGGACCTGAAAAGGACGACTAGAGATCTCAGCACCTGCTCCTCGAACAATGCCGAGCTTGCCCAAATCGCCGAGGAACTCGTCAAAAAATACAAGGACAAGGGTCTTGGCGCGGTACTCCTCGAGAAGGAGCCGTTAACGCAGGTACGGAAGGTGGAACTTGAGCAACTGACAAGCCAGTACCAGGAAGAGATCGACCAGAAGAAGATTACTCAAAAATGATGGAGGCACCTTAACATGACCAAGATTATCAGTTTTCGGATCGCAGTGCTCTTTGCCATAGGAATGACCATGACCTCGCCCGTTTGGGGAGAAGCCAAGAAGGCGGAATCGAACGCGGATCGAGTCGCCCTTGTGAATGGCATTCCCATCGAGCGGAAGGAATTTGATGGGGAAGTCTTCCTGATTCAGAAGACCTTTCTGGGTACCGGACGACCGCTCACCTGCAACCAGGTCACGTCAATCCGGACGGAAGTGCTGGAAAGCATGATCCGGCGGGAGCTCCTTTACCAGGATAGCCGCAAAGCAGGGATCAAGCCTGATGAGAGTGCTGTCACCAGAGAGATCTCGGTGCTCAAACAGCAGTTCCCGACCGAGGCTGAATTTAAGAATGAGCTGAGCCGGAGAAACATGACCGAGGAAGCGCTGCGGTCGCAACTGGAGAGGAACAGCTCCCTGCAGCAGTATGTGGATCGACAATTCGTCGCTAAGGTCACTGTGACCGACGCCGAGATGGTCAGCTATTACGAAAGCCACCTTGGCCTCTTCAAGCAGCCGCTGCAGGCACGGGTCAGCCATATCCTGGTCCAGTCCGATCCCAAATGGGATGATGTCCGGAAACAGGAAGCGCGAAGAAAGGCCGAACAGATCCTGAAGAACCTGAAGAAAGGCCAGGATTTTGCGGCTCTGGCACGGGAGCAGTCCGACGGCCCGACCAGCAAGAACGGCGGCGACCTGGGATATATCAGGAGGGGGCAACTGGATGCGCAGCTCGAGAACGCCGTCTTCAAACTGAAAGCGGGGGAAACAAGTGATATCATCGAGACAAGTTACGGGTTCCACCTGTTCAAGATGGTGGACCGAAAGCCGGAGACCATCCTGGCCTATGACGTCGTCAAGGAACAGCTCCGTCAGCATTTGGTCCAGGAAAAAGCAAAACAGGATGCCGATCTGTACGCAAAGACCCTGCGCGAGAAGGCATCGGTGGAGGTCCTTCTCACCGAAGAGATGAGCGCCGCAAAGAGGCCCTGACGCAACCGGGAGCCGGGCCGGACGCTCTAGAGCATCGGACCGTTACGGAAGGTATCCGCTATGACACAGACCAACTGGTATGCATTGTACGTAAGATCGAGGCACGAATTCGTTGTTTCCGGCGAACTTCGGCGGAAGGGTATAGAGACCTTTCTTCCTTCCGTAACCCGGCTGAATCAATGGAATGACCGGAAGAAGCAGGTGGAAGTGCCTCTGTTCCCCGGGTATCTTTTCGTCTCCATCGCCCCGGAACCCGATGAATTCCAGAATGTGATCAAAACAAGGGGTACGGTGATGTTCATCTCGCTTGCTCCCGGACATCCTACACCGGTGGCGCCTGAAGAGATCGACTCCCTGAAGATCCTTCTCGGAAGCGGGGAAAGAATCGACATCTATCCTCATCTGCAGGAAGGGATGCCGGTGCGGGTGATGAAAGGTGTGTTCCGGGGCGCTCGGGGAGTGTTGAAGCAGAAGCAAGATCAGCATGTATTTCTCGTGAGCATGGAACTGCTCGGGAGAAGTGTGGCAGTCAAAATGAGCGCGGATGATGTCGAGGCGGCGTAAGGGCGGACTGACCGTCTCCGGAACCGCTCTCAATCCGCAGGCGTAACAAGGGTATCTGCCCGTTGCCTTCCCGGTCTTTTTTTGAAGCCCTGTGACCGAGAGGGCGGAGCATTGCCAAAAGCTTCCCGGCTGTCGGTCCTCTCCAGGAGAGAATCACTGGGCGCACCCACTATTTCCTGCGCAGAACGTCGAACATTCAAAATCATATCAGCTGTCAGGGAGAATCAGATGAAGATATTAATAACAGGCGGCGCGGGCTATATCGGCAGCCACGTTGTCCGGCAGCTCCATGAGCAAGGTCATGACGTAGTGGTCTACGACAACCTTTCCACGGGTTCTGCCGATGCCGTCGTGCCCGGGGTGGAACTGGTCGTTGGCGATCTCGCCGATGATGCGGCAGCGGAGGCGGTTTTCCAACGTCACCGCTTTCAGGCCGTTCTCCACTTTGCCGCTTCCATTGTGGCGCCTGAATCAGTCGCGAAACCGCTCAAGTATTACAGCAACAATACGCGCAATACGTTGAACCTGTTGACACTCTGCAGCAGGTTTGCCGTAGAATATTTTATCTTTTCTAGTACGGCTGCGGTATATGGAATGCCGGAACAGGGGGTTGCATCCGAGGACACTGCAACGATCCCGATCAACCCCTATGGCACATCCAAGCTGATGAGCGAGTGGATGCTGCGTGACACCGCCTTTGCCCATGGCATGACCTACGTCGCGCTTCGCTATTTCAATGTCGCCGGGGCGGACCCTTTGATGCGCATGGGGCAACGGACACCGGATGCAACCCACCTCATCAAGGTCTGCTGCCAGACAGCACTCGGAATGAGGGAAGGGGTTTCCATCTTCGGTACGGACTATCAGACACCAGATGGGACGGGGATACGCGACTATATCCATGTAGAGGACCTGGCAGCGGCACATTCGGACGCACTATCCTACCTTGAGTCCGGCGGCAAGTCCGTTGTGCTGAATGTGGGCTATGGCCATGGGAGCAGCGTCAGGGAAGTGATACGGGTCATGAAGGACATCACCAGAGTTGATTTTCCTGTCAGGGAGGCGCCGCGACGCCCGGGTGATCCGGCCGTTCTTGTTGCAAAGGCGGACAATATCCGGCATCTGCTCGGATGGAGGCCCCGATACAATGACCTGCGGTCGATCGTTGCTGATGCCTGGAAATGGGAACAGAAGATCACGCAAAAGGTGGCGTCCTGATCCATGTGCGGAATTGTAGGATATATCGGCAACAAAGATGCCACTCCGATCATCTTCGAGGGTTTAAAAAAGCTGGAGTACCGGGCATACGACTCGGCTGGTATCTGCACCATCAAGGGCGAAGAGGCCAGGGTCGTGCGGAGCTGGTCAATGCCCTCGCGCATCTTCCGCTTATCATGGAGGAGACTACCAAACTCGACCGGAAGGTGGAAAAGCTTGCACATCGTTTTTACCACGCCCGGGATTTCCTCTACCTGGGCCGTGGCATGAGTTATCCCATTGCGCTTGAAGGAGCGCTCAAGCTGAAGGAACTGTCCTATATCCACGCAGAGGGATATCCTGCCGGCGAGATGAAGCACGGCCCGACCGCACTGATCGATGAAAATGTGCCAGTGGTTGTTCTGGCTCCACGGGACCGCCATTTTGACAAGGTCGTCTCCAACATGGAGGAAGTCATCCCACGGGGCGGTCGCGTGATTGTAATTTGCACCGAGGGAGACCATGAAATAACCCGGAAGGCCGATGCGAGCATTGCGATACCTCATGTGCCCGAGGATCTTCTGCCGCTGGTGCTCTCGGTGCCACTCCAGCAGCTCGCCTATCATATCGCGGTCCTTAAGGGGACCGATGTGGACCAGCGCGTAATCTGGCGAAGAGCGTTACCGTTGAGTGATTCAGGAAAAGGGATGCCAAACAGAATAAATCGCTTGTACTGATATTCTCAGCATCAATAATTTTTGTTAGGCTGTTCCTTCATTATGCCCCTCGCTACCTGGTCTACGCCGACAGGCCTATTATATCGGATGTGGTCATGCTTCTTTCTAGTGGTGATAATCAGACGAGGGAAAAAGAAGTTGAAGACCTGTTGAGTGAAGGGCATGCTCGATACCTGCTTGTTCCGGCCTTAGGTGGATTCCATGAGATGGCGTCTGGCTGGCTGTTACGCGCCTCACCCCGGATTTTAAGGTCAGTAAAAAACTCTTGAAAATACGGCAGCTCGCCTATTACAAAGCCTATTATAAAAAAGCATATTGAAGCATTGGAAGCAAAGAGAATAATGGATGACCTGGGCCTTGCCACAGCCATCATAGTAAGTTCTTCGTATCAATGAGAAGGTTACATATGATTTGCGAGAAGGTTTAGCAGAGCAATCCTGGTTATTCTCGTATGATCCGACCCGTTACGAACGGAATCCGACAGCGGTCCGGGATATGGATCTGGCAGACTGGATGTTTATTGCCCCGGAATACATAAAGAAATGATAGTTTTCCCACTCTTCTTTTTTT
>Ga0335081_10002722_pt1 | contig 27827 bp, 25 predicted proteins | sample Lox_Sample_35_FD_206713 | JGI IMG/M metagenome (GOLD analysis project Ga0335081, IMG submission 206713) | Soil microbial communities from Loxahatchee National Wildlife Refuge, Florida, United States - Lox_Sample_3.5 | ecosystem: Environmental > Terrestrial > Soil > Wetlands | place: USA...
TGAAACGGGCCTTTCGGGTTTGGAAGAGCCGGATGGAGTCATGCACGAAGTCGGAGCTCAGACAATCACATTCGAGGATGGAGATGTGCGTGCCACGGCTTTGGAGCATTCCCTGCTTTATCGCTTCCCCGTAGCTGGCCCGCCCAATCGAAAGAACCCGGATTTGTTTAGGGTACGTACGCTGGAGCCGGTAGCAGGCCTCGAGGGTGCCGTCCGTAGACCCATTCTCCACGAGAACGATTTCACTAGGGAGCACCTCTCGCGGGAAGCTGTCGAGGAATGATGCCACAAACGGCTCCAAATGGACTGCTTCGTTGTGGGCTGGAATTACGATGCTGTATTCCATCACAATACCTTTCGAACGGCGGAACACGCCGATTCCATTGAATCTTCCATGCTCATATAATCCCAGAGTCCATAGCGGCCAAAAGGATACACGCCGAATCGCTCGAGCCGCGCGAGGATGCAGGGCATCACGCGTTCCCGTTGCTCGGTATGGTGTATGTAGGCGTGCCGAATGACGTGGATCGCAATGCACTTGACCGAGCGGCTATCGATCCAGCCGAGATGCTCGAGCGAAGCGAGCACGCTTGGCTGCAGTTCGTGGACGATATCGATTCTGTCGACGGCTCCACCCGGCACCCCGACCTCAACATAAACCGCGCTGTTGCCTGGAGTGCAAGTTCCCTTGCTGATGTTGGAGTAGAAGCCGACGCGATAAAAGGGGATGGAACGATCCGGCACATAAATCCAGTGGACTCCTGCAAATTCTGGTCGTAGTTCGCTCTGCAAGCCGAGATTAAAACTGATTGTCGAGCTATGAGAGAGCTCGTTCCCGGCAGCCTGTAATTCTGGATCGTTGGTAATCTGACAAAGAGATTTGAGAGGTATACTGGAGAACAAATGATCCCAATGAAAGCTCTGGCCTGTGCTGGTATACAATTTCCTCTCTACGAGGTCCAGTAAGGTTGCCTGTTGGTTCGTACGGATGCCACTCAGGCCGTGTCCCAGACCCTTAACCAGCGCTCCGATTCCGCCGTTCTGGGGATACCAGAAATTGGAGTTATATTCATGGGAAGCGAGCGGCGTTCCCCGGATCCCAGCCCGAACCAGCGTCTCGTCCGGCGGAGGGAAGAATCGCTTGACAGCCCGAATGGAAAGGTTCCCGAGGGCTATTGCCATGGTCTTCTCATTCTGGGGAATCAAGAATAGATCGGCCAGGTATTGGCCAAATCCGCGGACGACAAATTCAGAGAAGCTGCTGGCCTGACCATTAGCCTTCGGGCGATGTTCGTAGGACTCCATGCATTGCTGTAACATCTCCGGTGGTAGTTGGCCTAAGTTGTACTGAATCGGTGCTTCGATCATCCTCCCTGCAACGAAACAGCAGGACCGTCGTTTGACTGTCTTCCAGTCCTGGTTGTTCAGGTAGGCATAGGGGATGTCGGCGGGAGTCTTGTACCGGCAGAGATGCAAGAAATGACCTGTATAGTCAAACGCGAAATCTCCCACATCCACGGTTCGTGTTAGGCCACCAAGGGACGGGCACTGTTCCAGCACACGGCATTCCTGGCCGAGTTGTTGGATGATCCTAGCCGCAGTCAGACCGGAAATCCCACCGCCCAGTACAATGTTTTCTCTTCTCAAGCGTATTGCCTGTTACCTGACGAATATCGAAGTGATGTACTCAATCCGCTGTCGAACTAGGGCTGTTCGGCAACCCGACCAGAATCGCGCGGATCACGGTTCAAAAGCGCTGTCGACGTGCGAAGTAAAGCTCTGCCTGTTCGGCTGTGGCGATGCGCTCCACAGACCAGCTCGGCTGTAAGCACGCCAGTAACAATCGTTCTTCGGAGAGATTTCTGCGAGATTGGAGGTGCGAGAACACAAGCCAAGTACGATCGCTGCGTCGCTGAATCCATCCTCGTAGCTCGCGGACATATTCCTGCGGCCCGTCGGCGTGGAATTCGCCGTAGAAGAACCCCTGGTCCTTTCCGTTCAAATAGAATCGAACCGCGGGTGTCGCCCCGTGATAAACGTATACGGAATCGCCATGCTCTCGCGCCGAAGACAACTCTTGAAGCACGCCCCGAATGTCTTCGAATTCCTTATAAGGCCACTGCCCTCGCAAGCTTCGATAACCGGAAAGTAGGATCAGGGTAACCAGTCCTAGAGCGGCGATGTGTCGCCTGAAGCCTCTAAACCGGCGCCAAGCGCCTACGAGAGCAATTGCCACGCACGGAGCTAATAAGAGCGCGAGATAGGTTGGGGCGGTTTGAATGGTTTTGAGGGGGCCATCTGCCCACGGCGCACGCATGGCTCGATAACCTGCAAACAAAAGAACGAGGATACAGAGAGCTGCCGCAAACTGAGGCGGGATCTGATCGAGCCATTGCAGGAGCTCCGCCAAAATGACTCCCGCGAACAGCGTCAACAGCGGAGTCAAGAACAAACACTGCCGCACTCCACCGTATGGGTAGATTTTGATTAGCGAGGCCGCGATTGTAATTGCGAAGGCGGTGAACACCAGCAACGTAAGCGGCTCAAATTTTCGCGCCAGGAGCTGTGCAACGCAGTAGAGGAGTCCGGCCACAGCCAATAGGATTGTGATCACCCGGCCAGGGCTCACATAATCGATCAGGTCGAGAGAGTTGGTAGCAATAAAATGGAGCATCCGGCTCTGTATTCCGAGATCAAAGTAGTGACCTGTCAAATATTCTTGGCCTCTTCCCGGCTCGAATTGGTAGCGAAGAGTGAGGAAAAATGACACCAAGACACCAGCGCCCAAAACAATGGATGCAGTCAGGAAATGCGCCACGCGAAATCGGGTGTCAGGACTCAACCAGATGCGAAGGATGATGGTGATTAGTAAGCCGCATCCGAGGAGAACCAAGCCATATTGGACAAGGGGAGCAAGGAATAGGGCCACGTACAACAGGGCGGGATGACCCTTTTGGAAAGTCCCGTTTTCCCAGCGAAGAAGGCAGAATATTAGGGCGCTAGCGAGTAGAATCGAGAGAGAGTATTCCCGAACCTCCTGTGCATATCGTATCTGGGAGGTAGAAATGGCAAGAATCGCGGCCGAAAGGAGCGCTGCACTGGGCCTGACCTGGACGCGCACCATGGCCAGCGTCAGCAGGATCGCGAGAAAACTGGCCAACACGGACGGTGCTCGTACCGCAACCGGGCCGTGTGAGACCCTCTCGACGAGATACAGGATGTAGGGGTGGACAACCGGAGCGCTACCAATGGCGCGTGTCTGCTGCAGCACTTCTGCGAATGTGCCCCGTGAAATATTTGCTGTAACGGCTTCATCAAACCACAGGCTTCGAACTCCCAGATGGTACACGCGCAACCACGCGCCGAGTGTGAGCAGAAACACAGCAGCGGCAAAAAAAAGGCGGCGACGACCGGTACTCGAGAACGCGCCCCGATCGCGGGCCGCAGGATGCAAGGACGGAAGCATTTGGGGTGTCAACTCTCGCCTTCGAGGAGCGCGCTGCTCCGGCGCTGCGATGCACCGAATTCGGGTAAGCGCATTCTGCAGGGTCACGGCTCGATCATCAAACCCCTAGCAGTTGCTCTGTTCATGACCTTCCACTCTGATTTCCTTGTACGAGAAGTACCAATAGAACCCACTCAGCGAAACCAATATCACCGCCAACTGGTACACCGTAAAAGCGTTGGCTGCCGCCGAGGCGTGGTGCGCGGACAGGATTCGAAACAGGGCAAAAAACGCAGCTTGGCCTATCCCGATACCGGCGGGAGAGACGGGCAGCGCAGTGGCGACGAAGCCGAGGGGCACCAGGAGAAAAAAATAGGCTATCGACAGGTCCAGAGTCGCCGCTACGGATCGGAGCGCGATGTAGTATGCCAGACAAGAGAGCAGATGGGAGAGCACACTAGCCGCGATGGAGATGGGAATTACCGAAAGATTCTTATGATACTGAGAAAGCGATCGAATTAGCCGCAATCCAACGCGAGGGAGGCGCAGGCTTTCAAACATCCGTACACCCGCCGGTCCTGTAGTGTAGAGTGCGCACATCCCAGCAATCCATCCCACTACAACGGCCAGTCCAAGAGTGCGAGAGCCCGGGCTTTGAATCAAGTCGCGAAAGTGCGTTAACACCATCAATCCAGCCAACAGAAAGATACCCAGTAGCCCGAGGACACGGTCCATTAGAAGGGATACGGCCGTCGCCAATCCACGTGCACCCGTCGCCCGAGTCAGGTAGTAGCCTTTTAACACATCACCACTGACAGCCCCGGGGGTGGCTACATTGAACAACAGTCCGATCATTGTAAGACCAAAGGCACGCTGATAAGGGAGCCGGATCCTTTGAGCTTTTAGCAATTGGTTCCAACGCCAGGCGGTAATACCGGGCTGCAGAAAAAGTAAGAGCAGCATTGCTAACATGGCCGGATAGTGCACCAGTCCCGCGACGACCTGATGGAGATTGATCCTACCGCTGTGCGCCATCCAAGCGAAAAAGACCACAGCCACGAAAATTTTCACGAGATGGCTGGACGCCATGTCACTCCAATGGGATCTCGGAGACTCAAAACGACCGCAGTTTTCTGTCTTTCAAACGCATTTTGGCCGGGATGCCATGGCCGTTGGCCGCCGACACGGTCGGGGCTCCGGCAGAACCGAACGCGAAAAGGCGGCTCACGTATCCTCTGTTGCCCTGAGTTGTAGAGACGCCTGAAGTTCAGGCTGCTTCTTTTGTCTCATCCTGCGTTTCCAGTATGACCAAACGCGAACTGCCGTTCCTCCCGGGTTGGTCGCGAGCTCCACCAATTTTTGAGCAGTTTGCAAAGCCAGGTAAAGCCAATCGAATCTCTGCGAGAGAGTCTTCAGTCCTTGTTGGTGATAGTGCCAAAAAGCGCACTCGGGAAATCGGAGCATTTCATCAACCAGGGTAAGGTAATACGCCCGTTTGGCCTTTTTGGTGAGAGCGGCAGCCTCGTCAGCCTTCAGGAATATAGGCGCGTATCGCGTGACGAGAATATACCAATCTAACGCATTCGGCTGAAACGCACGCACGGCGGAAGAGATGGATGGGTTATCGGCCCGCGAAAACGCGAGCACCTGATGAACGAACCCGAAATTCCAATCTTGCAATATCTTCAGGCACTTTTCCGTGTCCTCGTGCAGGAGTGACTCGTCATAGAACGGTTGCGAGCTCCGAACCAATGAGGATCGATACATAACGGTTGTAGGTGAGCCGAAGACCGAAAGACCAGTTTGTAGAAACAGCCGAGCCATTTCTCTACCAGCGAGTATTGAGGTTGGATAAGGAAAGCCCGAGCCACGGACGATGTTAGCCTTTAAGTCATAGGCACTGACTAAGCCTATGGATTCGGACCGTTCAAAAGACTGAACCATCAACCGCAGACACTCGGAGAAAATGAAGTCGTCCGCTTGAACAATTTTGCAGTATTGACTCTCTTCAGATATCTCCGCCAGGGCGCTGTTGTAATTTTGCACCTGTGAGAGTAACTGTGAACGTTTAACCAGACGAAGCCGAGGGTCTCGACGGACGTAAGCTTCCGCAATGTCTCCCGACCCATCCGTACTGCAATTATCCACCAGAATATATTCGAATCGAGAGTAGGTCTGGGAGAGCACACTTTCGATGCATTGAACCAAATAGGGAGCCGTGTTATGGAACGGAGTCACGACACTAACCAAAGGCTCTTTCATCAGTGTTTCCTAAGGTTCGCCTATCGATAGATCGAGGTGTGCGGTAGTTCGCCGCTGTCGGGCCAAAACATGAGCCTCGATGGCTTCGCCGCGTAGATAATTGAGGCGCCAACGCGCGCGAAACAGGGAGTCTGGCCGTGAAAGCGCCCATGCCACGACGATACGGGCGGCTTGTTTGGGGATGTCTCGAAACAGGTGGCGCGGTATACCCAGCCAGAGTTTGGAGTTCGGAGCCATCCGACACCAGCCACGCCCGTAACGAACTGCGCGTTGCAGAATCCAGCCCTGATTCACTTGCTCTTCACGGATAAAGTGTGCCACTACGGCATTTTGAACGTGCCAGGCCCTGTGTCCAAGCCGGCTGAGCCTTAGGAGAATCTCCGTTTCGCTCCCCATTGCGTAACTGGAGCCGGAGGGGCCGATGAAAGGATCGAAGCGTACTCCGGATCGGAAGATGATGGTGCGGATAGCCATATTTGGCCCTTGGACTAGCGTGACGTGAGCAGGTGGCAACTCCCCCTCTTTTATCCATTCGGGAGTAATCGTGAAGATCGGGCCCAAGTCTATCCATTGAAGCCAAGGGGGTGGTGGAATCTCCCAGCGGGGCACGATGGCGCCACCGAAGATCGAATAGTCGGGATGCGTCTCGGCGGCCTTACGCAATTGAACCAGCCAATCGGCTCGGGGGAAGACGTCATCGTCCGTCAGCACGGTTAAATCACCTTCGACAACTTGGAGCCCCGCGTTTAATGCGTGGTTTTTGCCAACAGTCGGTTCCAAGACGATTTGCAACGGCAGGCGGCTTCTGAATGAAGCCAGCACGTGCGAGGTTCCGTCGGTACTAGCGTTGTCCACCACCACCAACTTCCAGCCGGAGTTGGGAGACTGCAATTCGCAAAAAGTATCCAGAACTTTACGCAAAAGCGCTGCGCGATTTCGCGTGGCAAATAACACAGTTAGCATGTGGATTTAAGAGCTGCGACGGGAGCGCGAAGCGACCCCTGCCAGCAGGCAGTCGCCAGCACCGACGTTGGCAGTATCCGGTGAAACACGTTCGAGCCAAATCTCCCGCCAAAAGGAGTAGATACTCCTAGGACAAAACATCCGGCACTCGCTGAAGCGTGACTGGCAGATAACCGAATCGAGAATGATGCACGGATTCTTCATCCGGCGCATCTTTCCGGTCTTTTCATTGATGATGGAGGTGACCCGCTTGAGCACACGGTATGTTCCACCGCAGTAGGGAACCTCTTCGGCGTCGAAATACAGGCCACGATTTCGACTAGCAGTGTCCAGCGTTCTTAGAATTTCGCGTTGCGACTTGATGCGCACCAGTTCGCCCGGTTGCAGATTCAGAGTTTGGCTCGGCGTGGGTTGGCCGGCGGGTATCATTCCGGTTTTGCGAGGAAACGGCGTGCCACCCCACAGCGGGTAAGAATGATCGTAGATCCATCGCATGACGGATCCTAGCCCGACACCTGCCACACTCAGGTGATAATAGAGCATATAAATAGCACCGCAGACGATGCGCCACAGAGTCACATTACCGGAAGTGCAGTCCTCCCAATACTGACGGAGGTTCCACCATTGGAGAGGCGTGGTCGCATATGGCAGCCGAGTAGCTTGACAAACGTATGTAGGATCCGCGGTATTCTCTTCGCCCATTCTTACGTTCTTCAGAATGTCGAGTTCGGAACAGATCGGGGCGCGTGTTGCCGCGTCGGAGACTCGAAATCGCTCCTCGTTGGGCGGGGGCTCCCGACGGGATGCCATCGGTTTCAGCCAGGCTTCTTTCCAAAAGATCAGACAGCTAGCCTGGCACCCATCGTGGGCAGAGCCATCGCAGCGAGTCTGGAGGTGCACCGTCCGATCCACCGTACGCCCGCGCACCGGATAAACCGTGTCACACGTCTTGTGCGCTCGCTTGTAAATCTGAAACCTCTCACCACAGAATGCGAACATTTCCGGCATAAACGGCATGCCGTCGAGCTGTCCATTGCTGTCCAGCGTACGTAGAATTTCGCTTTTGCTGCGGACTTCGACCCAGTCTCCTACGCGTAGTTTCGTCATTTCCAACCCATGGCGGCGTCCTTCCATTTCGAGTCGATCCAATACCGGTTTATTCCTTCCCCCGGGCACTGTGCCGGCTCGTGACAACGCAATTCTCCTCCGATGCAGGGCGAATGGCTTTCTCGACAAGCTTTGGAAAACAGTGCAGAATACCGGTCACATCCTGCTCGGAACTGACATAGATCGTAGCCGCAGCCATGCGTTGGTCGTAACCCGACTGTGTGGCGTGCCGCCAGACCATGATGGACGGATGGTAGATCCCCGTGTTCACGTTCAAATGCACTACGAACGTGCAGGTTAAAACCTCGCCGGCCTCCAATGTGAAGCTATCGTGTCCAAGCCGTTCTGTAGAGGTTTCAAAGATCTCGTCGTTGTCATTAGTGATATAGAGCACCACCGCGAATTGGGCGCAGCGAGCGTGCGCGGTCACCTCCACATCGATCCACGCTTTTTCGCCCGATCGGAACCGCGCGCATTCTCCGTGTTGGTTCCGGACTTTCGTTATTTTCGAAGTGATAGCCGTGCCAGAAGCGGACTCGTCGTCAGGGACGGTCTGCGATTGTTGGAGATAAGCAGAGACGACCTCCTGCGCCGGGCCGGACATGACTGTTCGTCCTCGCTCGATCAACAGGCAGCGATCGCAGAACTCGGAGATGGTTTTCAGATTGTGGGAAACAAACAGAACAGTTGCACCCCCGCGGATCACTTCCCTCATGCGCTCGATGCACCTTCGCTGAAACAGCCAGTCGCCAACGCTGAGCACCTCGTCCACGATCAGCACCTCGGGATCGACATGCGCGGCCACTGAAAAACCCAGCCGAGCATACATTCCGGAGGAGTAGCGCTTGACCGGTGTATCGATGAACTCTTCGATTCCCGAGAAGGCGATGATCTGGTCGAGCTTGGATCGGATCTCGCGCTTCGTCATACCGAGAATGGTGCCGTGCAGAAAGATGTTTTCCCTCCCCGTGAGATCCTGGTGGAAGCCGGCCGTCACTTCGATCAATGCGGAAAGGCGGCCATGGACGATCATGTGGCCCTTGGTAGGCTTCATCACGCGGCTGAGGATCTTCAGAGTAGTACTTTTGCCTGCTCCGTTGGCACCAATGATGCCAAATGCCTCACCTTTTCTCACCTCAAACGAGATGTCCCGGAGGGCCCAGAATTCCCGGTCGTCCCTAACATTCGGTTCCCGGTTCCGGAAGAGTCTGCCGGTCAATGCCGGAACCAGGTCGCGCAACGAGTCGTACATCTCGCCCTTGCGGAATTTCTTGTAAATATGCTCCATTCGGAGCGCAACATCGGACACCGTGGGCTCCCGTCAAATACTCTCCGCGAACGCGGGTTCCAGATCCTTGAAAAAGATGTAGCCGCCGACTAGGAGTGTGAGTCCACAGACGAAGCTGTACCCGAGCCAAGGTAGATTGGGCGGCTGATGCCGGACAACGCACGCGCCCAATCCTTCCAGAATGGGAGCCACAGGGTTGAATAACAGCCAACTCCCCTTGGAACCTAACATGCGTACATCGTAAAAGACCGGGGTAAAGAAGATACCGAATGTTAGTCCGATCTCCACCACATACTTCACGTCGCGGAGAAAAAGACTGGCCGCCGATACAACCAGGGCGATACCCACAGTCAGAAACAACATCATCACCAACAGTAGCGGAACCCAGACGAGTTGCACGCTCCAGCCGGCCCGGATGACCAACAGAAAGACTACCAGTGCGCCTGAGGCGACCAAGAAGTCGAAGGCGCTTGCCAGCACGGCCGCCATCGGGAAGATGTCTTTTGGAAAATAGACCTTCGTCACTAAGCTATGGTTATTGATCAGACTTGTACAAGAAAACCGGATACTGGAAACCAAAAATGCCCAGGGGAGAGACTTCACAGCAACACTCGCCATGTCCGCACTGGCCATGGCCTTCCCGGAGGCTATTGCGTATCCATAGCGGACCACGATGCCAGCACCGACAATTAAGATCGGCATCAAAACCGCCCACAGAACACCCATGATCGACTGCTTGTACCTCACCCGAACGTCTCTGTAGGCGATCATGTACAGCAATTCGCGGTACCGGAATAACTCGCTCAGGTATTCTTTCATGATATTTTTCGCGGTGTCCCGTCGCTTGCCGAACCAAAAGAGACGACAAAGGGTTGCCAAAAGCATCGCGTGATTTTGCCACTGGAGGAGATGCCGATTGACTTCCTTCTCTCGCGCTGAAGATGCGCTGAGTGGGTTGACGTCCTTGAGAGACTAGTTATACTTGCGATTCACCGGCTTTACCGGGCGCCCCTCTAAGTATTTTTCGATCCCTTGGTCTAAAGCCTTACGATACACGGCCATTGCACCATACACGGCTTCGGAGGTTCGTTCAATGTCTGCATCACTGTGCGAAAAACTGACCACAAACGACGGTGCGATGACTCCGCGGCGGATCATCTCCTGCATAAATAGCGTCCGGAAGGCTTGTGATGGATTCTGTTCCTGGTCCAGAGTTCGGAAAACAAGGTTGCAGGGCCGGCCGATCAGTTCAAAGAATCCTTCGAGCCTATTCTCCCGGATGGACTGGTTTACCAACGTTCGCAACCGCTCTCCTTGTTTCCACAGAAACCCAATCACTTGCCGGTCGCGATAAATGTGCAGAGTTTCGAGGGACGCTGCCAAAGCGTGGGTCTCTGCACCGTGTGTAGTGGATAACAGGAAGACCCTAGGCTGGTCGTGGTCGATCCCGCCGAGCCGCATGATCTCGCGTTTGCCCGCCAACGCGGAAATGGCAAATCCGTTGCCCATGGCTTTACCGAATGTGGACAAATGAGGAACGACACCGTAATACTTCTGGGCGCCTCCGATGTGCCAGCGGAAGCCAGTGATCATTTCGTCGAAGATCAGAAGGGCGCCGTGCTGCTCGCAGAGACTCTTGACCTGGTCGATGTAACCGTCGGCCGGGATGGTACCAGCCTCGGCCTCGAGCATTGCTCCGGCAATTTGATTCGGATAGTGCTCGAACAATCGCCGCAAACTCTCCAGATCATTGTATGGGAACTTCAACGTCAAATCGGCTATGCTGCGAGGAATGCCCGAGTTTATTTGGGTTGTGCCGATAAACCAATCGTCCGTAGAGAAGAAGGGCTGGTCGCCACAGATCGCGATCCGATCCCGTCCGGTGTAGGCTCTGGCCAATTTCACCGCTGCGGTCGTGACGTCGGAGCCGTTTTTCGCAAACTTCACCATGTCGGCGCCGTCGATGAGGTCGAGCATTGCCTCGGCAAGATCTACTTCTGCGCGCGCGGGCCTAGTGAAGTTGGTCCCGAGTTGCATTTGCCGGTAAGCCGCTTGAACCACCGGCTCGAACGCGTGGCCGAGCGTGACGGCGCGGAGACCCATCCCGTATTCGATGAACTCGTTCCCATCGAGGTCCCAGACATGACAGCCTTTTCCACGAGCGATGAACGCCGGGGCTTTTTCCGGATACTGGTCGTCTCCCTTGGCATAGGTGTGGGAACCGCCAGGTATCAACCGGTGGGCTGTTGGTCGCAGCGCACAGGAACGCGAAAAATCACCATTCGTTGTCGGATCCACGAGTTGATTCTCGGTATTTCTAGCCATCTCAGAGAGACCACTCGGGGCAGGGATGCAGTACGACCTTGCTGGCGTGAAACGCTTCGGCGTACGCGCTAGGCGAGTTTGCTTCCATGCCTCGAAGCCGCATCAACCCCAGAAAGGTCTCCCGGTCAAACCAGTGCTTGCCACGCTGGGATTCGAATGCATCCAACAAAAGGTCCACTTTGCGTCCACAGACCGCTTGCTCTAGGGGTACGAACAAGTTGGGCCGGCCCATGTCACCGTCGTATTTGGGAATCTCGTATTCGAGGATCAAGTGGTTCCGAAACGTGTTCCACGTTAGTTCCGATATCAAGCGATGGTCCTGATGGGCATCTCCGCGCCAATGCGTGAAGATCAAGTCCGGATGGACCTGTTCCTTCAAGTCTTCGAAAAACTGTTTCACTTCGGCGCCATTATATGGGAGAAAGCCATCCCGGTACTGTTTGAGTACGACCGTCTTTTTGCTGCCAGAGGTAAACAAGTCGGCGGCTCGTTCCGCCTCTTGACTGCGGCGGCCGGCCGCGCTGAACACGATCCAATGGAAGTACAACTGTCGATGGGGCTGATTGAGGGACAAAATAGTGCCTCCGCAGCCAATTTCGATGTCGTCCGCATGCGCGCCCAAACATAGAACCTTAATCGGAGATGTATCCGGTCGAAGACTCAGCCCGGTCATGCGTTTTGGATGACCCCACCCGTTCGCGCTGCTATGCCAGCCGGAGACGCTGTGAAATCGGCTTCCGTTCCGTCAAAATAGAGCGCTACAGCCTCATCTGGAACTCGAGTGAAGTCCGACGCTCTCAGATAATCCCGCAACGTGGTGCCGGTACAGGCCGAATCCACATTCGACGCACCGCGACGATTCTGGAGGTCATCCAGATTCACCACGCGAAAATCAATACTATAACGGGTCAACGCAGATGAATTAGGAACGGTCGAATGTAGTTGCGCGGCTGAGAAGAGCATTGCGGCCCCAACGTTGACTACCAGACGCAATTGGGGATCTGGCTCTATCGCTGTCTGGGGACGAGGCTGGACCCGTGTGTCCGCCTTGACGTGACTAGAGGCGTTCAGCCGGCTTGTGCGATTCCACTCGTAATAATTATACGTATCGGAGTTATTCGGAACGACGCGCTGCCAATACTGGGGATGGAACGCCATGCCATTATCTGGAGAGAAGCCGTAAACCGGAAGCCACCAGTTGATCTGCGAAAACGGAGCCGAATACCACGTGTCCCGATGCGGATGAAACGCATAGGCGATTCCGGCCGAAAGATATTCGGATGGAAAGGCAGTACGCAGACGCGGCACGTCAAAAAAGGTCTTGTCGAGATCACATCCCCGCTCTGCCAGCAGTCCTTGGATGAGCTCTTTCGACCGGGCATGGTGAATAAACTCGGGCTTCAGCCTGGCGAGGACTTCGACACAGCGTTCTACCGGCAGTTTTTGGTGTACGGTCCGCGGATCGTACGGATGGAAAGCGGTCTCGACCAACCCCCGAGCGAACTCGCACAGCTTCAACGCACTTGGGGAGGGAGAATAAACGAAAATAGATCCCTGGTGCAACTCTTCTCTTCGCTGCGCATCGGTAGCGGTCGAATCAAGAAATAGGTTCATTTGGTCCTCTCCGCATCCAGTTCACGCGACCACTCGCGCGGCAGCCTGGCTCCTTTTCCAAACACACCACGGGGCTTCGCCAGATGCCTCCAATTCATCCAACACCTGTTTGTCTTTAAATGTGTCCATGCACTGCCAAAAGCCTTCGTAACGGGGAGACCAGACGCGGCCTTCCGCTATCAATCGTGTCAGCGGTTCGTAGACCAGTTCCTCTCCTGGTTTGACATACCGGAAAATCTCCTTCCGGAGTAAGAAAAATCCTCCATTCACCCAGGTGTTGGACTCCTTCATGGACCGGATCGCTTGAACCGTGCCATCGCTGTGCGAATGGACCAGGTCGAGACTGCTGGAACGCGGCTGCACGGAGAGAAACGCGGCGTAACTATCACGGCGGGTAAAATCTTCGATCATCTGAGGCAAATGGAAGTCTGTCAGACCATCACTATAATTGGCGAGAAACATGTCCTCTTCCTTCACGTACGGTTCGATCAGGCGTAACCGATCTGCGATCGTGGAACGGAGTCCGGTGTCGACGAAGGTAATGGTCCAATCATCGATGTCCCGCTGCATGAAATCTAACTTCCTACCGCCATGAGACAATACGAAATCGTTCGATACCGATTCTTTGTACTCGAGAAAATAGTTCTTGATGACATTGGCTTTGTAGCCAAGACAGAGAATGAAGTCCTTGTGGCCAAAGTGCGCATAATACTTCATGACATGCCACAGAACCGGGCGTGCCCCGATTGTCACCATCGGCTTCGGTACATCCTCGGAATACCCCCTCAGCCTCATCCCTTCGCCGCCGCAAAACAGAACAACTTTCATGGGTCGCCTCTTTACGTCTTAATAAATCGTCACTCTGGGGATCGGGACCAGAAACCTACCACCCCACTCGCGGATATATTGCAACTGCCCCATGATTTCTTCTTTCAGATTCCAAGGCAGCACTAACACATAATCCGGCCTGGTCTGGCGGATACGTTCCGGATGATAGATCGGGATGTGCGTACCCGGAAGAAACTTTCCTTGCTTATGCGGGCTACGGTCAACGGTATATTCAATCGAGTCCTTTCCGATGCCACAATAGTGCAGCAGCGTCGCGCTCTTGCCCGGAGCGCCGTACCCGACGACGGTCTTTCCTTCTCGTGCAGCCTTAGTCAGAAAATCAATCAGAGCGAGCTTGGTTTCTCGCACCTGGCCGGCAAACCGCTGATAACCGACAGCCGAGGCCAGGCCGGCGCCTTGCTCATCCTGGATCAACTGGTAGACACGGTGCGAAATCGGAAAGTTCCCGGCATGAGAGGCAAAAACGCGAAGCGAGCCGCCATGTGTCTCCAGTTCCTCGACATCATAGACGGTCAGTCCGTGAGCCTGAAGGATACGAATCGTTGTGAGCAGCGAAAAGTAGGAGAAGTGCTCGTGATAAATCGTGTCGAACTGGTTCCTCTCGATCAATCGCAGCAGGTGCGGGAACTCCAGGGTCAAGGTTCCCTCGGGTTTCAGAAGGATTGCGAGACCTTCTACAAAATCATTCAAATCGGGAACCTGGGCCAGAACGTTGTTGCCGAGCAGCAGGTCAGCGTGGCGTCCGTCAGCCGCCAACTGGCGCGCCAAATCGGCGCCGAAAAAGCGGACGAGCGTGGGAATGTTCTTCGCCAAGGCCACCGCCGCTACATTACTGGCGGGCTCGATCCCCAGCACGGGGAGATTCCGCTGCACGAAATACTGCAGCAGGTAACCGTCATTACTCGCCACTTCCACGATCAAGCTTCGGCTGTTGAGACCGAGGCGAGTGGTCATTAGCGAACAGTAAGCTTTCGCGTGCTGAAGCCAAGAGTCGGAGTAAGAGGAGAAGTAGGCGTAATTGCTGAAAATGTTCTCCGCGCTTTCGTATTGTTCCAGCTGCGCAAGAAAGCAGTCGTCGCAAACGTATACGTGCAGTGGGTAAAACACCTCGCCGCGATTCAGCTCGGCAGCCGAGGGGTACGTCTCACACAATGGTGACATCCCCAAGTCAACCACAGTGCGGGTCAAAGCGGTGCCGCAAAACCGGCAGGCCCGGCCGGCTGGCTTTGCAACCGGTGCGTCTTCGGTGCGCCGTGTGGAGAGTGTTGTCGTCATAGGTGATCCGCAACCAGCTCACGCGACTACTGCTGGTTGACGGCTCCATCGCAACGAGGAATCGACTTGTCCTGAGGTCATCAGTGCTTGGAGACTGCGCAGCCGGAAGTAGCGGCGGCTTGCCACGTCGCTCGCCGTCAACCCCGCTGCGCGGTAGCTCTCGTAAAGCTCCTGGGCGCCCTGCCGCGCATTCCATTGCGGGCGGAAGTTCGGCAGAAGCCGGTGGATTTTGTCGCAAGAGATGCGGTAGCAGCGCTTATCCGGTCCACCGCCGGGAGCGTATGCGATCCTGCAACCCGGAACGATTTCTGAGACAATCGCCGCGAGGTCTCGAATCCGGTAGTTTTCATCGGTCCGGCCGACATTGAATGTCTCCTTGTGGATGGTTTCCCGGGGAGCCTCGAGTACACTCAGAAAGGCTGCGATAATGTCGCGGATGTGCACGATGGGCCGCCACGGCGTTCCGTCGCTTTTGATGAAGATCTCGCCTTTGGTGTATGCGGAAGCCACGAAATCGTTCAAAACGACATCGAGCCGCAACCGCGGTGAGGCACCATATGCGGTGGCGTTGCGCATGAAAGTGGGACTGAACTGGTCGTCCGCCATCCGCGCCAGGGCTTCCTCCACCCGTACCTTGGACTCAGCGTATGGAGTCACTGGATTCAAGTCAGCGGTTTCGTCGTGCATCACGTCGCCGGCCGCGCCGTAGGTGCTGCACGAGGACGAAAAGACAAACCGCTGGACACCCGCTTGTTTCGCTGCCTCGGCCAACCGGACTGAGCCGATATGGTTGATGTCATAGGTAATTTTCGGATCCAGATCGCCCAGAGGATCATTCGATAAGGCGGCCAAGTGGACGACCGCATCGAATCCATCCAGATCCCGGCGCGTCACATCCCGGAGGTCTTTCCGAATCTGGGGAATTTCCGCGGCGGGCGCACCGAAATCGCATCCAGCAAACAGATCGGTGTCCAGACCGACGGGTTCGTGGCCGGCGTCGCGCAACATCGGCCCAGCGACCGCGCCGATGTAGCCTTTATGTCCAGTCAACAATATTCTCATAAGTTTGCAGGTTGCCGGCATCGGGTGGCATTCGTTGCGGCGCTGCCCGGCTGACGCTGTAATTCTGGGTATTCAATCACTTGTCCTTCAGGCAGTGTAGAAACGGTCCGAGGATTTCGCACAATTACGTGGTTCTTGAGTGCCGATCTTAGTTTGGGATAACGGTTAACAACCCTGCTTGAGACAAGGGCTCGACTGCATCACAAATCGTCTGAAACGATAGGCCGGAGCGGTCTGCAATGTCCAGCAGCGAGTGTTGTCCGTCGGAGAGGTTCAGAACCCAGAGGCGTGCCGTGATTTCCTCGTCAATTGTGTTTCCACCCGTGGATCGGTAAAGACCGCGTCGGCCGAGCTGAGGTTCGCAGTACGGGTTTTGGTTGCAGTAGCGACGGTTGTTTTCGAGAACATCCACCACTGCCATCGACACGCGCAACGATGCCGCGAGCGCGTCCGGCTGGATCAGGTCGAGATTATCGGCCGAGGTGTGATATTGGGGAAAACTGTTCCAAACGGTGCGCATCAGGCAGCCCACCGGAAGATCGAAGCCGGGTGAGCAATACTGGCGCTCGTCGTATCCGTACGGAGAGAATTCGAGGATATCGGAGGGTTCTTTGCCGCGCTGCAGCACGTGGCTAACGACGTGATCGATTTCCGCATTGGCACGACGGCTCTTCTTGTAATGGAATCCTCCCGTATCGCCAAGGCACGTCAGCACGAGCCCATGACGGATGCGTCCGACGTGCTCACGATTGCGGGCGAGCCAGGTGATTGCTCCGATCGTTCCCGGAATAAAGAGAAACCGGTAAGAATACCGTAAATTGAGGCCGGCAAGACTCTGTGCCAGGAAGGTAGCGACCGCCACACCGGACAAATTGTCATTCGCCAGCGATGGATGACAAACGTGGCACGAGAACAGAACTTCGTCAGTGGTCCGGCCCGGCAAGAAACATTCGCCGTAGGTCAAATGTCCGTCTTCGAGGGTAGAGTCTATATGTACCTCATATTCGCCCTCCGGCAGCGACAGCATCTGGCGATGCGGCAGACAGAACCCCCAGCTCTCCTGATAATAGGTAGTGCGGTACGGAATCCAGTCAGGCTTGTCCGGCAGAGTGAACAAATGCGGTTTGAGTTCACTGAGAGGCATGGTGGCGTGCACGGGCACGCTGTAGTTGAGGACGTGCAAATTCGATCGCTGGAACTCTATCACACAGTCCCCATCGGGACTTTTGATATAGGCGTTGCGAATGTTCCACTCCTTTGGTACAGTCCAGTCAAACACCGGCGTGCCGGAGGGCACTTCCACGATATCGAGGGGAATCCGCTGGCGAATGGCTGCCAAGGTCTGGCGTACTCCACTGCCTGTGATACTCCGGCAGATGGGGTATAGTTCTGCAGCGAAGTGATACAACTCTTCGCCAGCAACTGCCAAGTCTTTTCGCTCGAATTCTCTCAGGAGTCGCACAGCCTATTTGAAGTCTGGGTACGTTCGGTCCCGCTCAGAGATCACTTCCACGGCTTCCGGCCACGAGACGGAAAAGGCCGGGTCATCCCAACGCACGCCCCGCGACGATTCCGGATGATAGAACTCCGACATCTGGTAAAAGACCTCCGTCTCATCTTCGAGCGTGAGAAAGCCATGGCCACACCCTTCCGGCACAAAAACCATGTTCCGATCGCCAGCTGTGAGCCACACGGACACCCAATCTTTGAACGTGGGCGAATGCGGCCGCAAATCCAGCACAACGTCGTAGACAGAACCCCGGGTGCAGCGCACTACTTTGCTCTCGGCGAAGGGGGCGGTTTGGTAATGAATCCCCCGCAACGTTCCCTTGTGTGCGTTGAAGGATATGCTGCATTGCACCACCTTCGGATTCAACCCGTTCGACTCAAATTCTTTCTGGCACCAGCCGCGGGCAAAGAACCCGCGCTCGTCGAGCTGCGGTTGAATGTGCATCTCAAAGACACCCGGTATTCGCGTCTCGCGAAACAGCATTTTCGTCTATGATTGGCCTGCGTAACCCCGGCAAAGGTACACCGCGTTCGATGTTGTCCGTCATCGAAGCCGACGAAAGAATCTCCGGACAAGCTACCGCCCTCTCAGTCCCAGGCGCGAGAGATCCTGGATTCTCGTCTGGCTTCAGAAGGCAGGTCGATGGCCATTACCGGCCGAAAATGAAGTGGTTTGATATCAATCTATTGGAGCTCGCGGGATATTCTACGGCGCAGCGGAATCTCTCTCTCGGAGGAAGAGAATTGGGATTTGATGCCGATTTGGCGGACAGAACGGACGAGAGGCCACGCAACTTTGGGATTTCTTTGCTGAGTGCTAGGCCGACGAACTGCTCGACGCAGGATTCAGATTCACCTCGCGACCGTGGTGGTGCATCCCTTTCTCCTATCGCCGCTTGGCTCCATCGCAAAAGGCAGGCGAGAGAATTCCGGACCTTAGGAATATAACAGGCCGGGTTAGTGACACCTCAAGCCACGCACGCAGACGCTTCGCGCGAGTAAAACAACCGATCCCCATCCAGTTTGATATACGCCAAGCGAGCGCGCTCTTTGCCAGGGCCCTCAATCCGCCAGGCATGGCCATCTCTAACCAAGGACATCGCGCTCCGATTCCTCCACCACTGATTTACCTCGTTCGGCAATGCGATCCACGTATTCTCCCGCGACCTGAGCTCCGCCAAAAAAGCGAGCAATTCCTTGTAGGTAGTCTGGGCGCGATGGTCCAGCAAATAGTCAGGATGCGTGAGAAGGCTCAGCAAGCCATGACGCTCGATGACCAGTTTCGCCTGGTCTTTCCACAGATCGATTCGGTGCTGGCGCAGGACATGGAACAGAGAGTAGTCCTGTGTTGTGGTGAGAGGGAGTTCGAGGATTCTGCCTACGAAATAGGGGAAGATCGTGCAGCAACCCCCTCGCTGGGGATCAAGATGTGCAACGTTCGGCACCGACATGTCGTAGTCAAACTCCAGGGCATCGTACCAGTTGAGGTTACGATACAGGATCGCAGAGCGGAAGCCTTTTGCACCCCAGTCACGAGCATATGTGTTGATGGCCTTGACCCGTGACAGGAATTGGAGCCGATCCCGAAACAGGTTTCCATCGTGATTGAGATCCTGAACGTTGATCTCGTGCCCGCGAGCACGGATTTCCTGAAGAAACCCCACTGTAACCTGGTATCGTTCTTCCGGGATGATCTGAAACGCGGAGCGAAATCCGAAAGATTCATCGATATCCATCAGATGTGGACAGAAATCCCGCCCTTGGGTCGTCTCGACATCATGGGTCAGGATCGCGGCGCTTGAAGCGCCGTCCGGCCAAAACCAGATGAACGGTAACGTCTCAATCCCTTGCGCCTTCATGTCCAACAGTAGGATCTTTTCGAGCAACCTTTCCACGGTCAAATCGACCGGCCAAGCGGGGAAGGTGATTCTTTTCCAGCCTCGAAGGTACGTCCGCTGCAGCGCGACACGGACCCACATGGGAAGAAAGGGTCGCATCGCGTAATACGGCTTGCTCCAGACAGGGTTCGGGGCGATGGCGGGCGACGCCAGACGCGAGGCTGCGACGTAACGCTCATGCGTAAGGTTCTCGATTAGCTCGGTAAGATCGAATGGAAGCTGAAGCACCGCTTCATCCGTCCGTACCTCGTCGAGCAGGTCGGGAAGGTCACGATCGGCAGAGTGGGGCGCTGTCACCGAGCAGGATTGGCCGTAACAAAGGATATCGCGTCCGAACCGGAAATAGCCCTGCTGAGTGGACAGAGGCGCTCTTAGTGACATTTCGATCAACTGCCCGGGACACCGATAACGCTCGAGGATTACTCTATCCATGCGTTGGGCTCAGCCGCCGAAGTCGGATTCGCGGCTCCAGTTTACCATGTTGAATTCCTTGGAGCTGGGTATGACTCTTTTCTCATACAAGCCGGAAAGCGACGGCCGTCGCTCAGATCAGCAAGGAACACGGCAGTTGGCGGGGTAGAATCCGAAAGCCGAGGGCGGCGACAGCCAAGACCGTCTCATCAGTGGTGCCTTCAAGCCCGGATGCAAGCATGGTTCCAGGCTTTCGCGTTCATATCAGTGGTGACGTTGGGCCGCCTCGTTGTGCTGAGGTGGTCGGCGATCCCGTTTAGGAGAGTGCCCATTTTGCGGGCCTGGGCCGCCGCCCCTGGTGAATTTAAGGCTGATGCGGAGGTGGTCGGAGATGGCCCAAGCAAAGAAGCGCCGCGCGAAGGAAGCGCCGGAGTTGCCCGTTCTAAACGCAACGGCTGCTGGCATCGACATTGGAGCAAGGGAGATATACGTCGCTGTTCATCCGGATTCCGATCCGGAGCCGGTGCGCTGCTTTGCGACTTTTACAGAGGATCTTCACCGGATAGCCAACTGGCTCCAGGCGTGCCAAGTGAGATCGGTTGCGATGGAATCGACCGGTGTTTACTGGATCCCGCTGTTTCAGATTCTGGAAGCGCGTGGTTTCGAAGTGTGCCTGGTGAACGCCCGGTATTACCAGAATGTTCCCGGACGGCGCACAGACGTGTCGGATTGCCAATGGCTACGCCACCTTCATTCAGTGGGATTGCTGCGGACATCGTTCCGGCCAGCGGATCAGATCTGCGCCCTTCGATCGCTCGTGCGCCACCGCGACAGCCTCATCCAGTCCGCTTCGAGTCACGTGTTGAGGATGCAAAAGGCGTTGAATCAAATGAATCTTCAGATCCACCATGTGATCAGCGACATTACCGGGATTACAGGCCTGCGCATTATTGACGCCATTCTGGCGGGTGAACGCGATCCCACGAAACTGGCCGCGCTTCGAGATGGACGGATCCGAGCATCGCAAGAAACCATCCGCAAATCGCTGGTCGGCGACTATCGCCGGGAGCATTTATTCGCTCTCCGTCAATCCTTGGCCGCTTGGCGGAATTATCAGGACTTAATAGCGGAATGTGATCGTGAAATCGAGGAGCAATTGAACGCGTTCAAAGCCGCAGCCGACGTACAGTCAAAACCGCTGGCGCAACCCAAAGTACACCGAAGAAGCCAGTATACGAACGAGCCGAACTTCGATCTGCGTGGCCATCTCTATCGCATATTCGGCATCGATTTAACGGCCGTGCCTGGGATCAGTGCGTTAACTGCGCATACACTGTTGGCCGAAGTCGGCCCGGACCTGTCTCGATTCCGCAGTGGCGCGGCGTTTTCATCTTGGCTCGGTCTGTGTCCAGACAACGACATTAGTGCAGGGAAGATACTCTCTGTGAAAACTCGCCGTGTAAGCAATTGAGCCGCATGGGCGTTGCGGATGGCCGTGAATGGCCTTTACAAGAGCCAAACGTGGCTCGGCGATTTCTTTCGGCGAATGCGCGCCAAGTTAGGAGCGCCGAAAGCGGTAACGGCTACCGCTCACAAGCTTGCGCGCATCGTCTACCAACTCCTTTCAACGCGCCAGCCTTACGACGAAAGTGTGTTCGCTAGATCCGAGCAGATAACTCGCCTTCACAAAGAGACCAAGCTAAAGGCTCAGGCAAAAGCATTGGGATTCCAGGTCGTTCCATCTCAACCTCCCCTCACGTAGCATGTGTGTTCCTTAGGAGATGAGCCTGGAGCGGGGACCGGATTCTCACACAAGATGAGCCTGAAGGGAAGGATCGGGATGCTGGGAATTGATCATCAGGATGGACGATTCCGAAGCGACGAGCCCTGGAGCAGATTCGGGCATTTTTGGCAGGAGCCGGCGAGGTGCGGTTCGCCGCAGAGAGCCGGGAGGAGGTATACGGCTGGACGGAACGGACGCTGGTGCGTTTCGGATATACGGGACTGGGCAAAGCGGACAAGGGCTTGGTGCGGCGGTACATCGCGCGGCTGACCGGCCTGAGCCGGGCGCAGGTAACACGCCTGATTACCAGCTACGTGGCCAGCGGGCGAGTGAAAGCAGCCTCGTATCAGCGTCGGAACTTTCCCACCCGTTATACAAAAACCGATGTGGATGTGCTGGCCTATGTGGACCGGAGTCATGGAAACCTGAGCGGTCCGGCGACGAAGCGAATCCTGGAGCGCGAGTACCACGAGTATGGTCAGGCGGCGTTCGAGCGGCTGGCGCAAATCTCGGTGGCGCAGATTTACCGGTTTCGCCGCTCCGAGCGGTATCGCAAACGCAATACCAGCTATCAGCCGACGAGGCCTACGCCGATTCCCATCGGCGAGCGACGCAAGCCGCGGCCGGAAGGCCGTCCCGGATATCTGCGGATCGACACGGTGCACCAGGGCGACCGGGATGGGGCCAAGGGGCTGTATCACATCAATGCGGTCGACGAGGTGACACAGTGGGAGATCGTGGCGGCCACACCGCAGATCTCGGAACTCTGGCTGATCCCGATACTGGAGCAACTCTTGGAGCAGTTCCCGTTCGTCATTCGCGGGTTTCACTCCGACAACGGCAGCGAGTTCATCAATTACACGGTGGCACGGTTATTGGAAAAACTGCTGGTCGAGCAGACCAAATCGCGTGCGCATCGCAGCGGCGACAACGGTCTGGTGGAATCAAAGAATGGAGCGGTGGTTCGCAAACATCTGGGCTTCGGCCACATGGGCACGCAGCATGCCGAGGAGGTCAATCAGTTTCATCAGCGGTATTTGAATCCCTATCTCAACTTCCACCGGCCGTGCGCCGTAGCCCAGATCGTCGAAGAGACGAACGGCAAGCGGCGCCGCACCTACCCGCGCTGGGCTACGCCCTTCGAAATATTCGGTCAGACGCCGGAATGCGAAAAGTATTTAAAACCAGGCGTCAGCCTTGTGTCGCTGCAACAGTTAGCGCAACAGTTAGCGCAACAGCAATCCGACACCGAGGCAGCCATCGCGATGCAGCAGGTCAAAAGGAAACTACTGGCGCGTGTCAAGCACAGCGCTTGACCGGCGGCCGACGTAAACCGGGGAGAGCGCGGTGGAAATGCCGGGCGGTGGAAAGCGAGGAAAACCAAAAACAGGTTTTCCTCCCTTCCCACCGCCCTTGGAAATCGCTGGCGCGATTCCCACATTCCCACCGCGCCGACAGCTGGTCCCTACCTCAAAACCAAAAACCGAAAGGAGCTTCCTGCTACCGTCCACTTTCCTTCAGTTCAGGCTCATTCTTCGATGAGAAAATGCTGTATGAACATAGCGCGACTTAAGGCATCCGGGGCCATGCGCGTTGGAGATGGCGCGGGAATACTCAGCGGATCGGCCTCACCCATCGCAAATGCAGCCATCGGAGAAACAGACCTAGCGGGAGTGGTAAAATACTCATCGTTCACCGATGATAAACCGGCGGACTTGCGCTTCACGGTCTCGCCTCCATACTCGCGTGCCCATCGCTGATTTCACGATGTTCCGTCCTTTCGCCCAACTCCCGCCAAGATTGCGTTTCTTCTTGGAGGAGACATGAGAGTTCGTGCGGCCCTCGGCACCGCCGTTACGTTGAGCACGCTAACCATCGTGTTCTTCAGCGACCTCTCGAGCGTTTCGGGGCAAACCAAGAGCACCCACCCAACCAGGCCGGACGAACTGGAAGTGGAAAGGATTTTCGGCGAACCAAGCTTAAGTGGTCACCTGAGCCGGGGCGCTGCCTGGACTCCTGACAGTCGGCGGATCAGTTTCTTCGATATGCCGGGGACCGGGAAAAATGCAAAGTGCGAAATATGGGTGCTCGATGCTTTGACAGGGGAGCGCTCCCGGTTGGTTTCGGCAAAGGACCTTGAGCAAGCATCACGGTCATCGTCCAGCAAGCCGTTCCAGGCACTGTCTGGTGAACGGTGCCCGATCTCAGGCTATCAATGGGCCCCGGATGGCGAATCGCTCCTGTTTACATGGCCTCGCGATTTGGTTTGGTTCGATCTGAAGCAACGTACGAGGCGAGTCCTTGTCACCGGGAATGCAGACTTGGCCGATCCCAAGGTCTCCCCGGATGGAAAGTATGTGAGTTTCTTGCGGGACCACAATCTCTGGCTGGTGCGCATAGCAGATGGAGAGGAACGTGAGCTGACCAGCGGCGGAACTGAGGAGTTGCGGAAGGGCGAGCTGGATTGGGTTTATCGCGAAGAACTACAGACTCTTAGTGGGTACTGGTGGGCGCCCGATTCCTCGGCAGTCGCCCTTTTGGAAATGGATGAGCGGAGCGTAAAGCAATTTCCGCTAGCGGATTTCTCACTCTTCAGCGGCAAAATAGCGATGCAGCGATATCCGGTTCCGGGTAGCTCGAACCCCCGCGTCCGGGTACTCGTAGTGCGCGTCGCAGGTAATGAACCGAGGTCAATGGATATCGGTGACGAGAAAGACATCTATGTTCCGCGAGTGAGTTGGTTGCCGGACTCCCGCCACGTCGCCATTCAACGATTGAACCGTGCGCAGACCACACTGGACCTCGTCATCGCGGATGCGGGCACCGGCGGATCGTCCGTTTTGCTTTCGGAGAAGGACCCATACTGGATCAACGTCGGAGACGATCTTCAATTTTTGAAGGACGGCGAACATTTCCTGTGGTCCAGCGAGCGCACTGGCTATCGTCATCTATTTTTGTACGCCTTGTCCGGTAGACAACTCGCGCAAATTACGAAAGGAAATTGGGAAGTGAGCGGTCTGGACGCGATTGACGAAGCGCGGCGCGTCGTGTACTTTACCGCAACGGAAAAATCACCGATCGAGCGTCATCTTTATCGCGTCGGGCTGGATGGCGCGGGCTTCGTTCGCATCACCCGCGAAGACGGTATTCATCAGGTGACTTTCTCACCCGATAGCTCTCGGTTTGTGGATACGTATTCCAACACGAGCACACCGCCGCGTCAGGATGTTTATCGCGCGGACGGACGGAAATTGACCACTCTGAACGAAAACCAGGTTGCCGCACTCGCTGCCTACCGTCTCTCTCCCGTCGAGTTTTTCGCTATCCGGTCGCACGATGGCGTTTTGCTAAACTGTTCGATGATTAAACCCCCCAACTTTGGTCCGGCGAGAAAATATCCAGTTCTCATCTTCACCTACGGTGGGCCACGGGCACAGGTGGTAGCCAACGAGTGGGCCGGGACCACGTACTTGTGGCATCAATTGATGGCGCAAAAAGGTTATATCATTTTTTCTCTCGATAATCGGGGTTCTTCAGGACATGGTCATCTCTTTGAAGAACCGATCCACTATCGTTTTGCGGCGCAGGAATTGTCCGATCAGCGCGACGGTGTCCAGTGGCTCAAGAGCCAAGCCTTCGTTGATGCCGAGCGGATTGGGATCTGGGGCTGGGGATATGGTGGTCACATGACCCTGCACGCCATGTTCGAAATGCCTCAGACGTTCAAGGTAGGTTTTGCCGCCAGCCCCATCACAGACTGGCACTTCTATGACACCATCTACACCGAGCGGTACCTCGGGGCTTTACCGTTGCATGAAGAGAGCTACCTGGCGTCTTCACCCATCCGAAATGCAGAAAAGTTGCAAGGGAAGTTGCTGATCTTCCATAGCGTTGGTGATGATAAGGTCCATTATTCCCATACGCTCGCGCTCATCGAAGACCTGACCAGGACCGGAAAGTACGTGGAAGTGATCACGCTTCCCGTGCAAGGCCACCAATTGAGCGATTCGGCCGCCGAGCGCTGGTTGTGGAATCGCGTTACCCAATTCTTTGTCGAACACCTTTAGGGCGATTCGTTTATACAGAAGACTGTGGCAAGCTCATACAAAACAGGCAATGAGTTAGAGTACCGCTGGAAACGGGCAATCACATCCCCAGACCCTAGGAGATCCTCAGGTCCAATAGCTGCTTCACGGTTTAATAGCCACCATCTGCATGGTCCAGCCATTGGTGGCTGATCCGGTGGCAGCGTACGAGCCCGCACTTCCGGCCAGCTTGTCTTCAATCAGATTGTTATTGAATGTAGAACGAGCAGTGAAGCCGGAGCCCGCCGTACAGACCCAGTCGCCGACGCAGTAACCGAAGATCAGGTCTCCGGCCGCAGTCGTCGTGGCTTTGCCGCTCGAGACCGAACCCGCCTTACCCGAGCTTCCCGCTTGGGCGTCAATGGGATTCGTCGGATCTGCGCCAGAATACTCCGTAAGATAAACTTCCAGCCAGGCTGAGCTCGCCGATAGGTTTACGGTTACCGTGTCCGCACCACCCGTGATATTTTTCGCGTAGTAGACCCGGCTCCGAGCCCCACCCGGCGAGGTTAATTGATTCCCTATTGCAGTGAATACGTTGCCTTGGGAATCCGTCACCGTAGGTGTGGCGTTGGTGTTATAGTCGAACGCCACGAGAATGAGATCGCCCGCAGCCGTGTTCGCGGGGAACGACAGTGACAAAGAGCTGGCGGAGGAGCCAGGGGCAATATTAGAGACAGCCTGCACGAACGAAACTACTGGGGCGCTGACAATAGTGAACGTAAGAGTCGCGTTGCCGGTGCCGCCGGCGTTGGTGGCACTCAGCGTCACGGTGGATATTCCCGCTGTCGTAGGTGTCCCCGAGATTAAACCGGTCGCCGCGTTCAGCGACAGCCCTGGCGGCAAGCGGGTGGTTCCGTAACTGGTCGGTGAATTGGTAGCGGTGATCTGATACGAGAAGGCGCTCCCCACAGTCCCGTTGGCTGAGGTGGCACTAGTGATCACCGGGGGCGCTGGCACGGCGATGGTCAGGGTCAGGGTGGCGTTGCCCGTCCCGCCCGCGTTGGTGGCGCTCAGCGTCACCGTCGACGTTCCCGTGGCCGTGGGGGTTCCGGAAATCACTCCGGTCGTGCTGTTCACGCTCAACCCCGCCGGCAACCCCGTCGCTCCGAAGCTGGTGGGCGAGTTGCTAGCGGTGATCTGATATGAGAAAGCGGTCCCCACGTTCCCGTTGGCCGTGGTCGCGCTGGTGATCACGGGAGCGGCCATCGCGATAATCAGCGTCAAGGTGGCGTTCCCGGTCCCGCCCGCGTTGGTAGCACTCAGCGTCACCGTCGACGTTCCTGCTGCCGTTGGTGTCCCCGAAATCACTCCGGTCGCGCTGTTCACACTCAACCCCGCCGGCACCCCCGTCGCTCCGTAGCTGGTGGGCGAGTTGCTGGCGGTGATCTGATACGAGAAGGTGCTCCCCACATTCCCGTTGGCCGTGGTCGCGCTGGTGATCACGGGAGCGGCCACCGCGATAATCAGCGTCAGGGTGGCGTTCCCGGTCCCGCCCGCGTTGGTGGCACTCAGCGTCACCGTCGACGTTCCCGTGGCCGTGGGTGTCCCAGAGATCACTCCGGTCGCACTGTTCACGCTCAACCCCGCCGGCAACCCCGTCGCTCCGTAGCTGGTGGGCGAGTTGCTGGCGGTGATCTGATACGAGAAGGCAGTCCCCACGTTCCCGTTGGCCGTGGTCGCGCTCGTGATCACCGGCGCGGCCGCGGCGATGGTCAGGGTCAGGGTGGCGTTGCCCGTCCCGCCGGCGTTGGCGGCGCTCAGCGTCACCGTCGACGTTCCCGTGGCCGTCGGTGTCCCCGAGATCACTCCGGTCGCACTGTTCACGCTCAACCCCGCCGGCAGCCCCGTCGCTCCGTAGCTGGTGGGCGAGTTGCTGGCGGTGATCTGATACGAGAAGGCAGTCCCCACGTTCCCGTTGGCGGTGGTCGCGCTCGTGATCACCGGCGCG
>Ga0335081_10002724_pt1 | contig 27819 bp, 22 predicted proteins | sample Lox_Sample_35_FD_206713 | JGI IMG/M metagenome (GOLD analysis project Ga0335081, IMG submission 206713) | Soil microbial communities from Loxahatchee National Wildlife Refuge, Florida, United States - Lox_Sample_3.5 | ecosystem: Environmental > Terrestrial > Soil > Wetlands | place: USA...
GCCAGCGGTATTCGCCCGGCGCGACCCGCAGGACGCGTCGGAAGGCGCTGCGCATGGCATCGGAGTTTCTGAATCCGCAGGTGGTCGCAACCGCTTCCAGGCTGGCGTTGCTCTCCTGAAGGCGACGGCGGGCGGCATCGAGGCGCAGCGTCTCGACAAACTTCGCCGGGGTCATGTTCATCCGGGCGCGGAAGACGCGAGCAAAGTTTCGCGGGCTCATGCCCACGTGCGATGCCAGCGCATCGACGGAAAGATCGCGCCGGAGATTCTCGAGCACCCATGCGCCCAGTTCGCGAAAGGGCTGGCGGTCGCCGGCCTGGAGATTGAGCGCGGCGCTGAACTGCGACTGGCCTCCGGGACGGCGAAGGTAGAGAACGAGTTCGCGGGCCACCTGGAGGGCCACCGCGGAGCCGACATCTTCCTCGACCAGGGCAAGTGCCATGTCCATGCCGGCGGTCACTCCGGCGGAAGTATAGACGTTGCCGTCGCGGATAAAGATGGGATCGGGATCGATCCTGATGGCGGGATAACGTCGCGCAAGCCGATCGCAGTACTTCCAATGGGTGGTGGCCCGCCTGCCATCGAGCAGCCCGGCACGGGCAAGCAGGAAGGCGCCGGTACAGATGGAGCCGACACGGCGGAGCTGTGGCGATATGCGGCGCAGCCAGTTAACAACGGCGGCATCCTCGCGCGCCTCTTCCACCGTCGCTCCGCCGGCGATCAGCAGCGTGTCCACGCGACCGCGCACCTCCTCGAAGGTGCGATGAGCTTCCAGGCGGAGTCCGCAACTGGTGAGCAGGAGGCCTTCCTGGGTGGTGACGACTTCCAGGGAATAAACGGGCGGCGCGGATTTGGCGGAGCGGGCGACGATTTCGGACGCGCGGGCAAAGACCTGGAATGGCCCGACCAGGTCGAGAATCTGGGTGCCGGGAGCGGCCAGCAGGAGAATGCGCCGCGTCTTCCGCAGCGGGGGCGCGCTCAAACGCGTTTCATTGCCATTTTTCGGGTGCCGCATCGAACTCCGCCTTGTGAGATTGCGAGCAGAAATAATACGTCGTTCCTTTATAAACCGACTTCGGCGCGGTGGCGCGATCGACCTCCATGGCACAGATGGGACACAGCGGGTGTTCGTCGCTGGAAGCGGCTGTCTGGAGATAGACGGCGTTCGAGTCGGGATTGGTCCATCCCTGACCCTGATATTCCAGCTCCCAGGCAGTGTTGGCGGCGACCTTGCGGCCAAAGTAGCGTTCGACAACGCGCAGCGCAAGATCGATGCCCGAGGACAGACCGCCAGAGGTGGCGAGATTTCCGCTCTCGACGAAGCGGACGCCGCGTTTGACGTTGACCTCGGGAAATTGCATGGCGAAGCTTTTGTACGAGCCATGATGCGTGGTCGCCGGCCTGCCGGAGAGCAGGCCTGTGGCGGCGAGAATGAACGCTCCGGTGCAGACGGACATGGTGACGTCGGTGGTTTTGGTGGCGGCGCGAATCCAGTCGAGCATGGCGTTGGTCTGGCCGCCCTGGGCGGGAATGACGAGCACCTTCGGCGAGGGCGCGTTGGCGAAGGTGTAGTCGGGCAGGATCCTGAGTCCGCCCATCCGCAGCGGTTGCATCTTCTGAGCTACGGTGTAGGGGCGGAAGGGCATCTGGTCATCCATGCTGGAGCCGCGCGCAGGAACCATGACGCTGGTGAACACCTCCCACGGGCCGGCCAGATCGATCATGACGGTGCCGTCGGAGACGACAAAGGCCACGGGAATGGTTCCGTGAGCAGGCGGGACCAGCGGATTTGTCACGACGCCGGCTTTTTGCCGGTTGGACGAATCGGGATTCGCGGAAGCCTGACGGCCCGTGCAGGAAGACAACACCGCCAGAAGGCCGAGAGCGGCCGAGCCTTCAACAAATTCTCTGCGCTTCATGACCCACCTTCCTTCACTACGAGCGCCCGCAGCATCGGGAATCAGCGCCCTGAGATCGCGGGCTGCGCATGTTTCGACGGGAATCGTAGCAAAGGGTACGGTGGCAATCCGGACAATGTTCAGCGTTTTCCTGCCAGGCGGGTGTGGGAGAGGATCCCTGTCGAGGCGGGAAAAGCAGTTGCCTCACGGATTGAAGTCGGTGCGGGAGGATAAGAGGGGCGGGACTGCGCAGCGCGCCAACCCAAGCGACCTCAGGGGCTGAAGCCCGGCATCAGTGGCGCGGCTTTCGGCACGGCTGAAGCCGTGCCCCTTCAAAACACATCAACGACCGGCGGGTCTTATCTTTTCAAAGCAGGATGTCAGCGGACACAACATAGCGAAATCTCTACTGCGGGCGGCGGTACACCTGGCCGGCTTTCATGACGAAATTTACCTTTTCGAGTTGCCCGATGTCGGCCATGGGATCGGCGGGGACGGCGACGATGTCGGCGAACTTGCCGCGCTCCAGCGAGCCGATCTGGTCCTCGATACCGAGCAGCTCGGCGGCGGTCATGTTGGCGGCGTGCAGGGCCTGCGCGGGAGTCATGCCGTATTTCACCATCAGGGAAAATTCGCTGGCGGGATTCACCGTCCAGGGAAAGCCGCCGGCATCGGTGCCGAAGGCGATCTTCACGCCCGCGGCCACGGCGCGCCTGAAGGTCGCGGCATGGATGTTAATCATGTCGATCCAGACGTGCGAGCCCTCGGCGGCGCGACCCTGGGCGACGTACTCGCCGACAAACAGCGTGGGAACGTAGTAGATGCCGCGGGCGGCCATGGTCTTCAGGTCCGGATCGGCGATGTAGAAGCCGTGCTCGATGGTGTCGACGCCGGCCTCGACGGAGTTGTGCACGCCGTTGAGGGCGCTGGCATGGGAGGCGACCCTGTGGCGCTCGCGGTGGGCTTCGTCAACGATGGCGCGCAGCTCGTCCATGGTGAAGGTAGGAACATCGTCGAGCACGCCGTCGGGGCGCACGCGATAGCTGCGATCGGAGTACACCTTGATCCAGTCCACGCCGTTGGAGATCTGTTCGCGCACGGCCTTGCGCGCGGCGTCGGGGCCGTCAACTTCCTCGACGCCCTTGGGCCACTTCAGCTCCCACGAGTAGCCGAGCACGGGATAGGCGCCGGTGACGTTCATGGCGCGTCCGGCAACCTGCATGCGCTGGCCGGGAATGATGCCGTTGTTGATGGCTTTTTTGATGTCCACATCGGCGTAGCCCGCACCTTCGGTCTCGACATCGCGGATGGTCGTGAAGCCGTAGCCGAGCGCCTTCTGCGCGGCGGCGGCGCCGAGGAGGGTGCGATAAGGAGTGGAATATTGCAGGATCTGACGGTTGTAGTCTTCGGCGGTGACGTCGCCCTGGAGCAGGACATGGGTGTGGGTATCGATGAGGCCGGGCAGGCAGACTTCGCGTGTGAGGTCGATGATGGTGGCGCCGGGTTCGGGCTGCAAGCCGGCACCGAGCTGATCGATTTTGTCGCCCGAGACGCGGATGGTGATGTTCTTCTGCGCGGTATCGGACTTGCCGTCGTAGAGGGTGCCGCAGCGGAGGTAGGCGGTGGCGGGAGGAGTTTGGGCAAAGACGGCGCTGGCGAAAAGAAGCAGGACGGGAAGAGAGGATTTCATGGCGAGCTCCGAACAGCCCGCGAGTGTAAAGCTTCGGAAGGGGGGATTCAAGGTGCAGGATGCAAGGGTAGTCACGCTGGAAGGGTAAATCAGGATCTAACATCCACTGAGGAGAGCCAAGAAAGCCTCACGAGTTATGCCTGCAGTTCGTATCAGGTTGGTGATAATATCGCGCCCAACCTCGTCATACTTCGGAATGATCAGGGGGCGCGCGCATCCTGGCTTCTCCACCTTGATATGACTGCCCTTCTGCCCAGCGCGCTTATATCCGAGTCGTTCAAAAACACAAAACCAGTTTTCCCCACGGCAGAGGATTCAGGCGTGACATCCGGCGGCTTTCTCAAAGCCAAATGGAATGGGGATAGGGAATCCGAAAGCTCCAGCTGGCACACTCATCGACTGCTTCTCTCCCTGTTTGGCAACACTACCGGAGACGACGTGCCATCCAAGCTCCCGGAGCGCCTGCTCGAACGTCCCCCGCTCAAAGCAGCTCCTCACAAACAACTCGGAAGCTTCTATTAAATTGGCGCGGGCTTCATGTTCGGTTCTGCCTTGGGTGGTAATGTCTAGCGGCGGACAGTGTGCGATATACCAACCGTCCTCACGCTTCATTATCCCGTACAGCTTAAATTCTGCTTGAACAGTAACTTTCACGCGCGCACACAAACTAACAGGAAGGGGAGTGGATAGCGATTGACGAGTTAACATTGATGCCGTGTCAACGGTCGAAGATGCGCCGCATAAATGATCTAGCCAAATGGGAACAAACCAGACTGATCCACTACCGATGCAAGGCGTGATTACGGTGAGGAAAAGGGGGGGCCCTGCTCATCTTCGTGACGGGAGCGGTTGCACTGGCGGGTCTGATTCGCCGGAAGATCGCCCTGTAAGCGTGGCTGCACAATGGCGTCAACGTAAGGGCCGGAGATTACTCTCCGGCCCTTGCCATGTCTGACGGGCGGCGCGCCGAACGGAATTCATCACAAGCCAGGACAGATCTTCAGCGGCGGAGGCGGAGGAAGTCGATGGCCAGATGGAAGAGGGTGACGAGGGTGACGAGCGCGGTGGCGACGCCGGCGAAGCGCTGCAAGTAGGCTTCGTGGCGGCTGACGCGTTCCTCGATTGCCTGGATCTTGCCCTGGCCGCCTTCGCCGACAATCCAGCGCATGTGGGCCTTGAGTTCGGCGAGGTCGGAGAGGACCCGCTGTTCGAAATCGGTGAGTGTGCAGATGGCGGGAGATGTGCTCATAACGGGTAGTCCACGTGCAGCAATACGGAGTAGCGCGAGTATCGGGCGGGCGAGGAACCGTCGTATTGCCGCAGGTAATAGCCCTGCACGCGCTGGAGGCGCGGCAGGGTGAAGGTTTGGGTGGTGAAGCGGCCGGCGAGATTGCCGCTGTCGGAGGGTCCCCAGCCGCCGTCGGAGCGGCGTACTTCAATGCCGCCATCCGACGGCGGAGCTACACCGGCGTCGACCGAGATCTCGGTCGCGATGACAACGGTGACCTGCGCGGCGGTCAGCGGAGGGATGTACAACGAAGAAGAAGGAGTGCCGGTGTCATAGATGCGGGCAGCCGCCAGGGGATCGACGTAAGGAGATGACGAAGGCGTGCCCGTGTCGTAGGAGGCGGCGGGCGCGGGCAGGGTCATGAGGTCGAATGTGAAGGCCAGCGGTTCAGCCGCTTCGTTGGCGAAGGTAATGCCGTATTGCGAGCGATCGGCGGCGAGGGAGAGCACCTGCACCTCGACCTCGCGGACGATGGCAGTGAAGTTGGCGCCGCGCGAGGGCGCCGACACCTGGACGGCGTTGCCGGGGAAGACATCGGCGACAGGAAGCAGATCGCCGGGGACGCTGTACTGGCCCAGCCAGGCAGGCTGGACCGAATCATCCAGAAGGGAGCAGGCGGCGTTCTCACAATCGACGGAGCTGGCGGCGGGCGGGAGCTTGATGCGGCGGACGTAGGTGCGCCGGCCGCGGTCGCTGCCCTGGGCGTGCCGGGCGATGCTGACCGCATCCTGCACGCGGGCCATCGCGCGGGCGCTGCTGCGATAGGTGACGACCACCTGCTCGTTCGGCTGCGGCGGATAGGGGGCATAGAAGCTCAGCGTGCCCGAAGAGGTGATGTAACACTCGCCGCCGTCGGCAAAGGCGCCGGCGAGGCGGGTGCGGAACTGGCCGCCGGGAATCATGCTGCGGATTTCGGCATCCACGATGCGCTGGAGGCGGGTCCAGGAGATGCCGGCGAAGAGGCTGGTGGCATTGACCAGCGCATAGGTAGCAAAGCCGGGTGAGGCGGCCAGCACGCCATCGTAGAGCACGGTGGCGGGGGCGGCGAGGGTGCCGGGATTAGCGGGATCGACGTCGTGCACGGTCAGGACGATGCGCACGGCCGCAGGGATGGAATCACCGCCGCGGCCATTGCCGGCGGGATGGGACGAGGAAAAATATGTCTGCCGGAGGCGGCAGGCTTCGCTGGAAACGAGCTGCGTGGCCAGGGAGTACTGATGGCCGGGCGTGGTGGTGATGACCGGACCGGTGGCGCTGCCCTCGACCAGCGCCTGAATGCTGCAGTTGCCGCCGCTGGGGGAGATGGCAAAACCCGCAATGCAGTTGGCATTGGCGGGCGCGCCATTGTAGATGCCGCCGACGGTGCCGCTGGAGGCGGCGGTGAAGACGAACTTGCCGTGCTGCAACATGAGGGCGCCGGCAAGCTCCAGCTGCTCGACAAAGGCGATGGTGGCGGGGCCGCCGCTGATCTGGAGCCGGCCGCCGGCAAGCGAGACTTTCTGGCCGGGATCGGTGACGCTCCACAGAGCCGGCGCCAGCTGCGCCTCCGAGTAGTCGTCTTCCAAGACGGTGGCGGCGGCGTTGTCGAAGGGCGTCCGTGAGAGATAGAAGTCGAGGAGAGCGCCGGTGCCGAGGAAGTAGTCGCGCACGTAAGCGAAGGGCTCCAGCTCCCCGATGACGGTGACGTCGTTGAGCAGCGAGTCGGGTTCAAGCAGGGTGAGGGCGGTGGGATCGAAGCTGGAGTCCTGCTCGCTGAGGGTGAAGCTCTGCTGACCCAGGGGCTGGAAGTCGAGCTTGCCATCGTGGACGCGCCAGGCGGCACGGGTCATGGTGGACAGCTCCTCGGCGTGCCACGACCAGGGCTTCTGGGGAACGACGACGAACTGATGGATGGGACCAACGTCCTGTACGCCGGAGAGGTCGAGAGCGCCGGGAAGAACGTCGCCGGCAAGGGTCTTCAGCGCATCGCCGGCGGTGCGGGAAGCGAAGGGGGCGCGGGCGGGCAGCGGGTTGTGGTCCAGCAGGCAAGAATCGTCGACGGCGCTGAGGGTGTAGCGCCAGGCGGGGAGCTGTCCATAGCCGAGATATTGCTGCTCGGGCGGCGTGACGAGATAGCCGGCAAACAGGGTTGAGCCGTCAGCGTGCTGAAGGATGATGCGGGCGCCCGAGACCGGCGGGCGAAAATTTGCGTCGGCTGAGAGCAGCGCCGTAACCATGGTGGCGGGTTGATTGAGCTTGCGGCCGATTTTTGGCAGATGATCGGTGTCGAGCCAGGGGGTGTAATCCTGCTGGCCGAGGCCGTCGTTGTTGTCGATGAGAAGGTTCATGCAAGCTCCTGTAAGGCAGCGTGGGTGTGAACGTCCGGCAACGGACCGCTACACGGCGGCGGTGGGCGCTGGGAAATAACTGCGGTAGCAGAGCACCGTCTCGTTGTCGTTCAGGTCGGTGGTGGGCAGGGCGCGCAGGGTGGCGTGCAGGCGGTGGCTGAACAGCGGCGCGGCAAACTCCTGTCGGGTTTCGGAGGCTCCGGCCGCGGGCTGCAGCCGCGGATAGTAGAAGCAGGAGCGGCCGCCGCTGTCGGGCGCGACGATGAACAGGCACGACCACTCCTGGAAGAAGCTGCTGCCTTCGCGGTCAACGAAGGCGGCGACCTTCTGCACGCTCATGGCGGCGGTGGGCAGGGCGATGAGCGGCTCGGCCAGTTGCAGCGACGACGAGGTCTTGCCGCAGACCCGCGAGACGTTGAAGGTGATGCGGCGGACGAAGTCGAGGTGCGACGGTCCCAGGGGCGAAGCCAGCCACGCGCCGGGCGCGCCGGAGCCGAGATAGCCGGTTTCGCCGTTGTAGTCGACATCGACGGCAACGATGTCGCCGACGTTGTACTGAACGAGCAGGTCGGGGGAAAGCACGATCTCGGTGAAGGTAGAGCCGGCCTGCACAGGCGCGCCGGGAAGGGCCATGCCGCCGGAGGGCTGCGGCAGGATGCCGGGCTGCTCGGCAAGCACGTTCATCTGCTGGGTGCCACCGGAGAGCGCGAGCTGGAGCTTGCCCCAGGAAAGGAGATCGAACTCGACGCGGGCTTCCGGCTGGGTGCGGTACTGCACGGTGATGCTGGAGGTGGGGCCGGTGCGCAGGGCTTCGTATCGGGTGGCAACGGTGCGCTGGAAATTTTCCACCCAGCCGAGGTCAATCCAGGGATCGGGCGGCGCGTCGAGGTCGAACTGGCCCTGGGAGGCGGGATCGAAGGCGACGTAGATGCCGGCGACGCGATTGACGGGAGCCGCGTAGGCCCGCACGGCACGCGAGGCGGGCGCCATCTGCGAGCGTTTGGCGTAGGAGTTCGAGCTCATGACTGGTTGACCTCGGGATAGAAGAAGACGGTGACGATGACATCGCGTCCCACATACGGGGGCGTGCTTTTGGCGGCGTTGAGCACGGGCTGGGTCCAGAAGATGGTGGAGCCCACGGGGACGGGCGAGCCCGAACTGTAGTCGCATTTGGCAGTCTGCGGGGGCGAGCAGATGGCCAGCAGATCGTTGTCGAGGCCGGCAAGGTCGCGGCCGCGGTCGAGACTGCCGTTCTGTACCGAACCGCGGGTGCAGTAGGAGATGGTGCAGTCCATCGCCATCAGCGTGCCGGCCGGGAGGGGCGCCGGGCGGGCATTGCCCCAGTGCAGGTAAAAGGTGTCGCACAGCAGAGGCGCGCCGGTGGGCGGCTCGTTTTCGATGACGGCAATCGCGGGACGGGTAGCGCCATCGAGGGTGACCGTGCGGTTAGGATCGACGGCGACAAGACGATCGCGCAGCGCGATGTAGAAGCTGTCTTTGGTCGGTTGCATGATGTCCTACTCTGTGGCAGTAAGGTGGTAGAGGCAGTCGGCTCCTAAGAAACGGTCGACGGTGACGGTATCGATGCGCATGAGCTGGTCGCGATGAAGGATGCCCTGGGCGCTCTCCAGCCAGGCGACGATGTCCTGGACCTGGTACGTTTTGGCGACAGCCTTGAGGGAAGTGGCGCTGACCACGGCTTCAAGGCGGCGCCGGCCGTCCTGAGCGGGCGAGAGCGGCTTCACGACGGCAGGGTAGATCTGCAGGTCTGACGCAGTGGGAGCCTCAAGACCAAGCTGGCTGCCGGTGTCGCCGGTGGAGGGATTGGGGATGCGGATGGTGATGGCAGAGTCCCCCAGGGAGCGCAGCAGGCCATCGGCAAAACGCCGGGCCGCACAGCCGCGGCCGGGGATGAGTCCGAGCTGCTCCTGGTTCTGGCTGTCGGACATGGTCAGGCTACTTTCTGCGCCACGTACGGCGCGAGCAGGTTCTGCACGGTGGAATCGAGCAGGGTGTCGGCAAGGTAGGCGAAATGCATGGCGTTGAGGACGCCTTCGCGCACGTTGAGCGCGGGCATGGCCTGGGCGTTGCGGACAAGCTGGACGCAGGCGAACTTCACGGGATCGGGAACCTGGGTGAAACCGGCGTTATAGACGAGTTCCATTTCGTCGAAGAAGAGGCCGAGGGGATTGGGCAGCCAGGAGACTTCGCCGGTGTCGGGAAAAAAGTCGAAGGAGCTCACGTCGAGGTCGATCCAGGTGCCGGGCAGACCAAAGAACATGGCGTAGTCGGAGGCCATCTCCCACAGTGTGGGATCATCGCCGCGGCGCGGAATGCCATAGCGGGCGCGACCGGAGACCAGAGGAGAGGTTTGGCCGTCGGGAATGGCCAAAGGCAAATAGGTAAGCCGCAGAACGCTGCGGCCAGGGGTAAGGCGGATGCGCTCGGTGAACTGCGAAGTCCAGAGAGTGGGCCGGTTGCAGTGGGCGTTGATGATGGCGGAAGCCGCGGCGACCCAGGATTCGGGCGTGTCCGGCTCCAGACCATAGGCCTGATATTCCGAATCGGAGAGGTAGTTCATAGGGGTTCCAGTGTCGCGAGAGTGAAATCCCCACCCAGGCAACGGCGGCCCGGGTGGGAGTACCCGCAGGATGCGCGGGCAGGAGGGCAACGGGGCCGGAAGCGGGCGATTGCGCGCCTGCTGCGCGCCCGACACGCCCGCTGCGGGAGCGCTGCCCTGAAAAGCAGGTTGACGGAGATGGCAGGCGCGCCTAGCGGTCGACGATGACCTTGTAGTGGGCGTAGCTGGCGCCCTTGACGACGACACCGCCGAATTTCACCACCACCATCTGCGAAGTCAGCGAGCTTGGGGTGCCGAGCTGGAAGACGCGGGGATTGGGGCTGGTGAGCCAGTGATACTCGATCATGTCCTCGGTGACGATGTAGCAGGGCAGTTGCGCCGAACCGCTACCGGGGATGCCGGTGTAGCCGAGCGACCACTCGGGAATGAGTGGCAGGTCGCCGGCCTGGGTGGATAGCGTCTTGACGCGCAGGCCGCCGGCCACCTCGGTGGTGGAGAGAACGACGTTGAACTCCTGCTTCATCTCGCGATCGATGAGGTCGAGCAGCACCGGGTTGGAGTAGATGGCGGTGGGCCGCACTTCGTAGTTGGTGTTGGCGACCATCTGGGCGATGGTGGACTTCAGGCCATCCACAATGCTCGCGGTGGTGGTGATGGTGGCGACGTTGCCGCCGTCGGCGATCTGGCCGCAGACGCCGTAGTACTGCGGGGTGGTGGGATTCGACAGCGAGGTGTCGTTGCCGTTCCACAGTGCGACATCGTGGGTGCGCAGCAGGCCCTCGACGGAGTCGGCCAGGTCCTTCGCCTGCAGGTAGGCGAACTGGCTCTGCTGGGCACCGACCTCGAGATCGAAGACGTTGTAGTTGATCTGCGAGACCAGGCACTTCAGCGGCACGCTGCGCTCCAGGCGCGTGGGCGTGACCAGGGTGGGCACGATGTTGCGCGGATCGACAAAGCCGTGCGCCGCGTCGGGCGAGGGGATGGCGGTCTCCTCAAAGAAGCGCGAGGGATGACCGGTGGCGGGAACTTGCCTGATGCGCTGCCCGAAGGGGCCGCGGCGGCGGACGATGTCGGTGATCTCGGTCTGGTAGCGGTCGATTTCGATCGCGCCCGGACCCATGTAATCAGCGGCGGCTTGCAGGTTGACGAATTGTGCTTTCATGAGTTTCCTTTCGAAAGGAGTGGGCATAAGACAGTTGTCGGTTGTCGGCTGTCAGTTGTCAGGGAAGGGCTTGTTGAGATTGGGGGCGTTCGACTCCGGTCCGCACGGGCGGGAACCGTCGCTCAGAATGACAACGGCAGCTGCTAGACGAGGATGCCGGCGCGGGCGAGCTCGGCCTCGACGGCAATGCGCTGCTCGATGCTGAGGCCGGCGAGAGCTTTCTCCACGACCGGAGTTTCGATGAGGGCGTCCCCTTCGACTCCCTCCTTGGCGAGCAGGGCGGTGACCATGGGCGAAAGCGTCTTGCGGCGCGCGGTGGCGGCCTGCGCCCGGAGGTCGTGGTTGGCTTTTTCCAGCTCGGCAAGTTTGCCGTGCAGGGCAGGGTTGCTTTCAGCGCCGGCCCCGGCCTGCAAGTCGCCCTCATCGACAGCGGCGACGATGCGGTCGATCTTGGCGTGCAGGGAGGCGAACTGGCCGTCGAGATTGGCGACCGCGTCGGCGAGGGATTGCGTGGCCTGGGCGAGGCGGTCGGCAAGGGTTGGAGTATCGGGAGTGGTGGTTTCTGGGTCCATATATGTCCTCTTACAATGTGGGATGTGAGGAAGCAGCAACTAGCAATCAGCAATTAGCAGCCGGCTATCAGCAATCACGCGATCAGGAAATCGCTGATGAAGTTGGTGAGATCCCTCAGCTGGCTGGAGCCGCGATGACTTTGCGTCAGTTATGGACGGCCGGAAGGCCGTCCCCTTCAGACGAGTTTTCACTGGAGTAGCCTAACTATGCCGGCCGGAATGAAGGCGCTGTTGTAGCCTCAGGGGCTAAAGCCCCGTTCTCATAAGGGCGTTATCGGCACGGCTAAAGCCGTGCCCTTTCAAGGGCCCATCACTTCGTAACCATGCCGGCCGGAATGAAGGCGCTGTTGTAACCTCAGGGGCTAAAGCCCCGTTCTCATAAGGGCGTTATCGGCACGGCTAAAGCCGTGCCCTTTCAAGGCGCCAAGGCGATCCAGGTCTGGGGATAGGCGGCGCGGTCGCGGCGGAGCACGGCGGCGCCGGTAAAGGTAAAGTTGGTCACGGTCCAGATGAGCGCGTCCTGATTGGGGACGCTGGCGTCGGCAATCTCCCAGGACATGCCGAGGGTGCTGTCGGGCCGGGAGCGGATTTCGTTCACCACATCGGGAAAGTCGTGGGCAAAGAGGTAGCCGGCCACGGCGAGCTGGCCGGGGATGTTCTGCGTACCCACCCTCTCGGCAACGGCGGGCGAGGAGGATGGGGCATCTGGCAAGGGGGGTGGCGCACTGGAGTTGATGGAACTTTGAAGTCCCACCCTTTCGCCAGAAGCAGGCGAAAAGGGTGGGGCACCCCGGGCTGATGTCCTACGTTGTGGCATAGGCACGATATCGGCCTAGGTGATGATGCCGATTTTGCGCCGCGCGTCGTGGGCATCGAGGGTGGGAGCGTAATCGATAGCCATGCCCAGCAATGACGGCAGGGCCTTTTCGGTGGCGGCGCGGGTGAGCATGACGCGATGACCGCGCGCGCCGCTGGGAGAGCGCTGCGAGGCGACTCCGACCAGGGTAAGCACGCCGCGAAAGGGCAGGCGGTTGGGATGGCCGGCGACCTCGGGCAGGGCGACGGACATGGCGTCGAGTTGCAGGGGCATGTGGTTGTCCTCGTGAGAGCAATTAGCAATTAGCAGCTAGCCGTCAGCAAATGGCAGTTAGCAATTAGCGAGCGGCGCGCGCATCGAAAAGCAGATCCCTCGCGGAGTAAACTCCGCTCGTGATGACAATCCCCCACTGCGGTCGGAACGACCATGCGGTCGCGACTGCAATGGGGTCGGTCGGCTCCGGCGGCGCAAGCGCAGCGCCGCCATCGCTCGGGATGAACCCCAGGGTGACCGGCCTCACTGCATGGGCGGGGAGTCGGAGATCGGCGCGCTGCACCGGGCAGGGGCTAAAGCCCGGTTTCATCGGGTATCGTGCGGCACGGCTGGAGCCGTGCCCCTTCAAGGCATGGATGGCATGGCTACATCAATTTGCAGTTAACCCACACAGTGGAGGGCGCGAACTGCGGCGGCGGCTTCGTCTACTGCATGGGCGGGGAGTCGGCGAGGCCGGCATGCTGCTCGGGCAGGGGCGGCAGGCCGCGCATGCGGCGGACTTCGTTGATGGTGAGCACGCCGCAGCCGATCAGGATCTGCTGGATCTGAGCCTGCTCGAGTTCGTTGGGGGCGTCCACATCGGTGAAGACGAACTCCAGATCGGGCCAGCCGAGGCGTTTGCCGATGATGTCGCGGGTGAGGTGCTCGGAGAGGAGGCGGGCGACGGGCACGACGGCGGTGCGGAAGGCGTCGTCATACTGAGTGGTAGCGGTGTTGCGATTGACGTCGCGCTCGAGGCCGAGCAGCATGGGCGGCAGATCGAAGGCATCGGCAATGATGCGGATGAGGAACTCCTGCCATTGCAGGCGCAGGTCGGCGTCGGTGCCGCCGGTGAAATGCAGCACCTCGGGTTTGGCCTCCACGGTGAGAATGGGCACTTTGCCGGTGCCCTCGATTTCGTCCTGCCACCAGCGGATGAGGCGCTCGTGGTGCTGCGGGCTGAGGTTCTGCAGCCAGAGAGCGTACTGCACGACGCTGTTGGAGGCCAGGCGCGAGGCGAAGCGATGGGCGCAGAGGAATTCGTGGATGGTTTCGAAGGCGACCTCCAGCTTGCCGAGTCCGAAGGGGGTGTGGGTGCGCGGGTTAAGCCGGATGTAGGAGAGCTCTTCGTCGGTGAGGGTGATTTCCTGCTCCGGGGTGGCGAAGGGGGTGGACTGGACATAACGAGGCGAGGAAGGATTGCCGTCCCAGTCGGAGCGGATGCGGATGCTGGCGCCGTCCATCGGCCAGAGGACGAGCGGGACGGCAGGATCCCCGGTGAGGTCAACCTCGATGGCGCCGAAGCCGCCGACGAGAACGTCTTCCAGGACCTGCTCGATGAAGGAGCGGAAGGAGTCCTGGGGATTGGGCTGCTCGAAGTTGAGGGTGAGGGCGGCGATGCGCGAGGCTGCGCCGGGAAGCATGCTGACGCCGTCGGGGGCGAAGTCGGCGCGGGAGGGCGATTCCGGCAGCGAGCGGCCGCGGCGCGGCTGGATGCGCCATGCCATGCCGGCGATGCGGTCCTTGATGGTGTTGATGGCCTTGCGCGCGATGGGCATTTCGGCGAAGCGGCGCAGGTTGGCGGGGGTGGGTTTGGGCATGACTCCGGCACGCGCGAGCGTGGGTGCCCCCGGAGCGAGGATGGAGGGTAGCGGCACCGTTCTACGGGCGGGTGAAGCGCTGGTGGCGAGCAGCGGGGAGGGAGAGCGGCGAAGCGGCCAGTGAAGCCTGAGAAACGACGATCCGGCGATGCGGCGCAGGGCGCCGCGAAGAGTGCTTGGCATGTTCATGGGTGTAATCCGGTGGTCAATTGTCAGTTGTCAGTTGTGGGTTGTCAGTCGTGGAAAAGACGCATGACACATTGTGGGACATCGCGCGAAAACAGGTCCCTCGGCTCCGGCGCGCAAAAGCGGCGTGCCTCCGCTCGGGATGACAGCGTTGAGGTGGGACTCTAGAGTTTCAATTCGATGCGGGCGCGCTCGGCGATCTGGGGCATGCGGCTGACGGGCGCGACGGCGATGTCGCTCGCCTGCAGCGTCGCCAGGGCGAAGGCGATGGCTTCGTCGTGCGGATCGAGGCCGTCTTCGGAGATGGCGGTGAGATCGCTGGTAACGCGCTCGGCCGCGTGCAGGCCCTCGCGCATCCCGGAATAGCTGAAGGCCAGGACCTTGGCGGAGTTCACGTCGGTAGCGAGTGAGACGGCGTGAAATAAATGGACGACTCCGTTCGGCCTGTATCCGCAATCGATCTTCAGCGGATCGCCGCGGCGGGTGTAGCGCGCGACCTCGATCTCGGTACGCATGAGGGACCAGACGCCGGCCTGCTCGAAGGCGTCGCGCATGGCGTTATAAATGACGCGGCGGCCGGCGGGGACGCGGCGGGCGTGCAGCGCCGATTCCAGATACATGCGGGCGAGCTCCCCCAGTTCGGCCTGGGGCGATTCGGTGAGCACGGCGGTCATGGGCGCCAGATCGAGCGCGCCGGAGAAGGACTGCCGCATCTGGTCGAGCAGCCACTCGCGGCCCGAAATGGGGTCGCGGTAATTGATGATCTCCGGCCGGCGCGACTGGAGCAGGCGAAGCAGTTCGGCTTCGTAAGATTCCAGCAGCTCGATGTCGGCTTCGGGATCGAGGCAGCGGACGCGGCGCCAGTCGCGGGTGAAGCGGACGCCGGTGAAAGCGCCGTCACCGTTGCCCTGCTCCAGCAGGACCACGCCGACGTTGACGAATTCGCCCTTGACCGCGTCAGGGACGTAGCGGAGGAGGAAGAATTCGCATTGTTTTAAGTCGGCCATGAGCGTTCAGCAACCGGGACCCATCTGAGAAGTCTGCGGCGGACGGATGCGAAGTACCTCAGGGGCTAAAGCCCCAGCCAGGAGCCGCGAGCTTCGGCACGGCTGAAGCCGTGCCCCTTCAAAACGCAAGCCAGTGCCTCCTTCCGACCATAAGCAAGCCAGTGCCTCCTTCTGCACATACGAAAGCCCGGGCCTCCTTCTGCACATAAGAAACTCAGTGTCTCTTCTGCAAATACGCTAGCACCAAATGCCAGGCGCCAGGTCCTGATTGCTTCCTCAATGCACCGTCTCCTTCCAGTTCGGGAAGGGGTTGCGGAAGGAATTCCTGAAATCGAGAATGAGCTCGCGGACGCGGGAGCGGCGCTGGAGCAGGCGTGTCAGCAGGCGCTCCAGTTCGTCGCCGGCGCCACCGTACCACTCGGGCGGAATCTCTTCCGCAAGCGGCCAGAGCGAGCCTTCGGGAAAGTTTTCGATGCGGCTGAGCCACGGTTCGAAGCTGTCCCACGATGTGACACATGCGTAAACGTCGTTGCGGCCGAAGACGCCGCGCAGGGGGGCGTCGGGAAAGTTCCACTCGCCGGCATTGAAGCAGTAGCCCTGGTCGATGAAGCAGGCGTTGAGCTTGCGCTCGCGCGGGCGTTTCCAGAAGGCCGCCTGGCGGCCGTTGGCATTGCATGTCCACTTGTCGAGGGCGAGAATACCGGCGAAGTCGCGGAGGTTGCGGACGCGCGACATCATGTTCTCGGGCAGGTAATCGTAGACCAGGCCCTCGAAGGGGGAAACCACATAGCGCGAGCCGAACGCGAGTCCGGAGGTGAACATGGTGCGGTTGCCGCTGAGCTCGATGCGCAGCTCGGGGGTGTGCTCCAGCAGCCAGGGATGAACATCGACGATGGCGGCGACGGGGACGGGGAGGCCGATCAGTTCGCCCAAGCGGGTGCCCAGCCAGTCGTTGACCAGCACGCGGATGTGCTGCGGGTTGTTCTGGAACTTGACGACGTAATAGTAGCCGTCGGCGCAGCGCATGAGATGACTCTGCGCGCCGCCCCGCATCCTGCGCACGTGTTGGACTGCTTGAGTGAGCAAAACAGCAACTAGCAATTAGCAACCAGCAATCAGCGTCTGGCCGAGGCGAGAGGCGCCATCGAACGCCCGGCCCGGCATCGGCCAGTTTAATACCAGCAGGGTTTGCCAGTACCCCAGCAGGCGCAGCGGGGCGCCGGCTGGGGCGGGCAAGCAGCGGCCATCGCGACCGTACATCACGGCCGTCGCGGCCACACTAACGTCGAGGTACCGCAGGGGCTAAAGCCCACGTTTTATAGGACCGTTTTCGGCACGGCTCCCACCCCAGCAGACGCAGAGAGAGCGTCTGCCGGGGACCCCGGTGAAGGCGTGCCCCTTCAAGGCAGTGTTCCGCACCGGAAGTTCAGGCTTCAGGATTTTTTCGCGTAGAGGCTGGCGAAGGCGAAGATGGCCGGCATGAGCGTGGTGGCCAACTGGGTAGCGGCGGTGGCCTCCTGCTGCTGCTGGGGATTGTTGGTGGAGGCCTGGGCGATGGCGCCAGCGGTCTGCACAGCGACGCTGACGGCGCCGACGTGATCGCCCGATCCCCATTGCCCGGCGACCGAGGCGGCTTCGGTGGCGGCCGTCTGGGCCACAGCCATTATCTTCTGGAAGGTTTGCAGGTTGAATGCCATATATGAGTTCCTCCTGTGAAAGCGGTTTGGGACGGTGGTGCTGCACTACAGTCCAGCTCCGATCAGGCGCGCGTGAAGAGGGCTGGGGAGCAAGTCGAAAAGGCAGATTCGTCACGAGGTAAAGCTCGTTCGGATGATTGGAAAGAACTGCCTCAGGGGCTAAAGCCGATGTGTTGCTTGCGCGGTTGCGGCCTGGCTGAAGCCGTGCCCTGATACGAAGCAGGACTTCGGGAGAGCCAGCCCGAGTCCGAGTGCATTTATTGAGGCACGCCGCTGAAAGGCACGGGAGCATATCCCTCGGCTACGTGAGTTCGGTCGGGGCGACCGCGCGCACTGCGCTCGGGATGACACGAGCGAAGAGCGACGTGACCAGCACTGAAGCGCCGCACTACCCGGGATCGCCATTGCAGCAATGACTTGTGCGCAACCGAAGCGCCGCACAACCCGGGTTGGCCCACCCCGGGATGCTTGCCGGCGTGCGATGGTTTCATGCCGATCGCAGCATGGCGGCCGTCAGCTCGGAGAGGGAGCGGGCGGGCTGGATGCGCACTTCGGCGCGGACGGCCTGGGCGATGGCCATGGCCATGACGGTATCGTCGTGGGTGCCGGCGGCGGCCGAGCAGGAGCCGTCGGCATGGCGGATGAAGGTGCGGCACTCCTCCAGCAGGCGCGGGCTGAAGAACATGAAAGGCGCGTTGGCAAGCAGCGCGGCGAAGTTCTCCAGCATGCGTGGGCGGGTGACGACGTTGGTCAGCCAGCCGTTCTGGCCGCCGGCCTGGTAAAGGTTGTTGTAGTTCTGACTCATTGTGAGATGCGCGAGGACGGCGTAGCCGTGGTTGTTGCGCTCGACGGCGACGATGGCCTGGTTGTAGCGCCTGGCGAGGAGAGCGACGCCGGCGGCCAGCTCCTGGGGGGGAAAATGCCCGTGGAGCTCGGCGCACTGCATGCCATTGAACTCATCGATCACCTGGGCGCAGGAGTAATCGCCGTCGGTGCCGCCGCCGGCGGGATCGACGCCGATGATGTACTGGTGCGGAGCGATGCCCTTGCCGCCCACGGCCGGGGGCATGAAGGTGAGCAGCCTGCCGTTGTCGGTAGTGTCGACGATGGGCGCGGACTGACGCAGTTGCCTCTCCAGGATGGCGAGGTCGAAGACGCATTCGCCGGAAGCGAGGAAGCAGGACTCGGCATCCTCGGCGAACTCCTCGGGAGCGTGGTTGCGGAAGTTCGCCCGCATCTCGCGGCGAAAGGCAATCTGCGCGGCATCGAGGCCGTACTTCTGCATCAGCTCCAGCTCGTCCTCCTGCAGGTCGGCGACTTCGAGGGGGCGACGATAGCTGGGGTCCCACCACCAGGGATAAAAGTGACGGGTGTAGCCGGTGTGGGCGGCGTGCTGCCACTCGTTGTAAAAGACGCCGCCGGCGCCGTTGGGGGTGGACTCGAGAAAGATCTCACCCTCGGGAGGGACGGCGGCGCGCAGCGAGGCGAGCGTCTCCGAGACATCGCGCGGCCAGCGGGCGACCTCCGAACAGTGCAGGTTGTGGATGGTCAGCCCGCGGCCGGCGTTGGGGTCCGCCGCTGTTTCCACGCGGTATTCGCTGTCGAATACGGGAAACACGATCTGGCGGACGTTGGCGCGCGAAGTGACCAGCGCGCCCTTGCGCAGCGCCTCCGGCAGGTTGTCCAGGAAGCGGTGCACGATGCGGAAGATTTCCTCGGCGGAGCGCTGGTCGTGGGCGACCTGGACGCTGAGGGTACCTTCGCGGGTGATGCAGTGGATGAAAAAACGGGCGGCGACATAGGTCGTGACGCCGAGCTGGCGCGCCTTGAGGACGATGTTGCGGGCGGTGCTGGTGCGTTCCAGATCCTGCTGGGCGCGGTTGAGGATGAGCTTGCGCAGATGGCCGTGCTTGTCGCGGATTTTCAGCATGGCCCACATCAGAAACTCGCGCCAGGTGTTGGCCTCGGGCGAGCTCTTCCACGGGCCGATGCGGCGGTCGAGCGGCGGCTTCTCGTCGAGATGGCTGCCGCACCACTTCAGCATGTCGATGGTGACGGTGCGCGGCAGCTCGGGCGGTAGCTTCGTGACTGAGGGTTTTGAGGGCATAAATCAGTGGCTAGTGGCCAGTGGCCAGGGGTCAGGGGCCGGTGGCCGGTTGTCAGTTGTCGGAATAGTGAGTACCACATTGTGGGACGTTTTGGGCGTGGGACATCTCCCCGCACGGGCCGACGCGCCTTCAGGATTACTGGAGGGTTTCGCAGTAGAAGGTTGAACCTTTGACCCAGTCGGTATTGGGCATGTTGAAGGTGAATTTGAGGCTCGAGGCGTTGGCCAGGTTCTCGGCGGCGGAGTTGTTGTTGCTGGGGCCGGCGAGAATGGTGGTGCCGCCGATGATGGGGCTGAGATTGAGGATCTGGGAGGACAGCGAGGAGAGGGTGAAGATCTCGATGTCGCTCGTGAAATTCTGCGAGCCGCTGGTGAGCGAGCCATAGGCAAAGGCGGTGCTGCCCAGCGTCCACTTGTAGGTGACGGCGGTGCTGGTGGAGGAGTGGGTCCAGCGGGCGGAGCAGCGGACGGCCTGGCCGAGGGCGAAGGAGCCGGCGGGCAGAGTGGCGCTGAAGATGGTCTGGTCGGAGCTGTTGCCGGTGAGCTGGGCGGTATTGCCCTGCATGGTGCCGGCAATCAGATGCGAGCCCTGGGGCGGGATCACCGGCTTGTTGGAGAGGTCGTTGTAGCTGCCGGAGGTGGCGACGGCGGCGGGAGGCAGGCCGTTGATCCTGGCGACGGTGGGATTGGGATAGCTGCCGCTGAGATCGCCGCCCGCCGGTCCGCCGGGGCCGGAGGTGCCGCAGCCGTTGCAGGTGGTGACGTTGAGTGTGCCGACGGTGGCGGTGGTGGAGTTGAGATCGGCGGCGTAGATTTCGGGCCAGCGCTGGTTGGGATCGCCGATCCAGCGGGCGCTGGTGTCGCCCGCGGCCCAGATGGGAATGAAGGTCCAGGTGTTGGTGTCGTAGCCGGGATTGGTCCAGCGCCAGCCCATGCGGGCCTGATATTCCGGGGTCTGGCCGAACTGGGTGCGGTTGAAGGTGCCGAACTTGAGACCGCCGGTGAAATATCTGGTGTTGTCGCCGTTGCCGATGGCGGCGATGTCGGTGGAGCTGTCGCTGCCAGCGCCCAGCATCTCGGTGGGCGCGCCATTGGGGTTGCCCTGCATGAAGGTATTGGGCTGGAAGGTGAAGGCCTGATTGCCGAAGACGATGCCGTTGCTGAGATAGAAGACCGGCTGCTTGAGGGCGGTGGCGACGTTGGGAATGAGCTGGCCGCGAACGGTGTCGTCGAGGATGTTGGTGTAGCCGTTGAGATAAAAATTTTCCTGCTGGTACTGAAGGCTGCCGGGGCCGGTGCTCCTGAGGAAGTCCTGCTGCGAGGTGCCGAAGGCGTAGCCGCCGTCAACCTTGATGGAGGCCAGAACATTGGGGTTGGTGGTGGTGGCGAGGATGACGGGATCCTGCACCGGCGGATTGCAGATGGAGCTTTCGGCTTCGGCCTTGAGGCCATGGATGGTGAGGGTGCCGGCGGCGTTGAAGTTGGCGGCGATGAGCGAGGATTGATTGCAGTCGCCGCTGATGCCGTTGAGCACGGCGACGCCGGAGAGGTTGGTAAAGGCGACGCCCGAGCCGGTGACGGCGCGATTGCTGGTGATGTTGGCGAGGGTGGACTGGGTGGCGGCGTAACCGATGTCCTCGAGGTTGTGGTTGTAGCAGGCGGAAAGTTCAAGGTCGTGAACGCTGGCGACCTCGCCCATGTTCTCGATCTTCAGACAGTCGCCGGCGGTCTGATTGGCGCCGTTGCCGACGAGGCGGAGGTTGGCGATTTCGCCCCAGTGCCACCATTGCGGCGAAGCGGTGCCGGTGCCGACGGTGGAGGTGGCGATGAGGTCGGCGTTGAGGCCGTTAGCGGGCTGAAGGATGGTGCCGTGATTGGTGGAGGCGCCGGCGCCGATGAGATGCGAGCCAGGCAGGGAGACGATTCCGGCGACGACGTTGTTGTTGCCGTTGTTATAGCTGACGGTAGCGTTGATGGTGTAAGTGGTGGGCGCGAGCTTCAGGGTAACAGAGTCGTAGAGGATGAACCCGGGGCCGGTATAGGGCGAGGTGCGATCGTCGATGACTTCGCCGAGGACGCTGCCGTTGTTGTAAGCGGCATTGATGGCGGCCTGGATGCCGGGATAGCGGCTGACGAAGTATTCGTGGCCGGGAATGTCGCGGGCGGAGAGATGGCCGGCGAAGCTGGCGTTGCCGGTGGCGGGGTCCGACATTGTGGTAAAGACGGAGTTGTCGCCCCCACCGTTGTAAATGCGCTCGTTGCTGGAGGCGATGGGGCCGGTGCCGGAGTAGACATAGACATCGGCGGCGGGCCAGGCGGAGCGGTTGCCGCCGCTGAGAGCAGGGACGGCGCCGGCGCGAATGGCCACGGCCGCGACGCCGGTGGAATCGGTGATGTTGTCGCGGGCGACGAGATTGGCGGCGCTGGAGGCGGCGAAGCGGAAGCAGGCCTTGTCATAATCGTTGGCCGGCAGTGGGGCGACGGCAAAGGGGTTGGTGCAGTAGTTGCCGGTGAGGTAGGCCGGGGTCTGGAAGTCGGCGGCGTAGTTGCCGGGCGAATCCCACTGATTGCCGCGGACGGTGAGGCCGGCGCCGGCGCGCAGGACCTGGAGGGAGGCGGTGCAGCTTCCCGAGCAGGAGAGCTGGCCGCCATAGAACTTGTTGGAGCTGATATCGAGTCCCACAATGCCGGAGTTGTTGAGCAGGATGTCGGCATCGCGTGCGAGGCCGAAGGTGTTGCCGGAGACGACGGAGCGCACCAGCGGGGTGGTGACGTAGATGTGATTCTGGGTGGGATTCCACAAGCCGGTGGAGGTCACGAAGTTGTTGCCGCTGAGGTTGAGGCGGTAGGTGGTGAAGTTTTCGGGACTGGCGACATAAACGCTGAACTGCTTCGAATAGAGAATGTTGTTGTGATGAACCTGGACGCCGCTGGCGCCATCGACCTGGATAGCGGAGTATTTGTTGGCGTAGAACTGATTGCCGGCGATGAGGATGGAATGTGAGGGATTATTGCCGTAGTCCTCGCCGTCGCCTTTGACCACGATGCCATTGAAGGTGCTGGAGTCGAAGGTGTTGCCGATGACGCTGCCGATGTTGCCCTGGATGGAGACGGCGATGGCGCATTCAAACCAGTTGTTGCGGATCTCGAAGCCGGAGTAGCTCTGGGTGTTGATGCAGACCTGGGTGCCGTTCTCCGGTGTGGCCCAGAGAATGCCCTCGACGTCGAGGTTCTGGGTGCCGGCGTCGAGGGTGCAGGTGTTGCTGCCGGCGCTGGCGTTGGAGCCGGGACAGAGGACATTCATGTTGTTGGTGGAATTGAAGAGCACGACCTGAGTAGCGGCCTCACCGGCGCCGACGAGATTGTCGTTGTTGCGGGTGTATGCGGTTCCGGTAAGGAAATAGGTGCCGCGCGGCAGCAGGACGGTACGGCCGGGCTGGGGCGAGAACAACTGGTTAGGGACGGCGGCGCTGGTACAGTTCATGGCCGCGCACCAGGCAGCGGTGTTGTCGGTGCCATACCAGAGCGGACCGCTGGCGACGGTGGTGGAAGCGGCCGCGGCCAAGGTGATCTGGGACGGTGACTGGTAGCCGGCGATGGTGGTGTTGAGATAGGCGCCCGCGGCTCCGGCGCCCTGAAAGAAGGCGCCCTTGCCCACGTCGGCGGCAGTGAAGGCGGAGCCGGTGCAGGTGACGGTGCGCTGGCCGGCGGCGATGGCACAGGAGTTGAGAAGCTGGCCGTCCCCCTTGAGGCCGTAGTTGCGCAGATCCATGACCGGAAAGCTGGCGGTGCTGAGGTCCTGGGCGGTGGCTACGGGAGCATTCAGGCCGAGATCGCTAATGGTGGCCGCGGTGGCGCCGCCGACGTTCCACTGAAAACCGGCTGAGGCGGGAACTTCCCAGGAGAGACCGCCGCCGGAAGCCAGCGACTCCAGGGTAGAGACGCCGGAGTCGCCGGAGGCGATGTTGCCGTATTTTTCATTCTTTACCACAATGTGGGAGCCGGTGGCGGCGATGCCGCGCTGATACCCCGGAGTGCGGCTGTCTCCGGCCTCGACGCCATCGAGTACCACATCGTGGGAGCTGCTGTCGATCTGGACGACGTTGGAGGCCGGGCCGGACGGAGCCCCGCCGTTTACGGAGACGATGCCGGAAGCGGCGATACCGGAACTTGCCGTCAGCAGGAGACAGGGTCCGTAAGACTGGCTGCAATCCACGCCGTCAATCTGCACCGCCGAGGAGTCCTCGACCGCGAGGCCGCCGAGCTCGGGCTGCGGCTGCTGGGGAGCGCTGAACGCGCCGCCCGACCACTGGAGATCGCTGACGGAGCTGCCGGTGACGTATCTCAGGTGGACGCCGTGTACGGGGTAGCCGGAAGCGGCCAGCTGATGCGGATGCGCACCGAGCAGCGAAATCTGGGCGGCGGGCTGCGCCGGAGTGCCTTCCACCAAAATGTCGTCCCAGTCGCCCGGGTTGTTGCCGGAGTTGGAGGCAGCGACGTTGGGCGAGTTGATACTTTCAAGCGTGATGTTGAACTCGGGGGAGCCGTAGAGGTTGGCGTTGCCGACGTTGATCCACATGACGCCGCTGTCGCGGGTGGTGCAGCCGACGGACTGGCAGAACTGCGCGGGCCGCGTTGCAGCCGAGGTACCAACTTTCTGGGTGTAGTAGGCGTAGCCACCGGGATTGTTGGAAGTGGGCTGGATGATCTTGGGCTCGAGATAGGTCTGGCCGGCGAGCCAGTCGCCGCCCACGTTGCCGTCGAAGTGCATGCCGTGAAGTTTGTTGCCGGAGGCGACGGGGCCGTCGAAGACATTGCCGGCGGAGACCACATGCCAGCCGTCGCCGGCGTTGCCGTTGGACTGCGACATGCCGGAGACGTGGCTGTCGGCACCCCAGACCACGCCATCGCCGCCGCTGGAGTCGGAGACGGTGTTGTAGAGGTCGTTCTGGGCAGCGAGAGAGAGGATGTTGGCGGCGGTGAAGTTGCGCACATGCAGGCCGCTAAGCCGGACGGAGTAGACGGCGGGAGCGAAGATGCCAAAGGTGCCGATGCCGGCGCCGTCGAGGGTGCAGCCGCGGACCTGGGTGCCGTCAGCGGTGTGGTAGTTGCCGTTGTTGAGGAGGGCGTCGGCGAGATTGGCGATCAGAGGAGCGGCAGCGCCGGAGAGCAGAGTGGTGGGCGAGGCCTGCTGAAAGGTGGACGACATGCAGTCGATGACCACGTTAGGGGCGCTGACATCGATTCCGGGAGTGGCGTTGAAGGTCCAGGTGCCCGGGCCGAAGAGCAGGACGATGGGCTTGACGGCGTTGATGGTGGTGTTGCAGGTCTGGTTGGGGGTGAAGCCGCGAGCATCAACCGTGCCGCCCTGGGGAGGAAGAGCGCCGATGGCGGCGTTGATCTGGGCGCAGGGGTCGGTCTGGGGAAACCTGGCCGGGTTGGGCACGCCATTGGCGGACTGCACGGTGAGGGTGGTGAAGCTGCCGGCATTCGGAGTGACGTCGCCGATGGGCGGAGGCGAGGAGAGATTGCCTCCGCCCTGGCTGGCATCGACGTAGGCCTTGTTGGCAGCATCGGCGGGGGCCTGGGGAGCGGGTACGGCAGGCGGGCTGCTGAAGGTCTTGACGCCGGCGACGGTCTGCGGATCGGTGAGGTTTACGTAGTGGGAGTCGGCGAATTCGCGGGTGAGGTATTGCGCGGCCATGTTGGCGGGAGCCAGCGTACTGCGAATGGCGCCCGATGGTTGTGCTCGGGGTGGCGGGAACGGTCCAGAATTCGGAGGCGGTTTCGCCGTCGGTCAACTTGTAAGTAACGCGATAGTAAGTGCCGGCGGGAGTGGCGCCGCTGTTGGGCGCGAGAGCGGCGCTGAACTGTCCCTGCGGGCCCAGCTGGACGGTGAGATTGCCGGCGGCGATCGGTTGTCCGGCGGCGGTGGTGAAGGCCGGCCAGAGGATGACGACGCTGCCCTGCGCGGGCGTGCCGTCGGCGCGGTACACGGTGTCGGTGATCTGACACAATGTGGGAGAGGCGGCGACGGCGCGCGGCAGGGGGACGGCGACGGCAAGCGGGATCAGAACACAAAGAAACCGCCCGAGGAGGCGGCTGGCGTGTGGCATGGCAAGTGCCTTTCTGCGAATGCTGGCGAAAGTTGTACCACAATGTAGGACAGACATGGCATGGCATCCGGCCTGGGCTGAACCGGCATCGCCAGGGTAATGATAATGAACAGGGTCTTCGACTCCGCTGGGCGGGGCCGGCCCGGGCGATCGGTGTCGCATGGCCCGGGAAAAAGAAGGCGGCCAGAAGCCGCGACTTCAGAACCGAATCCCCGACGCGGGGCGGGCGACGGGGAGCGCTTCAGCCGCGCTGCTGCGGGGCGGCGGAATGGTAGTTGCGCATGAAGTCCTCGACGCTGTCCACGTAAACGCCGGCGAAGTCGACGACGGGGCGGCGGGACTGCATCATTTCCATGGCATCGTCGAGGCCGAAGCCCAGGGCGCGAAGCACGGCCAGGGCCATCATGGGCGCGCGATGGACGCCGGCGGCGCAGTGGATGAAGACGCGGGACTCGGCATCGTCGAGCGCCTCGAGGGCGAAGTCGACACCACGCTGGAAGAGCTGTGGCGGCTTGGGGCGGAAGTCGTCGTCGGTGGGGTTCCAGAGCACCTTGAGGTGGTAAGGCCGAGCGAGCGGGGTGTCGTCGAACTCGATCTGCATGTCGATAATGTGGGTGACGCCGGCGCGGACGACCTCGATCATCTTGTCGTCGGTCCAGATGCCACCGCCGACCGCGATGCGGGGCGTCACCCAGGTCATATCCATGTGACGGCTACTCCTTGAACTCTGATGCAGGCTACTGCGAAAAGGGCGAGGCACACGCGAGCGCGGCCGGGGGCGACGGTACGCGCGAGCACGCCATCGAGTCGGTTTGATCATTTTACAGGCTCGGGCTGGGAGTCCTGAGGTTCGTCGCAGGGTGGCTCGACGCCAATGCTGCGGAAGAAGATGTCAACCTCATCTTGCACCCCAGCAAGCCCAAAAGCAGGACTTGCCGAGGACCCCGCATCCTCCACCCCCGAATGTTCAGAGGCGGGAGTTGCCGGAGACCCAATATCTTCTACCCCTGTAAGTCCAGAAGCGGGACTTTGCGGATCTTTTACTCCCGGAAATCCAGAAGCGGGAATTGCGGACGGGGCAGCCGTCCAGCCGGATGCAACGTGGGGAGCGGATGAGAGCGACGGACGTGATGGCGCAGAAGCGGAGCGCGAGCCGGCCGACTGCGGGGTTGCGGCGGCCTCGTCATCCATGGGCAGCGAGTAGACGCCGGCGAAGTCGAACAGGGCGCGGGCGGCGTTCAGGTTGCCGGCCACGGCGAGGCTGACGATGGCATTGTTGATCTGCATGGCGCGGGCCCAGATGGCGCGCTTGAGCCGCTCAACGACGAGCTGCCGCGACTTCAACGAGCAGAATGCCGCGGCGGATTTGGGGCGCTTCCTGCTCTTGCCGGACGAGCGTCGTGTGCTGGCGCGGGCGCGGGAACGCTGCCGCGCGGCTGCGGCCTTTCTTGCAGCAACGACTTTCCTGTAGGCGGAGCCCCTGGGGCCGGGCATGGGGGCCTGCCGTTTGCCGGCGGGACGGGAGGGTTTTGATGGCATGGGTCTGTCCTCGGTAAGGCGGATATCTGCAGGAGCACGGGCTTGCCTGCGGGTTTCTTCCGCGCCCGAGGCACATCGGGCTGCGAGCCGAACCATGCGGTTAATCGGTCAACGGCAGTGATGCACCTCAGGGCGGAAGCAGCGCATAGCCAAACTGAGGGAGGCTGGCCAGGCGCTGAAAGCTGAAGGGGGCGGCGGGCGGATCCTTTGGCCCAAAATGCGAAAACCCGGCTTCAAGCCGGGTTCGCAGTCTGGAACGGATCCCAGAGGGCCGTTCCAATCTTCAACTCTAATCCTAATATAGCATATTCGGGCGGTATTTTTTCCAATTTATGGCACTTTTTATTTAGATATGTATCAGCATTTTACGGCTTATTGTTGCGTTTCTCCAGGATTATTCACTTGACACAAACTCTGCTATGATGTGGGCTGCCGTGATAGGTGCCAAGAGGGAAGGTAACCGCGGTCAGGTTACCTTTGTGCAATTGTAAATTTACGTGAACCAGTGGGGATTTGGCTTGCGTCTGAGGCGAGAACACTGGCATCATAGACCCGTAAGGAACTGGTGCGCTACCTAACAAGTGGCGTCGCGGACTCCCTTTAGGGGTCGCCAGTTTCTTTTTTAATTGCTGCTGAAATCTCGATTCTTTCTGTAAACACTGCGCAGTCAGTTGGCCCACCTGCTACAGCAATGCCCTCGCCGGGAAACGGTAGGCCAGTTTCATCGGGCCTACACATCCCAAATCCCCACAGCTTGTAATCCTCGTCGGGATCTTCGTGGTTATATGTAAGACCACGAAACTTCAAAAACACATCTTCCAGATAACCTCGCCTTCCGCCGTAACGCTGATTAACGCAATAGGCGATCACGTCGGCCATTTGAATCCCCGGCGAGACTTCTGAATCGCAGAAGAATGGCGTCGGAATGATGTTCTTGTAGGACTGCCCGTATCGATGGCGATACATGAAGTTATTGAAG
>Ga0335081_10002725_pt1 | contig 27817 bp, 15 predicted proteins | sample Lox_Sample_35_FD_206713 | JGI IMG/M metagenome (GOLD analysis project Ga0335081, IMG submission 206713) | Soil microbial communities from Loxahatchee National Wildlife Refuge, Florida, United States - Lox_Sample_3.5 | ecosystem: Environmental > Terrestrial > Soil > Wetlands | place: USA...
CGGCCCCGAAGCCGGCGATTCACTTGATTCCTATCTGGAAGTGCTGGATGATTTTCTCAAAGAAACCGCTGCCGGGCCAACGAACGCCACCCCTCCTCAGCCGGAAACGCCAGTCCATTAGGCCAAATTCATGGGAAACAATCTGCTGATACACCGGCAGTCATCTCGTCGTTTTGTATTCACTGAGTATTTTCGATACCAGGCCGTTTTTATGCTCGGAAACATTAATTTTAACGTGAGCATATTTCTCATATAGCTTCTCCCGTCGGGCGAGAAGTTTCTCAAAAGTCATTCCTGCAGTCATCCCTACCAGATGGGATTCTCCCCTGTTATCAAAGCGCCTTTTTATATTTTCAAGTGAGTCAGAGAGATAAACAATGAATGAAATCCTGTCCAACACCTTCATCGCCTTCGGTGAATATATGACGCTGCCACCGGTATCAATAATCGTATTGGTTTTGTCCTGCAGGGCAACGATAACACCTTCCTCCACCCCGATAAACGCCTTGTCAGACAGTAAATATTTATCGGCGCCCTTTTTCCTGGCTTCTCTGGTGATCAGCTCATCGGCAGAAACATATTCATAACCTAATCTGTCCGCCAACGCCCTGGACGTAAAACTTTTTCCCACCCCGGCCATTCCGATGATGGATATATTTCTTTTCATGACTTAAGTATAGCAACGTTCCGAACGTTCTTTTAAACAAAAATTATCTGGTGCTGTTGAGTTTCAACGCGTTTGGCCGCGATGACATTCACGCCACAAAACATTTCGCGGCAGACTCCCGGCAGGTTAAGTGGTTGCGTGTTGGCATAATTCGTTCACGCAAATCGCGAGGATAAATGAAGCGGTTCCGTAGCGGTAGCGGATGACGGGGGATAGTGCTGGTTATCCAGAATTCTGGTGAATCAGGAAAATTGGCATTCGTTTGGCCCTCTCAACCGTGCAACTCCTTGCTGCACTCACAATTAAAAGTGGTGGCTGGGGGCGGAATCGGACGCATCCCGCCTTCCACAAGCCACTCGAAATCAACTATCTAAATCATCACCGTTGCCCTGAAAATAAAGGCCTTCCTGGATTATGTCAATGATAACTCTGGCCGACTTTTTTTAACTCCATTTTACTCTCAACCGATGAGGTTTGCTGGCAAATCTGCTGGCACTTTTAACAGGTCATTGCAACCGCTTGCGGCGCGGGTTGCCATTTGCCGTCAGCGAATAATTCTGCCTGGCCATGTGAATCCAAGCGAGCCGGGACCAACACGATGACGACTTTCTACGTCGTTGATGACCAACCCTTCGCTTAGAAACATCCGGTGGTCGCGCGAGCAAATCCGCGCTGCCCGGCTCGCTCCGTTGCAGCCGCTGCTCCAACAACGCAGCCTCCAACTCGTCGCCCGTCAGGCAGGCATTTTTATTTTACCCGCCTTTCCCGGCCTCATCGTCAAAGACTCCTACTGGCGCTGGCCGGAACGAAATCTGGCCGGCAACGCCATTGACTTCCTTGTCCAGGTGCTCGGCCTGTCCATCCACGACGCCATGTGCGCCAGATCACCGGCTCCGGCACGCCGTAGCGCCAACGAGGCCGGACACATAAAACGACTGCTGGCGTCATAACCTTACGACACCAGTTCGGTCAAAACCGGGAAAAAGTGAAAAATCCACCCCTTATGATGCCAGTGCTGCAAAGTCCCGGCGCGCACTTGAAAAATGAAAAAACACCGACTCCGTCACAACGCTATGATCGCAACGCGGCAATTTGGCTGCAAAAGCAGATGGCAACTCGGCAAACCTCCCCAATCCGCTATGATCCCATTTCGGCAAACTTTATGACTCCAATTAAATCGGTTACAATTCGCCAGGTTATATTGATAGTTGAAAACGGAGACAGGCGACGCCCGCGCTACTTTGAATTGCCGTCAGGCGATTCAGATAATCGTAGGTCTTGGTTGTTGTCATCATGGTCTGGCCGTTGTGCTGGAAGACAATCTCCCCGAATCACTTACTATAAAAGGGATTATTCGACCAATTCAGAGCTTCGTCAATGCGATAAAACTTCTCAAATTTGCGTTGTCTACCAAGCCATCCTGCAGGAGCCATATCAGAGCCGCTCACACTAATCGTAAATCCGTTTGTTGAAGGTTTATAGTCGTAAACGTCATGCCAGACATTGCTGTGAGCGAGATCAAGTGCGATTTGCATGGAATCATGCCATTTTTGATCCATTTGACGGTTTAATTGAACGTCTGAGAGTGACTTCGGATAGGAGCCCATATCCTCCCGATATAATTCAATTCCCGCCGAAAGAGATCGAAAAAGAAAATTATTCTGAATTCTCCGCGCAGCGTCTGCAGAACCACGCCAGAATTCCATGCCAAGATAAATGACAAGTATAACTGCCAATAACGCCACAAGAGTACGCTTATGTTTCACAAGAGATATTTTCTATGGGCACTTTTGTACGGGCTGAGTCAACTCATCTTCAAAGAATCCAGCCATAAAATATTTGCCACTCGCATAACCATATTCCGCCTGTTGATAAGTCAACGTTGCAGCCCAGGCTGCCCACCACCCTGGATTATCAACGTTGTATCCCCATGGCTGAAATGTCCAGGTTTTGCTAAATTCGCCCGTAAACTGGGCAGTGACCTGACACGTACAACAGCAGCTACCAGCCTTTTTATCAATTTGGGCCTTTTCGCATGAGTACTGAAAGTTACCTGTGAGGTCTAATTGCCAATCTCCTATATGAGCTATACCAGCATTCGGATCTAGATTGAAATGCGAATCGGTTGGTGCTTTCAATGCAAAACTACCAGACTGGCCACAAATCATAAATTGTTTAGCATCCGTTATTAGGGTTTGGTCGTCGTATAGACGCGCCATCTGTTTTGCTTGCTCCGTGAGTGCGCTAGAAACTGTCTCAACGTCAAATGGTGGCGCAGTCAAACCGTGAAAAAACATCTGCCAAGCGCTGTTTAGTCCATCTGTCGTAGACGGGGCAGGAGGTTGAGGCGGGTTAAGTAATTGATACTGCTGGAGATCGTGGAAATACATTGCCCCAGCAAGCGCAGTGTAAGTAGATGCACCTCCTTCGGTTAAGCCGAGAGAGTCAAATTTGTCTATCGCGTTGTTGTTCACAAACAAGCAAAGATTCATCCCCCCAGATTCCCACAAGGGATCACGATTTGGCCATGTCCCCGTGCTTGGTTTATAATAACGGTAGCCGTAATAAAGAAGATCGGATTCATCATCCTGATACTTGGTTGAAAACCGGAACGGATCAGCCTTCGCCATTAAACCAGTCGCTCGAATGGTTTGACCGAACGGATCGTATTCATAATTGGCAGAAACCGTTCCATCCGCCGCATTCACCAATGCAGCAACATTGCCATTGCCGTCGTAAGCGCAGAAATGTGTGGAAGGCTGGTTGTTGATTGTGGCTTCATCATTCAGCCACAGCAATCCGCCGACTCCACCTGCACCTTGAAGTGAACCACTTAAATCACTGCCCCAAACGAAAGCCTGGAGGACGGAAGATCGATGATTGAAAATGACGATCAAGTTCCAGCCGTCATAAAGGAATTTGTTCGTGGACAACACCACGCCGTTGGTCGCCACAATCTTCTCAGCCCTTCGACCTTGCGGGTCATAAACAAAGGTCAGTTGATACTGCGACCCCACATTCGCATTGGCCGCTATCCCGATCAACCGATTTTCTCCGTCCCAAGTGTAGCTGAACCTCCCGTCATTGGTCAGATTCCCATCCGCATCGTAATCAAAGATTTCAGGCGTCTGCGGAAGAAAGATATTTCCGCTGTTCGTCGCCACAATATCTGCGTTTGTCCCATTGTTCAAAACCGCAAGGTTGGTGAGCGACAACCAAAGTGCGGAACTCGAATTGTCCACACTCAATTCATCCTGAAAATAACTGCCATAGCGATATGCCCGCTGCAGGTTCACCGTCACAGTCGCGTTACTGTTGGCCTCACCCAAAATATCCACATAACCGGGCACATCCCGGCTGGTGTATTGATTCAAATAATTGGCAGCATAATTAGCTGAACGAAGATTCGCGCCACTGGCATCGCCACCGTTGGCCGTTGTCTTGCGATTGCCAATGTCATCAAAATTGTAGGTGAACTGCTGGCCGGCCACAGGTGTCCCATCGCTCCAGTATTTCTTGCCGGAAATCACCTGGCCGAGCGAATCGTATTGATAGACCCAGTAAGAATTGTCCGCGTTCGTGACGGTGCCGCGCTGGTTTGCGAAATTGTAGTTGTAATTGAAAGAAGAAATGGGACTCGCGGAGCTCGCCCCTCCGATGGATGAAATAGAAGTCAACCGGTTCAAGTTATCGTATGCTTTCGTCGTCGTCATCACGGTCTGGCCGTTGTGCTGGAATACAATGTTCCCCAATAGAGGCGAATTCGCAACGTAGGTGTAAGCAGCACTGTTCGTGCCGTCGGAGACGGTTGAAAGACGCGAAGCTGCATTGTAACCATAGGCCGTGGACAGGAGCTGGGAGTTGGCAGACAAGGCGGCCAGAGTGGTTCGGCGGAGGAGATTGTCATATCCATTGGTGACACTCAGGCCGTCCAATGGGCCACCGGCATAAGACTCGGACAGCATTTGGCCCGCCCCATTGTAGATCCAAGCACAGACGGTCGCACCGCTGGTCACGGACGTCTGGCGGCCCAATCGGTCAAAGGTGTAACTAACACCTGGCGTCGAATCGGAATAACCCACGCCTTTCAAAGTGCCAGCCGAATCGTAAGAATAGGTCGTGAGAATGCCGCGTGCCCACAGGCGATTTATCAGCCGCCCGGCCGGCGTGTAGTAATATGTCGGGCCCTCCCCATCGGCATAAACTTTACCGGCAAGCCAGCCACGATAAGGATCATAGTTCCATGTCGTCGTGGCCGTGCCACTGCTAGTGGCAAAATTCGTCCAAGTCGTCATGGTTTTCATCCGTCCGGCGTAATCGTAGGTATATTGCACCGGATAAGTGCGCGAACCGTATGTTTCCTGCAACAGGCCATTGGGATAATATACGTTGGTCACGCTGGTATTGTCCGGCAACGTGGTTTGAATCACGCGTCCCATGCTGTCCAAGACGTTCGTCGTCAACTGCCCGCTTTGAACGCCATCGGGCGATGGCGTCAATGTGCCAGTCAACTGATCGTCGGCATTAAAAAAGCTGGTCGTTGTGCCGTTGCGGGCATCAGTAGCCGTGTTTTGCCGCCCCAAGGTGTCATAACCGTAAACCGTCTGGCCGATTTGCGCACCGGTAGAATCTTTTTGCGTCACGTAAATGGCGCGGCCGTTTTGATTGGTCGTCACGGTGGACGAACCATCCGGCGCGACAGTGGTAACGATGGTATAGCCGTTGGCAGGATCGTAAATAGTTTGCGAATAATTGGTCAATCCCACGCCGCCGTTCCACGTTATGTTCCATGTCTGAAGTCCGTCCACGGAGGTTTCAACAGTGGAGACCAGATTGGAGGCATTGACGTTGTTGGTCGGCCAGACATAAGTGCGCGTGCGATTTACGTTCGCCCCATTGTCATTGACCACGTCGCTGACCGTGTAGGTGATGCGGTCAATTCCACTAAAATCAGTGACGCTGTTCTTGTTCATGTCCACGGCAGTGTAGGCCATTTGCCCCTTGGAGTCATATTGGTAAAGCGTAGTCACACCATCCGGATCAACTTGTTTTGAAAGCTGGCCCAGGCTGTTGTAAAAGGATTGGCTCTGTGGGCTGCCTGTGGTGCTGGCATACACTGTTTTGTAAGCCCGACCCGCCGAATCGGTATAGGACTTGGTCCATTCCTGTGAATCGGTTCCGTCGGTGTTAAGTGGAATCGTTTCTGTAAACGCGTGCTGAACACCGCTGTTGTCATCCTCCACGCCATATTCATAGCGTACCCCCTCGACTGCCGTCCCCGTTACCTCGAACAATGAGCCATCCATCGCATAAGTTTCAGTCCGCGTGGACAAGTCGGGATAGGTGATCTGCTTGATGGTCTGTCCGCTGCCGTCAATATAATTGGTGTAGGTTGTCAAATGTTGCAAAGCATCGGCGGAGGAGGTTTGGAAACCGGACGTGTCGAAGGTTGAAATTTGGTTTGTGGTTGCAGTGCCATCTGTGCCGTAGCGAATCGTGGCCAAAATTTTCCCCTCGGCATCGAAAACATTGGAAACGGTAATTCCATTATACGTTGTGGAGACCAAGCGTTTGAGAGCGTCATACACATAATAAGTGATGCTCCCATCCCGGTTCTGTTTGGAATTCAAGGTGCAGCAATCGTAATTGTTTTGTTCATAAGTTCCATCCAGGTAAGTCGTCGTTGTCAGGCGATAATAGGAATCATAAGCGTACGATTCACTGGATGTCATAATTCCCGATGGGGTGTCATAAACAGTGCGGGAAGACAGCAATCCGTAAGGACCAATAACGTCCACGGTCTCGGTCCCCAGATCAATGTTTGTTCCACTCCCGTCCGGATGTCCGTTGAGAGTGATATTGGTCGTATTTTCGTAACCGTTTCCATAGAGATGGATCTCAATCGTTCCATCCGGTTGTTGCACACTAAGAATTTCACCCGCATGTGAACTGCTAAGAGGACAAGTCATGGTGGTGGTCACCAGATTATTGGGATCATTCCAAGCAGCACCCGGCGCCACACATTGGATTTCTTGGTGTTCGTTTGGCAAAAAAACATTGTACGTGCGTTTGATTTCCTGCCCCTCCAAGTACTCCACCGCCTGGCGCGGTGTGCCCAAGCTGATATGGCCATCATCACCTGACCCGGAAACATCATTGGGAGAATAATCATAAGCAACCATCCGGCACAGGGCCGGATTGGTGGTAATTGTTTGATTCCCGAAGGAAGAGAAAACCTGTATTGGCCGATCCTGGCTGTCATAGACGTAATACTGCCACGACCCGTTGGCAAGGACGGACTGCAGCAGAAAACCATTGGTCATATAGATGTACGTGTTTGTTTGCGCGCTGGCACCCACGCCGAGAATTTCCTGTGTAAGATGTTCGCCGGTCGGAAACATCTGGTAGGTTTGAATATCGTTTTTTACCACCGAGCCATCGGCGTTGCGCACAGTTTGAGTCACTGTTCGCACCGTATTGCTTTGGGACCAGACCGTGTTCTTGGTTTCCTGGCGCAAACCACCTCCAGTGGTTAATTGCCATCCATTTGTCACCCATAGATAGGCGAAAACAGTGTCCACACCCTGGCGGCTTTCCGTCACAATTAATTGATTGGTATCACCTCCCGGACTTTCAATGGTAACCGTCGTTTGCGGAGTTCCGCTCAAAGAGTAGAGGCCGTTTGTCTGCCCGAGGACATTGGTGGCTGAATAAAGATTGATGGTATATTCAGTTGCGCTGTTAGTGGTAATTTCGGCCAGTCCTTCCGGGGCATTGACTTGACGCAAGTTGCCTTGACTGTCGGTAATGACTTGGACATCGGGCCTGACAGATTCATATGTCAACCCCTGCGGCGTGGCCAGCGTTGAGCTGGGGTAATCGGCACTGATGGATAATTGTCCGGCGTGGCCAGAAAGGCTCGACCAACCCAGACCCACGGCCACATCAACACTGCTGTCATTGGCCGAGGTGCCGCCGAAACCGTTATTACAAGAGGCACAAGCGCCACCATCATCTTGCGCCGGGCATGTCAATTCAACCTGGCAAGTACCAGAACACCCTTCGGCATCCTCGGCTTGGACCACAACGGTTCCCGCCTTTTTGCCAGCGGTTAATACCCCCGTGACTGGATCAATGGTGGCCAAATCTGCACCTTGAATAATGCTCCATGTAATGTCGCCAGGAGCAAAGCCCTGATTAGCCAGCCACAAGTGTATTTGAGACGTGCCATCGGCAGCGAGCGAGTTGGCCCCCAAGATTGTGTAGACGTTAGCTGCTGGTTGGTCCACTGGCAAGACATCCAATTCAAATGCAGCGGCATAAGAGTATTGAAATGTAGTGTACTGGACATTAGGATCGTAGCTATAATTACCAAAACCACCGTATATATCCCATCCATAACTACTCATTAAATCGTCAATATAGCTGCCCGGTCCCGGTTTGGCTTTCACCGTATAGCAGGGTGAAGCGGAATACGGCCACAATAATGCAAACCCATCGATGGCATCCATCGGACAGTTAGGTCCGGGGCTGTAGGGCCCAAACATGATTTGCAATGGCTGGCACCAGTGAGCACCCAGTGTCAAATGATAGTAACCATCAGACGATGGTCCCTGCCCATCAACAATCCAGTCGCTTGCCGGAAATGAAAAGTAGAAGTAGCCTGGATAGACTTCATATACTTGAACTGGCACCGTGTCCTGTCCATCAACTTCAGCCAGCGTGGACATGAACATGGCAGATAAAAGTAACAAAATTCCAACTGGTCCTGTGGTATGCGCCTTTTGTAAAGAGCGCAGTCTGCCAATTTGGTTATATTTGTTCGATAGAAACTTCGCAGTCTGCCGGCTGTAGAAGACCATCGTTTGGCAGTTATGCAGCACTACAGTTCTGAGCTTCTGACGAAAACTCTGTCGTTTTAATTGGACCATAAGCCGCTGAAGGTGTATTGTTGATGGCCGTTTCATATCAGTTTGCTTTTATGATTAATGCAAGGGCGTATAAATTTGCAGGTTAACAATGCCTTTGGTATCCGGAATGGTGGCGCCGTGAGCCAGGGGATTGAGGCCTTCCAAATAACCGATGTAATCAATAGGACCGCTGCCGTTTGGGTTTACCGTATTATAGTTGCTTGAAATCAATGCCGCGCTCAACGGGTAGTTGAAGGTTTCAAGCTCGTCGAATTGCCCTCGAGCCTGATTGTTCCCTGCATTGTCGCTGCCAATGTAGAATCCGTTGGTTAGCGCGGTCGCATCCGGCCAATAAACGACCCCGGCGCCGTTGACCACCACCTGTCCGTCCAAGTACAATGCGGAATTGGTCGCTGAATACGTCAACACCACCTGATGCCAGTCGTTCGAAGCCCAATTGACCGTCGCGCTTAAGTTAGTCGTTCCAATCCCGTTGGTTTGGGTAATGAAATTCAAGGTTGTGCCATCCGGGCTCAATACCAACGCCCACCAGCCGTCCGCCGAATCCTGACTGCCCAGTTCGATCAGACGCGCCAGACTGCCCGGACCCGTGCCACTGTTGGTCGTGCTGCCGTTCCAATCGGAACTGAACCAAAATCGCAATGATCCGTTGCCACAACTGATATTGGCATTGCCATTGTTTTCCACAACCCGGTAGGCCAAAAATGCTGGAAGATTGGTGTCCACTCCCAGGGCAAAGCCGCTCCAATCCGGCACGCTTGCCAAATTGGTGAAGCCCAGCGGCACCTGCCCTTCTTCACCAAGCCACTCCGTCGTGTTAAAACGCCAATAACCCAGTCTTTGGTTGGGCACGTTGGTAGGGTTGTTGCCCAGTTGATACTCCTGCAAATTGCTCAACCCGTCATTATTCGGATCGGCATCAGGGGCGGCATTGGTGTTGTTTTGATAATTGGTGCCAAAGTATTCCTCCAGCCAACTGGCTGGGATATATTCAAATTGTGCCTCAGCGGCATCGCTGTCCAGATAAGCATAGTGAGTGCGGTTATCCGAAGAACCGGCTTTTTCCACTCTGGCCTGCAATGTCACCGAATTGGTAACCTGGATGGGGCTGTTGTATATGTTCCAACTGACTCCATTATCCAGACTGTACTCGATGGTATAATTTGTGTTGGCCTCATACACATCACCCGGCCCGCCGAATTCATCGGCATACTCGATACTACCCCTGAAATAGGGGCCGCTGATCAAATTGGAGCGAATATCCTCATCACTCTGGCCTTCACTGCGCAATCCTTGGGCGTAGGCAATCACGGTTTGCAATTCGCCGGAGCCGCCAAGACGCCCCAATTCAGTTTGATAAAGCCCCAACACCAGATTGGTCAGGTCTTCGGCACCCAGGCTTATAACAATATTTGAAGGATAATTAAAATAGCCGCTGCTTGGCGTAACCACCGGCGGTGGAAGTTTTGTAATATTGATTCCTTCACTTTCACTATCCACCAAACCGGCATTCTCGGCAAAAACCGCATCAGCATAACTGTCGGCCACCACAAAGGAAATGGGATTGGGGTAACCCATGCCGGTCACATGGCTGATAATCTCGCTTGCCTGATCTTGGTTCAAAGTCGTGTCGCACACTCCATCGGTAACAATCAGACTGACCGTGGGCGGCGACAACACCAAGGGATTATAATCATTGGTCACTTCTCCCAGGCTCAAGGGGTAATTGAACGTCTCGAGTTCGTCGAATTCTCCTCGAGCTTGGTTGTTTCCTGCATTGTCGCTGCCGATGTAGAATCCGTTGGCCCGTATCGCCGCATCCGGATAGTCACTCACCCCCGCACCGTTGGTCACCACCGCCCACCCATCCAAGTACAATGAGGAATTCGTTGTTGAATAGGTCAGCACCACCTGATGCCAATCATTCGAATTCCAGCTGATCGTCGCGGTCAAGTTGGTCATCCCAACCCCATTGGTCTGCGTGTTGAAACTTAACGTCGTGCCGTCCGGGCTCAACACCAACGCCCACCAGCCATCCAGGCTGTTTTGGCTGCCCAGTTCAATTAAACGGCCTTCATCCCCCGGCCCGGTGCCACTATTGATCGTGCTGCTGTTCCAATCGGGTTTGAACCAAAACCGGATTGAGCCATCCCACGTCACAATGTTGGCCATGCCGTTCGCTTCCACGTCGCGGTAAGCCAGGAACGCCTGGTTGCTGGTGTCTATCTCCACGGCATTAACGCTCCAGTCCGGAACGATACTTAAGTTAGCCGCACCCAGCGGCACTTGCCCCTCTTCACCAAGCCATTCCGTCGTGTTAAAACGCCAGTAACCGAGACGTCCGCGCGTAAATTCGTTGCAGGTAACGGCAACCGAATTGTTCCCGCTCCAGGCGGTTGCCGAAATCAATCGCTTTTGGGAATCGGTTCCCGATGCCGGTGAGAAGTAAACCCAGACCGGGACTTGACCGTCTGGCCCCGTGCGCAAAGTAAGCGTGGAGACAGGCGTATCGTTTGTCGTTGCCGCAAATGTTTCATTTCCATCGAGCGTTCCGAACACAACGGGTGCATTGCTCAACCCTTTTGTATTCACATCAGTCACCTGAACCACCAACGGCTGTTGGAGGAATGAACCCGAAGCACCGACCTGGTTATCCCCGCTTACAATCTCCAAGTTTGGCAGATTCCCATCGTAATAATCGGTCGGGTCAATGCCGTTTTGATAATCATACAATAAACTTTGGCCGTTTCCGTCTGGAGAGGAATTGGGATCCACTCCCACATAGCCAAAATACTGGAGTTGCCAATAGTCCGGAATTCCGATGCCGTCCGAGTCCAGGGCAATTGTGATGTTCACGCTTTGAGGATCAGACTGCGCTCCTGCATCGTCCACGGCGACCGCCGACAGGGTATATTGGCCAACAAAGGCATTTGTCCACCACAGGCTGTTTGTCCAAATGAACGAATACGGACTTTGAGTTGAAACACCCAAAGGCGTATTGCCGCCACCATTAAATTGATAGTTGTAATCCACTTCCTGAATGGAAGCGCCGGGCGCGGCTTCGGCATCAACGGTGATGGTCAGCGGTTGATTTGTCCCCACCAGATACGTGCTGCCATTTCCCGGACTGGTGATGAGGATGGTGGGCGGCGAAACGAGCGTTTCATTGAAATCTGCCTCCACAATTCGTTCCCGGCTGGCAGCCAGCACTCTGACAACACAGTTTGGGTTGCTAAAATCCTGGTCCGCGTACCCGATCAAGGAAACTTCGCCATTGGTGTCGGTCGTCAGCCGAAGCCCTTTGTAATCGCCCCCGCCGCTGACGGTTCGCAGTTCCATGTCACCTGCAATGACTTCCACGGAGACCGGCGCATTGCTTAACACCGCACCGTTGGTATCAGTCACCTGGAAGACCAGGGGCTGCGGAAATTCCAGACCTGAATGGGGTGTCTGATTATTTCCATTCAAAATTGTCAGATTGGGCAGTTGCCCATTATAAAAATCAACATATTGGGGGGCCAATGCCGGCAACCCGGCTTCATCACCCCACGCCCAATCCGTGTTATCGCTATCTGAATCCCCCCATTTCCACAAATTGCCATTGCCATCCAAAGCAGCAGAGGCATCAGAACCTGCGGCTGCGAAAACGATGTTGCTCATGCCGGGAACTTGAAAGGGCAGGCTGGTGCTTCCAAAACCACCATCGCCCAATTGACCCTGATTATCATCACCCCACGCCCATAAATTGCCTTGAGCATCCACCGCCAGGGAGTGCCGGGTTCCGGCGGCAATCCCGATCACGTTCGTAAGTCCAATAACTATGACCGGCGTGGCGGTGGAACTTTCAATTCCACCGTCACCTAATTCTCCCCAACTATCGTCACCCCATGCCCAAACTACGCCGTTAGAAGCCAAGGCCAGCGTGTGATAATCACCAGCGCAAATGGACACAATATTGCTCAACCCTGAAACCGGGGCGGGGACTTCGTTTCCATTTCCCCACGTCCAAACTGTTCCATCAGTCGTCAACGCAAAAGTTTGACAGTTTCCGGCTGCTACCGAGACAGCATTGGAAAGCCCCGTAATTTGCACCGGAGGAAATCCATAAGTATCGCAACCCGACATACCCCACATCCAAACGGTGCCATCAGCCTTTACGGCCACAGCGGGATCACCAGCGGGGCTTTGCTGTGCCGCAATCGCTATTATGTTCGTCATCCCCACAATTTGCGTGGGGACATTGGTTGCGTCTTCGTCGTCAAGCTGTCCCCAAGCCCAAAGCACTCCGCCTGAGTCAATGGCTAGTGAGTAGTTTAGACTTGAAGCTATCTTGGTTACATTGGCCAGACCAACCACATGAACCGGGTTAGTGCCGTCGAGGTGAGTATAATCGCCCAGTTCGCCATATTGATTTCCGCCCCAGGAAACCACGTCTCCATTCGCGGTTAATTCCATGATACGCTCTCCCTCGACTGCGACCATGGGAACTGCCACTTGGACGGTTAGGACCGCATTGGAACTGGTAAGCGATCCAACAACATTGGTTACCACGACAAAATAACTGTGGGCGTCGCAGGGCTGAACATTAGTGAGAATTAGCGACGTATTGGTTGCCCCGACCAATATGTCAGAGTTGGTACCATCTCCAACATACCATTGGTAGCTCAATGGAGCGATGCCTGACGCAGTCACACTGAATGTCGCATTGCCGGCTTGAACTACGGTCTGGTTGGCCGGCTGCGTGAGAATGGCGATGCCCCAATTTGTTTCGCCCGCATCTGCTATTCCATTTCCATTGGCATCCTGCAGATAATCAGGAATCCCATCCCCATTGCTGTCCAGCGGGTTGCCATTGGCATCCAACGCCACATAGTGATAGCCAAGATCAACAGGGGAGTTGCCCTCGATTGCCTGATTGGTCTGCGTAGTGAAGTGATACAGTCCCAGCTTGTCCGCCGTGACATTCCCGGCGTCAACGAATGGGCTGTAGGGCGACAGATAATAACCGCCAAGGGGTCCGGACTGAAACGGGTTATTATCTGTAAACTGATTGTCTCCAAAATACACCGAGCTATCACAGTTACCGAAACCATTGTGGCTGCCAACAAAAGCATAATAAACCGGTGGGTCCCAATAACTATAATCAACGCCGACAACGCTGGAAAAGATGCAATTGGTAAATTCGCCAGTACCGTCACAAATGCCCTGGCACTGATCGAAGCTGACGTTTTCACAAATCGCATCCTCCACGTCGAAAACCCAACTGCAACCACTCGCCAGCATGTTAGTGACTTCAATGTTGCCGGCAACAATCCCGAAGTAACATTGCATAAATCGCAAGTCGTTGTAAATGCTGTAGCTCTGCGAAGTCGCCAACGCAGCTCCGGCATAGCTGAACTGGCAATGGTCCAGTTCTACGGAATTGCCTCCAATATAGCTATTCCCGCCTTCCGCCGGACTGCCGCTGCTCCCAGGCAGGGTTTCGCCCACGGAATCATCATTCTCCGAAGTGAACACCGCCGGACTGTAGGCGGTGGTATCGCACACCACGGTGCCGATCGTAAGTCCATCCTCACCATCCTCCGGAAACTTTATGACTGTCCCTCCCTCAAATGTCACCGTGCCACTGATATTCACCCCGCTGCTGATGAAGAAAGTTGTATCCGCTTGGAACGTAAAATCATTTGTGTCCGAATCCAGTTCCACATAGTCCAGCACCACGCCATGTTTCAAATTGAGGTCTGCTCTGGACAGTTGCACCGTATTGGTGCCAGCTTGAACCAAGCGGGCCGACGGCAGCAATCGCGTGGCCGAGACCTTGTACAATATAGAGTTGCCGGAGCCAGCCTGGGTCGTGTCGTTGGCCGGCACGGGCAAGGTCTGCAATTGAGGAGCGATCCGCCGATATGGCACTTCCTCCACCAAAAACGTCCGCCCTTGCAGATGCACCCAGCTTTTATAGACCGGAATCGAATTGTGTGGCGAGCGGCGAATGACAGGTAGCGAATTCGAACCCAAGGTCTGATCACCCGCCACAAACGCCTTGCCACGTCCCATGATGGTTGTCCCGAATTTCAAGGTGACGTCGGCCAGGCCGTCGGCTTTGCTCGTCGCACCGGCCTGCTGACCCGGCATCGGCGGGTTGAAGAATTCAGTCAATAATTGCAGCCGGGTGGTCGCGGAATTCAAACCGTAAGTATCTGGCCCCGGCGGCTGTTCCCGCAATACCACATCGCTTTCAAATCCGCCCCGGTGATAGGTCATGACCAAATCCGCTTTGACCCCCGTGAATGCATCGGGAAAGATGACCTGATTGGAACCGAGCAGTTCTCCCACCGAATTCTTGAGCACCGCGATCAGCACGGTGTTGGTCCTGTCATCGTAACTCAGGCCAACGGGCCGGCTTTTCAAATGTTTTCCGTCCGGCGTCACCAGTTCGATCACGCCCTGGTAAATGTCGGCGGGAAAATAGACCTGATGTTGTCCCTGCGTTGCCGCCGCCGTGCCATCGGGAAGAATAACAATCTCCTCTTTGCTCTCAACCCACTGACCGTTCTTCTGATAGCGCATCCCTGTTGCCAGTTCGGTATATGTGTGGACGTGCGGAACAGACACGCCTGACGGAAGGGTCTCATAATCAACACGCTGCCAGACTTGAGAACTGCCGTCGCGTTCGGTGACTTGATAGGTCCCAATTTGCAGCGTGGATTGGCCAGCGTTTGACGCGGGTGCTGGTGAAGCGGCAGTTTGGGCGTGTGAACAGACAGTGAGGTTTGCCGCGGCCAGAACAAATGCCTGGAATGTGATGGTAAAACGTGAAGTTTTCATAAAAAAACACGATTTGAAAGAGACGCCGAGGAAATCGGCCTGTCGGAAGATAATCCCCATCCCCAGCCTAGGAAACGCATCAGCCGATTGCGTCCATCCTGTTGCTCGCCTGCTCTCATGTAGCCTGCCATCGAGTGGCCCTCCAAATAGCCAGTGACTCAAATGACGAATCATTCTTACGCCTTTTGGAGAATTAATTCAATAACTTTATTGTTACATTTTGGCGCATTTCGTCTATGAATCTAATTTCACCAATTTAACATACTTCTCTTAATTCCATGCCGAAATACGAACCGAACAGTTCCGTTCCTGTGTTTAAAGATACGTGTGACAAAGAGGATTCTTTCAGGAGAAAATTCAAAGCCCGCCAAAACCGTTTGGTGACAGGAAGGCTTAAAGCTGCTTCATGACCGGCATTTTCTAAGATGATTTAATCTTGTCCAGCGAACAGTTTCCCAGCAACGAATCCTACGCAGCCAGTCCCCAGAGCCGGGCGGCGGGTCAATGTGGAGGCGAGGGCAGCAGGGGCACTACATTGACGCGACGACCGGCGACATACAATCGAAACCGGATTCGTGCGCGGTACGACCGGCGCGACTGCGCCTATAATGTTGTTCTCCGAGGACAGTGCGCGGTCGTGGACCAGACCTGGCCACATCGCAGTCAAGGTCAGATCATAGACTGCAAGCGGACATGACTGGCCGAGTTTGCGAGCAGCGCCTGGATGTTGTCAGGACGTTGCTGGGACAATTGCCGGGATGTCCCTCGCCTTTTGCGCAGATTCTGCGCCGGACACGATTCGGACGTTGCCCGGCAATTGGCTGGCAGTTATTCGGACAATGCCCGGAGAGCGCCGGGATGGTTCCCGGCAATTACGCCGGATATTTCTCGGCAATTGGCCGGATGATTCACCGGACACCGCACGGAGGCTGTGTCGGCTGTTGCGCTAGATGTTGCGCGGGTATTGCACCGGACATTGGCCGGACAACTCATCGGATGTTGCACGGATGAATTCCGGCAATTACGGCGGCATTTCTGGCGGACATCCACCGGACAAACGGCGGATAGCCGGCGTCAGAGGCAGCCTTATTCAAATAAGGAGATGGTGTCTAACCAAATTAACGGCTTTCACATTTCGGAAAGCCGCTAAAAATCACGTTCGGCTGAACGTATCGAATGGATGATGATTGGCGCACTGAACGGGCGTTCTGAAACCGAAAGCGAAACGGAGCAGGTCGGCAGTGGCATGAACAGACGACAGCGAAGTGGAGCGTGGTTTCAGGAACGACCGTTGAGATGCGCGACCGTATAGGTTTCGATTGCGCGGCGATTTGTCTGGCCGGTTTCTGAATACCTGGAAGAAAGCCGGCCAGTCAAAGCGCCGGAATTGGTCAAATACGATTCTTGTATCAGCGAAAGGGCCAAGTTATTGGGACTCTTTCGATGACATGGATGTGGATGCGTTTGCAGTGCGAACACCGGCGGATGGTGCAAGTTCGACTACTGGAATTGGGCCGGGCAACGTGTTTATCCCATGATTGGGTAAAATCACAGTTCAAGCACCGAATTTGCCAGCTTTGCGGCTTGGACTTGCCCATGATTCGCTTAGGGATTTTGGTGTTAAACTATTTACCCTTCTGTCGTGGTCAACATCAATTGCAACACGACTTCACGCCGAGGCACATGGCGCACGGATGGTTTTAGCACGACTGGTTATCGTCCATGAAATCCAAACCAAAGCATAAAATTCCGCCACCAACCACCATGTTCATGCTGCGTCGGCGCTTGAGGCTGCCAACTGACCGACGAATCCACATAACCACCTATGGTGGTGTTGCCAAGTTCAGTCTGGACGCTGCCGAGCTTCTCGCCAGCGGTAGCTGAAATGCTGGCCAGTAGTGACGCCTGTAAAACGAATGCTGCAACCCATCGTCTGGTTTTCATAAATGTGTCGAGTCACCCAACGAGCCAAAGCCACGGCCACAAGTAAGCTGGCTCACGCCTGCAATCTGAACTCTTAAATCTCATAACTCAACTGAAATTTCACCCGTCACGCCGTGGCAAAACGACGTTGGCGCGCCCACGGGGAATAATTTTTCGATTTTGTTGTCCACAAATGGTGTAAACCCTAATGAAATCAATGGGCTTCGCAGTTTTTCCTGCCATTTATTGCCCTTTCATTTTTTGTAACCCATTACACAAAACAAGCCGGATTCTTTGCCATACTGGTGCCGTATGAAGAAATTATCAATTCGGCACATTTCATGTATCACATACACCACGGAGGGGAAATTTTCCGCCAAAATGGCAGGCATGAAAATAGTGACGATTGGTCGGTGCCCATGCCGGCATCATCGGACCCGGATTGCCGCTGGCGATGTGAGTTGCTCTTCGACTGGCATCGAACATCACCGCCGCCGGCTCAAAAGGTTCCAGAGAAAATTCTTCGATTGGAGCGAACAAAGGCCGGCGCACATTTCTTGCAAGGCTTGCAAGTGCGGTCCGCCGTTTTCTGCCAGAGTTACGGCAACGATGAGAACGATCTCATGCCTCTGGTTGCTGGTGGAAGCGAAAACGCCAATGATGCCAATGGGTCTGGCGGTTTATTCTACAGATTCCCGCCCCTTCATTTTGTGCAATTTTCGCACAAGGACGGGGAAATTTTCCGGCAAACTGACCGATGGAATGAAGTTAAAAATTGTTCGGAAAAAGAACAAAGTCGTTTTTGAAAACCATTAAAGTTGCGTCGTATGTTCACCGCCATTGCGCAGAAAAATCTGGCTGATGCCGAGCAGTATTTCGACGAGCATCTGGCGCAGAATGATTATTACGCTGCCGGCGAAATCCGTGCCGGCCAGTGGATCGGCAAGGGCGCGGAACGCTTGGGATTGAAGGAAAAAGCCACGCGCGAACAATTTCACGCGCTCTGTGAAAATCGAAATCCGACTGACGGCGAACGCCTGACGCAACGCCAGTTGAAAAAAGACAAGCGCCGGGTGTTTTACGACTTCACCTGTTCGGCGCCCAAATCCGTTTCGGTGCTGGCGGTGACGTTGGATGACCGGCGATTGGTCGCGGTGCATGAGGAAGCCTCCAAGATTGCGTTCCGCGAATTGGAAACTTTTGCCGCCGCGCGGGTCAGGAAACAGGGCGGCCAAAAGGACCGAACCACCGGCAACCTGGTGGCCGCCGCGTTTCTGCATGACAGTTCCCGCGCGCTGGACCCGCAGTTACATACCCACTTCACCGTGTTCAACGCGACGTTTGACGAACGGGAACGTTGCTGGAAGGCGCTGGAGGCCCGTGGCATGTATGACGCGATCCGTTACGGCACGGCGGTTTATCGGAATGAACTGGCCAAAAGGGTGCAACAAATCGGCTACCGGATTCAACCGGCCAGGCACGGCTTTGAAATCGAGGGTGTCAGCGATGAGGTCTTGAAACGCTTTTCCAAACGCTCTCAAGAGCGTGACACGGTGGTTCAGGAAACGGAACAACGGCTGGGACATAAACTTTCCAACGATGCCATTGCCCTGGCGGTGCATCAGAGCCGGGCCAAAAAGGTCAAGGGCATCTCAACGGCGGAAGTGCGCGAGCGTCAACTGGCGCAGTTGTCACCGGAGGAACGGCGGGTGCTGCGAAAACTCCGTGCGGACGCCTATTCCTCGTGCCTGCCGCGAATCGCTTTGGTGGAGAGTTTTGGTCTCAATCACGCCATCGAGCATTTGTTCGAGCGCAAATCGGTGGTGCCGGAACATGAACTGTTGAATGTGGCCTTGTCACATCGTTTGGGCCAGGTGGATTTGAACCAGTTGAAAGCGGAGGTGAAACATTCGGCGGACTTGGTTAGGACCGAACGCGGGTTTTCCACGCGGCAGATTTTGGCCACGGAACTGGAATTGATTCAGACGGTCAATGATGGATGTGATTCAATTCCCCCGTTGCATCCCGGTTACCGGCCTGCCGACTGGCTCGGTGAAGATCAACGCCGGGCGATTTATCATGTCCTGCGTACCAGTGACCGGATCACGGGTTTGCGGGGATTGGCAGGCACAGGCAAGACCACGGCACTGCGCGAACTGGTCGCGGCCTGCCAGGAAGCGAAAGTTGAACCGCTGTTCAGTGCGCCGACGGCGGCGGCAACCGACGTGTTAAGGAAAGAAGGCTTCGAGGCAGTGACGTTGCAAAGCCTGCTGCTGTCCAGGCAACCATTGCCCAAGGATAAGCTGGTGGTGCTGGATGAGGCCGGGGCGGTGGGCTTGGATGACATGAAACGGCTGTTTCATTTGGGGAAGAACTGCCGGATTGTCCTTTCCGGTGACACCGGCCAGCATGGTTCGGTTGCTCGTGGCGATGCGCTGCGGATATTGGAGCAGCATTCCGATTTCAAGTCCGGTCAACTGACGGCCATTCGGCGGCAACGCAAGGCCGAATATCGCAAGGCCGTGGAACTGGCGGCGCAGAAACGCACCGTGGAAGCATTCGCGCAACTGGAACGCATGGGTGCGGTGGCTGAATTTTCGGGTGCCAACCTTCACGATTCGGCAGCGAAGTCATATTTGAAAGCGTTGGCAGAAAATAAATCCGCGCTGCTGGTCGCGCCGACGTGGAATGAAATCGAGGCGGTGACGGAAAAGGTCCGGGCGGAATTGAAATCGTCCGGTCGCCTGGCGCTGGAAGAAAAGGAATTTTCGGTTTTCGATTCGCTCTCGTGGACGGAAGCACAGAAACGGGATGCGCGGCAATACCGTCCCGGCTTGGCCATCCATTTTCATCGTCGAGGACATGGTTTTGAAAAAGGTGAAATGGCGCAAGTGGTCGCCGTGGAAGACAATTTATTGAAAGTTCAACATGGAGATGGTGTTGAAAGCCTTTTCCCATTGGGTGCAAGCTCTGCCTCATTTGACGTTGGTGAAAGACGAAAATTGAAAGTGGCCGCCGGTGACAAGCTGTTGCTGCAATCGAACTGGCAAAAGCGTTTCGTCAACGGCGAACTCGTTGAGGTCAAAGCCATTCAAGGTGATTCGGTTTTGCTGGCTGATGGCCGGGTGATTCCGTCCGATTATCGCACGTTCACTCACGGTTATGCCGTCACGTCGCATGCCGCCCAAGGCAAAACCGTGGATGAAGTTTTGCTTGTGGCGTCTTCCCGTTCGCTGCCCGCCGTCCATCAGGAGCAATTTTACGTCAGCATTTCGCGCGGTCGTGAGCGTTGCCGGATTTTCACCGATGACAGTGATTTGCTCCGCTCGCATGTCACCCATTCCAGCGCGCGGTTGGCGGCGGTTGAAGCCATGCCGCAACGCAACTTCCTCCAAACCATTTTGCAGCGCGGCAATCGTTTCCTAGAGCGGTTCCGCCAGCGCCTTGTGCAATCCATTTCAACGGACACAACTGAAAGGAGCATCCATGAAATCAAACCAGTTGAACCACAGCGACAGTCCTACCACATCGGCGTCTAGCCCGCGCGATAATCCATGCCTGGACACGGATTCCTCCATCGCCGCACTGGCCGTGTTTGCCGACGACGGCATCAGCTATCTGCTGCCTTACGCGCAGTTCCTATATGCCGAAAGAATTTCCAATCCAGCCTTGGAAACGGAGCCGGACGCCCCGCCCGAAAAAATGCTGATCCACTTTGCACGGGCTGAGGTGGTCGTCCTGGGCAGCGGCCTCAAGCGGCTGGAAGCGGCGATTCAGGAATTTGAATTGAAATTCGTGAAATCGGCGGATCGCCGTCTGGCTGCAACACTGAACACGCACATTTCCGAAGTCACCGTTACTGTAACCAAGTCGGTCGTATGAATCCCGATTCACCGTTGAAATTGGAGACGTTGGAGAAATTCCCCGTTTTCTTGACCAAAGAGAAAGTGGCCGAGGCGCTAGGTATCGCCACGCATAACATTCCGCCACTGGTTCGGGCGGGGCTACTCAAGCCCCTTGGCCATCCGGGGCGTTATTGCGTGAAGCATTTTTCCCGTGACGCGCTGGCGGAAAAGTTTGCCAATCAAGAATGGCTCGATAAAGTGATGGCGGCCATCCACCGTCACTGGCGCAACAAGAATGCGCGGAAGCGTTCAAAGCTGGCCGGGAATTATCTGGCATAGCCGAACGGCACCAGGTTCCAGGGCCGAACCAGGGGTGATTGCAGTGGCATTATCTTCCGCCAGTCTTGAAGACAGTGTAATCTGGAAATTCACTATCTTTCTGGCTATCCAAAGTGTGCTCTAATTCAATCGCTTCTTTTTCCGTTAGACCGTCTTCCACGAGTTTTTCGTCAATGCTATCATTAACAAAATCCCAGTGTTTGATTGTCTCTGTTTCCCTGCCGGCGTGTTCCTTGAAACGATTGGAATAATCCTTGGTGGCACCGAAGTAAATTTCCATTTTTGTATGGTTCGCCAGACGATATACGAGCCAGGCTCTTCCGGTAATTTCTCGCACCAATTTTGACATTGAGATACTCATGCGACAGAGCATATCGCGTTCGCGCGGATGGCAACACATTTTTCCGAGGCGGCGCATCTTGACTGCCGGCAGTCCCGTGCGGATAATTTGCCATGCCGCAACGACAACACCCGATTTTTGTAATTCCACTTCAAGGTCAACCGCGGGACGCAATCGCCACGGGTAATAATGCAGCATGGCATTGCGAGTGTGGACGCAAATTGCCCTTGGTTGGTTGCACTGGCGCGTTGGCTGGTCCAACGGTGAAAACCAGAATTGAATGTCCGGTGTGCCAGCGGAATTATTTCGTCGTGCCGACGAACAAAAACAGAGGGGCAGTGCGTGAAGTGCGAGAAATTGAAGTCCGTCGCCAAATCTGAACGAAGGAACGTGAAAACCAAAGGCAAAATCGCATGGGTGATTACCTGGGAAGGACCGGGGGCGGCATGCAACGGACGGTGCAAAGTAGTGGCATTCATTCCGCCGCAGTTCCGCGAAAAAAGCATCATATCCATGCTCCCGGTTCTGTATTGCTCCGAATACAATTTCACTCTCTGCGAAAAAATGGGGTTTTGCATTCCAAACAAGAAAGATCCGTTCTTCAAGGTGGCACACAGGGACATAAATCCAGAATTCTGTTACGGCCACTGGCCGAATGAATATCTCTGCGCGAGAAAAGTAAAAAACCTGCGTTGCGAAGAAAGCAAGCGGGATTGCTGCGAATGCACCCTTTACTGGACGGAATTGCCAAAGTTTGTCCCTAATCCAGAAATTGCCCCAAACGGTCCATTGCCCGAAAACCTTGCGGATTTAACCAAGCAGGTTAGGGGCGAAAGAAATGTAACCTACACCTATTCAATCCGGGCAATCGTCGAAGAAAGAAGGAGACGGCGAGCGGGGCGCCAAAAGTGACTTGCTACGCGGTAGCGACCGTGCGGTGTGCCTCGCGCTTCCATGATACGGCGCGCGGTCGCCGTCAAGGCGTTCCTCGCTTCGCTGTGGTCTGCCTTGACTGCGTCCGCTTTGCGCCGTGGGAATCGCTTCTAAGAAGCACGCCGCGCCACCTGTCATCGCCTGTGTTCATTCCCAATAATTATCGCCGTCGCAATCCGGCGGGTCATATTCGTTAAGGATGATTGGTGGCGGCGGCAAAGGCGGTGTGTGTGGCTGTATAACGATGCCGATGCCGGCACAAATATTCGATTGATTGGGAAATTTTCGGCGCAGCCCGCCACACAATACCCACACCAACAGAGCCAATAAGAGATAGATCGCTACGACAAAAAAGGCGAGGGCGTGTTCGTGGATGAACTCATCAAGGGATTTTAACACCGTAGCCTTCAGTTCGAGTGCTTTGATTTCTAGCGGTTGCATGGTTCCCTCCTTATACGCGGGCGAGTTCCGCCGGCTTTGCCATAGTCAGCTTATCCGCGTTGGTTAGCGGCACAACTTTTTGTTCGTATTCTTCCAACGGCGGCAAAACCACTTGCGCCTTTTTTGCATAGGCTCGATGAATGGCTTTGCTGTTGTGGCCCAAAGCCATTTGGGCGAAGCGTTCAGGGTAACCGGCCACTTTAGCCCGTTCCGCCCACGCATAACGATAGGAGTGAAGTGAGATGCCCGTGATTTTCTCACGGCGACAGGCCCGTTGAAAACGTGCCGCGCGGTGTTTCTCATCCATTGCCGCAAGCCGGGGGAACAACAACCCCTCACCGGGTAAATCCCGCAACACCTCCGCCAAGGCACTGCCAAAATGAATAATTTGCGCCGTCCCGGTCTTGGACCGGAAGAAACTCACCACCTGACTCCGCCAGTCAATGTCCTTGGCCTTCAAATGCGCCACGTCACTTTGCGAACCGCCGATGTGCCAGCAGCACCATAGGAAGGCGCGCATTTCCGGGTTCTTTTCCCGGCTCAAAATCAATTCGTGCTCCTGGCGCGTGATCGCCCGCTTTTCCTTGTAGTGAATGGCGGGCCAGTGGCGTTTGGGCATGACCGGCCAAGGCAGCCAGCCCATGTCCACGGCAAAATTATGAAACCGCCGCAGATAATTATTGGTCGAAACTTTGCCGGATTCGAGCACGCGCAAGAAGTGTTCCGGACGCGTCTCAATCAATTGCAGGTCGCGGATGGAATCAAAAGATTCATCCAGAACGGCGCGGTCGGAGCGGGTGCGGTTGCTGCCACTCTTGGTTTTGACGAATTCGGCCATGACCTCGCGCCAGGTGCGATTGATAAAGTTTTTATCCGTGGCGGCGAGATAGGCTTTGGCGATTTGCAGATTGATGGCGGGCTGCTCCTCCGCTTCCTGGCGAGCGTGCAAAAGCCGCAAGGCAGTAGCCCGGTCACTGGTATGCAGGCTTTCCTGCTTGCCGGTTGCGTCATCGTGGAGGTAATAACGGCCGCCTTTTTTTCGGCGGTAAAGTCGGTATCGTTGTCTCATAACTGTTTGTTCACAGTGATGAGGTTACAACCGTTGAACTCGACTCCGGTAAGGAGCAGGCGGCGGTTACGTGGAGCAGGCCAGAGTTAAACTCGTGCTGGCACTTCTGCTGGCACTTTTACCCACCGTTTTCAAAACTCCTTGATGCCCAAGCGTCAAAGAGTGGTGGCTGGGGGCGGAATCGAACCGCCGACACAAGGATTTTCAGTCCTCTGCTCTACCAACTGAGCTACCCAGCCAGCCACAAATGACCATTCAATCCGGCCTCCGGCAAATTGGCAAGGCGTAAAGTTTCATTTGCCGAACGGGGTCGCCTTCCATGACATTCAAAGTTGTTTCATTATTGTCTTGTACAACGACAAGTAACTGCTATAATAACAGCACTTGACTCGCAAAGCCCTTCTACTGAATCAGCAGTAAACTTGATTTTATGAACAGCTGGCGCACGAGGCTAAAGCGAAAAAAACCATTGTTACCTACACAATGTAAAGGGGAATTCATTCCTGCTTTGGGCTATTTCAATAGGAAAGATGGGAGAATTCGCCCTTTCGGAGCCACGATGTTCTCCGAACAAGCCTGGCGTGAAATCGCCCGCAGCCTGAAACTCTCAGGTCAGGAACTCCGCATCGTGCGGGGCATGTTCGACGATTGCACTGAAGGCACCATCGCCAGCAATCTCAAGATTTCGCCGCACACGGTCCACACGCACTGCGAGCGCCTGTACCGCAAGCTCGCGGTGACCGACCGAGTGAGACTGGTACTCCGAATCATGGATGAATTTCTGGCACTGACCGCCGTTCCCGGCAGCAGCCTGCCCCCCGTCTGCTCCAACTTCACTGACGGTCGCTGCCCTCTGCGCTGAGTTCAATCCGAGCTTCGCCTACCCCGATTGATTCCGCTTCGTTCTGCTTCCTCGCGGTTTCGGTCCTGTCACCTGAACAGCCGACTTCCGAAGGAGCAGCTGAAGTCATAAAATATCACAAAATAAGCAATTAGAATATAAAGGACTAATATGAAGAACACACCTGAATCAATCGCTAATGCCAGCGTGGCATCAAAAAGTCACCCGCCTATCTGCCGGTTTTCGGCAGGGGCTCTGGTCATCACGGCCATTCTTTTGGCGAACACGCACGGAGCCTGGGCTCAAACCGTCTGGTCGGTTGATGAGACGGCGACCGCAGCTTTTGGAACTGTCAACCAAAACTTGGTGCCGCCGGCGAACGGTGCCATGAGCTGCGTTCCGACGGCCACCATAAATTCGTTCGCCTGGCTCCAGAACGCCTATCCGGCAGTCTTTGGCGTAGACGGGGCCGGTCTTCCGGCGTTGCAGGGAGGACAAGGAAGCTGGCAAGCGGCCGCGACGCTGCTGGCGGGCGCGAACTACATGAACACCTCCGCCAACAATGGAACGACCCTTGCAAACTGGATCGGCGGCAAGACGAGTTACCTCAACGCATTCGCGCCCGGGTTAATAACCTTTGCAGGGATGGATTCGCTTTCGCCCGCGGGAAGCCGTCCGGCATGGGACCAGAACGCGAACCCGACGGTGAGTTTCCTCCTCCATCAGTTGCAGGCAGGTGAAGACGTGGAACTGGGCATCTACCCGCTTGACATGATTGGGCATGCCCTGACTCTTACGGGCCTCAATTGGACTGATGCCACGAGCGATGGAGTATTCGATGGGGGAGACACGTTGACGCTCAACACTGTTGACCCAGCCAACCCCCTCATGAACACAGTATTGATACTCAACCCGGGCAACCCCATGACGATCTCCGGCGGAGCCTACAACAACTATGCCCTGGAGGTCGCCTTGGCGGAAAGTGTTCCTGAGCCGGCAATGGCCAGTTTGTTGTTGCTGGGGGTAGCCGCGCTTCTCGGCGTTGTGCGATTGCACCGGCGTTCGGCGTAAACCGTCATCATTCATTCGTTCCTGCCCTGTTTCTTAAACATCGAGGATAAAGCCGAACCAGAAAACGGTCCGGCTTTTGGTTTGCCTCTCAGACGATCTGCGGCTGCGCCTTCTCCGGATCCACGCTCAAATCCTTGATGGCTTTGGCAACAACTTGCCGGTCAATCCGTCCTTTTTCCGCCAGTGCGTAAAGCACGGCAACGACGGTTGATTCTGCATCAATTTCAAAAAATCGCCGGAGCCGCGCCCGCGTGTCGCTGCGGCCAAAACCGTCCGTGCCCAGCGTCATCAAGCCTCCCGGTACCCACGGTGCAATCTGGTCGGGCACCGTGCGGATATTGTCAGACACGGCGACAAAGGTCCCCTGCTCTTTCGCGAGCAGGGCTTCCACATAGGATTCACGGGGCGGCTCGGTCGGATGCAACATGTTCCAACGCTGGCAACGCAGCGCGTCGGTGCGCAGAAGTTTATAGCTCGTCGCGCTCCATACATCAGCGGAAACATCGTAGCGTTGGGCCAGAATTTCCTGCGCCTTCAGCGCCGAGTTGATGATTGGTCCGCTGCCAAAGATGTGGGCCTTGAACCTTTTGCCATCCGGGCCCGGTTTGAATTTATAAAGCCCTTTCAGTATGCCGTCTTCCACACCCGCCGGCATTGGCGGCATGGCATAGTTTTCGTTGTATAGCGAAAGGTAATAGAAAACTTCCTCGCCTTCGGCAAACATCCGGCGCAAGCCATCGGCAACAATCACCGCCAGTTCATAAGCGAATGCCGGGTCGTAAGCCAGCAAGGTTGGTACCGCGCTTGCGTGCAGCAGGCTGTGGCCGTCTTGATGTTGCAACCCCTCGCCGTTAAGCGTGGTGCGGCCCGCCGTTGCCCCCAGCAAAAAGCCTTTCGCCCGGACGTCGCCCGCCGCCCACATCAAATCGCCGACTCGTTGTGGACCGAACATCGAATAATAAACGTAAAACGGAATCATCGGCACGCCCTGCGTGGCGTAACTGGTGCCGGCGGCGATAAACGAGGCGATCGAACCGGCCTCGGTGATGCCTTCTTCAAGAATTTGCCCGTCCTTCGCCTCGTGATAATAAAGCAGTGATTTGCTGTCCACCGGCTCATAAAGCTGGCCCCTGGCGGAATAGATACCAATGTCCTTGAACAACGCGTCCAGCCCGAACGTGCGCGCCTCGTCGGGAATAATCGGCACAATCTGCCGGCCGATGGCTTTATTTCGCAACAGCACGCTCGCCAAACGAACGAAACCCATCGTCGTCGAGGCTTCCGTGGCTGAACCTTTGAAAAATTCGGCGAAGTAATCGCGTTTCGGGACGTCGAGCGGCACCGCGGTTACGGTGCGTTGGGGGAGAAAGCCGCCCAGCGCCTTGCGGCGTTCGAGCAAATAGGCTGTTTCCGGACTGTCCGGCGCGGGACGGAAGAACGGTGTTTCAGCGATGACATCGTCACTGATGGGAATGTTGAAACGTTCACGAAATTCCCGAAGTTCCTTCTCGTTCAGCTTTTTCTGCTGATGCGTGATGTTGCGCCCCTCGCCCGCTTCGCCCAGGCCGTAGCCCTTTACCGTTTTGGCC
>Ga0335081_10002726_pt1 | contig 27815 bp, 19 predicted proteins | sample Lox_Sample_35_FD_206713 | JGI IMG/M metagenome (GOLD analysis project Ga0335081, IMG submission 206713) | Soil microbial communities from Loxahatchee National Wildlife Refuge, Florida, United States - Lox_Sample_3.5 | ecosystem: Environmental > Terrestrial > Soil > Wetlands | place: USA...
TGATCGTCGGCATTTATTTTCATCAATTCATCCGGAACAAACTCACAAGGATCAACAGAACTTTCCCGGGCCATCTGACCAATTTCGGAATTGAAAAGGTTAACTACTTCCTTGACGGTCTTTTGCTTCTTGAAAAGTTCACGACGCTTTTTAAGGCGATTATCATGTCGGCCGTGATATGGGGGACCGAGCTTGTGGCCTATTACCTGATCGCCAACGCCGTTTTTGCTCCCGTATCGTTGAAAATATGTCTCCTGTTCCTCGTCGTTGTGAATTTTGCTTCTTTGTTTCCTTACACGATCGGGGGAATCGGATCCATTGAGGGCGCGGCGACGGTTTTCCTGGTTGGAGCAGGCATACCGGCGGGTCCATCCCTGGCGATGGTCCTTATACAGCATTTCTACCAGTTCGCTTTCACGACAATTTCGGGTGCCGCTTTTTACTTCACGGACAAGTACTATAAGATTCCTTTAATAGAAGGAAGCACGGCGAGCAAAAGGGTTCGCCCATCGGTGCAGCAATCCGGCCATGACGTGGTGAAAAATGCGCAGGATCGACTTGAAGCCTTATCCGTTCAATTGGGTATCGAAGAGAACAACAAAAGGGAAATTCGTCTGTCCATCGTGATTCCATCCTACAATGAACAAAACCGCCTGCCGAAAACCGTACTGGAAACGATTGCTTGGTGTCAAAAAAACGTTATGGATTATGAGCTGATTCTCGTGGACGACGGCAGTTCCGATGAGACTCCGAATATCGCCAGGCTGTTTGCCGATCAAGTGAAGGGCGTCCGTTTTATTGCCTGTCCCCATTTGGGCAAAGGAGCCACGGTCAGGGTGGGGATGCTCAATGCGGTCGGCAAGTATGTGCTCTTTATGGACGCGGACGGAGCAACACCGCTTTCTGAAATTTCAAAGATGCTCGCGAAAATCGACGAAGGGGTGGATGTCGTGATCGGGTCGAGGGTTGTTCAAAAACCCGGAGAAACCGAGGTCGTGACGAAATTACATCGAAAAATAATCGGCCGGGTTTTTGCCGCGATGGTCAATATTTTTGCGGTCCCCGGCTTTGCCGATACACAGTGCGGTTTTAAAATGTTCAGATACGAAAACACACGGGACATATTTTCAAAGCAAAAGATCAACGGATTCGCTTTTGACGTCGAAGTATTATTCATAGCGAACAAGCTGTCGCTCTCTATTTCGGAAATCCCCGTCAACTGGGTCAATCAGGAGGGGTCTAAAGTTAACATCGTGACGGATTCGACGAGGATGCTGTTTGATATCCTGCGCGTTCGATGGCTCCACAAGGATGAAAAATGGCCGGTCAAGGAGCGTATCGTGGAGGCCTCTAACTAGTGTCTTCGGTCGCTACACTCAAAAGGGCCGGGGCGGATCAGTAGAAAATGCCCAGAATTTTAAAATCGTCAATTTCTGAAATGGACAAACGAGCCAGAAAAATTATGATCGTTTTCGGCACAAGGCCGGAGGCCATAAAACTCTGTCCGCTCGTTAAAGAACTGGAGAAGCATACCGATAAGTTTAAAACCGTCGTGTGTGTTACAGCTCAGCATAGGGAAATGCTGGACCAGGTTTTAAGGATTTTTGATATTGTGCCGGATCACGATCTCAATCTGATGAAAAGGGGTCAAACGTTATTTGATATGACTTCCGGTATCCTGCTCAAAGTAGGACAAGTCGTTGAAAAAGAGAAACCGGAATTTCTCATCGTTCAAGGCGACACAACTACCACTTTCGCTTCTTCTTTGGCCGCCTATTACTATAAGGTCAAGGTCGGGCATGTGGAAGCCGGCTTGCGTACCGGCAATAAATACGCTCCTTTCCCTGAAGAAATAAATAGGAAACTTACGACGGCCATCGCGGATATCCACTTTGCTCCGACAGAAAATGCGAAAGCAAATCTGATATCCGAGGGCGTTCGAGAGAAGGATGTTGTCGTTACCGGAAACACGGTAATTGATGCTCTCTTGTGGGTGAGAGGTAAAATAAAAGGTGAGACGAAAACTTACAAGGAATTGGATGAGGTGGATTTCAAGAAAAAAATCATACTGGTCACCGGTCACAGAAGGGAGAATTTTGGCCGGGACTTGATTAATATCTGCCAGGCATTAAAGGCTATTGCAGCCAGACACGGTGATATTCAAATTGTCTATCCGGTCCACTTAAATCCCAACGTCAGAAAACCTGTTTACGATCTGCTTTCCGGCGTCCGAAATATCAAACTGATGGAACCGCTGAATTATGAGCCGTTTATTTACCTGATGGACAGATGCCATATTATTATTTCGGATTCCGGCGGAGTTCAGGAAGAGGCTCCATCTCTTGGCAAACCTGTTTTGGTCACACGGACTATGACGGAAAGACCGGAAGCGGTTGAGGCCGGCGCGGTTATGCTTGTGGGAACGAACAGCGATCGAATTGTGGCGGAAGCAGAACGGCTGATCCGTGACTCTGAACACTATACGAAAATATCAAGAATTCAGAATCCCTACGGAGATGGACATTCATGCGAAAGAATCGTTAAAACTCTCGACCGTTTCCTTAGTTCTATCTAAGTCGTAAACATAACTTCACAAACAGAAATGTCAAACCACTTTCATTCTCTAAGCTACCGAGTCACGCAAAAGTAATAGAAATATCGCTTCCGTCGGTGAGTGGCTTTCTATTACTTATGTGAAGATCAGTAATTTGGGAATATGGACATGGCCAAGATCAATATATGCCATATCGTCTCTGGAGACCTTTGGGCTGGGGCTGAAGCGCAGGCGTACGCATTGATTAAAGGACTTTCTAAAAAGGAATCATTAAATTTGTCAGCGATTACTTTTAATCCGGGACGTCTAACCCATAAAATCATGGAATCCGGGATTCCTGTTAATGTCGTTGATGAAAATAAATTCAACATGCTTAGAATGATCGTGGTTATTTACGGTTTTTTGCGAAAGAATCATATTGATATCATTCATACGCATGGTTATAAGGAGACTCTTTTAGGAGGGCTGGCCGCTAGATTTTCTCGAGCCAGGGGGATTGTCCGGACACATCATGGTAAGGGTGTCGTCAACGGGGTGCTCCGTCACCGCCTTATTGAAAAAATGAATTCCGTTTTTTTCTCGGACGAATTGATAGCGGTCTCTGACGATTTAATGCGATTTTTAATCACAAAGGGGTATCGAAAAGATAAGATAACCGTGATACACAATGGTATTCTCAGCGAGGAAGTAAAGCCGGACGTATCAGCGGACGATCTAAAAGACGAACTGAAGATTGAACGCGGAGCCTTCGTCATTGGCACGTTAGGGAGAATGGTTGCCGTAAAGGGCCACAGGCATTTTTTAGAAGGCGCAAAGAGTGTTTTGGAAAAATATGAAAACGTCTTTTTTGTTATTGTCGGGAATGGTCCGCTTATGGAAGAAACCCAACAAGAGGTTAAACGGATCGGTATAGAAACCAAAACAAGATTGACCGGTTTCAGAAGCGACCCCTTTAATTTAATATACATGTTTGATGTTTTTACTTTGACGTCCCTGGATGAGGGGATTCCATCGGTGCTCTTGGAAGCGATGTGTTTATCCAAACCCATCATAGCTACAAAGGTAGGCGGAATCCCTGAAATAGTCTCTGATCGCTGGAATGGACTGTTGATAGCGCCAATGGACGCGCAGGAGTTCGCCTCCGCGTGTATCGAGCTGCTTGAAGACGGCGCGTTACGGGATAAACTTTCCGTTAACGCTCGAAAGGATTTTATTAGTAAATACGACATCGAGAGAGTGACCGATGACGTAGAGAAGGTGTACACGAGGTTTTTATAGAATGCGAATACTCTATATATGGGATGCGGACTATCCTTGGGATGTTCGAGTCGAAAAGATTTGCAAGACGCTTCGAGACAACGGGCATGAAGTTCATATTGCGGCCAGAAATTTAAAAAAGCGGCCTGTATATGAAAACGTAGATGGTCTGCACGTTCATCGCCTGAAGGCCTGGAAAAATAATGCCTTGAATTACGTGTTTTCCTTCCCTTTGTTTATTAGTCCAATCTGGCGAAGGTTTCTTCGTGACATTATTCAGAATAACAGTATTAAATTAATTATGGTTCGCGACCTGCCGCTTGCGGTGGCCGGAATATGGGCGGGAAGACGATATCAAATTCCCGTGATATTTGACATGGCTGAGGACTACGTCTCCATGATTCGGGACATTTGGAAGGATGAAAAGGTTAAAATAATAAATTTAGTCGTTCGTAATCCATACTTGGCTCATTGGGTGGAGAGATACGCGCTTAAAAGAATGGATCATATTCTGGTAGTAGTGGAGGAGGCGAAAGAAATTGTCCGTCACGGCGGCGGAAGTCTTGAAAAAACAACCGTTGTAAGTAATACACCGACATTGTCTATATTTAAGAACCGAACAATCCAAATGAATGATGAGCTTAAGTTAATAGAAGGAAGGTTTTCAGCGATTTATACCGGCGGTATTCAGTTGGTACGCGGCATACAACTGGTCATGGAGGCAATACCGGAAGTAGTCAAGACCATACCCGATTTTCTATTTGTCGTTGTCGGAGATGGGGTTGCCGCAGAACAACTCAAAGGAATAATACATGATAAACAATTGCAGGACCATGTTCTTTGGATAGGCTGGGTTGATCACGAAAGATTATTGGACTACATCCGTGTCAGTAAAATCGGCTTGATTCCTCATTTTGTAACGGATCATGTAAACACAACTATACCAAATAAATTATTCGATTATATGGGATGCGGTTTGCCTGTAATTGCCTCGGATTCCATACCAATGAAGAGAGTAATTAAAGAAACAAGATGCGGTGAAATATTCAAAAGCGGCGATAGTAAAGATCTTGCGAGAGCTATTCTAAAAATAGATCAATCCGATTCTGACCACGGCCGAAATGGCATAGAAGCGATTAAAAGAATATATAATTGGGAAACAGACAGTAAAAATCTGATAAGTGTCGTTGAAAAGTCATCCATGAATGAAAGACAAAATGTAAGAAATTATTTTGATCGAGTTTCGGATGATTACCTTAGATATAAGTATTCGCCGAAGAGAAGGTCGTATATGTCTGTAAGGCAGGAAAAAATGCTTTATTTCATCGACAAATACTTGGATCGAAAAAAGAAGAAGGTTTTGGATGCAGGGTGCGGTCCTGGGTTACTTGCAATGAAGCTACAGGAAAAGGGTTACGATGTGACGGGGATCGATCTATCGAAAGAGATGCTGGCGTTGGCTTCAAAACAATTTTCAAAATCGAATTCATCTAAAACGATTCCATTCCTGGCGGCGGATATCGAGAACATTCCTTTTATCGATAACTGCTTTGATATGGTATCGACCGCGGGTGTGATTGAATACTTGGCTGGCGATGACGTCGTTTTGCGGGAGTTTAGGAGAGTGCTGAAAAATGACGGGCTTTTGTTGATCTCCGTGACAAACAAATATTCTTTTAATTTGTTTTTTGATAATTTCTTCGAAGTTCTTGGAAAAAACGCATATTTGTTCTCGATCATGAATTGGGTTAGAAAAATAATGGGCATAGGAAGAATGGAGCGGAAAATGTTTGAGATCCGCAAGCATGCGCCGGCTCTTTTTAAAGAAAAGTTGTTGGAAAACGATTTTTATATTATGGATTCCACTTACTTTTATTTCTCGCTCTTGCCGCATCCGTTCGATATTTTTTTTCCGAGATTTTTCGAGGCTCGAGTCGGAAATGCTTTGGAACGGCTGGGAAGAACGAAGCTGGGATGTCTTGGTGAAGGGTATCTCTTAATGTGTCGAAATACGAAGCAACCGTAGAATTGGAACAGGAGATGATCCGATGGAGCTTTTAGGAATGACTTATTGCACTCGGAGATTACTCGGCGGGTTGATGGTGGCTACCCCCGTCCCTACATTTGTAACGTCGGCCCCCATGTTTGCTCCACCTTGCCCGGTGCCTAGCGAAGGTGAAATGAGTGAAAGCGCAAAATCCCCAAGTAGTGTTAAGTTTCCAGATAAATTTAAAAACAATGGATTCGATGTGATCGAATGCGTATCGGGATGACCCCCGGCATTTAATTCAGTAGAGGTTTTCCAGGCTGTCAAAGAGGTATAGGTGGTATCGTTGGATTGATAAGTATGGGTCTCGACCTTGAATGATCCAGTACCGAAATTATTGTAATCCGTCTCTATAATACCTTCCGTACTATATCCAAACCCCATCGTCTTTCCGGTGAACCCGATGCAAATGTTGTTGTAAATCACGATGCCCGTGGCTTCGGTAAAAGAGATGCAGGCTTGGCTGCTGGCCGACACATTGGGTCCATAAATCGTGTTGTTATAAATCGTTGAAGGACCACACTGGGCGCCTACTGAGCAGTTAAACGCGATTCCACCTCCGTTGTTAGCGATTACATTATCATGAATAGTAGTATTAGTAACGTTTGTCCCATTGGTATTCTCGCCCTGAAATCCATTGCCTCCGTTATCGTGAATCCAGTTATATCGCACGGTCCAGTTATCACCATTTTCCTTAATGAAGATGGCATTGCCTCCGTTATTATAATACTCATTGTTCTCGATGGTCACATGATCCCCGTTATAGGATTTGGTCGCATCCCCGTTTGGATTAGTGTCTGGAAGATTGTGAATTTTGCAGCCGTGGATCAGGACATAAGAGACATTGTCCATTCGCAGAAGGTCGCGATTGTCAGTGGAGGAAATAGTATGAGTCCCACCGTTGATCTCGCAGTTTTGAATCGTGACGTTGGTGATCCGGCTGGATGTGCCAGTTCCCTTCAATAGGATCTGAGCACCTGTAGTTCCTCCATCGGATTGAACATGAAACCCATCAAAAGTGATGTAACTCTGCGAAATGGTAAAAACTGTGGTGAGATCGACGGAATATTGAACTCCTCCGTTGGTCGTTGTTCCGTTAAAAACTGGCGTCTCTCCAGTGTAGGCTTGAAACGTGATGGGTGAGCCAGACGTACCGGCATTATGGGGATAGTAAGCCCCGCTGTTTAAATCCCCTGTGCCGGAGAAATATGGGACGGTGTATGTGCCACCTCGAAAATTTACCACGTCTCCCGCCACGGCATTGCTCATCGCAGTCGATACCGAACACGCCGCCGTTCCGTTCAGCGGGGCGGTCCCGGTGCAATTGGCCCACGCGGCCGCTCCGGTGTTGCTGACCCAATAAGTTCCGGCCTGGGAAATTCCCGCGCTTGCCATCAGTGCCGCTCCGATGATAAAAGCGGCAAGAACGTTTTTAGTCCGGCCATGGATTTGCATCTTAACCCCCCCGGCTAAACAATAAGCCACAAAACGGTTTTCTGTCCTAAAAATTCTGATTCCATCTAGAAACCGCATGTTTTTATGATGTCCCCGCAATAACCTTGCTCACCTCGTTGGAAAACGGACTTTCATTCCCGTTCTCATCCAAAGCCGTGACCGCGAAGTAATAAGTTCCCGGATCAAAGCCGTCCAACGTATAAACGGTTGTTCCTTTCACCTTGATCGCCTGGCCGTTGTATGGAGTCAGCGGGAGGGTCGTTCCGTAGTAGAGTTTAAAACCGGCCAGATCCGATACGGATGATCCGTCCGCGTTGATCGTCGGCTTGTCCCAGCTCAGTGTGGCCTTTCCCGGGCCCGAGCCGACGGAACTTTCGGTCTGAACGTCCGGACCGGAAGCGGAGGAATCCCCGCAGCCGGAAATGGACAGGGTGAAGATGCCGATGAGGAAGAGGTGGGTTAAGACCGGTTCCAGACGAGTGGCTCTATTCGCTCTCTTGTTATCTCCGACCTGCATGAGGTTCTCAATATTTTCAAGAATAGAGGATGAAATTAAAACGGTCAAGGTGTGGTTGAGTGAGAATAGAGAATGCACCGTTAATTCTTTGATTTTTCTTCGGATAAGTCCAATGAGTACAAATATGAACAGGGCCGCCATGTCCGCCGCCTGAGCGGGGCCGGGAGGCTTGCCGTTGGTGGGGAAGACCATGCCGCATCCACCGCTTCCGCCGACGCTGGTATTCGCACCCTCAGAAGCCGCAGTCGCCGAGGCGTAAACGGTTTGTTGGTAGTTCCCGCTGCTGTCGTAGGTCGAAGCGGAGTAATAATAGGTGGCGCCGCTCTGAAGCGACGTTTGGGTCGTGCTCATGGCTTGATCCGGTTGGCCGGTGAAATCGCCCAGAAGATCTCCGTCGTTGATTTCCGACGGGAAGCGGTCCGTCCGGTAACGGATCCGAACCCCGACAAAATCCGAATCGGGCGGGTTGGTCCAGCTCAAGGTGATTTGTTGACCTTCCGACTGGGCCGTAAAGTTCCGGGCGTTTGCGGGCGGGGTCGTATCCGGAGGACTGGTGGTGGTAAAAACCAGATCTCCCGAAACCGACAGGTTGCCCGCGCTGTCCTCGCTTTTCACCTGATAATGATAGCTCTGACCGGGTTGAAGTCCGGCCAGGGTCTGGGCATGGCTTGTGACGAGCGAAGGACTATAGGCCGTGGCGGAACCGTAGGCGGTTGTCGTGCCGTAGGCCACCTGGGAAGTTGCGGTTTCGTCCGTCGACCACGCGATCACGGCCGAAGTGCCGGTGATGCTGCCGGCCGAAACGGCGCTGATTTGCGGCGGAGTCGTGTCCGGAGGAGTCGGGGACGGCGGCGGGCTTGTGTCGATAAAAGTTTTGCTGACCTCATTCGAGTAGCTGCTTTCGATCCCGGAACTGTCATAGGCGGTGACGGTGAAATAGTAGGTTCCAAAGCCCAGTCCCGTGACCATGTAGGTGGTTTGAATTCCGACGTCGACCGGAATTCCATAGTGGCCGGAGGCCGTTCCATAGTAAACCTTGTATCCGGCCAGGGTCGGGTCCATGTCGGGGTTCCATGATAACACGGCATCTCCCGCGAAGGCGTAATGAGATTGGGCCGAGGCGATGATCATAAGCATACCTGTAAGCGTGCCGATCAAAAAAGAACGGTCAGGCTTTTTCATTAATCGCAGTCCGGTGATCCGTTAAAAAAAATGAATCCTCAGTGCAATTATATTCTACACGATGTCCTGCGAACGCATACATTATATCCGACACGGGAAGCTTGTCAAAGATTTTGTTCCGCCGTATTTCCCTCTTGATGATCGCGATCAGGATCACGGCCAGGAAGCCCACCATGTCCGCCGCCTGGGCGGGGCCCGAAGGCCTGCCGTTGCCGGGGCGGATCATCCCGCATCCTCCGCTCGCGATCGTATTGCCCGGGTTCCCGGAATCGCTCGAGGAGGAAGACATCACCGTCGCCGAGGCATAGGCGGTGTGTTGGTAATTCCCGCTGCTGTCGTAACTCGAGGCGGAATAATAATAGGTGACGCCGCTCTGGAGCGAGGTTTGAATCGTGTTCATGGGCTGATTCGGCATTCCGGCGAAATCGCCCAGAAGGGTGCCGTCAAGGGTGCCGTCGTTGGTTTCCGATGGATAACGGTCCGTCCGGTAGACGATCCGAACCCCGATAAAATCCGAGTCGGACGGGTTGACCCATTGCAACGTGATTTGTCGAGCTCCCGCCTGGGCCTTGAAGTTATGGACGTTTGCTGGCGGGGTGGTGTCCGGTGCGGCCGAGGTTGTAAAGGTGTTATCGCCGGAAGCGGCAAGATTACCAGCGGCGTCGGCGCTTTTCACGCGATAATGATAAACCGTCAAGGCCGTGAGTCCGGTTAGGGTCTGATTGTGGCTGTTCAGAAGAGTGGCGTTGAGCGTGGTGCTGTTGCCGTACGCGGTGGTCAAGCCGTAGTCGGCTTGCGTCGTCGCCTGCTCGTTGGTTCCCCACGAAATCGTCGCGCCGTTTGAGGTGATATTGCCGGCATTGATCAAGGACAACACCGGCGGGGTGGTGTCCGGCGCGGCCGAGGTTATGAAGGTGTTGTCGCCGGAAGCGGCGAGGTTGCCGGCGGCGTCGGCGCTTTTTACACGAAAATGATAGGTGGTGGAGGCGGTCAGGCTAGTCAATCCGACGCTTTGGCTTGTGACCAGGGTGGAGTTTATAGCCGTGGACGAGCCGTAGGCCGCGGTCGTTCCGTACTCAACCTGGGAGGAGGCCGCTTCGTTGGTTATCCAGGTGATGGTCGTGGTTATGTTTGTGATATTGCCTGCGCTGATCCCCGAAATGACCGGCGGAGTGGTGTCCGGCGCGGCCGATGTGCTGAAGGTGTTGTCGCCGGAGGTCGCCAGGTTGCCGGCGGCGTCGGCGCTTTTTACGCGAAAATGATAGGTGGTGGAGGCGGCCAGGCCCGTCAACCCGAAACTGTGGCTTGTAACCAGAGTGGAATTGACCGTGGTGGACAAGCCGTAGGCCGCGGTCGTTCCGTACTCAACCTCGGAGGAGGCCGCTTCGTTGGTCATCCAGGTGATGGTCGCGGCTCCATTTGTGATATTACTCGTGGTAATCCCCGAAATGACGGGTGGGGTGGTGTCGGGCGCGGCGGAGGTGGTGAAGGAGTTGTCACCGGAGGTCGCGAGGTTGCCGGCGGCATCCCGGCTGAGCACGCGGTAATGGTACAGCGTGGAGGCTTGAAGCCCGGTCAGCGATTGGGCGTGCGAGGTCACCAGGGCGCCGTTGAGCGCGGTGGAGGACCCGTAGGCCGTCGTCGTTCCGTATTGGACTTGAGTATCCGAAGGTTCATTCGTAGTCCATGCGATGCCGGCGCCGGAGCTGCTGATACTACCGGCGGCGATGGCCGAGATCACGGGCGGTGTCGTATCGGCAAAGGTTTTGCTGGCCTCGTTCGAATAGCTGCTTTCAAGCCCGGCGGTATCGTAGGCCGTGACGGCAAAATAGTAAGTCCCGGTGCCCAGTCCTGTGACGGTGTAACTGGTTTGATTGCCGGCGTCAATGGACGTGGAGTAGCTGTGGGAGGCGGTGCCATAGTAAACTTTGTATCCGGACAAACCGGTCTGGGTGCTGGGATCCCATGTCAACGCGGCGTCACCGGCCATGGCGGAAGATATACTCTGGAAAAATAACATCATGAGGACAACCGGGACTGCGATCGCGATTTTTAGGGTGTAACTGTATTTCCATGTGGTATCCATGACGTCCATGCCCTTCTGTACAAGAAAGAAGCCACCAAAGCAATTCCCTTTGGCGGCTCGGCGGGCATGGCGTTTGTGCGCTCGGACTGGCGGAGCCAGATCCTCGCTCGGCTTTAGCCCCGTTGCTCTGCGTCACAGGGTTTCCCCTGATTTGCTCTGAGCAAAGGATGACCGGACGTTGTACTTCGTTCGGCCGAGTATTCTCACCCATAGGTTATGCAAGAGCCTTGCTAGTTGAATTAAACAGGCTCGGAAGTCATGCAGATGATTGAAAATGCTAGTTTTTAAGGCTGGGTTGCGATATTTTTTGGAGGGGGATTGCCGATTGAAATCTCAAAAAATTAGAATATAATTTTAAAACTTTGAAATCCTCGCGTGGCTAGGGTTTCGAAAGTTGTTTGATGTTGATGCCGAGCTTTTTGCACTTATAATAGATGCTTCCCCGGCTGACTTTCAGAACGTTTGCCGCCTTGGCCGTGTCCCAGTTGCAACCTTTGAGGGTCTCGATCAGCAGTTGTCTGTTGATTTCGTCGAATGATTTTGACGGGGTGTCGATGTCGGCTCGGATTTCAAGGTCTTTGTCGTCGATGAGATGAGGGGGGGAAGTTGTGATAAAGGCGTTGTACAGGGTGTTTTCCAGTTGTCGAACATTTCCGGGCCAGTGATAGGTCCGAAGTTTTTCGATGGCCTTGGGGGTGGGGATCGGGCGCTGGGAAAGCTTGTGTTCTCTTTCGATTTTTGAAAGGACATGGTCGATCAACAGCGGGATATCTCCCTTCCTATCGCGAAGAGGCGGGAGCTCGATCTGGACGACATGAAGCCGGAAATAGAGGTCGGATCGAAATTGTCCGGTTCGGATCGCCTCTTCAAGATCTTTGTTGGTCGCCGTAATCAGGCGGATATCGGAAACGAGTACGCGGGTTCCGCCCAAATGGCTGAAGGATTTGTCCTGAAGAAATCGGAGCAATTTGGCCTGTGCGGATATGGAAAGTTCCCCGATTTCATCCAGGAAGATCGTTCCGCCCTGAGCTTGTTCAAACCATCCCTTCTTGAGTGCCGAGGCCCCGGTAAACGCCCCCTTCTCAAATCCGAACAGCTCGCTCTCGATCAAACTATCCGGGATCGCGGCGCAATCCAACGCCACAAAGGGCGCGCTCCGGCGGGGACTGAGGGAATGGATCGCTCTGGCGACGAGCTCTTTTCCGGTGCCGCTTTCTCCTCGAATCAGAACCGAGGCCGAGCTGTCCGCGACCCTTTCAATCGTCTTGTAAAGACGGTGCATCAGAGGGTCTTCTCCCACAAGCAGGCCGAAATGAAGGTTCCGCAGGTCCGCTTCGGGGGGCATAAATTCCGGTTCTTCCATTTTTTCGGAGGGGCTCGATTCGATCAGCGGTTTTGTCACCTCGTCCGAAAACACATTGAATCGGAGCGTGAAGGGGTAAATGCCGACGTCGCATTCGTCCTCCATCGGCTGGACATCCTCGACGCGGACCGTGTCCAGGTAGGTCCCGTTCGTGCTGTGATCTTCAAGAAGATATCGTCCGCCGCGTTTTTCGATCACCGCGTGCAGGCGGGAGACCAGCGGGTCGGAAAGAACAATATCGTTGTGTTCGGATCGACCGACCGTTATTCGGTTCTTGGCTAACGTCGTTTTCCGGAGGAGTTTGTCATTGAGGAATACTTTGACGTCGAGCATGATAACCTGACACATCCACTGAATTGCGTTTCATCGGAGGCCCAATGGGTTCAGGGCCGGTCCCTGAACTTTGTTAAATCCTTGAAAGATAATAGTACCGTACCCAGCCCTTAACGAGCAAGTGGTATTTTTTGAGGATTCGTGTTAAGATTAAAGGCTTTCTATTATTCAGACGTCGTCCGGATCGGATGGTTCACATCGAGTGGAAGGCAATTTGGCCAATCCCCATTATAGGATCGGTGCCGCGGTCGTTTTATTGTTGGTAACCGCCGGCGCGGCGCCCGCGTTTTCAGCCGGCCCGGTTCAACCGCCATCGAGCGAGATGATCATTTTCAAAAGAATCGGACTTCTGAATCCTGAAGATCGGACCCGCCAACGGTACGCAAAAAATATCGGAAACCAGATCCGGCGGGCGATGGCTGAGACCTTCCGGTTTGAAATCGTTCCCCAAGCGAAACTCTCCAAGGAGCTTCCGTTGCCCGCATCCGATTTAATCGACCTCGGGAAAAAGTTTGAATTGGACGGAATTATCACCGGCATTGTTGAAGTCAATGGGAATGATCTGAAGATCGACCTGGTCCTTTTGGAGGCGAAGACGGGCGAGTCTTTTGCCCGAGAGTACGCCATCGTAACAAACTTCAGAAGCCCCGATGCCATTGAGAAAGGGGTCCGGACCCTTGTCGGCAAGTTGATCGGGAGAATCCCTTACCAGGCGGTGACCACCTTTGTTCAGAATAACGGCAGGACGGTCACGATCAATGCAGGGCAACTCAACGGACTCGGCCAGGGAATGCGGCTGCAGGTGTTTCAGATTGTAAAGCTGCGCCGTCACCCCTTTACTCAGGAGGTCATCGGGATGGAGAAAGTGAACGTGGGAACATTCGCCGTTGTTCGCGCGGATGAACGGCTCTCCATTGCAAGACCGCTCCGTTTGGAAAAAGGCCAGGTCGTTGGCCCGGGCCAGTACGTGGCTTTTAAACCATCCGCCGCGGTTCTATCCGATATGGACTCAAAAAAGAAAGAGCTTCTGGCCGCTCAAGAGCGGGAATGGTTGATCTTGGACGCCGCGGCCCGGAAAGAGGAGGGACACGGGAAGCCGGCCCCGGCGCGGAAAATCTCGAAGGGAGAACTGGCCGTGGATGCGGGAACGGCCTGGTCGGCTTACCGTCTGGATTCGGACCAATTGGTGTTCGACCGAAAATTGTCGGCCTTTCCCCTGGCGAGCGTTTCCGGTGAACTCTGGATGCTTTCTTCTCTCGGGCTGGATGCAAGCTATCAAATCGGGTTCGCGAAGATCGAGAGTTTGGGCGGCAGCTCGGTTAACGTCAGGACAAGACCCTATTGGTATTCCACCCATTTGATCTATCGCGTATTTCTATGGCCCGAAACGACCGGGTTGGAGTTGATCGGCCGTGCGGGATACGGTTGGTACGTTGATCGGGTCTCCGACACGGATAATCAGTTTCTGAGCAACGCCCGGTATCGGGGTCCAAGCGTGGGGCTGGAAGCGCGACTTCCGCTCACGTTGAAAATGAACGTCCGCTTTGGAGTTGATTATCAGCCGGTCTTGAGGGTGGATGAGCATCCGGTAACCAGCGGGGACGACTCTTCCTCCTGGTCGATCGGATTTCGCGCAGAAGGACGTTATCGTTTGCAGTCGAATCTTTGGGTTTCAATCCGCTATCTTTTCAGTGATTTGATCTCAAGTTATTCCGGATCAGGCACACGGTCCGGCGGTGTGACGGGGGCCAAAACGAGAGACAAACTCAACAGTATCATGTTGGGTCTTGCAACGGAGTTTTAAGTGGCAGTATATATAATGGAGATTTGAATTTGGACCAACCGATTTTCTGGTCTGATAGTTGCAAAGTATAAGAGCGGATATTAAATTAAGGAGAATCAGACCATGTGGAGACGCTACAATCAGATCTTTATCGTGCTTTCTGGTTCCGCGTTTTTGATTATAGGGGTTATTTTTAGTTTTTCGCCGGAACTCCTGAAAAGAAGCGAGGTTATGACAACTCTTTTCATCGGAATCGGTCTTATTATTTTGACCGGTTTGGCCAAAAAGAAATCCGCCTGAAATAGGTAATCCGTAATCTTCAAATATTTCTTGACACTCGGATTGCCTCACTCATATTATTTAGCTTAGAAGATGCTATAATATGGAAAAGTTTTTCCATTTTATGCCGAATAAAGGAAATGGCAAAAATATGCCATATACCGGTTTGACGGATAATTCTATGGTGAATAGTCCGATATTCCTCATTAGCAGTGATCCGATTATGAGGAATTATTTGAAGAGTTTTATATCTCATTTTGATCAAAAAATTTATATGGCATTGAATCCGGAGTCCTTTTGGGAAGAATTGGCTTCCGTTAAACCGGCAGTGGTCGTTTACGACCTTTGGCGGATTAATCCCGATACCCTACAGTACCTGCAAAGATTCAAGCAACTTGGGGATTCCACAAAGGTGATTCTGCTGACGGGTCAGATCCAGGTTCCATTTTTAAATGACCTGTCGTCCACGGCTTCATGGAAAATTGTAACCAAACCGTTTCTTCCTCAAGAGCTGAAGACCCATATCTTGGAAGCTTTCCAAGAATCTCGGGGCGCGGTTCTACCGCCGAATGACCTTGTCACCCCAATGCCGGTGAGCGGGCAAAAGGGATATCATCCCCAGTTGCTTTTGGAATCCAGCCACCGCATGCAGGAGGTCAGGGCGGTCATCGATCATGTTTCGAATACGAATGTGACGATTCTCATTCGGGGAGAAAGCGGGACCGGGAAAGAGTTGGTCGCCCGGAGTCTCCATGAATGTTCGAATCGGTCGGGGAAACCGTTTATCACGGTGCACTGCCCCGCGATCCCGGAAGGTCTGCTTGAAAGCGAGTTGTTCGGGTACGAAAAAGGGTCCTTCACGGGGGCCTTCCGCCGACGTCCCGGAAAGTTCGAAATGGCCAATCACGGGACGATCTTCTTGGATGAGATCGGCGATATTCCATTCGAGCTTCAATCCAAACTCCTTCACGTTTTGCAGCGGGGGGAGTTCGCCCTGCTGGGAGGGAATGAACAAAAAGTGGATGTTCGAATTCTGGCCGCGACCAACAAAGACCTTGAGAAGGCCGTCGCGGAGGGAACCTTTCGTGAGGACCTCTATTATCGGCTGAACGTCGTCAGCATATCCCTTCCTCCGCTTCGGGACCGCAAAGAGGATATCCCGATGTTGATCGAATGCTTCCTGCAGAAGTACAATCAACAATTCAATAAAGCATGCCGTCAGCTTGGGGCCGACATCATGCAACATCTGATGAACTACGACTGGCCGGGTAATGTGCGGGAGCTGGAGAACCTTGTCAAACGGATCGTGATCATGGGCCAGGAAGAAATGATTATCCACCAGTATTTGAAGGAAGGACGCAACAAGATCAACTCCAAGCCTGTTCCGGACCTGTCGAACTCGGCGGAACCGCAACCTCCGGCCGTGGAGCGTGTGAAGGAGACGGGTCATCTTTCCGCGTTTTTGCCCCTTAAGCAGGTCGCACGCGAGGCCATGAAAAAGGCCGAAGGGGAGGCGATCCTGAAAGCCCTGGAGCAGACGCGTTGGAACCGCAAGGAGGCGGCGCGGCTCCTGAAAATCAGCTATAAGGCCCTTTTGTACAAGATCCGACAATGCAATTTGGAGGGGGAGCCGGACACGTCCGAGCCGGTCCGCTAACCTGAGTCCGATATCCTGCGCACTGTAGATCAATCGTCATGGGCTAGCGAGGAGAAAAAGTCATGATGTCGAATTCATCCAATCCGGATAACCGGGGTGACAACCGATGGGTCCAGCCCCTCGACAGAAATTTTTTCGAATATCTTTTGGAACTTGAAGTTCGAAAGGCGACCCGGTATTTGTATTATTTCTCGCTGCTGGTGGTTCAATTGGACGGCCTCAAGAGCCGCGCCGCGGACGCGGCGGAAGAATCCGTGCATCGGACGTTGGGTTTTCTGATGCGGGATGAGATTCGGGGGACCGATCTTCTCGGAAAGCGGGTCGACAGCAGTTTCTTTATCGTCCTTCATTATACGGATTTGGAGAACGCCATCAAGGTCGGACAGCGGATTCGTGAGCGGGTGGAGCACTACACCTTTGATTCCGGCACGGAGAAAGACCGTCGCACCATCAGCATCGGCGTGTCCTGTTTCCCGACGACGGCCAACGACGTTGCGGGGTTGATCCAAAAGTCGGAACAATTGCTGATGAACGCCCAGGAAAGAGGGGGCAATCTGGTCAGCATGCCGGATTGAGCGAATGGAGTAGATGAGATTCTTAAGACCGCATTGCAGAACCGTTTTGATGGGTGCGCTCGGCCTCTTGGCGGCGGCCTGCGGTTCGATACCGCATCGACCGGACTCAACCCCCAAAGGAGGTCCGTCCATCACCGACCTTCGTGTGATGGACCTCTCGGACAAAACGGAAATCGTGGTTCAAGGCGAGAAGCCCATTACCTATACGTACCTCCTGCTGGATAATCCACCGAGGGTGGTCATCAATCTTCTCTCCATGACCCGCGGCTCCTACGATCACACGATCAAGGTGGATAAAGGGGCGATTCGTGAGATCACCGTTCGCGACGGTCAATCTCCGCCCCCGGCCGTTCAGTTGGAGGTGCTCCTCAATCAGTTCCTTAAGCCGGACATCCGGACCCAGAGCAACTCGTTGTTGGTTGATTTTCCACGGCCTCAGATCGACGGTCAACGGGTGGTGGATGAGTACCGCATTGGACCGGAGGACGTGTTGGAGATTATGGTCTGGAAGAATGCCGACCTCACGCGGACGGTGACGGTCCGGCCGGACGGGAAAATTTCGCTGCCCTTGGTCGGGGATGTTCAAGCCAGCGGTCTGACCACGGAGGAACTCAAAACGATCGTGACCCGGCGGATGAAGGATTACATTGCCACTCCGGAGATCTCGGTCTTGGTGACCACCATTAACAGTTATTTCTATTACATAACCGGGGAAGTCGCCCGGCCGGGAAAGTATCCCTTAAAGGAGCGGACCACGGTCCTGCAAGCGATTTCCGTGGCGGGAGGGTTTACACCGTTCGCTTCTAAAAACGGGATGGCGCTGTTTCGCAAGGATCCTCTGAACGCCACCGAGGTCAAGTTCCGGGTCCGCTATGATGACATCATTTCGAGCGAAGATCCCAAGAAGAATCTCGTGATCCAATCGGGGGACACCATCGTCGTCCCCTGAAGGACGCCGAGGAAAATGAGGAAAAACTGAGCGGCAGCCATTTTATCAAAACAGTTTCGGCGCTGATCGTAGGGATGATCGTTGTTCCGAGCCCCGCTCAAGGAGCATGGCAATGGTTTTCGGAGTTGGATTTGACGACTCGATACGACTCCAACGTGCAGCTTCTTCCCGACGGTCAGTCGGACATGGTCTATGTGATCGGACCGCAGGTGGGAATGAAATATCAAGGAACGAATATGGACGTCACGGCCAGCTATGGTCTTCAAGCGGAATTATTCGCGAATCATCACAACTTAAATCAGGTCCTCCAAAACCTGTCCCTGGACACGGATTTCGGCCGGATGCTGATGTCGGCGTTGCCCAAAGGTTCCACGTTTCATGTTCATGAACTGATGTCGTATACGCCGACATTGCCGAATTTTCAATCGTTGGTGACCCCTTCTCCGGGCGTGACCACCGGCGGGGTCATCACGCCTTTGACGAGAACGTTTACGAACGTCTTCGGGATCGATGATACGACGCCGCTGTCAACCCTGACGAGGATTGAGGTGGCGTATAGCAACAGTTACACCAATTTCCAGGACCCGTCGCTGATCGACACCCAAACGAACCAGATCCAACTGAGCGTCGGCCATGATGTGAGCCGCACCGATGTGGTCACGACCGGTTATTCCTATAGCCGGGTGAACGCCTACGGTGGGCCGATTACGCATCTTCATTCGATCAGCGTGGGAGATAAGCATGAATTTTCTCCGATCATGACCGGGACCGTCGAGGGAGGCGCGGTCGCCATGATACTCCCGGATCAGAATCGGCCGGAATTCTCGGCGCAGGGGAGTCTGTCGATATCGAGGCAGTTTAAGGAACAGGTCCGGTTGAACGCCCGGGTCAGTCAGGAAACGAATACCTTCAGCGGCATAGTTAATACGGCGCTGATCACGGACACCGGGGCTCTTTCCCTGAGCCGACAATTCACCCCGAGTCTCGGCGGGGAGGTTTCCGTCAACGTTGCCCGGAACTATTCCACGAACGCGGAGAAGAGGACCGGTGTGCTGATCGATATCCGTTCTCAGGGCGCAAGCCTGGGACTGCATTACCAGGTTACGTCGTGGTTGCTGAGCGATCTGACGTACGGGTACCTCCGACAGGAAACGTTCGGAAGTTATCAGGACGGATTGATCGACAATCAATGCAGCTTTACGCTGCGGGCGAAATGGTCTTAAGAGAGGTCGGATGTCCGCGCAAGTGAACGAGATGGTTTGGCAGGATTATTGGGAGATGTTGTCGCGCCGGCGATGGTATCTGATCATCCCGTTTACGTTGTCCGTGATTATCAGCCTTGTGCTGTGTTTTGTGCTCCCCAAAACCTACAGAGCCTCGACGTTGATCATGGTCGAACAGCAGAAGGTTCCGGAGGACTATGTCAAATCGACCGTTTCGACCGACATCGACGCAAGGCTCGGCAACATCCAGCAACAGGTCACCAGCCGGTCCTTCCTGCAGTCCGTCATAAACGACCTCGGGCTTTATAAGGAGGGCGCGAAGGAGACGCCCGACGCGTTGGTGGACACGATGCAGCAACACGTGGAGGTCAAGGTCGAGAGAGGAGCCCGGGACATCGAGGCGTTCAGCATTTCGTACGAGGGCCCGGACCCCCGCACCGTGATGTTGGTGACCAATAAAGTGGCCTCCCTGATTATTGAACAAAATCTCAAGGTGCGCGAACAGTTTGTGGAGGGGACTTCCGACTTCCTGGACAGCGAACTGAACGAGATCAAGGCGGAGTTGGAGACGCAGGAGACGAAGATCAGGCAGTTCAAACAGAAATTCATGGGAGAACTTCCCGAACAAACCACGGCCAACCTGAGGACCCTGGATCGGCTTCAACTCGAGCAACAAACTCTCGGCGAGGCTTTGTCCAAAGCCAAGGAACGACGGGCCATTTTATTGGAGAGCAGTTCCAGGCCGGCGCCGTCCGAGTCGGATCGCGCGACGGCCGATCCATTGCAGGCGATGACGCCGGCCCAGAGGTTGGTCCGGTTGCAAAGCGAACTGACGGATCTGCAAACGCGCTTCACGGACAAGTATCCGGATGTTATTCGTCTGAAAAGTGAGATCGCAGAGCTGGAAACGCAGCTCGAGGCGGATGCGGCCGACGTCAAAGAACCGGGTGCCGGCAAGACGAAGGACGGGGACCAGAAAAAGGGGACGGTCGAGACGGAGGCGGTTCCGAGGGACGATTTGCAGGGACAGTACAGTCAAACCCTTCTTGAAATCCGTCATCTGGAAGACAGACAAAAACAGATTGTTGCGGAGATGAAGGCCTACGAGGACCGCGTGGAAAACGCGCCGCTTCGCGAGCAGCAGATGCTGGCGTTGATGCGGGACTACGAGAGCACCAAGCAGCATTATCAATCCCTGCTGGACAAGAAACTCAACGCGCAGATTTCGGAAAATCTTGAAAAGCGGCAGAAGGGGGAGCAATTCCGCATTCTCGATCCCGCCGTTTTGCCGACCACGCCGTATAAACCGGATCTGTTCAGGATCGTCCTGATGGGTTTGCTCGCGGGTCTCTCCTCCGGAGGAGGGGCGGTTTACCTCCGGGACATGATGGATAAATCCTTCAAAAAAGCCGAAGAGGTGGAGTCGGTTCTTCGCATCAACGTTCTTGCCTCCATCCCGAATCTGGGCGAAAGCGTGAAGCGCGGAAGGAAATCGGCGAGCCTGACTGAAAAATTGGATCCGACGCTGGTATGCATCACCGAGCCGGTATCGATCGCCGCCGAGCAGTATCGTGTCGTGTGCGCCAAACTGACGAAACTCTCCAAGGACAAGGGACCGCGCATCATCGCGGTGATCAGTTCCATCCAGAATGAAGGAAAAACCTTGACCTCGATCAACCTTTCCGCGGCGCTGGCCAAGGACTTCGACCGCCGCGTTTTGCTCCTGGAGGTCGATTTCAAGAACCCCACCCTGGCCCGACTTTTGGGCCGGACGATGAACGGGGGTCTGGTCAATCTTTTAGCCCGGCAGACCGATCTGTCCCACGTCGGCCTGACCTACTTTGACGGCCGTCTCACGGTGGTGCCGGCCGGAAAGAGTCTGGGGGACGACCTCCGTCTGTTGAGTTCGGATCAGGCCCGGGAATTTTTACAGCAAATGAAGGGCCGGTATGATTATATCGTGCTGGACATTCCACCCATTCTTCCGCTGGCCGACGCCAGTGTGATCACCGAACTGGTCGACGGGTTGATTATGGTCATCTGGGCCGGTCACACCCCGCAGCATATCGTGAAGCGGGCCATGGCCGATCTGGATACCGATAAGATCGTCGGCATCGTGTTAAACAACGTCAGCGCATTTATGTCGCACTACTACTACTATCATCACCAAATAAAATAGAGTGCCTAAACGGACGTGAGCCATGTTGTTGTCCAGTCGGGGAAAATTAATCCGGCGCATCGGATTCATATTTGTCGAGAACCTGCTGATCTCCCTCTTCGTTCTGCTCGCCGTGGCGGTTCGATCTCTCGTTGACGGCTCGGATCCCCTGGCCTACAGTCTCATCTACTACAAGGCGTTTCTGATCGCGTCCATCTGCCAGCTCAGCTTCTATTACAACGATCTTTATGCCATCCGCTTGCTCAACCAGCCCCGCGAGTGGGCGATCAAATTCATCCAGTCTCTGGCGGCGGCCGCGATCCTCTTGGCGGTGGTTTATTATCTTTTTCCGTCCTTGATCATCGGGCGCGGGATTTTTCTGATCACGCTTTTCCTGCTTCCTCTCGCGGTGATCGGCTGGAGATGGACGTGCGACCGGCTCAGCCGGATCGGACCGTTGAGGGACCGGGTCGTCATCATCGGCTCCGGTTCCCTGGCCCGGAAGATCGGGGAAGAGGTGCTGCAAAACCATCCGGGGAATTATGAGATCGTCGGTTTTGTCGACGAGGACCCGAAGAAACTGGGGGAGAGCGTGGTCAACCCGAAGGTCATCGGCGATTACTCCGTCCTCTCCGCCATCGTCTCCCAACATAATATCGACCGTGTCATTGTCGCGCTCCAGGACCGCCGGGGCAAACTGCCCGTAAACGTTTTATTGGAATGCAAGTTCCAGGGGACCTGGGTCGAAGACGGCGTCAATTTCTATGAGCGGTTGGTCGGAAAGATCATCGTTGAAAACCTGAAACCCAGCTGGTTTATTTTTTCATCGGGGTTCCGCCAATACCGTCTGGCCCGCATGGCCAAGCGCGGCATGGATGTTCTGTTGGCCACCGCGGCCCTGCTGGCAAGCTTTCCGCTTTTTCTGATCATCGCGCTGCTGATCCGCATGGATTCCCCCGGTCCGGTATTCTTCCGCCAGGAGCGGGTGGGGGAGGCCGAAAAAATCTTCACCTTGTTGAAGTTTCGATCGATGCGCGTGGACGCGGAAGCGGCGACGGGGCCGGTCTGGGCTCAGCACCAGGACAGCCGGACCACGGCGGTGGGCCGCTTTCTTCGCAGGACGAGGCTGGATGAGCTGCCGCAACTGATCAATGTTTTGAAGGGCGACATGAGCTTTGTGGGGCCCCGCCCGGAACGGCCTTTTTTTGTGGCGGTGTTGCTCCGGGAAATTCCATACTATGCGGTGCGCCACACGGTGAAACCGGGGATCACCGGGTGGGCCCAGATCAAATACAGCTACGGGGCTTCCATGGAAGACGCGTTGGAAAAACTTCAGTACGACCTTTTCTACATTAAAAACCTTTCGATATGGCTGGACCTGACCATCATTTTTGAAACCATCAAGGTCGTCCTGCTGCGTCGGGGCTCCCGCTGAGCCCGCGGGCCGTCACCCCTTCGGGCCTTCCCTCGATTGCAACAGATCCCGCCACTTCTCCGGACCTTCTTCGATTTTAAAATTCTTCGTGGCGATGAAGGTCCCGCCGTGATAGAGGTTCACCTTGTATTTCCCCCCGCCGTATTTTTCCGAAAGAAAATTCATAAACGACGAGGGCTGGAGGAGGGACTCGAAGTCGGAAAAGCGATACAGGTCCAGGTCCAGAAACTGGACGATCATCCCCACCTTGTCGCTCACCATGATCTTGATGTCGAAGTCCCGGTGCATCGTGCGGTAACGGGACTGCATTTCCACCAGCGGCATTGCCCCGGTGGAAGCGGTGCGGGTGATCTTTCGGACGTACTCCTGAAACATGTCCCAGATCCAGCCGTGATACGGCTCGTTCTGCGTCGCGGTCATCGGTTCGGCGTCTCCCGTCGTTCAGGTCGTCAATCGTTTGTAAATGCGGGGCAGTCTGTCCGGAAGGGTGGCCACCCGGTCGATGATCGTATGACCGACCTCGCCGTACATCTCCGTCACGTACCGGCTCGCCTCCCGGTCGACCGTGATGCAGTAGGGGTGAACGCCGCGCATCCGGGCTTCCCTCAGCGCCCGCTTCGTGTCCTGGAGGGAGTAGGCGCCGGCATAGCCGGCGTCCAGCGGTTTTCCATCGCTGATCAGGAGGAGCAAGCGGGTCTTCGCCGGTTGTTGCTCGAGTTTGGCGAGCGTGTGCCGGATGGCGGTTCCGTCCCGGTTCTGGTTCATGGAGCGCATCGCGCCGATTCGTTCGTGGACGAGGGGATTGACGGCGTCGGAAAAGTCTTTGATGATGTAGAAGTCCACGCGGTCCTTTGAATCCCCCGAAAAGCCGTAAATGGCGAAGGCGTCGCCGACGGCCTCAAGGGCCTCGGCCATCAGAATCAGGGCCTCCTGTTCGACGTCGATGACGCGCTTCCGGGCGGACGGAATCTGCCGGCTGGTCGAGCCGCTCAGATCGATCAGGAACGCGACGGCCACGTCCCGCACCAGCTTCTCGTTCTTGATGTAGAGGTTTTCCCGGGGTGTCTGACCGCTCCGGAGCTCGGTGCGGGCCTCGACGATGGCGTCCAGGTCGAGCTGATCGCCGTAGGCCTGACGTTTGACTTTTCGGAAGGCCTCGGGCCTCAAACTCTGGAAATGGCGCCGGAGCAACCTCAGGACCGGCGCGTAGGAGGTGAGGGTCTGCCGAACCGTTTGGCTCGATCCGGGTTGCAGACGGTGCTCGCGCAGACGACACCACCGGGGGCGGTATTCCTGGGCCGCGTCGTCCCATTCATCGTACAGAAAGGTCGCGGTCTCGGCGTCCGGGGCGGGCTCCGGATGGGTTGGAGCATTTTGGAATCCGGGATCGGGCGCAATTTCTTTCGGCGCCCCTTCCGTTTGGGCGGTCTCCAATGTTTTTTTCTGGGACTCTCCCGCGGAGGATGCGGGGGGAACGGACCCGAAACGGCCCGGATCGATCGGAACCGTCTTTTCCTCCGGACCGGACCGGACTCGATCGGGCTGAATCACACCGCGGTAGGAAAACGTGGACGGAGAAGGCCGCGTCTCGCGCCGCTGCGAAGTCGCGGTCGGATCCGCATGAGGGTCCAGCGTCTTCTCCTGCACGCCCAGCGGGTCGCTTTCCCCCTTTACAGCGGGCCAGCGACGGAATTGTTCCTCCAGAAAACGGTAGAGGCGGGCCAGAACCTTCAAGGAATCGACGGCCGTCGCAGCCGGGCTCTTGACCTCGAGCAGCAGATCGTAGGCGGCCGAGACGGTCTCGGCCAGCTCCAGCGGGACCTCGGTCGTGTCCGTGACCGAGAGCTGGAGCAACGCTTCATAGACCGCCGCCCGGGGAGGGAGGCCTTCCAGTTTCGGCCGGGACTCAAGATCCATCGCGACGATCCGGTCCATGTCCCGGCGCGCTCCGGGATAATCCGCGCGGATCCGGAAATCGACCCGGGCGTCTTCGATAACGGTCCAAAGCGATCGCGCCCAGACCGGGCTCGGAAAGAGGTTGAAATAATCCGCGGCCGTTTGGACGGAGCCGGAATCCGAAAGATCTTGGCCCCGCCCGTCCCCCGCCTGCCGGACGGGCAGGGGCAGGCGGGCGTATTCGGCCCGCACCTCTTGGATAAGGTCCCGCAGCTCCGCGAAGTCGGGTTGATACGTTCCGAATTCGAGGTGGCCGGCTTCATGCAGCGTGGCGGTCTTGTACAAGCGGAAATTGTCCTCGTCATCGGGATAGAGTCGGATTCGGGACGGCAGATAGATCGTCCGCCCGTCGCCGGTCGGGGCGTCGCCGACCGTCTCGCGAAGGCTTTCCGGCAAATCGGTCGTCGGTTTGATCGCGACGGCCCGTCCGGACAAGCCCTCGGCGTACAACGCCAGCGTCCGGCCGACCGTCTTGAGCGACAGTCCGCCCATGAGACGCTCGGCCGTTTCCTGCCCGGTTTTCGAACGTCCGCTGAAGAACGCCCGGGCGCGCTCGGGATTCACGGTCAGCAAGGTCAGACCGGCGTCCACCCAGGCCATGAAGTCGGCCGTGTTATATCCGAAGGTCCGGAACGCCTTCGAGCCTTCCCGCAGATAGTCCAGGACGATGCCCGGTTCCCGGTTAAAGCGAGCATACGGCTCCGCGGGCGCGAGCGCGGGGGTGCGGGGGGCATGGGAGGACCCTGTCCTTTCTTCGCCGGAGCGGCCCCCCGATATAACAGCCTCGGCTAATCGAAGGGCCTGGGAGAGGAACAGCCGGCGATCGCCCGGTGCTTCGATTTCCCGAAGAATCGTCGGAGCGGATCGAAGATAGTCCATTCCAAGCGCGGCCGATCTCCAAGACAGGACGACTCCCAATTCCAGGAAGGGCTTTCGGAGGTCCGGGGGTTCGAGGCTCGCGAGGGTTTCGGTGCTGAGGCGGAAAAATTCAATCGCTTTCAGATAGTCGGGTTTTCCCAGCGTGTTCGGCTCGACGAGGCGACGGCCCAACTCGACCCACCGCGGAAGATCGCCGATCGGGATCTGACGCAGGACCATCGGACTGATCCGGAAATACTCGACCGCGAGCACCGTATCCTCTTCGGCCAGCCGACGTCCGGTTTCCATCCAGACGGTCAAGTCGTCCGTTCCGACTTCGGCCGGCAGGTGAGGACAGGCCCGAAGGAAGTCCATGATTACGCCGGCATGACCGTCGCTGAGCTCGAGCCCCAGCCGCAGGAGCGGAAGCCGCCGGAGCGGCGGGATTTCGGACAGAAGGTCCGGGCTCTCCGAAAAATATTTCTGCGCCGCCGCGGAGGACCGGGAGGCCATCGCCGTGCCCAGGTCCAGCCAGGAGAGGGTCGGCGTCGGTCCCAGGGTCCGAAGGACGTCGGCCAGATTTCGAAGACCGATCGCGGCCGATTTCGGCGAGGCCCCGATCAGCTCTTCCAGCAATTCGAAGAGCGTGCTCCGGTCCGACGGGCTGAGGGCGGCCAACGACTCCAGGAACGCCCTCCGGCTTTCGTCGTCCAGCTCGCGGCCGGAAAAGCGGGCCAACGCGGGCGGGAGCGACACCGGTTGCTTGGGGTCCGTCATGGCCGATCAGGGAAAGATGGAGTTGACGATTTCGGAGATGCTCCGGTGCATATCGGGGTCGTCCGTGATGGGCTGGGTGACGGCCGCCTCGCACGCGGTCCGGGGGTCGATGCCTTTTTGGATGAGCTCGCCGGCGTAGACCAGCAGGCGCGTGCTGACGCCCTCTTCCAGTCCGTGGTTTTTCAAATTCCGGACCTTCTCGCCCAGTTTGACCAGGCTTTGCGCGACGGCCTCGCCCAGGCCGGTTTCATGCTGCAGGATGCGGACCTCCATTTCCCTCGGAGGATAGTTGAACTCGATCGCCATGAACCGCTGCTTGGTGCTCTGTTTGAGTTCCTTGAGCACGCTTTGATAGCCCGGGTTGTACGAAATCACGAGCATGAACTCGTCCACCGCCTCGATCACCTGGCCCTTCTTCTCGATGGGAAGAATCCGCCGGTCGTCCGTCAAGGGGTGGATCACGACCGTCGTGTCCTTGCGGGCCTCCACCACCTCGTCCAGGTAGCAGATCGCGCCGTGCTTGACCGCAAGGGTCAACGGCCCGTCGACCCAGACGGTCTCGTCGCCCCGGAGGAGATAACGCCCGACGATGTCCGAGGCCGTCAGGTCTTCATGGCAGGCGATCGTGATCAGCGGGCGCTTGAGCTGGAAGGCCATGTGCTGTACGAACCGGGTCTTGCCGCAGCCCGTCGGGCCTTTGAGCATGACCGGCATCCGATTCCGGTAGGCGGTGCGGAAAAGCTCGGCCTCGCTCCGGACCGGAATGTAAAAAGGCTCCTGCGCGATCCGGTACTGATCGATCTCCAGTTCCAGTCCCTTGAGGCGTTCGGCGCTCATGAGCTTGACTTGACCCGGTGGGTGAGCATGAAGACGATGACGGTGAGGATCGTCCCGTAGAACAGGATCATCTTATACCAGTAGGTGACCAGCGGATCAACCTCGTAGACCTTGAACACAACGCCGGCCGCGATCACAAGGATGATCACGCCCCATTTATGCCAGGTCTCGACGCTGCTGTGGACGAACAGGACGATGCCGGACAGGAAGATGATCACGGGCATGATGTCCAGGTCGTGTTCGATGGAAAGCAGAACGTTCAGGAAACCCATGATGATCATGGTAAGGCCGATCAACCGCTCGACCGACAACAGTTTATTATCCACGAAGCCGTCTCCGGAAAGAGGGGGGTAGCGTAGCACAGATACCGACGGTGTGTCAACGAGGGAGATGGACGCCGCCGGCCCCACAGGGCCTCGAACGTCAGCCGATGATCTTGAGCGTCTGGCGCTTGGCGTTCTGGATGCTGATCTGGGCCGCGACGGCCCTGGCGATCGTGCGGAAGGCCTCGGCGGCGGGCGATTTCGGATGGGA
>Ga0335081_10002727_pt1 | contig 27815 bp, 25 predicted proteins | sample Lox_Sample_35_FD_206713 | JGI IMG/M metagenome (GOLD analysis project Ga0335081, IMG submission 206713) | Soil microbial communities from Loxahatchee National Wildlife Refuge, Florida, United States - Lox_Sample_3.5 | ecosystem: Environmental > Terrestrial > Soil > Wetlands | place: USA...
GATGCGTTTTGCTGCGTCACACCTCCGGAGGCGATCAGCGGGATGTGCGGATACATCAGGCTGAGGGACGCGATGTAGGTTTCGCCGCCAATCTGGGCACAGGGAACCACCTTGACGAAATCCGAATTCGCTCCCCAGGCGGCGATAACCTCGGTCGGAGTCAGCGCTCCAGGAATGATGACCGCGCCCTGATTTGCTGCCAGTTCGATCACCTCCGGATGGAATCCGTCGCTGGTCAGGAACTGGGCTCCCGCATCCAGGCATTGGAGAGCGCCTGCCGCATGCGTTACTCCTCCTGCTCCTACCACGATTCCGGGCAGGTTCTTCAGGAGATGCGAGATGACCCTGGTAGCCTGGGGCACGGTTAAGGTAATTTCGACGACCGGGATGCCATTGGCGGCGACCGCCTCCGCCGCGAAAAGAGCGTCTTCCGCCGAGTACATCCGAATCGCGGCAATAATGCCGGTTTCCTCAATCCAGCCCCGCACCTCGTATTTCTTCACCCTGATCGTCTCCTTGTGCTGCCAGGAAAAGAGCCCTGCCGGCTTCGCCTGCCTCTGCCTGAAATTTGTACTGCTTCCTGAAGCTTCAGGGAAGGCTCCTGCTGCCCACTGCCGTACGCAGTTGCTCCAGCGCGAGCAGGCAGGAGGCAATCGCCTGCCGATACGCGAGCTGTGTGGCACGATAGCTGCGCTCGGCATCCAGAAAATCGAGCAGGTTGATAGCGCCCCGCTGGTACGCGTATTCGCTGATATCGCGGTCCTTTTTCGCCCGGTCGAGATATCCCGAACGATAGAGTTGCACGATCCGGTCGTTCGTCTGGAAGCCTTCATAGGCATCGCGCACGTCGGTCAGGACCTGGTTGTTCGTCGCCTGCTCCTGCTGCTGCGACTGCGTGATGGCGAAACGGGTGCGGCCGATTTCGCCCTGGTTGCGATTGTGGATTGCGAGTGGAATGCTGAACAGAAACGATGCAGCATTGAGACCGTTTACATGCGAGTAGTTGGCCTGGACCGTTACATCCTGCTTCCCGTTCGCCTTCGCCAGCAGGTACTGGCTGTTCGCGCTCGTGACACCCTGCTGCGCAGCCCGATAGTCGGGGCGTGTTTGCAGGGCCTTCATCTGAAAATCCTCCAGATTGCCCCGCACCGGGCCGTAGTCGAATACCCCCGCGACATCATAGTCGGCGGGCACGGATTCATACCCCAGCTGGTTGCGCAGGTCGGAAAGAGCCTGGACCCTGCCAAGCTCCGCCTGGGCCACGTCATTCTGAAACTGAAGCAGCTGCAGGTCGATCTTGAGGTAGTCATCCTCGCTGATGGCGCCTTTCTTATAGCGCAATTCGCCCAGCTCGACGGTTTTCTCGTAGCTTTTCAGATCTTCCCTGGCCAGCTCCAATGTCGATTCGGCGAGCTGCACATCAATGAACAGGGCAGCGACCTGAAAGGTCAGCGTGCGTTCGTTGTCGGTGACGAGCGAGCGGGTTACCGCGGTGACATCCTTTGCCGCCGCAAAGCGGCGCGATCGCTTCCCGCCGCGCTCAATCAGATAACTCAAACCGGCGTCCACTTCCGTCGAGTCGTGAAGGTAGGTGGAGCTCCACGCGCTGGGGGTGAATATCGGCAGGTACTCCCAATCGGCGAAGAGAACGGGGTTGGGTTTCAGCTTCGCCGTAATTTCCTGGGCCTCGCTCTGCTGGATGGTGGTACGCGCGGCCAGCAGGCTATGGTTGTGCTCAAGCGCCAGCCGAATGGCGTCGTCCAGCGTGATCCTGACCGGCGCCTGGCCGAATCCGCTGCCCGGCATCAGGGCGAAAGCAGCACAACTTACGACAAGCCAGCCGAGCTTCCGTGCGCCGGAACTGATGGGCTTACGTTTCAAATCGATTTCTCCGGCTGCGGAAGACGGTCCGAGTCTTTCGCGATCCAAACATAAAACGTTGGCAATATGAAGATGCTCAGGGCCAGGTCGGCCACCAGGCCGCCCACAATGACAATCGCAAACGGGCGCTGGGAGTCAGATCCGATGGCGTGCGATAGCGCCGCGGGCAATAGCCCCAGAGTTGCCACCAGCATGGTCATCATGATGGGACGAAGTCTCAGTACGGCTCCTTCAACTGCGGCGTCCATGATGGTGTAGCCGCTCGCCCGAAGCTGATTGATGTATTCGAGCATGATGACTCCGGTCTGCACCGATACTCCAAACAGCGCCAGCATGCCGACGCCGGAGGAGACGCTGAAGTAAGTTCCCGTGACCAGCAGCGCGAGGAAGCCTCCCACGCGGGCCAGCAGGACGTTGACCAGGATGAGCAGCGACCATTTGAAAGAGCGGAACATGGTGTAAAGAATGATGAAGATGACGAGCACGGTTAGCGGGATGATGACAGCCAGCCGCGCCTCAGCCCGTTTTTCGCTTTCGTATTCGCCCGACCAGCCGACGTGATAGCCCGGCGGCATCTTCACTTTCTCTTTAATCTTTCGGATCGCTTCCCCGACCGTGGTCCCCAGATCGCGGCCTCTGACATTGAAAGTCACGGCCGCGTAGCGGGTACTGCCTTCACGGTAGATGTCGTACGCGCCGTCCTTGACCTCTACGTGGCTTAACTGCGCCAGCGACACCCGCTCCCCGCTGGGCGAAAGCAGGCGGATTCTGCCGATCGCATCCGCCGTGTTGCGATAGGGCAACTGATAGCGCACCACCACGTCGTAGCGGGCCTCGCCCTGGAGTGCCTGACTGACGGCATTGCCGCCGATCGCGGTCTGCACCGCGTCCTGGATGTCCGCCACGTTGATTCCAAAACGGGCAGCCTGGCGGCGGTCCACTACGAGATTGAGATTCGGCTGGCCGAAGTCGCGTAAGAGCTTTACGTCGTGCATGCCCGGAATGCCCGAGAGGATGGCGGCAACCTCTTCGCCCTTCTGTTCCAGAGTCTTCAGATCGTCTCCGAAAATCTTGAGCGCCAGCGCACCCTTGGTACCGGTGAGCGTCTCCCCCACGTTGTCCTCAATCGGCTGGGAGAAGTTCCATATCGCCCCGGGATACTTGGCCACCGCCCGGTTCATGGCGGCGATCAACTCTTCCTTGTTCTGGTGGAATACCGGCCGCCACTGGTCCTTCGGCTTCAGATCGATAAAGTATTCCGTGTTGCCGAATCCTCCGGTATCCGTCCCATCGTCAGGGCGTCCGACCTCGGACACCACCTTGTTTACTTCCGGGAACGAGGCGAAGACATAACGGCACCGGGTCGTGAATTTCTCGCCTTCAGAAAGGCTTGTGCTGTTGGCCAGGGTGCCACGGGCCCAGATCGCACCTTCGTCCAAATGGGGCAGAAATTCCGCCCCAATGACGCCGCTAAACCCCAGGAAAATCGTTCCGGCCAGGGCCGTTCCGGCAACACCGGCCACCGTCCAACGATGCTGAATGGCCCAGCGCAGGTGCCGGCGATAGACTTCCGTCAGGCGATCCATCACCGGGTTGTGCCGCTCGCGGACTCCGTGGCGGAAAAATGTGCTGGCCAGAACCGGCGCGATCAGAATTGAGAAGGTCAGGGCGCCCAGAAGAGCAAAGCCAACCGTCCAGGCCATGGGCCTGAATAATCTGCCCTCAACCCGCTGTAGCGTGAAAATCGGCAAATAGGCCACGATGATGATGGCGATGGCGTAAAAGACGGGGCGCTGGACTTCGTGAGCCGCCTCCCGAATGGTTTCGCCGATGGTCTTGGCGCCGTTGCCGTTTTTCCGCCGGCTCATGTGCCGAACGATGTTCTCGATCATGACCACGGCGCCATCCACCACCATTCCGAAGTCCAGGGCGCCCAGCGAAAGCAGGTTGGCGGGAATCCTGCTCAAATCGAGACATATCGAGGCAAACAGCAGCGCGAACGGAATGGTGAGGGCGACGATGAGGGCCGCGCGAGCATTGAGAAGAAACAGGAAGAGGATGATGCTGACGAGGATCATCCCTTCCACCAGGTTATGCATCACCGTGTGCAGGGTGAAATGCAGCAGATCGCTGCGGTCCAGCATGGGGACGACCTTCACGCCTGGAGGCAGAATGCCGTTGTTGAGTTCCTCCACCTTCTTATGAATTGCCTTGAGTGTGGGCTCCTCTTCCGCTCCCTTGCGCATCAGCACCGCGCCCTGGATCACATCGGGCTCATCGATAATGCGCCCGTCTTCCATGTGGTTGGCTCGCGCCATGTGCCCCAGCCGGATCTTGGGCCCCTGGGTCACTTCCGCGATGTCTTTCACCCGCAGAGCGGTCCCGCTTTGCGTCTTGAGCACGGTCTGTTCTATGTCCCGCACGCCGCTGAAGAGCCCAAGCGCGCGGACATTCATCTGTTGCATGCCGACTTCTACAAAGCTGCCGCCGGCATTGATGTTGTTGTTGGCCAGCTGCTGCTCCACCTGGCCGATGCTTAGTCCGTAGGAGACGAGTTTGCTGGGATCGACGCGCACCTGATACTCGCGTACGGTCCCCCCGAAGTCGGAAACATCCACGACATTGGGCACGGACTTGAACTGCTTGATCAGGACCCAGTCTTCGATCGACCGGAGCTCCATCAGGTCATAGCGCGGATTGGTGCTTCGCAGGGTGTACCAGTAAATCTGGCCTGTCGTGCTCCAGTCGGTACCGATTTGGGGCTGGAGGTTTTGTCCGGCCGGGAGGTTGACCTGGGTGAGCCTTTCCAGCACCTTCTGGCGGTTCCAGTCGTTGACCGAGGTGTCGTCGAAGATCATGATCACGAACGACAGACCGAAGATGGACTCGGAGCGCAGATAGGTCATGTGCGGTATTCCCGACATCTGCATCTCGATTGGGATGGTGACCTGCTGCTCCACTTCCTCGGCGGAACGCCCCGGCCATTGGGTAATGACCGTCACGTAGTTATCGGCGATGTCGGGATACGCTTGCACGGGCAGGTTGTGAAAGGCGATGACTCCCCATCCGACCAGCAGGGCGGCCACAGCCATCACCACAAACCTGTTGTTGAGCGCAAAATCGACGAGCGTGCGAATCATGGCCCGGTTTCTCTTACTGCTGCTTCCTTAAGTCGCAATCCTGGCTTCGAGCTAAGTTACTGGGCGAGCACGTGGTCCAGCACCAGCGCGTTGGTGACTACCTGTTGTCCCGGTGCAAGCCCCGACCTGATCTCCTGCTGATTCACGTCGTCCGGCAGAAGCTCGCCAGCGACGACCTCGACGCGGCGAAATCGGTTCTCAGGGGCGGGAACGAAGACAAAATCGCGATCGTGCATGTGCAGTACGGCGGATGCCGGGACAATCGTGTGCATTTCCGTGGTCTGACCGTGGAAGGTGGCTTTCACGAACATGCCCAGCCGCAGGATGCCCGGGTTCTGCACTTCAATTCGTACCTTGGCGGTACGAATATTCGGATCGAGGATGGCGCCGATGTTGCTGACGGTTCCCTTGAACATGCGATCGGGATAGGCATTGGTGGTGATTTCGGCCGTGTCGCCAATGCGAACGTGGGGGAGATCGTTCTCGTACACATCACAGACCACCCACACCCAGGAAAGATCGGAAATGGTGAACGGGCTTGTGCCGAGCGCCTGCACCCCGGCCGCATTCGTCACCTGCTGGTCGGTAATCACCCCCGTAATGGGCGCGTGGATGTCGACCATGGTATTGAGCGTGCCAGGATCGTTGCCCAGCAGCCGCAGATGTTCGGCGGTTGTTTCCAGATCGACTTTGGCCTTGTCCTCCGCGTCCTGTGCGATCTCAAGATCGGCTTTCGCCGTGGCACCATGCTCGTACAGGTCTTTGGCGCGTTCGAACTGATCGCGCGCAAGCGCCTCATCGGCGACAGCCTTCCGGTAATCGGAGAAGCCGCCGGCGACGTCATCACTGCGAACGCGAAGCAGCACCTGCCCCTTTTTGACCGTGTCGCCCAGCCGCGCATAGACGCCCACCACCCGTCCGGAAGCAAGCGAGATGACAGGCACACTGCGAGCGATATCGGCGTTCACTACACCCGTCACCACCAACTCAGGAGCGGTGGCGCGCGCAACCGCAGCCATAACCGGAAATTGCTCAGGATGCTCTGCGGTGAACAGATTTGCGTCCATGGCCGTGATCACTTTTGCCGGAGGCGGCGCCTCCGCGGCGGGATCTCCGTGGGCCCGGCTACAGGCACCGGCAAACAGGAGTAGGGGCGCCAGAAAAAGCAGAAAAGAAACCTTCACATCTTCGCTTTTCATGAGACATTCCGACCGCAGTTTGAACTCAATGCTCCCGGCGTTTCGTTCGGGGGCACAAGGAGGAGCCCTGCCGGGCAGTGCCGGAACCCGAAAGGTTCCAGTGACACTGCCGCGGCATCTTCACTTATTCCGCTCAGGAAAGACGCTGCTCGCTAGAACATCACCATGATGGCCATCCTCACTGAGCCTTCATCCTTGCGCAAATCCGGGCACCAGCCCGAGGCTGCCACGCAGGTAAACCCTGGGGTAGCTGACAGGACCGGGCCGGGCACGAAAATCGTTCCCGGCACCAGTGCACCGCCGCCGCTATTCTGGCCGGCAAAGACGCTCTGTGGACCGGTGTTTCCGCCCGGAGGTGTGATCCCGCCGCGCCCGCTGAAGTACGGCACATTCGCGTGCCGATAGCCATATTCCCAACGGAAGGTAATGTACTGCTTTGGCATGTAGTCGAAGGTAAATGTGGTGTCCCATGCCTTGAATAGGTCGCCCGGGTTTTCGGTGAAGTAGGGCGTGCCGGAAATGGCGTCCGCACCATTAATTGGCGGTAACAGCGTCAGATAACGACCGGGATTGTCCATGGCCCCGCCGCCGACGGTGATGGCGTACAGGTCTTTCTTGAACCAGAACCGGTTGTACGCCATCCAGCCGGCGAAGGTCTGCTTGTGGCTGGTAGCGGTGTTATGGTGACAGTTGGTATTCAAACCTAGAGAGACCGGACCACCATACTCGCATCCAAGGTCCCCCGTTACCGAGAAAGCCATCTTGTCAAGGAAGTTTTCTGGATGGTCGTAGTATTTGACCAGAACACTGTCATCGGTATGGATGCGGAAACGGCCAAACTGACCATTGCCTAGCCCCAGCGTGTCCTGACCCATGCCGTAGTTGTTAAATACCATCGAAATCCAGGGTCTGGGGCGCCATAAAATTTGCCCACCCAGGCCGGGCTTGCTACCCGTCCGTGCATAGGATTGCCACCCGTTGATGATCCAGGGCTCGATCTTCAGCCGATCGGTGGGAAACCACTGGATGCGGATTCCATTGAAGAACCATGGAGTATTGGAAGATACATAGGATGGCTGGTAGGCCCAGTTGTCAAAGTTGTAGTAGCTGAACAGACCGATATAGGAGACGAATATTCCCGCATCGATGTTGAGCCCATGGTTCACATCAAAGTGGTATCCTCCATATCCCTCCGATATATAGCGATAGGCGCCGCGCAGATACCATTGTCCCCGGCCGGTGCTGGGGTCGTTCCTCGGAGTCGAGACCGCGAACATCCCGTTCATGGTCAATACGCGGCCGCGAACGTTATTCCAGTGAAAGTCTCCGCCGAAGCTGAGTTGCTCAAGCTGTACTTCATTCGAGCGAAAAATCTCGCTCGATCCTCCCATGCTGTCGTCTCGCGGGTGATTAAAGTCAAGAACGTAATGGGTGTCGAAGCGGATTTCCGGGGTAAAGAATTTTGTATCGAATGGCTTGTCTTTTTCGCGGGAATTGCCGTTCAGCCAGGTCCAGTCGGCGTAAGCAAAAGGCTCCGAGGACGCCTGTTGCTGCGTCGGTGCGGGCACGCTCTCCTTGTTCTGCGTTTCTTTCCCCCCGTACCCGAGGGCCGCCGGATGTGGTTCCGGCGATGTGAGATCGGCCATGGGCAGATGTTCGGATGCTGTCCCCTCACCCTGTTGCGTTTCCAGCTGGCGGACACGCGCCTTCAGTTCCTCGACCTCTTTGACAAGGGTAGCGACTTTGTCGTCGTTTGCGGCAACCGGCGGCTGATTCGACCGCCCGGTTGCGGCCGGATCCGTCGCCGAGCTGCCGGAATTCGCGTCGTTCAGCCCTGCAACATTTGTGGAGGCGTCAGATTGCTCAATCCGGTCCTGCGCATGACATTGCAACGCCGGAACGCTCATCCCAAGCATCAGGCAAAAAGTCGCGCCTGCACCTCTCCCCCGCCACAGTGTCTTCATGCGGTCCACACTCCTGCTGACTGGCTTCTTGTCCGTGCCTGCCAGCTCTGCAGTTACTTTTGGCAATCCCAGCAGCGTAGAAGACGGCGCATGAAAAGTTCGTAAAGAATCCGTAAGAGGGGCATAAAGACAGGCGCTGAAATCCTTTATGCACGCAATAAATAAGTTGAATGACAGAGGCGTTTTGGGTGAGAAAGCGATACGGTTGGCGGCCCCTGTAGCAGAAAGGAGCGAGGCAGCGAAGCGAAGGCAGACCGGCGCTCCAGCGCCTGGCGCCCGCGTAAGGGACGGCACAGTCCGGGGTATCGTCTGGACGGAAGGGTTGGGGTGACAGGCGGCCGGCGCGCAGCCGGGCCGGTCTGTCTCTCGGGTGTATCGGCGTTCGCGCGGCAAACCAACTTCTTACCAGGTTTGGCCTGGCGCTCGCGCTCCGCTCAACTGTTCACCTCCCGAACCGTTATACGTGCGCCAACTCGGGCTTCTCGACCTCGGCATGTTCCAGCAGCTCCGCGACCGCGACCGTGCGGATAGCCAGCGGTTTCAGCCAGAGGAGGGCCATGAAGGCGGCGATGATGTCGCAGGCGATCATCACATAGAAGACGGGCACCCACGAGCCGGTTTTGGCCATAACGAAGGCGGCCACGGGGGCGGCAAAAATGGATGCCGTACCCTTCGAAGTGTAGACAATTCCGTAATTGGTGGTGGCCCACTTCCTGCCGAACAGGTCCGCCGTGATGGAGGGGAAGAGGGAGAAAATCTCGCCCCACGCAAAGAACACCAGGCTGGACAGGAGAACGAACATCACCGGCCTGCGGATGGTCTGCAGCCAGGCCCAGATCGCCAGACCCTCGATGAGGAAAGCGGTGAACATGGCATTCTCGCGTCCGATATGATCGGAGATCCAGCCCCAGAGCGGCCGGGTCACGCCGTTGACGATGCGATTGAGCTGAATGGCCAGAATGGCAACCGACAGCCCGCCTGCCACGATCATTTTGTCTACCTTGTAGAAGCCCGCGATAGCCATCAGTTGCGAGGTGACTACCAGGCCGCCGAAAGCTACCAACGTCATCATTACGTAAATCAGGTAAAACGATGGCTCCTTCAGCATCTGCCACCAGGTCATGTCGTGGATGCTTTGATGGACCCGCGCCACCGGCTTGAAACTTTTGGGGAACCAGGCTTTGGCGGGCGCCACGATGAACATGGCGGCCGCGAACACGATGATGCCCTGGAGGATGCCCCAGAAGACGAACGTATGCTGGTATCCGGAGGTCTTGATCATTTTGGCGATCGGAGCCACGGTGACCGCGGTGCCGATACCGTACGCGCCGGAGACAATGCCGGCGCAGAGTCCGCGATGATCAGGGAACCACTTGAGCACATTTCCGGTGCATCCGCCGTACACGGCGCCTGCCCCGATGCCGCCGACGGCGTACCAGACATAGAGGCCTGTGGTGGTGGTAGCGTATCCGGAGCCGATCCAGCCGGCGCCCACCAGCAGCCCCCCGATGCCGATGACCAGCCGCGGTCCGAGCCGATCGATCAGGTAACCTTCGAACGGCACCAGCCAGGTTTCACAGAAGATGAATGCGGCAAAGGCAACCTGCACCGCGGCCAGCGACGCGTGCAGGCTTGCGGTTAAAGGTTTGGTGAACAGTGTCCAGGCATACTGCAGGTTGGCTATAGCCATCATGGCCACGATGCCGGCCAGCAGCTGGACCCAACGATTGGGAATGCGCGAAGAGGAAGGAGCTTCAGTCATCGGACTACCTCCGAACGGCGGTGGTAACGTTCCTCTGGGGATTCGCAATGGCGGGCATCGCGAATCCGCAGCCGCACACCTGAGTACAGAAGTTGAGGCTCCTGGGTTCGCTACGAAGCAGGGAGGTCAATACTCCCGGCCCGATGGGCCGCCTTCCTGGACAGTCGCCCAGTACCTCGCTTCGTTCTGTCGTGCGCTCCTTGCCGGAAATCCGGCAAGACTTCGGTCCAAATAAAAAGCCGCCCTCCAGGGAGGGCGGCTGCGATTACTCCTGAACATCTTTCTGGAGCGGGATGACGCCCGGCACCAGCCATTTGGTCCACATCTCGTCGATCTTGCTCTGGAAGTATTCGATGTCTTCGTCGATGAAGTGCGCGAAGCGCCCCTGTTTGAGCAGGTATTCGCGGACCGGAAGACGCTTGAACCTTCCATTGGCAATGTCCTTGGTCTTGCCGTAGAGCTTCAGCCTGCCGTTTTCAATCTCGTACAGCGGCCAGATGCCGGTGTTGACGGCGAGCTCGCCCAGCTCGAACGACAGCACGGGATCGAAGTCCCAGCCCTTCGGGCAGGGATTCAGGCAATGGATGAAGGTGGGGCCGCCGACGGACAGCGCCCTGCGTATGCAGTTCATGGCCTGCAGCGGGTAGGAGGTGGAGATGGTGCCGACATACCTGCAGGTGGGATGGCCGACCATCATCAGCGGCGCCATGTTCTTCTTCCAGCGCTGGTTCATGATGCGTTTCACCTTGCCCGGTGTGCTGAACGAGGTGTTGACGCCATAGGGCGAGGTCCCGGAGATCTGGATGTCGGTATTGGCGTAGGACTCGTTGTCGTACATCAGAATGAGGAGGTTGTAGTCAGGATGGGTGAGGGTAGCCGAGATGGCGCCCAGGCCCATGTCCGCGCCGCCGCCATCGCCGCAGAAGGCGATGACGTTGATGGGTTCGTCCTTCATCGTGCCCTTGCGCATCTGCACGCGGAAGGCGGCGGCCGCTCCCAGCGCCGCCGAACCCGAGCTGCCGAGCTGGGTATGCATCCAGGGCACGCCCCAGGGCGTGGCATAGTAGGAGGTATTCGCCACGTACATGCAGCCCGTGCTGCCCAGCACGATGGTCCTGGGTCCCGCGGCCTTCGCCATCAGTTTCATGATTTGCGCAGACTCGCAGGCCTGGCAGGTGCGGTGGCCGGACGTGTAGTACTCCTCGAAGGGAACCTTCTTGACTCCGTGGAAGGCTTCCAGATTCTGGGTCGGTCTTTCTTCTACCAAGGTGCTCATGATTGCTTGTCCTTTCCGGCTCTGTTGACGCGTCGCAACGCGTCAGCCCCGCAGCCCGATCCATTGGGTCCAGGGTTGCACAACGCCTTTGGCGGCCTGGAGTACGATGTCGGTCATGGTTTCCACGTCCGGCACGGTCACCTCACGTCCGCCCAGCCCGCAGATAAAGTCCAGCACGGGTGGCCGGCTGGCCGCCCCGGCGTACATTGCGGAGCGGAGTTCAGTGGCCACCACACCGCTGAGATTGGGTGAACCGAACGAGAAATCGCGGTCGATGACGCCGATGGCCCGGAAGCGCTCCAGGCATTTCGCGATTTCATCGCCGGGGAACGGCCGGAACCAGCGCAGCCGCACAAAGCCGACCTTCTTGCCCTGCTCGCGCAGCTTGCGGATGGCCACCTTCACCGGCGTCGACAGCGTGCCCATGCCCAGCAGCACGACCTCGGCGTCTTCGGTCATGTACTCTTCGAAGAACGGGTTGCCGTACTTGCGTCCGAAGGTGCGCTCGAATTCGGCATAGACCTCGCGGATGACGTCGCAGGCGACCTCGGTGACGGCGTAGTTCTGTTGCCGGATTTCCATCACCCAGTCCTCGTTGGCCTGGGGCGCCACGGAAATGACGTTGTCGGGGTGAAGCAGCAGATCGCCGCGGTCGTAGCGGGGCAGGAACTTCTTCACCAGCTCCGCCGCCGGGATCTTGACCAGAGCCTGGGAGTGGGTGAGGAAGGCGCCGTCGCAACTGAGCGCCAGAGGGACGAAAATGCGGCGGTCTTCCGCCACACGATAGGCAATGAGCGCGGTATCCAGCGCCTCCTGCGCGCTGTCCACCCAGGTCAGCAGCCAGCCCAGATCGCGCACCGCCAGGGCATCGTTATGTTCCACCCCGAAGGCACCGGGATCGTCGAGCGCCCGGTTGCCCACCATGCACACCATGGGGACACGCAGGGCCGGACTGACGGTCAGCGCTTCCATGGCATACATCCAGCCAACTCCGCTGGAACCGCAGAAAACGCGGGCCCCGCACACCGAGGCGTGCTTGACGATTTCCACCTGGGAGTGCTCGCCTTCGGCCACAATGTATTCGCAGTCCATCTCGCCGTCGGCCACCAACTGGCTGATGTACTGCATGACCGTGTCGTAGGGCCGGATGGGGTAAGCGGTGACTACGTCCACGTTGGCCAGTTTGCACGCAATTGCAATGGCCTCGGCGCCGGTAATCAGGGCTTCCTGCTCCTGGACCTTCTTCTTTTTCTCAACCGGTACTGTCAAAGTCGCCATCTTGATCTCCTTGTCTTCAGGCTCGCCGCCGGACCCCGCGAGCGCGTCCGTTGCGGGCGCCGCGGGTGAGGGCCATCAGCCTTTCTTAGCCATTTCCAGGGCTTCGGGTACCTGTTCCTGATACTGGCCGCGATAACGGAAGCCACAGCTCCGCTTGTCAATCGGTTCCGCCTTCTGGATGGTGGTTTCCAGCCATTTCAGATAAGCGTCCTTATCTTTCCTGAACTCCGCCCACTGGCTGTTGTTATCGTGGAATTCGGACTCGTTCACCATGGAGATACAGTTCTTCACCGGGCAGACCTGTTCGCAAACCGCGCAGCCGCAGCACGACTCGAGGTTCACGTCGTAAGTTCCGTCCGGGGTGACGTCGAACGAGCCGTCGGGGCAGTTCAGCCAGCACAGCGTGCATTTGGTGCAGGTGGCGAAGTTGACGACCGGCCGCATGCTACGCGTGGTGTACTTTTTGAACAGTTCGTTGCGCGCCGGCCGGAAGCCGCCGACCTTGCCGGTCACGGGATCGGCATAGGGTCCGCCCTGGTGCTGTCCGGTGATGGAGACGCCGCCCCGCATCTTCTTCCAGCCGGGCAGGCCAAACCTGAACAGCTCTTCGTCATTGCCCTGCCCCGGCGCGACTTCGACCGCGGCGAAGCGCTCAAACGCCGCCCTGGCCGAGGTCACCTTGAGGGGGTTCTTCAGCTTCTCGTTGATGAACTGCTCAACCGATCTGAAGCCGAACACTTCCGGCAACGCCTTCGCGATGGCGCCGAGGATGCGGACGTCGGTGTGGTCGTCCCGGTACACCCACATGCCGGAAAAGCTGGCCGCGCCTTTCACAATTCCCAGCGCGTACGGCTGGTCGCGGCGGTGAATGTCCTGCAGCAGCGCAGGGCCGTCCTGAAGAGAAACCACGATGAGGGTGCGCCCCGGTTTGAGGGCCCGGTGCACCGGCTGCAGGCCATACCATGCCCAGGACTCGGCGCCCTTGCAGAGCGTGTCGTCCAGCACCACGGTCAGGTCTACCTGTTTCGGTTCGTATTGCGCCATGCCGGCTTCGAGCGTCTGCTCGTCGGTGGCGACGATGGCGAAACTCTTTGCCGGAATCCCATTGCGCTCCGGAGAGTCGCCATACCGGCCAAAAGAAATGCCCAGTTTGCCTTCCTTGTGCGCGGCCAAAACAATGCCGCGGGTTATGTTCTTCGCCAGAGTCTTCTGAAAGACTCCCCGGTAGATGATTTCGACCGCGAATAGCTGGCCCATCTGTGCAACCTCCATTCCTTACAACCGCTTGAGTGCAATGTTTTCGATTTCCTGCAGGTGCCGGCGCATGGCCAACTCGGCGGCGGCACTGTCGCGCCGCTTCAGGGCCGCGACAATGCGCCGATGTCCGGCGAGGGACCTTTCCTGCCTTCCTTTGCCCTGCAACGAGTGCTCCCGGGTTTCGCGCAACAGATCCATCAGCACATCCACCACCTTGAGAATGGCGCTGTTGCTGGAAGCCAGGGCGATGCTGTAGTGAAACTCGGAGTCCTCCTCAATCGCCAGCTCGCCCCGGCGCAGCCTGGCTTCCTGGCGCGTAAGAATGTCCTCCATCTCGGCGATTTCTTCGCGGGTGACGTGCGCCGCGGCGCGCCTGGCCAGCGGGGGCTCAATCATCTTGCGAACGTCGATCAGTTCCGCCACCAGCTTCCGCTTGTCGAGCAGCGCGTCGGCCAGAGGGTTGGCCCGGCGGGCGCCAGGGTTGCAAACCACGGTGCCGATACCCTGACGTGGCTCGAGCAGGCCCTTCAGCTCCAGGCTGCGGATGGCATCGCGCACCGAACTGCGACTGACACCCAGCATCTGCACCAGCTGCCGTTCCGGCGGGAGCAGGTCGCCGGGCTTCAGCTCCTCGGTGATGTGCCGCTCCAGTTGCCTGGCAACTGCCTGGTAAACCTTGTTTCTGTGGATGGTTTCGAAGCCGACACCCGCTGCTGACTCGGTGGCTTGCATGGGGAATTGGTCTGATGACTAACCAATTTCCGCCGCGCAGGCACGATGCCACAAGGACGGGCATCACCTCTCAATGTGACATGGGCGAAACCGCAGGAGAGTCGTCTTCAGCCAGAGAGACAAATGCGCCCCATTGCGCCAGACGCAGCAGATCGGCGCCGGCAAAGTAGACCAGCGCCAGCAGCGCCAGCAGCAGCGCGACCAGGCGGGCGCCAGGGTGCGCGGTCAGCTTCAGGGGCGAGAGGAACGCCAGACACATGGTTCCGGCCCACACCAGCCGCAGGGCAAGGAACCCGGTTGCGAGCAGAGACAGCTGTCCGCCCTGGCGGGAGAAAAAACTGAGGGCTGCGTCCAGCGCCTGCCTGGCGCCGCCTCCATTGCGGATGCAGAACAGCGGCGCAAGGCCCAGGGACCAGTTCAGCAGGGCTCCGGCGATAAGGGCAAGCCCGACTCCGAACGACAGCGCAGCCGCCGAGCGGAACGCATGGCCGGCGGCCGCCTGGGCAGCGCCGAAGAGAAACGCGCCGGCGATGGCGGCAACCGCAACCAGCGACCACACCGCGCGCAGCAGTTGCAGCACAAAGATGGGCCGCAGATGCCACTCCAGCGATTGCGGCTCCTCGCCGGTGCGGAACATGGCGACCAGCCGGCCCAGCACCGCGGCACGTCCGGCAGCCGCGGCAAAGGACCACAACAGTGTCAGACCCATGACAAGCAAGCTTTGCTCCAGCACAAAGCGCCAGAGACTTCCGTGAAAGATGTGCCGCAAGGCAGCCGGAAGCAACAGGGGCTGGAAGGTAGCGAGGAGGAACCGGTCGAGCGCGGAAACCGTGACACTGTCGAGAAAAAGGGCGAGCGAGATGACGGCCAGAGCCAGCGCGGAGAAGGCAAAGCACCAGCGCCACATCAGCTCCGCGGCCAGCAGCGCCGGCTCGTGCAACAGCGCCGCAAAGCCGTCATGAAATGGAGAATGCGCGGGTCTCTGCATGCTGCGCGAGGTGGCCGTGCGGTCCGGCTAAGCCTTTTTCTTCTGGTGGTCGTTGCGCAGCTCTTTCAGTCGCACGAACCAGAGATAGATCTCGTCCACCCGGGTGATGTCCTCGTTCAGGACCGGCTGGTCGGCATACTTCTGGATGTCTGCGCTGGTGTGGCGCCGCTTGAGATTGGCGACAATCTGATACAGCTCATCCACCTTGGAGTGCATGATGCGCAGGTCGCTGATCAGCCTGACCTCTTCAACATCGAGCCAGCGGCCGTGCGTCGGCTTTTCGCTGCGTTCGGACCTCTTCATGGTCATGCTCATCATAGTGTGAGATTGATCCCCGCCGGGCTGCGTCGAGGCAGTCGCGGCGCCGCAACAGTATACTCCTTCGTCAGGGATCCTCCGGGCCGGAATGGCCAGCCTCGGCCCGGCATGAGGTCAGTCATGAACGTCAGCGATATCCGGAGTCTCTACGCCTACAACGCATGGGCCAATCGGCGCATGTTTTCCGTGCTGGAGAGGCTGGGTGAGGGGCAATTCAGCGCCGCCCTGCCGAGCAGCTTTCCTTCGATTCGGGAGTCGGTGTTCCACATATTTTTCGCCGAGTGGCTCTGGCTGCGGCGCTGGAAGGGCGTATCGCCGCGGGCCAGCGTGCCCGATCCCGATGCGTCACTGAAGACCTGGACCAGCCTGAGACCGGGCGGCATTCCCGCGGCGCAGGAGCTGTCCAGCATCGCGGCGCTGCGGACGTTCGCCGAAGCCATCGAGCAGGAGCGGCAGCAATTTCTCCAGGGGCTGAGCGAGGAGGTCCTGCACGCCGAACTGAAGTTCAGCGACATGGCGGGGAATCCGTATTCCGTGCCCCTGGTGCAATCGATGCAGCACGTGGTGAATCACGGCACCTACCATCGCGGACAGGTGACGACCCTGTTGCGGCAGAGCGGCGCCGAAACCATTGCGCTTGACATGATTTTTTTCTTCTACGAAGAGCAGGAAAAGCCGGCAGTGGCGGGAGTGGGGCGACGGGACTGAGAGGGCGACGGACCTTCGCCCAGCGCCGCGCGTTCGACGATGGTGAGCAGATTCAGCCGGGCCCCCGACAAGCGCCGGGTTTGCGCTTGTTGGAGTGGTCAGCCGGAGCAACTCCAGCGAGATACGGCGCCCCTCCTTACGAGCAGCATCGTCCATGTGCTTCGGACACTTTGGGGATGATCTTCGGCGGTTGCGGCTCATCCAGGTTCGGCGGCCGCTTGCCGGGATTGCCAGTGAGTTGCTTAATCGCCGTCGGTAAGGGTTTATGGCCCCGCATAGTGCGAAATCAGAGGGACATCAGTCACGCAACTGGGCGGGAGATCCTCCACTAGCAGAATTTCTGTCACTCATTACGTTTTTTGCCAGCTGAGAGCGCAAAGCTGATTTTCTAGCATGGTGCCGGGGACGGTCCGCCCGTTGCCAGTTCAACGCAGAAGGAGCAGCAATGATGAAACTAAAAATGTTTGCAGTGCTGTGTGCCATCACGGTTGTGATGATTCCAAGCGCGTGCCATTCCGGACCGGGATCATCCGAAGGCGCGCAAACGCCACAGAAGCCCGGCGTTGAGCAGGCGGTAAAGGATGCCATGGACGTTTACATCTACGGCTATCCGTTGGTGACGATGGACATGACGCGTAAGCAACTAACTAACGTCGCGTCTCCGGACGCAACGCACGCTCCAGTGGGCCAGTTGCTGAAAGCGCGCTCTTATCCGGCCGCCGATTTCCACGGCGTCACGGCTCCGAACGCCGACACACTCTACACGACCGCCTGGATCGATGTTTCCAATGAGCCTTGGGTGTTCAGCATTCCCGACATGGGCGACCGCTACTACCTCATGCCGATGCTGGACGGCTGGACCGATGTGTTTCAGGTTCCCGGCAAGCGCACGACCGGAGGCAAGGCGCAGAAGTACCTTATTAGCGGCCCGAACTGGTCGGGAACGGTGCCGGAAGGCGTTACGCAATACAAGTCGCCCACGGGCCTTGTCTGGATTCTCGGCCGTATTTACTGCACTGGCACGCCTGACGACTACGCCAAAGTTCACGCCTTGCAGGACAAGTTCTCGCTGGTTCCACTCAGCTCCTATGGCAAACCATACACGCCCGTGCCAAGCGAAGTGGATGCCAGCTTCGACATGAAGACGGCGGTTCGCGATCAGGTGGATGCTCTCGGCGTCAACGACTACTTCAATTACCTCGCCAAGCTGATGAAGACCAACCCGCCTGCGCCGGAAGACGCGCCCATAGTCGAAAAAATGAAGGCCATTGGGCTGGGACCGGGGAAGGACTATGACCCGAGCAAACTGGGTGCCTTCGACAAGGAAGTCATCAAGACCGTGCCCAGGCTGGCACAGGTCAAGATCATGGAGTATTTCAAGCAGGCCGCCGAACCGGTCAACGGCTGGATGTATCTCACCAAAGACATTGGGGTGTACGGCACAAATTATGTCCAGCGAGCGCTGGTTACCGCGATCGGACTAGGCGCGAATCGGCCCCAGGATGCGATCTACCCCACCTCGCCGAAGGATGCCAACGGCCATGAATACGATGGCGCTTCCAGCAAGTACGTCATGCACTTCGACAAGGGCCAGTTGCCAACCGTGAACGGCTTCTGGTCAATCACGATGTATGACAAGGATTATTTCTTCGTTCCGAATCCGCTGAACCGTTTCACCCTGAGCGCACGGAATAAGCTCATCACCAATCCTGACGGGTCGGTTGACCTGTATTTGCAGGCAGAGTCTCCGGGAAAAGCGAAAGAAGCGAACTGGCTGCCGGCTCCGAAAGCGCAGTTCATTCCCATGATGCGTCTGTACTGGCCGAAGGCTACGCCGCCTTCAATCATTGACGGCTCGTGGAAGCCGCCAGCGATTAAAGTCGCGGGTTAGTCGTCATGGCGAGACTCAAGAAGAGCCGCTCTTCGGAGCGGTTCTTCTGTCGAAGGTAGTTGCCGCAATCAGGCCGGTTCATTCAAAATCCGCCAACAACGAAGAGCTGCCAGCGAACAGGCGTTCGAAAACGTCTCCCGAAAACCTGCGCCGCGCGTGGCGACGACCGCAGTGTGGAGTATGGGTCCCAGCGCGGCCACTTGGTGGATTTTGAGCGTTTATCGCCAGTCATCGCACAGCAGCGATTCGGGGGCATGGATCCTTCCCGGTATAGGGGTCCCTTCGGCAAGCTCAGGGCAGGCTCTTCGACTGCGCGACCGGAGCCAACTACCGCCCCGGGCGCCAAAAACGCGCTTGCCACGGTAGTTGCGCGGTCGCTCCCCTCAGCATGACACCGGTGGAGGTTGTAGCGATGATGGGTGAACGCGGTGGGAGTGACTGATGCCTGGTGCCCCGCTTCCCCGGCTGCGCTGGAGTGGGGCGACGGGACTGAGAGGGCGAGCATCTTTGGGCCTGGCGGCAACGGGCCGATCAGAGAAGCGGCGTTTCCCGGATTTTCATGCCCGTCGCGGCAATTGCAGACGCCCGGTAAGTTCATCCTTGACAATAACTTCGTTTGTGATAGGTTTTCGTACTCGCAGCCCAGGCGGAGAGCGGACCGGAGCGAAATTTCCGCGTATTGGGACGCTTCTTAGGGCTGGGTTGTTGAACTGCTTGCCAATTTGAAGCGGCGAGTGCCGCTCTCGCAAGCTTTGTCCTGGGATATCGCGGCGATCTCTGAGAAAGCCAGTTTTTCGGGGGGTTCCATGTCAAATTTAAGCAGGCTTATGAATGCCGGTCTGATTCTTGCCAATGCGGTCTTGAGCCAGGCTGACCAGAACACCATCGCCAACCTGACGGACGACGAGGTCACGGCGCTGATCAATGTCTTCAACCAGGTCCCGGCGGACTTCCTGCAGAGGAATTGCTCGGTTCCGTCGACAGGCCCGGCGCAGGGAGTACGCACAATCGGCATTGTTTTCTAGTGTGCTGAATCTGAACCTCAGGGGCTAAAGCCCCTGTCTTTGTAGAGGACGTTTCGGCGCGGCTGAAGCCGCGCCCCTTCAAAACATTCGAAAACAGACTTATCAGCAGCCTGCCAGGAAAGCAGCGAATGGCGCTTCTGGCAGACGTCATGGGATGCCGTGAGGGATTTGCGGCCAGGACAGTTTTTGGGAGGTTCGCGTGTCCAATGTAGACAAACTTACCGGTGCAGGGCTCATCGCTTCCGGGGCGGCGTTGACGCCCGACGACCACTCCGTCATCAACAACCTGTCCGACGACGAAGTAAACGCTCTGGTCAGCGTCAGCAAGAAGCTCCCGTCGCATTTTGTGCAGAAGCATTGGGGCAAGTCCTCCACGCAGCCCGCGGGCGAGCAATCGCTGGGGATCGTATTTTAGGCAGAGGCGGCCCGCGTAATGGCCCTACTTGCTGGTGACATGGAGAACAACAGCCATAGCCGGCGACTGCGGGAGAAGATACGCCTGGTGCGCGGTCCGCTGGACGCGGTGGCCGAAACTCTATGGAGCCATCCCCGGCTGCGCGAAATCTATCCCGAATTTCTCTTCCGCAACCATTCGGTCATCCGCAGCAGCGTTCCGCTGATGCAGGCCGCGGCGGCGCAATGCGAGAAGATGCTGGACAGCGATCCCGTCGCGGGGGGCATGCTGGCGTATCTGCGGCAGCATATTCCGGAAGAGACCGGGCACGACGAATGGGTGCTCGACGATCTTGAAGCGCTCGGCTTCCGGCGCGAAGACGTGCTGCGTCGCATTCCGCCGCCCTCAGCGGCGGCGCTGGCCGGCGCCCAGTACTACTGGATCCGGCACGTCCATCCAGTGGCGCTGCTCGGCTTTATTGCCGTACTGGAAGGCACGCCGCCCGACGTGGAGTTCTTCGAGCAGACTGCCGACCGCATCGGCGTTCCCCGCCGCGCTTTCAGCAATCTTCTGCTGCATGGGAAACTGGATCCGCGGCATCGCGACGATCTGGACCACGCGCTCAACGCGCTGCCGCTCAACGACAGGCACCACGCGCTGATGGGCGTCAGCGCCTTTCAGACCGTCAGCCTGCTAACCCAGGTCGCCAGCGAAGCTGTACAATAGCTCCCTAAAAACAATCCCACTGCAAGTCTCCGGGGCCATACGGATGATTGGGAGCACGATTTCTCATTACCGCGTCGTCGAACGACTGGGGCGGGGAGCGATGGGTCTGGTCTACAAGGCCCACGACCTGCAGCTTGACCGCCCGGTCGCCATCAAGTTCATCTCCCGGGAGATTGCCGCCATCCCCGAGCAGCGCAACCGCTTCGTGCGCGAAGCGCATACCGCCTCGCTGCTGGACCATGCCAACATCTGCACCATCCATGATTTCGGCGAGACCACGGAAGGCGATCTGTTTATCGTCATGTCGTATTGTCCGGGGGAGAACCTGCGCATGCGCCTGGAGCGGGGACCGCTGCCACTGAAGACAGCGGTGGAGATCGCCGAACAGGTGGCGCGGGGCCTGGCCAAGGCGCACAGCATGGGCATCATGCACCGCGACATCAAGCCCGCCAACATCATGCTGCTGCCCGACGGCGGGGTGAAGATCGTGGACTTCGGACTGGCCAGGCTGCCCCGCGATATCGCCCTGACCAATACCGGAGGCGTGGTGGGGACCGTCCCCTACATGTCGCCCGAACAGTTGCGCGGCGAGACCCTGGACCACCGGACCGATATCTGGTCCTGGGGCGTGACCGTGTATGAGATGCTGGCGGGCGAGCGTCCCTTCGAGGGCGGAAACGAGGCCGCCACCATGCGCGCCATCATGGACCTCGAGCCGCCTTCCCTGCTGTCCCGGCGCGCGGACATGCCGGTGGCGCTGGACCACATCATCAGCCAGACCCTACGCAAGCGGCGGGAGGAGCGGCCGGCGAACGCCGGCGAGCTGGTCGAGGCCCTGCAGGGTCTGAGCGTACGCAGCGGCACCGCGCCCATTCTGACGATTGCGCCGCGGCCCCACGCTTCGGTTGCCGTGCTGCCCTTCCTGAATCTCAGCCCCGATTCCGACAGCGAATACTTCAGCGACGGCCTGACGGAAGAGCTGATCCATGCGCTTTCGCGCCTGCCCGGTCTGCAGGTGGTCTCGCGCACCTCGGCCTTCGAGTTCAAGGGCAAGGCGCAGAATGTGCGCAATATCGGCGAGCAGCTCAAGGTTTCCACCGTGGTCGAGGGCAGCGTGCGCAAGCTGGGAGACCGGGTGCGCGTCAGCACACAACTGGTTAATGTCAGCGACGGCTATTGCCTGTGGTCGCAGCGCTTCGATTGCAAGATGACCGACATCTTCGAGGTGCAGGAAGAGACGGCGAAGTCGATTGCCGATCTGCTGAAGGTGGAGCTGGGCTCGAAGGCCGAGACCGGCCTGGTCAAGCGCTACACCGCGAACTTCGAGGCCTGGGACGTGTACCTGCGGGGACGCTTCCAGTGGAACAAGCGCAGCGGCGAGGGATTCCAGAAGGCGCTGGAGTACTTCCAGCACGCGCTGGAGCTGGATCCCCACTATGCGCCCGCCTGGGCCGGAATCGCCGACTATCACGTCTCGGTGGCGTCATGGGGACTGGAAGCTCCCACCGAAGCCTGGCCGAAAGCCAAAGATGCGGCCTGCAAGGCTCTGCAGGCGGACGACAGCCTGGCGGAGGCCCATGCCTCGATGGGCATGATTCGCATGTGGTATGAGTGGGACTGGAAGGAAGCGGAGCGCGAGTTCCTGCGCGCCATCGAGCTGAACCCCGGACTGCCGCTGTCCCACGTGTACTACAACCTGCTGCTGGTGCAGACCGGCCGGTCGGAGCAGGCGGAGGAGCAGATTCGCGCCGCGCTGGCCTGCGATCCGCTGTCGGTTCCCGCCAACCTGTATCTGGCCGGCGTCTTCCATTACCGCCGCGATTATGAGCGGTCGCTGCGCCAGGCCCGCCGGGCGCTGGAGCTGGATGCCAACGACATTGAAGCGCACGTGGTAGTGGCGCTGAACTATGAGCAGCAGCACGAATATACAAAGGCCATCGCCGAACTGGAGAAGGCCCATCAGCTCTCCGGCTACAATCCGCTGATCCTGGGACCGCTGGCATCGTGTTACGGAGGCGCGGGCGACCGGGAAAAGGCGCTCACGCTGCTCGATGAACTGAACACGGCGGCCACCCAGGCCTATGTGGCGCCGATGTCGTGGGTCATGATCTATCTGGGCATCGGCGATGTGGAGCATGCTTTCGAGTGGCTGGAGAAGGCGGCCGAGGTCCGCGATGTTCTGCTGTGCTATCTGAAGGTCGGGCCGATTTACGATTCCATCCGCAACGATCCGCGTTATTCCGACCTGCTGTATCGCATCGGATTGGCCGGGGACACCTCATCCGATTTGCGTACCGTCACCCACCATGCGAGCCGGCACCATGCACTATGACTACATCGCGATTCCGCAGGGCGACGTTCCGCGCGCTGCCGACCCGCTCTTCCAGCACCTGCTGGACACCTACGCCAGCGAGACCGACAAGGTCATCTCGGTGTGGCGCGGCTTCGCGCAGGAAGATCTGGCCTACCGTCCGCACCCGAAGTCGTCAACCGTCGCCGACATTCTGAAGCATCAGCTTCTCTCCGAGCGCCGCTTTTTCGGCGAATTCGTCGGCACGCCCGAGCCGCCGGCCTCCGAGGTGCTACCCAAAAGCCAGGAGCTGAGCGCCTGGGCCCGGCGGATGGAGGAGCTGGCGCGTCCGCGGCTGGCGTTTTTCGCCAGACAGAATGCCGAGTGGTGGATGCAGGATGTGCCCTTCTTCGGACTGACGCGGCAGCGGATCTGGGTCTTCTGGAGGCGCGTGCTGCACACCTGCCATCACCGCACGCAGCTCACGGTGTATCTGCGGCTGCTGGGCAGACCGGTAATGTCGGTCTACGGCCCCACCGCGGACCAGACCTGGGAGGGCGCCGACCCTACCACCTCGGTGGAGGCGGCGGGAAGGAAGTGAAAGACAGTAGCCAGTGGACAGTGGCCAGTTAGGACGTAAGTTGGCGGGGTTCGCTGGGCTAGCGATCTTTCTTCCGATCTGCGCTGTGATCTTGGGCTGGGTGGTTTACTTCTGGATTCGATAGCCTTCGGGAATCAGATTCACCACTGGCAACTGACCACTGGCAACTGACCACTGGCCACCGGCCACTGCTTTGGTTTGACCTGCTTCGCCGAAACACGCTAAACTTCTATGGTTTGCCTGTACGAGCAGGTCCCGTCAGGGGCGTCGCCGCCGGAACAGTCAACGGGCCACCCGGCCCTTCGAGAATTCCCCTCCGGCTGAGCAAGTGCAAGCACGCAAAGAACTTGGGAAGCTCTGAGTAACTCGCAGCAAGGTCCCCGCAGTGGTTCTGCGACCGGCACGAACGGCCCGAAGCCGTTCCCTTCAACAGCGATTCTTGTTCAGAGTGGGAGGCATTGGCATGTACGCGGTCATCCGCGCCGGGGGCAAGCAGTATCGCGTCGCTCCCGGAGACGTAATTCAGGTGGAAAAGCTGGCGCAGGCCGGCGGCGAAAACGTGCAGTTCGACGAGGTGCTGGCGGTCAGCGGCGCCGAAGGCGAGTTGAGCCGGCCGTCGAAGGCGTTCGTCACCGGACAGGTGGTGGAGCAGGGCCGCGGCGACAAGCTGCTGGTCTTCCACTACAAGCGCAAGAAGCAGTACAAGAAGCTGAACGGACATCGTCAGCCCTACACCGCGGTGAAGATTATCGGCATCAGCGTGAACGGGCAGGAGCTCAAGGCGTAAGCGCGGATGCTGCTCCATCAGTTCATTTTGGTTGTCTCTGCCTGGGCGCGGCGCTTCGATACGGTGCTGCTGAACGCCGCAGCGGTCGCGCGGCGCGTGGCCTCGCGCGTAAAAATCGGCGGCTCGGATTGGCAGGAGACGTAAGAGAGCGGCTGAGCCGCGACGTTTGTGAGTAGTGGGTCAGTTTGAATAAGGTGCGTCCCTTTCGCACACCGGCGCGAATCGGGACGTCCAGATCCCTCGCTGCGCAAAAGAGGCTTGCCCGGGATGACAATTCAAACTGACGCACTGAGACGATCGCGGACGCTGCCCTGAAGGGCAGCTCTACCAGAAATTTGAGGATTTGCGATGGCACACAAGAAAGGCTTGGGCAGTTCGCGAAATGGTCGCGATTCCAACGCGCAGCGGCTGGGGGTGAAATCGTTCGGCGGGCAGCTGGTTCCCGGCGGCTCCATCATCGTGCGGCAGCGCGGCACCCGCATCAAGCCGGGACTGAACGTCGGCCGCGGCAAGGACGATACCCTGTTCGCCAAAGTGACCGGGGTAGTGGAGTTCAGGGACCGGGGCACGATGGGCAAGTTTGTTTCGGTGATTCGGCAGGAAAGCAACTAGAGCTCATCTCATAAATGGTAAGCCGGGATACCTCAGGGGCTAAAGCCCAGGGTTTAGTGCCTGTTGCGGCGCGGCTGAAGCCGTGCCCTTTCAAAACCGATTTATGAGATAGCTTCTAGCAATTAGCGACTGGTGCCCTGAATCATAAATTTGCTGAGTAACTATGCGGCCAGAGTGAAGGCGATCTCGTGAACCTCAGGGGCTGAAGCCCCATGCTTTAGAGGGCAGCTTTCGGCACGGCTGATCTACCCCAGCAGACGCGAAAGCGGCGTCTGCCGGGGGACCGGTGAGCCGTGCCCCTTCAAAACCGATTTATGAGATGACTTCCAGCAACCGGCAACTGAAACCAGCAGGCCTCGTCGCGGCGAGGCCTTTGTTGTTGGAGAGGTATTCAGGCGCGAGGCAATCGGCCATCAGCCGCAGGGGCTGAAGCCCGGCTTTTCGTTGGCAGGTATGGCACGACTGAAAGTCGTGCCCGGATACAAAGCGTCTATATCGTCGGGCACCGTTAGCTGAGATTCCATCGGCAACTGGAGGATCGGTATGGATACAGTTTTTCTTCTCTGGCATGAAGGTCCTCAGAAATCGAAGACGCAGAAATGTTGATCGGCGTATTTCGCACCGAGCAAGACGCCAAAGATGCAATCACTACAGTGGCCGACAAGCCGGGCTTCAGGGATTATCCCGATCGCTTTCTCATCTGTCCGTACGAACTGGGAAAGCTTCATTGGACGGAAGGATTTGTCATCGACTAGTTGCTAGTCGCTAGTTGCTTCTTCTCATGTTCGTTGACGAGGCAAAAATCCGGGTCAAGGCCGGCGACGGCGGCAACGGCTGCGTGGCCTTCCGGCGCGAGAAGTTTGTGCCGCGGGGCGGGCCATCGGGCGGCGACGGCGGGCGCGGCGGCAACATCATCATGGAATCCAGCGAGCGCCACAACACGCTGGTGCATTTCCGTTTCAATCCGGAGTACCGGGCGGAGCGCGGCCGTCATGGCGAAGGCTCCAACAAGACCGGCCCCGAAGGTGAAAGCATCGTGCTCAAGGTGCCGGTGGGAACCATCGTGTACGACGAGCTGACGGGCGAGGTGGTGCACGACTTTTCCCACCCCGACGAACGCGTGGTGGTGGCACGCGGAGGACGCGGCGGACGCGGGAACGCGCAGTTCGCCACCTCCACCCATCAGGCGCCGCGCGAGCATGAAGAAGGGCGTCCGGGCGAGGAGCGGGAGCTGCGGCTGGAGCTGAAGCTGCTGGCCGATGTGGGGCTGGTCGGCTATCCCAACGCCGGCAAGAGCACGCTGATCTCGCGCATCTCGGCGGCGCGGCCGAAAATCGCCGACTATCCTTTTACGACGCTGCAGCCCAATCTGGGCGTGGTCGTGGCGGGCGAGCCGCCGGACGACATCAGCTTCGTGGTTGCCGATATTCCCGGGCTGATCGAGGGTGCCAGCGAAGGCGCGGGCCTGGGCACGCAGTTTCTGCGGCACATCGAGCGCACGCGCTTTCTGGTGCACCTGGTCGATGTCTCGGATTCCAGCGGCCGTCCCGATCCGGTGCAGGATTACGAGGTCATCAGGCGCGAGCTGGCGCGCTTCGGCGCCGGCCTCGACCGGAAGCCAACCCTCGTCGTCGCCTCCAAGATGGACATTGCCAACAAGGAAAAGCTCGCGAAGCTGAAGCGCTACTGCAAGCGCAGGACGCTGGAGCTCTATCCGATTTCCGCCGTCACGGGAAAAGGCATCGGGGAGCTGAAGTGGGCGATGGCGGAGAAGGTGGCGAGCAGTCAGCGGTCGCCGGCAGAGAGCGAGGCCAGATGAGCAGCCATGGGGCCGGCGGCGCCGCCTGCTCACGTCGTTCCCGCTGGAGGCTCCCGTTGAAGTCCGCGCTGTTCTGCGCGATTGCCGTCGCCGCCCTCGCGGCTTCCCTGCACGCGCAGCAGCTTGATGATTCCACACGGCAGCTTGCGCACGACATCTTCAAACAGCTTGTCGAGATCAACACCACCGATTCGGTTGGTAACGTGACCACTGCGGCCGAGGCGATGGCGCAGCGGCTGCGCGACGCCGGATTTCCGGCGAGCGACATTCAGGTGCTGGGACCGAACGACCGCAAGAAGAACCTGGTGGCGCGGCTGCACGGAAAGGGAGCGCAGCGGCCCATCCTGCTGCTTGGCCATCTCGATGTGGTCGAAGCGCGTCGGGAGGACTGGACGACCGATCCCTTCCAGTTCATCGAAAAGGATGGCTATTTTTACGGACGCGGCACCCAGGACATGAAGTCCGATGACGCAATCTTCGTCACGACGTTCATTCGCTTCCTGAAGGAGGGCTACAGGCCGGACCGCGACATCATCCTCGCGCTGACCGCCGATGAAGAAGGCGGAAAATGGAACGGAGTGGACTGGCTGGTACGCAATCATCGCGAACTGATCGACGCCGGGTTCGCACTGGATGCCGACAACGGCGCGGTGGACACGGTGAACGGCAAACCCGTGACGGTGGCGATGGACGCGACCGAGAAGCTGTACGCCGATTTATGAGCTGGAGGTGACCAATCCCGGCGGGCACAGCTCGCTGCCGGTGCCGGACAACGCCATTTATCGCCTGACCGACGCGCTCCGCCGGCTGCAACGGTATCGCTTTCCTTTCGAGCTGAGCGCGGTGACGGGGGCCTATTTCACGCAGATGTCCACCATCGAGAAGGGGCAGACCGCGGCCGACATGAAGGCCATTGTGAGGACGCCTGCCGACCCGGCGGCCGTCAGGCGCCTGTCAGCCGATCCCCAGTACAACGCGATGATGCGCACTACCTGCGTTCCCACCCGGCTGGCGGCCGGCCACGCCAACAATGCCCTGCCGCAGAGGGCGACGGCCAATGTAAACTGTCGGATTCTGCCCGGGCACTCGCTGGAAGAGGTGCGGCTGATGCTGGTCCGCATTCTTGCCGACCCGAAAGTCGCGGTGCGGTACGTGACGAAAGACGGA